>WNGH01002095.1_pt1 | contig 51950 bp, 38 predicted proteins | sample 5400631 | NCBI WGS metagenome assembly WNGH01 (sample SAMN13153373, study PRJNA577476) | soil metagenome | isolation source: 115 cm soil or saprolite under Garry oak tree replicate 1 | place: USA:California | collected 2016-06-15 | reverse complement strand
CCTTTGGCGGCATTGCGCTTCATGTTCTCCATGATGGTGCGTTTTTTGTCAAGGTTCGTCATGGGGCCTTTCTTGCGGACATCGGTAAAGCGCACAGCCTCGGTCTGCAGTTCTTGCTGACGCTTTTGCTCGAGATTAGGCAGCCCCAGATCTTCAAAGATCATGGCGGCCAGTTCTTCCATGGAGATTTCGGCCTCGTAGTAGTCTTGACCTGCCTCTTTGCCTGCTTCGCCCTTCTTGCCTTTGCCGGGGCGCGGCTCCTGAGCCACCACATCGCCGACTTTACTCTTCCCATCGCCCTCTCCAGCATGTTCTTGTTTACCAGGGTCAAAGCGGAAACGGTATTCGTCGAGTGAGCGAATGGGAACACGTACTCTCTTGGTGCCATCCGACAGGATGATGCTCTCTTCACTGACGATTTCGCCTAAATTTTTCTTGATCGCCTCGCGGATCTTCTCTTTGTGACGTTCCTGGTCGATTTGACCCTTGCGGTGCAACGACCAGTCATGCTGAGAGACGGACATGGAGCACGCTCCTTACGTATCAGGATGTAGGGGCCGCACCTGGCGCCTCATTCACGCGCTCACCTGGGAAGCCAGGCTTGTCGCAGAGCGCATCAATTTAGGCACTGGATGCGGCCCCTACATTATTTTCTGCACTACCGATTAAGCAAACTGCCGGTGTAGCGAAGAATTTCATTCGCGCATACATGGCAGTAGCCGTGTTCAGCCATCAAACGATTGACTACTTCATTGATCTTCCGCAGTTGCTCCTTATCGGGCGTACGTGCCGATGTAGTGATCTTCACGACATCCCGCAGGTCAGCAAAGAGTTTTTTCTCAATGGCCTCCTTCAATCGCTCATGGCTGGTATATTCGAAGGTCAAGCCCTTGCGGGCAAGAGATGAGATGCGAATGAGAATCTCCTCACGGAATGAGCGTTTGGCATTCTCGGTGATGCCTATCTGCTCTTCAATGGAGCGCATCAACTGCTCGTCAGGCTCCATCTCTTCATCGGTGATGGGGTCGCGCAGTTTTGTCTTATTACAATACGCTTCGACATTGTCGAGGTAGTTGTTCAACAAGGTGCGCGCAGACTCCTCATAGGAGTAGACGAAAGCACGTTGCACCTCTTTCCTCGCCATCTCGTCGTACTCCTTACGCGCTTCACTGATGAAGTTCAGGTAGCGATCACGCTCTTCGCGCGTGATGCTGGTGTGTTGATCGAGTCCATCTCGCAGAGCGCGCAGCGCATCGATAGGATTGATACAGGTAACATTCTGCTTGATAAGAGCGTTAGAGAGACGATTGATGACATAGCGAGGTGAGATACCATCCATGCCTTCGCGCACCGCTTCTTCCTGTAGTTCTTTGATATCTTTCTGTTTGAAGTCCTCGATGTCTTCACCATCATAGAGACGAAGTTTCTTCATTGGGCTCATACCAGCCTTCTTTGAGGGCTCCAGGCGCGTCAGCACCGCAAAAACGCTGGCAATATGCAAAGTATAGGGGGCAATATGCACGTTCTGTAACGCGCTCTGCTTGAGCAGCTTTTCGTAGATTTTAATCTCATCGGAGACGCGCAAGTTGTAGGGAACCTTTACCAGGATGATACGGTCTTGTAAAGCTTCGGATTTCTTGTTGCCGACGAAAGATTGATACTCGTGCTCATTAGTGTGGCTGACAACGACCTCATCGGCATAGATCATGCTGAAACGCCCGGTTTTGATGTTTTGTTCCTGGCTGAGTGTGAGCAATACGTAGAGGAATTTCTCATCTGTTTTGAGCATTTCCACGAATTCCATGATGCCACGGTTTGCAATGTTCAGTTCACCGTCGAAGCGATAGGCCCGTGGATCGCTTTCAACGCCGACCTCACCAATAGTTGATAAATCTATACCTCCGACTAATTCGCTGATATCCTGGCTGTTATGCTGTACAAACCCATCTGCCACAAACGAATGTGTACCAGGAACGAGTAGATCGTAGACTGGCTCAATACCTGCCGATCGTACCTCACGTACCGTTAGCCAGAGGTAGTTTTGCGTCACCAGCGAAGGAAGCAACGTATGAGCTAATTCTGGCTTATCTGCAAGCACTGTTCGCGCGCGGTTATACGTAAGCTGCCGATCACCTGCCATGATGCGAGCAAGGTAGCTGTCACCACCATGTCCGTTGAGAAGAGATGTACCGTGGGGTAAGTGATCATAATTCGTCTTATCACTGCGCGTCTCCCGTAATGGTGATGTTGCTTTATCGCGCAGTGACGGGATCAGCTCGACCAGATCCAGCACCTGGTCACCTCGCAGTGTAACGTTGTAGTACAGTTCACCCTCATCTTCATGGTTCCAGAACGAGCCAATCACCCCCAAGTTAAGCAATAAGACATGCACCTGGTGAGCCAGTTGACGTGACTTGCTTGTGAATTTGAAGGTGTTTGATCCAGCTCTGTTGCCACGAATGGTCGCATCACCCCAGAAGAGGCCTTCCAGGAAAGCAAGCACATCTGCCTGGCTGCTGGCAAGGACGCATGCTGGAACCGACTTTGCCTGTGAGCCACGAGCGACTCCCAATTCACCGCGCAGCCACATGCTGAGTGCCTTGTTACTGATAGAGATGTTATAGTTGTATGTATCTCCCTTACGGTGTGGCACTGCCTCCAAGCCAAAAAGCGTTCTAGTTAACTCGACGAAGCGGTTAATGAGAGCCTGGGAACCATTGACAAACCATGTCTCGTAATGAGTGATGCTCCCCTCAGCCGTCAAAAGGCCCAGCCAATAGGCGAGATCGGGTGTCATTGTACGCGGCTGACGTGGCAATGGGTAGAAGCTCTCTGGAAGCGCAACGCTTTGGCCAGAGACGCGACTGCCACGGGCCAGTGCAACATAGCTGCCCACTTGCAGGTCGCCAATTTTCGTCCACGTCAACTCGCCGCCAGGAAGCATCGTGAGAAGTGGGTGATTAGCTGTTCCACGAATGTTGTAGCCAAGATTTGTCTCTACCTCATAAATCGGCTGGAAACCACCACAGTAGAACTTTGTTGCCTTTTCAGGGCCGTCGATACCCAGGATCGTCGCTTCATATGGTACAAACTCATCCTCGCGTGGTTTGTTCGGAAGTTGGAGGTAAATGTCCTCCATCGTTTGTAGACCTTGATCAGTTAATACCAGGGTATCACCTGTAACACATTTCGGGTCTGACGGTGTGAAGGTGCCGACACCGATACGATATTTCTCGCTGAAGGTGATGCGCTTGACCGGTACATCCTCGATGTGCCCACGATACTGATTATCGATCATGAAGCGACAGTGAGGACACAGGTCACCCTCAACATAGAGGCCAAACTCCTTCTCTACATCTGGCCGTAGATCGACAGGAATGAGGTGTAGCGGCTCCTCGTGCATCGGGCAATCTCTGATAGCGTAGATCGCGCCTTCATCAGTGCGACTATACGCTTCAAGACCACGTTTGATGAGGTAGACGATAGTTGATTTACCTCCGCCAACGGGGCCCATGAGGAGTAACACACGTTTCCGTACTTCCAGGCGCTGGGCGGCAGAGTGGAAGTAGTCAACGATTTGTTGTAACGGCTTCTCGATGCCAAAGATCTCCTGGCTGTAAAATGTATAATGTGGCTCACCGGTGCGGGTTGTTTCAATCCCTGCATCCATGATCATATGATAAATGCGCTCGTGGGAAAGTCGAGCCACTTGAGGCCGTTTAGAAGCAATCTCGAAGTACTGAGCAAACGTTCCTTCCCACATCAGCCCTCGTTCACGGTCCCGATATTCCTCTAACCGCTTCACCAGGTCCATGGTTTCCCTCTCTCTATCTATGCTGCCAGGTCGCTTATGAAGCGAGGCTTCGTAAACATGAGATGCTGGCAGCTGTAAAAACGCACTATAAGATCAGGTTATATGTTCAAACGAATACTTGAAGCAAAAAGCTTCAAAACGATAGTTGGCCTCAAGAACACGAAGATCAGATAAGTCCAAAAAGGCTGGTATCTTACCCAACAAGTACGGGGAAAGAACCAGCCCATTCCTACGTTGCAGAAGGTGTCTCGTTATAAGGTTGTAAAATGCATCTTGTGGATGCTGCTGCAATGTATCAAACTGTCCTTACGATTTCAACTCGTTTCGAAAACAGGGAAGAAACAAGCAACCGCGTTATCCAAAAGGATATCCCCTGGCTTTACTACACATTACTTCTTCGTATTATAGTCAAGCTTAAAACATTGCTGGTAACTGTAGCATAACGTACAGATAAGCCCATGTCAAGGGTAAAAGACGTTTGAAAGGCCATAAAGTGTGAAGATTTCGTGAAGGATAACTCGGTCAAAATCCTTTGGTGAGGGGACTCGATTAAGAGGGAGTTCAACCTCAATATCAGCGCTAAACGATCTATCATTCGTTTATGTCAAAAGTAATAGGGGCACCGGGGCCCAGTCCAAGCGATCTGGCAGCATTGCCATTCTGCAGAGCGACACCTACATAGCCAGAACTATCACCAAAAATAAATGGTTGATTGTCGACAGGACCTTCGGCAAAGAAACGCCTACGCCTGTCAACTACGACTTGATTCGTGAGGAAAACGATCTGTACGTGCTTGCTGCTGAACAGGTCAGGCACAATACTTAGGGGGATACTGGTTACGAGATTGCCAAATGTATCAACATATAAGATATGTGCATCTATACGTGATCCATGTCGTTCTGGTGGTTGCACATCAATACGTTGGAGTGCTTGCGGATCCAGAGAAGTGCCCAGTTCGTGCAATGCCACGCCGCGAGCCAGGTGGGCACCGACAGGGGCAAAAATATCACGGCCATGGAAAGTTGCACTGACCTGCGGCAGGTGAAAGGCGGAATTTGATAGAACGACTGCTCCGTGAATGGTCTGTTGAGCGTAAATATAGCTGAAGAGTCCATTATCTGGCCCAACAAAATACCAGTGGCCTGCGTGAACGGCGATGGCGCTGCGCGAGCTACCAACGCCGGGGTCGACCACGCAGACAAAGACGGTCCTTTTTGGGTAGTAACGATAGCCATACGATAAAACCCAGGCACCATAAGGCACATTTTGCGGAGGAATATCATGCGTTATGTCTATGATTTGTGTCTCGGAGGCAATACCTATTATGACGGCCTTCATGACGCCTACGTCGCTTTCACCAAGGCCAAAATCTGTCATTATGGCGACAACAGGACGTGGAGTTGTGGAAGGGTTGTATTGACTCATGTTATGAGATTACTCCTCGTATAATCTGGTAAGTGTTAACCCTGTTTGAAGAGGCCTGGAAAACAACCGGACTGTATCTATGTATTACTCTTATCCTCAATCTATGTCAATGGTACCGTTATCTATTAAAGAAGAAACTTGGTGTGCTATACTAACGCAATGTGAGCGGTTGAAGATGATGTTTTTGGTTCATGCGAACCCTACGTATGGTGCCGATTAACACGAATAATGAGCATGTCTCCCTGAGAGACGATAGACAATATTGACGGCGCGGTACCCCTATTTAGCGGAGAAACAAGATGATGGACTATACAGCAGGGCAAGGCAGACAGGCTGCGAGTGAGGCTTTATCTGGGTTGAATCAAACGCCTGCAGCACCTACCAACTCTTTCAGAGCACGGACATATGCAGCAACAGGAGGGAGGGCAGGGATGCATATCACGACAGGCGGACCTCACATTCTTCTTTTTGAACGAGATCAGCAACTAGTAGCACTGCTTACTAGTGAGTTACAACTTGCCGGCTATGAATGTCATACTGCTCGCACAGCGGTGGAAGTGTTTGACACGATCGCGCGCTATCCGGTGCGACTTTTACTGGTTGACCTGGCACAGGCTGCTGCTGCGAGGCGTGAATTTTGGGTTGCCCTGGATACACAACGGCGTGGGCGGGGAGTACAGGTATTGACGTTCCACTGCACCAACATCGCGGGCTACGGCCCCCCTAGTAACGATCCCGACGAGCAGTCAAATGCAATGCTGACCGATATAGAAGTCGATGGAATGCTTGGGATCATGAATATGGTCAATGCCATACGCTCGCGCATCGCGATATCCAACACTGGCACCATGTCTCGATTGTCGGCAAACGCACATTCACCCTCCTCGTTTGGAGCGCAGACGACGTTGCCGCTTCCTTCAATACCTCCGGTGAACGCCAGCCAAGCCCCCATGGGTGCGGCTTATGCAGGCACCCCGCCGGGGGCACCTGCTCAACCATCACCGACTTCTGCTTCTCCCTCCGCTCAGGCAGATTTTTCACGCACAGCAGCGCCAGGCCATACAGATAGAATCCGTGCCGTCATCTACCCAAACCAACGTACGTGGAGCACTGCTCGCGAAAATATTGCTGGTGGAGAACAAACCTTTCAGACGAGGGAACAACAACCGGGATTTGCAGCTACGCCGGCATATTCACCATCTCCAGCAGATACTGCCGTCAACAGGCCATCGCAAACCCAGGCAACGCATTCAGCGCCTGAGCCACCTTATTCAAATGAATCCAGCCTGGCACAATTATCACGAATGTTACAGGAGCACCAATCTCCTCTTCAGGAAGAAGTGACGCAGGAACGCAGCTCCGAGCAAGGAAATCGCTTCCTGGAAGAGACGACATTGCAACAGCGAGTACGTCCAGAAGAGCCTCCACCTATCAGCACAATGACCATGCGAGCGTCACCTATTCAGGATATGCCAACTGACCGTGTTACCAGCTCAAGCGGACAAAGCGACATGCCTTCCTATACAAGTACAAGGCGCTATGATGAGTCTGCACAACCCAATTACGTACAGCCCACATCCTCGCAGCCGCTGATGTCAATGGCAACGCCTGTATCGCCTCCTCCAACGCTACAGTCAAAAACCGCGCTGAAATCATCACCACCTATCCCGCAGCGAGAGGAGGCTCCCAGTCAGAGGGGTGGAGACGAAAGATTGAGCAATAGCCAGTTCAGCGTGCGAGAGTTATCGTCAGAGTCCACAATCGAGACTAAGAGTAGTAAGCGATTAGCAAGAGAAGAACGTAGTTTTGAGAGTAATGATAGAAGGCAAGGAGCGCAGTCGCAGGTAAAAGTGGTGGAAGAGGAGTCGTTACCGCAAACGCCCGATAATGCACTCCTGCTTGACATTGTACAGAGCTTGCCGCCCATGTCCTCGCCCCCACCACAGCCGCAGGTACACCATGGGCGAGCAACGCGTTCATTGGGTAGTGTTTTGCTCGAAGGCCACCTTGTAGCGGAAAATCGCCTGGAGGTCGCTCACAATATCCAGCGGATGCTACGCGGGGTTGATATGAATTACCAGTTGGGGGAAATTCTGCTGATGTTTAAGCTGCTCACACCCGATCAATTATTGGCAGCCTCGCTGGTAAGCTACGGTCTGATCACAACGATACAGATTAGTGCCCTGGGGCGAATCCGGCAGGAGTTGCACGCCATCGGGCTTGAGTATGACCTGGAGAGTCTGTTGATTCTGTTCCGTATATTGACATCTGAGCAATTACGCGAGGTGAAGTTGAACTGGGTATGATAGGTTAGCTATCTCTTTCCTGAACGCGTTGTATCTGAGCACCCAGCTTTCGTAGCTTCATATCCAGTTTTTCATACCCTCGTTCGATATGTTCAATGCCGTATACTTCTGACGTGCCATCAGCACATAAAGCCGCCAGGATATAGGAGCAGCCTGCGCGGATATCTGGGATATCAAGTTGTGTCGCCTTGAGAGTTACCGGCCCACGCACAACACAGCTATGGGCGTATTGCTTTTCACGGAAGCGGCATTGAACCTCTCCCAGGCACTTGGTGTACAGTCCGATATGTGCTCCCATCTCTTGAAGTGCTTGAGTATATCCAAAACGATCCTCGTAGATCGTCTCATGGACAACTGACATACCATTTGCCTGCGTCAAAAGGACCGTAAACGGCTGTTGCCAGTCAGTCATAAAGCCTGGATGGACATCGGTCTCCAGGGCAATGGCAGGAGGAGATGGACCATCGCCAAGAAAGCGAATGCCATCGTCATCAACTTCAAAGCGCAACTGCATTTTCGAGAGGGTATTCAAGAATGTGAGTAGCGTATCCTGTTGAGCGCCGCGCAGGTAAACATCACCTTTTGTAAGATAGGCCGCAATAGCCAGGGAAACAGCTTCATTGCGATCGCTCAATAGCGTGTGACTGGCGGCGTGCAATCGCTCTACGCCATCAATCACGATACGCCGATCAACCTTGATTTCGATAATCGCACCCATTTTCTGCAGAAACTTGATCAAGTCGATTATTTCCGGTTCAAGCGCCGCATTATGAATGATAGTTACGCCCTTGGCAAGCGAGGCGGTAATGAGAAAGTTCTCGGTCGCCATCACGCTGGGGAAGGGCAGGCTGATGGTAGCTCCGTGAAGTTGTCTGGGAGCGCTGAAACGATAGCGCCCATCTCGTTCCACGACCTCTGCGCCCATTTTCTTCAAACCGTCGATATGAAAGTCAAGCGGACGCAAACCGACGCGATCTCCTCCAGGCATAGGTATGTCGGCCTCTCCACAGCGATGGAGTAATGGACCCACGGCTATAATTGCCAAGCGATTCAGGCCGCCGACTTTCGTTTCAACAAACGTATTTTTGATTCGTGGCGTGTTAATGGAGAGCGTGTGATCTGTTAATGCTATTTCGGAGCCCATAGCACAGCAGAGTGCCAGCGTTAGTTCAAAGTCGCCTATCAAGGGGATATTGCGCAAGGTGCAGAGTTCATTGGTGAGCAAGGAGGCTATCATCAATTTGGTTACGGCATTTTTGGCACCGCTGATTTGTACTTCTCCATGCAGAGGGGTGCCACCTTTGATAAGATAATGGGGGATATTGTTGTTTACTATAATCATATTGTGGGTTTTTCCTTAGTCTAAATAAAGAACGGTCTCTTCCTCGCTGCCTGCGGCGGTGAGAGAATAAGAGGAATGTGGGGATACCCTGAAGGCTACGCCCGACACTCCGGCAGAGAGCTGCGGCTCCCTGCACCCCAAATGTTACTAGCCGTGGGAGTTTCCGGGGGCCTCCCACAACCAACGTATGGCTCTGATGCGAGAAGGTGATGAAGTGACATGACCATTTTGACGCCGCGTAACGTCCCGGCGTATACGCGGGGAGCCAAAAGAGCCTTCGGACTTCCCCTGTTCTATAGCATCAAGCAGGTCAAGAAACTGGTTCACGCTTTGAGCCACACCTTCTACCATAAGATATCCCGTTGGCTTTACCGCATCTCCCACCAGGTACAGGCCTTGTATCGCCGTTTCCGGAGCAACATCTTCTCCCTGTGCGACACGATTGACGGGCCACTCACCGCGGTAGGCACTCATAGTGAGGATGCGAGAGTGCTTCTCAAATAATTCGCCAAATAACATGCGTAAATCGGCCAACGCCAGCGCTTTTTCTTCTTCAATATTGTCGCTCTGTATCACCTGGTGGCTGATCAAGAGATGTTTCCCGGGTGGAGCTAGCCGAGGGTCACAGTTGGTTGGCTGCACCATGCCAGCAATACGTTTCGTATCCAGGCAATACATGATGCCTTTATGGGGAATCAACGAGATATCACTCAGGATATGTACCTTGAGTCCCTGGGCCACACCAAAGTCTGCCTCCCCATTGCTGTGAGCACTGTTGGGAACAGCCCCCAATAGGTCCACGAGAGGCGGCTCTTCGCGCTGTTTTAGTACCTGAGCCTGTGTTAACTGCCGGCTGTGTAAAAGCGCATTCGTTGCTCGTGGACCAATATCACTGACCACGATTGGCGCATGTAGCAACGACTCTTCACCATTTGCTTTGTCGCGGACACGAACGCCGTTTACATGGCCATCAACTGTAAGAATCTCCATGACGTCATGGCGCAGACGAAGTTCCGCGCACCGCTCAAGAAGACGCCGCTCTAGTTCGCTTATCAAGGCTGCACAGCCTCCTTCGACAATACCGGGAGCGCCGTGCAGGAACATATTTTTGGTGGTTTTGATAACTTCTGCCGTTGTTACCTGATGCAATTCAAGACTGAGAGCGAAACGCGAGATACGCTCAAAGAATGCAGTTAATTCCCGGTTGCGGTTGACGTCAATATAGCGCGCCAACCAGGTATCGAATGGAAGATCGCGTTCTTCTTGGGGAAGGCGACGAATAAACATCAAATACCCGATACGGGTAAACCAGAAGAATTGGCGCGTGCCGAGGAACTTGAACGTGCCCAATAAGCCGCGCGAGCGATACTGCTTGCCATGAACATGAAAGGAGCCAAAGACATCGGCGTCAAGAAAGTGATGAGGTATGCGCAGGCGACGCAGCATTCCGGCAAGTACGCCGCTACTGCCAAAAGGCACCATGTGTACAGCTCCCGTACTGATCTGTACGCCCTGAAACGTTTTTGCGGTGAAACGTCCGCCACAATGTGGCAGTCTCTCTAAGACAATCACCCGCATATTCCGCTGCACTAGCTGTGCAGCACTGAGCAGACCACCCAGTCCCGCACCAATGACAATCGCATCATATGTTTGTTCTTGCATGAACCTATCTCGCGAAATATCGATTGATAAAAACGAACATAGCACCTACAAAGGCTGCCACTACATCTATTTTTGTCCAAAGCGACATGTAGCGGCACCCCTCGAAGATGCTATGTCCGCGTCCAGAGTAAACCAGGCTAGTTATTACTTATCCTCCCCGATCAGGCCGCGCAAAAGGCTATTGCATTCAGCCAGAGTGTTGAGAACGTTCTGGTGCATTTGGAAGACTTTGTTCAGTTCACGAGCCCTACGCGCAAGTTTCGTCACGTACTCAATGTCACGTGGGTTATTTTGGACATCTTCCATGAGTTGGGTCAACTCAGCCCAGGAAAGCGCTTCGCGGCTTCGCGCCACGTCAGCTATGGTGTTATTCATCCGGTCAGAGACACGGCGAACTCCTGTGCGAAGCTGATTGGCTGCCTGGGCAACTTCTGTTTCATGATTACGGACAGCATCCTGGGTTGCGTTCAACTGTTCCTGTAACGACATGACTTGCCCATCAAGTGTTGATAGCGCAGCCATTAAGGGTGCTATATCCGGGAGTGTCGGCTGAGGAATATTGGTAAGGCTGCTAAAAGTGATGCCTATATCCTGAGGCGGTGTTGATGGAACCGGTGATGCTGGTGATGAAGGAGTCTGCGCGACCGCAGGTCTTGCTACTTCGAGAACTCCTGGCACAGCTTCGATTTCAGCAAGAGCAGGTGATGGTGACACCACTTTTGCAGCTGGCGTTGCCGGCTCAGGTGGATTGGCAGGTAGCTGTACAGCTTCCGCGGTACCATTATCCATTGAGTTCGTGCTAAAATCGTCGCCAGCTGCCGCTGTCGCTAATTGATCCTCCTGTGTACGATAGGTCAGCTCTTGATCGGGATTGAACTGTACCGCTATTGTTGGCATTTCGGAAAGATTATTATCAGCCAGGGCGGCAGCAGAAGCGGAGGAACCGAATCCCCGGAAGATCAACTCGTGTTCCCCGATACCTACATGGTCACCGTCCTGCAACACATGCGTTGCCATCTCATCAAGTTGCTGCCCATTGACAAAGGTACCATTGGCGCTGCGCTCATCATGTAGGATATATTTTCCATTCTCGTAGGTTACAGTGGCATGACGACGCGAGGTCAGTTTGTCTTTTGAGAGCAATATATCGCTATTCGGAGCACGACCAATAGAAATTTCGGGCTTCTCGAGTACATATTCCTGTAGGACCTCACCATTGTCAGCACGCAAGATAAACCTGGCAGGATGTTCAATGGTTGCCGATGCTATCGAAGTTGCCTGGCCCGCACTTTGCGTTGCATTCGTCCCAAAAGCAGTCGGCGGCTCAAAACCGCTACTTGAGATGGTGGGAGCGGCGGTATCAGACCAATTTGCACCAGAAGAGACAGGCGTAGAACCCTGATCCTGTACTGACGGCGTCCAGCCATCCTGGGCCGGAAGTGTGGCTTCGCCAACGACAGGCTGGGCCTGCGGTTGAGAAGAGGGTGTCAGGCGATTGCCACAATTCAAGCAAAAATTATCACCAGGCCGAGTCTCGGCACCACAGTAGGGGCATGTACTAGCCATCATAAAAGTTCCTCCCTGTTAAGGTACGTCGCACTGTATGTACACGTACTAACGAAAAAACTGTTGCCATTATATCAGAAATAAGCAGAAAGAGTCGAGTCTCTAGGCAACAGGTACCCATTCGACGTTGGGCCGCAATGCATCAAAAAGCTTTTTTAAAGAAGTCTCACTCCCCTTCATTGAAAAAACGACATTGGTATCGTCCTTAGCGCCAGTGCACAGTAGTATTGGGACTTGTGTCGGGCTAGGAGTTACTCCAGGAGTACCAGGACTGGGTGTCGACACACCTTTTGATGAAGTACACTGAAAATCACGGCTGTTTGTGCGCATTGGGGCCTCTGATAGACTTAATGGGCTACCATCGGGCAGCAGGTACCCAATGATAAAGTTGCCACCAAAGATAGGGTCGTGCACAGTCCCTGAAGCGCTCAATAGGCATGTCTTCGTCGGCAACATTGCCGGCAAAAAGACGGTGAAACCAAGATTTGGCTCGACTTGAGACCAGTCGGTGATGGTGGTTGGTGATCCAATCGATACTGGAGTGGGACTCGTGGTGGCTGTAGCCGTCGCAGTACTGCTTGTTGTAGCAGAGGCTGTCGCAGTTACTGTAGCCGTGGGAGTAGCGCTAGCGGGCGTCACTGTCACGGGAGCATGTTCATCGCGAAAAACAATGAATGCCTTATTGCACCATTGTAGTTTTGTTAATGCTACTTGAGACGGCGTAGGTTTGCTAGTCGGTGTCGTTTTGCCTAACCCACCAAAATTCAAACCTGAACATGACGCCAGAAAAAAACTAAACAACAGCAGGCATGTGGAGATCAGTAGCCATACATGTCGTAGACGCTTTACAAATGATGAAGACTGAGGCACAAACATAAAAAACTCCTTAACAACCCAGGAAACGCCCATATAGCAATAGTAACGTTCCATCCAGCAAGATGGTAAATATCTCGTGAGCGCTTTTTGGCCTAGTATACAGTAAATACGACAGAAAAATAGTGAGATAGCTCTCAAATTGGTACTAAAAGTGGGGTTTACTTTGGTTTGATTTAGTGCTACCATTACCTCCTGCCATCTAAATATTTTATGAATATACAAGCTTTTTCTGTCCTGGTGACTTCTATTCTACTAAACTATACAACGCACGAAAATGCTATCTGATACAAAGTAATTCCGAAGAGGTAGTGCGCGTGAATGCGAAACAGATCTGGCAAACAACATTAGAGCGATTACAAGCAAGAGTTCAGCCAGCCGTCTTTACAACCTGGTTTCAGGGTACGTATGCACATTCCTTTCAGGGCGGTGTTTTTGTCGTGCATGTACCTACGACATTTGCCAAAGCACACCTGGAAGGACGTTTCATTGATGTAATCCGTTCAATTCTCTCGGAAATCACTGGAGGTCCTGTAGAGGTGCAGTTCGTGGTGGCAAAAGAGGTGCCCGCCAAGCAACCAGACGATCTACCTGGCATGCAGCCTCTCAGCGGGAAACGACCATATCGCCTACCCAGAAATCGCCCGGTCAAATTGAAGCAGGATAAATATAGTTCTCTTATCAGCGGAGTAGATGAACCTTTGACTTCGCCCATAGCGATGAACTCTCTCGCACCAGCCGCTCCCCACCCAATTGCGCATCGCAGCGCGGATAACATTGAACAAAGTCCAGGCAGCTTCCAGAGCTACGCTCAAAGGCAACAACCGGTGCAAGAGCAAAAGAAGCAGGGAGCAGTATCGCTCCCGCGTAACGGCGAAGGATTGTTGATCCCACGCTATACCTTTGATGCATTTATTGTAGGTAAATCCAATCAGCTCGCTCACGCAGCCTCGCTGGCAGTGGCAGAGAATCCTGGGCAGATCTACAATCCCCTTTTCTTTTATGGTGGCGTTGGCCTGGGCAAGACCCACCTGCTGCATGCCGTAGGCCATAAGGGTGAGGCAGCAGGGTTGAATGTTTTATACGTGACCTCAGAAAAATTCACGAATGAGATCATCAACGCGATCCGCACGCAAAAAACTGCGGAGTTTCGTATGAAATACCGGCAGATCGATATTCTCCTTGTGGATGACATCCAGTTCATTGCCGGAAAAGAGGCTACGGAAGAAGAATTTTTTCATACGTTTAACACGCTCTACGATGCCAACAAACAGATCGTTGTCACCAGTGATCGACCGCCTAAGGCCATTCACAGCCTACAGGATCGCCTGCGCTCGCGCTTTGAATGGGGTTTGCTGGCAGACGTTCAGCCCCCGGAGTACGAACATCGCCTGGCGATCTTGCGCTCCAAGGCAGATTTGATGCGTTTTACCATTCCGTCATCGGTAATCGAGTATATTGCGCGCCCGGAGTGCAGCAGTGTGCGGGAGCTTGAGGGTTCGCTCAATCGCGTTATAGCGTATGCGACTCTGCATGATCTACCTCTCTCGGTCAGCTTAGCGGCCAAAGCACTTGAGCACCTGTATACGGCAAGCCAGCACGTTTCAGCGTTAACCATCGAACAAATTATTGATGGAGTCTGTCATTACTACAATGTTGATCCCGAACGCCTGCGAGGGAAACAGCGCGATCGCGAAATTGCCTGGCCGCGCCAGGTCGCGATGTATGTGATGCGGGAAGAGACAAGCGCTTCGCTGATACAAATTGGCAACGCGCTGGGCGGACGCGACCACACAACAATCATTCATGGCTGGGAGAAAGTCCAGACCGAGATGAAGAATAATGATCAGATCCGTCGCGAGATCGCGCGGCTGCTGGAGATGCTCAGGGAACAATAAGAAGTCAAATATTGTACGTAATAAGTAGTCACTTTTCAGGAGCTATTTTCATGCAGCAACAACAATTCTCCGACTTTGACCTGCTGGCGGTTTTCAGCGATGAGGCGAAGGCAGAAGTAGCGGAGGCGAAATTGCATAAAGAGGGGTTTAGCGAGGAAGAAGTTTTCCGACTGGCCTCTGATGTGATAGCCAATGGTCAGTTCCGCGAGCATGGTCCAAACCGGGACCGCAGCTCGATGTTCTTGCAAACCAGGCACTCGGGTCCCAGTCCCATCATCGTCGTTCTACTCGCGGTTATCTTTGGGCTGGTACTTGGTGTACTGATGCTTGTGGCACACTTCGCCTTTCCAACCATACCTTTGCTTATCGGAACACTCGCAGGATATGACAAAGGTCAGCGCGGCCAGTAAAAAACCTGGGCAGGGAGAGAGAACGGTGATCGCAGTTCGTCTACCTGACGCTGGGGATGTTCCACGCAAGTCGCGCGCGCGCGCCATTTTGCTGACGAACGGGGGGAAGATCGATAGAAGCGTCGGGAGAGAGTAGGCTTAGGAGAAAATGCCGGGTATGAAACCTCCTGCTCACTTTGCGGAGTAGGTTGAATTACTTGCCTTGCTCCATCTCCAATATTAACATTGCTGTGCTGGATATTGTTTCCTGCAATCGTATTCTGATCATTGCTATTGCCCATACAGTTCTCCAATCAGCATATCTACGCTAAAACATTTACTGACTTGTCTTCCCATTTGCTTCTCCTGAATCGGATGCAGAACTTGTAAGTATAGTTTGTTTTGCCCTATCTCCAACAGCAAAGTTAGATTCTTGAAATATGTTTCCCGACACAATGACGTTGCTGTTTTGAATGGTGTCCTGCCGTGATTTCAGGTCGGTGGTATCGATATTCCTGGTATCCAGAAAGTTTGTGATAGAGTCCAACAATTGGCGCTCAATAATTTTCACGTACATCTCTTTATCGAGCCTCTGGAAGTATAGCTGGTAATGAGATGAGCTTGCGACCTCACGCAGACTGGTACTTGTGCCATAGTCGAAGGCTGGATTTTCCTTGATACTATTTTCGACTCTTGTGCGTTTTCTCGCGAGGAGCTGGTCATGAAACACGTAGTTAAACACGCGCACTGGCGAACGAAGTAAGAGGAGAAAGGCCGGATAGAACGTTTGCCCAGTAAACCTTAGAAATTTAGACATCGTCAGCGTAGGCTCAATTGTATCTATCTCATGATACTCTTCTTTAACAGGCGGCAACAACTGGTAGTCCGCTTCAACGAACAAATTCTTGCCTGCCAGCTTGAAGCGAACAAAAATAGAGAGGATCATCTCCCCATCCCAGGAGGTAACGCGAACGCACTTATAGTAGCGAATATACTCCGAGGGATTTTCTTTAAAGTCATTCATGACTTTTGGAGCTACCTGTGTATAAGGCCGTGAAAATCTGTCGGGGAGAAAATTTGTATTATCGCGAATTGATTGTCCGTTGACATAGAGCTTATCCTCGAGGCTTACATTATTCAGGCCAAGTTTCTCTATCATCCTGGTTATCTCTTCATACAGTTCACTTATCTGAAACGCTACAGGAGTTTTTAGCATGCCATCGATCTCCTTTTTCCCCTTTGAGATATCAACAGCAAAGGACCAATCGCGAATAATCACTCCTGCTCCTGCAAAAGGCAAATAGCCACTATACACGACGGCATTGCCATCCTGAGTGTGAAAAACATTGCGAAGCTTCTGCTCTAACTGAGGATCAAGTGACCAATTAATACCATCTGGCCTGAATCTTCCTTTTGCTAAAGATGCTGTGTTAGGCCCACTATAGCTAGCGATCTGCTCTACCAGGGTAATGATCCATGCCACCAGGAAACATGGTATCAAGAGGGGAAAGGGTAAGGAAAAAAATAAAAGTAAGAATACCTGCAGGAGAGGACGTCTAAGGGAACGAAATAACAATCCTAAGAACAATAAAGGGATAGCCAGTATGAACAGGATGACAACCAGTAGAACTGGTACGAGGTAGCTTAATTGAGAGAATGCTTGCTGACTAAAGTAATCCGAGGGAAGAAGGACCTGCGTCACTCGCAAGAGAAGACTGGGAAAAAAGAGGGAGAACAGTAAAGCCAGCAAGGCAATGAATAAAATGAGATCGCGATAGAAGACGCGCTGTCGCGCAGCATAGCACCACTTGGCAACTGGAATAATATCAACGCCGTATGACTCCCCCACAGCCCTATGATCTTCCTCAAACACGTTTTTGATAGCATGCTCGCGAAAATCTTCGTCGAGATGAGCTGCTGCACAGAGATAGCGCGTTGTCTCAGTATAAGGTAAGGGTATGAAGCCTGCAGGAAGGGCTTGCGAGGGAGGCGCTGGACTCTGTGCAGGGAGAGGAGGGGTAGGTGAAGGAGTGAGGAAGTTTTGCGAAAGAGGAGAAAGATTCTGTGATGGGGCGGGAAGGTTCTGCGGAGGGGTAGGGAGATTTTGGGAAGGCGTGGGAAGATTCTTGGGAGTAGCGGAGATTTGCGCTCTTGGTGGCGCAGTCCAAAGGAATGTGATGTCAGATATGCCGAGAGAAACTTCATCACCGTCAGAAAGAATAGCATCAGGCACACTATGCCGGTTCACCGACACAAAGCATTGTGAATCGTAGCCCTGGACAATAAACTGTTCTTGACTTACGTAGATACGAGCATGACACGGCTGAATGGAAGGGTCAGATAGCACAATATCGTTCAAGCTCGGATCACTACCGATTCTTGTATCTTGCTTGCTTATTGAGACAGTATTACCAACAAGTGGCCCATTGACAAATTGAAGCGAAGCGTGGGCTTGCGGAAAAAGAGTATTTATCATCATTCATATGCTCCTAATTACTAAATATCTTCTGTTGGAAGGTTTACTTCCTTTATATATAAATAAATGCATAAAGATTCATAAAAATGCAAATTTTACATGCTTTGATACTATATGGTACTATTTCCTCCATCCAAATTTAGGAGGAGAAGTAGGTACAGCACTGCCAATTTTTTTTTGCCCCAGAATGTGTGCAAAAAACAGGTTCCATGAAAGAAGGTTGCTCATTTGCCCTTGACTTTTTGACCCTCCTGGTGTACCGTTGTGTAGTATCAAATAACCCATAGGAGCAAACAAACAGTGATAACCTTCATCTAATTTACTCTATGCGTGGAACATATTTCCTGCATTATGACCCTATGGAATTGGGACGCGATACAACGTGATACAACGTGTCCCTACGGATGCCCCCTGGTGCATGATGTCCTGCGCGAATGGTAGATGGCGGTGAAGGTCTTTTCATTGTTGTTGACTGTAGTAGAGGTATCTGTTCTACATCTTCAACTTCTTCCCCACGGGCACAATGAATTGGCCCCTACGAATTGGCCTTCATCCAGTCTTCAACGGAGCGCAATGAATTGAGCCGCTACACAGGGGGATCTTGTGTTCCCAAGAACACGGTTACCGTGAAACAACGAAGAATTGGAGTAGAGTATGTCTGAACAACCCATAAGCACTACAGGCGTTGATAACCGCTCGAGCACGCTACTTTCCCGAGCGCCTCAGCGCGCCATCCTGGTTGGTGTCGATATGCCCGGCACTGACTGGCCGGTTGAAGAATCGCTGGACGAGTTGGCGCAACTGGCAACAACGGCGGGAGTGACGTGCGTTGATCGTGTTATACAACGCCTGGCCCGCCCTCACCCCGGCACGCTGCTCGGCTCTGGAAAAGTCCAGGAAATCGCCGAACTGGTACGCTTCCATGATTGCGATGGTGCGATCTTTGATCTTGAGTTGACACCGGGACAGCATCGCACATTGGAGAGAGAACTGGAAACGCAGGTACTTGATCGCACCGCGCTGATCCTGATCATTTTTGGGCAGCGTGCCCATACGAAAGAAGGGCGGCTGCAGGTTGAGATGGCACAGATCGAGTATGATCTGCCGCGCCTGGCCCGCCAATGGTCGCACCTGTCACGCCAGAAAGGTAGCGTGCAGCAGCGTGGTGAAGGTGAGAAACAGATCGAAGTTGACCGGCGGATGCTGCGACGTGAGAAAGAACAACTTCAGGAAGAACTCGAGCACGTGCGCACCCATCGTCAGCTTCAACGCGAACGGCGAAAAGACGTTGGAGCGCCGGTAGTGGCGCTGGTCGGCTACACGAACGCGGGCAAATCTACGCTGCTGAATCGCCTTGGCAGTGCACAGACACTGACAGAGGACAAACTGTTCGCCACCCTTGATCCGATGACGCGGAGAGTACGGTTAACAGGAGGCCAGGAATTTCTTCTGACCGATACGGTAGGGTTTGTACAACGTCTGCCAACAACGCTGGTGGCAGCATTCCGCGCAACGTTAGAAGAGGTGGCTGAAGCTGATCTGCTGGTACACGTGGTCAACGCGGCCTACCCGGCGCTGAATCGCCACATAGAGGCGGTTGAACAGGTGCTGGAAGAGATTGGCGCGGGCGGTCGCCCGATAATCATCGCGCTCAACAAGGCAGATCTCCTGCCTGATGACACATTACCGGAACTGACGGGAGTAGCGGCGAACTTACCGGCGGTGCGGGTATCCGCGTTACAAGGAACGGGTATCGATGAGCTATTGCGCTGCATCAGCGACAACCTCGTGTTGCAGTTTGTCCCACTCGATGTGTTGATTCCCTACAACCGTGGTGAGTTGGTAGCCCAGTTTCACCAGTTTGGGACGATCGAGCATGAATGTTACGAGGAAGGTGGCACCCATCTCTGTGGTCATATGCCTGCAAACCATAGTGGGCCGTTCGCTTCTCTCCAGAAGGCCGCGTCAAAAAGCCCACATGCGTGAGGCGGTGGTGCAAGTCCACCGCCATCTGTTTCTACAGAACTTACTCATCCAATTGCAAACGCCAGAGTTTTCCTGTATTGGCTTCAGCGACCACACCACGCTTGGCGTGCATCTCAAAACTCCCAAAATCCAGGATATAGAGCGCATTGCTGATAGCATGGAAGCGCACATCAATCGGCCGTGCAAGCGGACTCTCGAGGACTGTGTGCAGGCTCCAGTCTGTAGGATCGATGCGTGCCACTGAGCGCCCAACATGTGGGCCGGAAGGCGCGGTCATGGGTACTTCGTCGCCGAAAAGAGCCACAAAAATTTGTCCTCTCCACCTCGGTAGTGTTGATGGCGCAACATCGAATTTTACCGCTGCTGCATGAGATGGGAAGCGCAGCAAGGCTTTCTCGGGCGGAGGTAACTCGTGATGGTTGGCCAGTGCGAATACTGGCATTGGCCCTCTTACGGGGCGATATTGCGGATCGGTGATGGGATCACCATCAATAAAATCGGGCCATCCATACCAGGCCCCCTGACGTACCTCGAAGAGCAAATCCGGCACATTCCCCACAGGGCGGCTTCCACGATCATCTGCACCCTGGTCAACAGCAAGAAGCCGACCATCGGGCAAGAAGCCCAGACCATAGGCATTACGCAGTCCCCAGCAAACCAGTTCTAGATTGCTCCCATCGGGATTGCAGCGCATGACGGCAGCTGTGCAAGGCAGTTGCGCGGTGATGCGTTGCCCCGGCTCGGTACTTTTGCCAAATGGAGCAAATGCGCCTGTGCGTGTTCGCGCGCTGGCTTCATGGCTGAGAGGGTTGGGGGTTTCGAGGTTGACGCCTGTTAGCTCGATTTCACAGCCGGGTAGGTCGTGTGCATGGGGCAGAAGACGTAACCAGCCCAGTTCGTAGGCATCCAAACCTACATAGCCTGTATTGGTCATGGCTCCCTGGCTAAAATAGAGCTTTCCATCTGGCCCGAAAGCTACCATATTTGTATGGTAATTGCCTGGCCCGGGCAGATTGTCCAGGATAACGGTTTGTCGCCCGTCCAGGTCGAGGCGACTGATACGGCCCGAACCTCCAGGATGGCCTCCTTCGGAGAGGTAGAGGCTCCCCTGATAAAAGGTGAGACCGTTGACTGGCTGTCGCAGGTCTTGTGCTAGCAATGTGTGTTGACCATCTGGCCCAATCTTCCACACACGACCGCCTGGCTGCGCTCCGCCAAAGGGTAAACCCGCCTCGGCGATATACGGCGCACCTGATTCATCGAAAGTCAGACTTGTCGGAAAGGAAAAACCCTCTGCCAACAGTTCGAGATGACCACTAATTTCTTTAGAAATCACAGAATATCCTTATAATTATGAAGCGAGTAGAGACTTTCGGAGGAGGACATATACCACTAAGTTGCGTCTGGACCAATCTGGCGCTTCAAGTCGTGTAAATCGTAGTAGATGGCTTCCCGCACAATCTTGTCTCGCTCGCGAATAGTTACAGTAACTCCACGTAAGGTGAAAGGACGACCAGTAGCAGGCATACCAGGGAGATCGCCGTTATGGGTGCCGGTAGCCACCCATTCAGCGCTGACCTGGTTCCCATGTGCCACCCGATTCGTGATTGTAATGTTTATGTCGGGAATAGCAGCCATGCCCATGCCTTTGCGCTCCATAATCGCTTTGCGACCATCCAGAGGTTCAGGATACATACTATCTTCGACTATTGCATGTTCCGCATAATCGTCGTGCAATGCCTTCTTATCACTTCGCGACTGGTGGATAATGTGATTGTTATGGAGCTGAATATGACGCTGTGTATTGTCATTTTGATTAACATGGGGAACCGCTTTTGAGTTCTGCTGGAACCCGGTGGCAGCAACAACAGCTCCAACGCCCACAGCGGAGATACCCAACGCGCTAAGCGCTGTAATCAGACGCCGGCGCGGCATCCTTCCAACCCGTACATCCTCTACCATCTGAGGAATGGTCACGTCTTCCCGTGTTTCCTGCTCATCTTTCTCTTTTTCTTGCATACCCTCTGCTTTCATCGATCACGGCTAGTATCAATCTTTTCAATCATCCACATATATTTGCAACGTTGCATTATGCCGATTGTAACGTTGCAGTATATCGATGCGGTTGCAGTTCGGTTAAGAAATGGTGGAGAAATCCCCTCCACCTCTTGCATTTTCATCCTCCAGGCGCTATACTTCCTTTATAGCTCGCTTGCTTGCAATATGTTGAGCAATCTACCCCTCATCAATTGAGCTAAAATAATCGGCCACACCAGTAGATGTTCACACCCATGCTTCACGGAGGAGAGCGGCGTTCGTCGCGTCCTGGGCGTCCCCCCCTTCCCTGCGTGGGACGCAATAAATCGGGTTAATGCGTTCGCCCAGGAGGCGGGCAATATTGCCGCCGGTGACGAGGGCTTCCTGGCACCGGGGAAGTCCTAGCATTTTTATTTTGTACAGTTCGACGGCGGGATGAAGCAAAGGACCATCCGAGCCAAACAAAATTTTGTGCGGGCCAGCACGTTTGATGGCCTGCACCAGGCAATCCCAGTAACGCACGCTGCTGGTGTCGGCGTAGACATTGGGAAAACGGCAGAGCTGGTCAATGAGTTGTATGTGGGTCATCCAATCGTCGGCGAAACCCCCAAGGTGGGGAATGATGAAATTGAGCTCTGGATATTGTGGAGCTAGCATCTCTACCGCTGACAGCCGTCGTACGACGTCTAGTAAGATAGGCAAGCGGTAGCGACTGGCAACCTCGCAGACCTCGCGTTTAGGAAATGAATCCAGGCCGTGAATTTTCAGACCGCGAAAACCATATTCTTCAACGGCGCGGCGCACCATCATTTCGACGCGCCCGGCATCACGGGCAGGATTGATTGCGGCAAAGCCGATCAGCTCATTGGGATAGCTACGCACGATTTTCGCCAGGCGAGCATTAGCGGCGGCATAATCGCTATTAAAGATGGGGAAAACGATGGTTTTATCGATAGCCGCGGCACGCGCCCGCCTGAGGTGGAGCTCAATCCGCGCCTCCGTGTCCCATGGAGCGTGAAAGCCATCTCCTTTGCCCGCATGGCAGTGGCAATCTATGATCATAGTCGGTACTCCTGCAAAAAGTGGATGATGGTTTCAATGCCGCGAAAGAAGTTCGGCAGGCTGATCTTTTCGTTGGGAGCGTGTATATCGTCGTCGGGCAGCCCAAAACCAAGCAAAATAACCGGCACACCAAAACGTCGTTGTAGTTGGACGACAAAGGGGATGGTGCCGCCGCTGCGCGTGAAGATGGGAGGTACTCCCCAGGTATGGTAAATAGCGCGGGCAGCCGCGAAGATAGCCGGGTGGCGGCGCGGGATGACGACCGGAGGAGAGCCTCCCCAGACCTTTAGTCTAGTGGACACGGCGGGAGGCTTGACCGCAGCGATGTGGCGGCGTAAAAGATCGGCTATTTTCATGGGGCCTTGATCGGGCACCAGGCGCATACTGAGGCGGGCCACCGCCTTTTTTGGGATAACCGACTTACTCCCAGGCCCGACATAGCCGCCAGAAACACCGTTCACCGTTAAAGCCGGTCGGATAGTCATACGCTGAAACAGGCTGTAGCCTTCCTCGCCCCAACCCTGGGGGAGATCAAGATCTGTCAGAATGTCTTCATCAGCCGGACCTGTGCAGCGGAGTTCCTGGCGTATGGCAGGGGCGACATCTCGCACGCGGTCATAGAAGCCGGGGATCGTTATACGGCCAGTATGATCATGGAGCCCGGCGATCATTTCACTGAGGGCCTGGAGGGGATTATAGACTGCACCCCCGTAGCGCCCTGAGTGGAGGTCATGGCGTGGGCCGCTTACTTCCAGTTCAAAGTTCAGGTTGCCGCGCAGGCCATAGATGATAGAGGGACGTCCCTGACCCAGCATTTCAGTGTCCGACACCAGGACGGCGTCAGCCTGTAAGCGGGTCGCCTCTCTATCCAGAAAGGCCGCAAGGTTCGGGCTGTTAATTTCCTCTTCGCCTTCTAACCAGATTTTGACATTGATAGGCAGCGAACCCACTGTCCTGAGGTAGCTTTCGATGGCTTTCAGGTGGATGAGAAACTGGCCTTTGTCGTCGCTGGCGCCGCGCGCAAAGAGATTCTGGCCGATGCGTGTAGCCTGAAAGGGAGGAGTGCGCCAATCGCTCAGCGGGTCAACAGGCTGCACGTCATAGTGCCCATAGCACAACAGCGTCGGCTGACCGGGAGCTAGGAGCCAATCGGCATAGACACTGGGCGCGCCACCATTTGGACCCGGCAAGACCTGCGCGTGGTACAAGCCAATACCAGCCAGGTGCCGCTTGAGCCAGTGCGCAGCCGCCTCTATATCTCTGCGATGTCTCGGCTGAGCAGAGATGGTGGGAAAGGCTAGCAACTCGCCTAGTTCGCGCAGCCAACGCTCCCTGTTGGAACGCTGGCTGCCATAATCTAGCGGCGTTGTTGCAGAATGCGCCGATGTAAGCATTATGCTCCTGTGGCAAATTGGAAGTGCATTGGATCTGGGGTTTTCCAAAACACACCCCAGTGGAAACCATAATCTTGAAAAATTTGTATGACACGAGGGTTGGGATACGGAACCGATTTTCCAGGCGGTGGCATCCGGTGTGGATATGCATGTGGATTGATGTCGATGGCGATGGCAAAAGCATGCATTGCGCCGTCTACCGGCCCACTTACTGGCTGAATGTCATTCCACAATCCTGCATCTGCAAAGGCCTTGAGCAGTCTCTCAAAGTGAAGCTTCAAGAATCGATTACCCAGCAGGTACTTTTTTGGCCCACTTAATGCCTTGATGAACTTCTTACCCGGAGGAAGGGTAATTCGAGCCCGATTAGTCCCTGGATTACCAAAAGTAGCAAGGACTTGTTTCTTACCGTGGGGTCGTTTTATACCTTCGGGAGTCCAGAACGTATGTGGTTCGGCATGCAATCGCATTATACTCCAAGTTCTTTTATCTAGAATGCCGTTCACCTTCAATCCACCAACTGCCTGTTGCCAGCGAGCCACCGCCTGCGCGAATCCAGCCTCGGTCGGTGACATATAATAATATCGTAAGTAATAAATGCTGATTGGTCTGTACAGATATCCCCATAGTTGCTGTCTGTACAGTCTATTCTGTTGAATAGCAACAGCAACCTGTCCAGCATTTAATAGATCTGGCCCCGTAGAAGCATCGATGATTTGTCCCCGTCCAACGAGTCTTTGCTGAGGAGAGGACTCGTAGACGACCTCGCCCTCCAATTCAGGATAGCCAAAATACTCCTGGCTGGCATAGGGATTAGCATACTGCATTGCCTCAGAGGCAAGGGGTGCTTCGAAAAGCCAGCGACTTTTTATCTGCGCATTCATTGTTCATCCCTCCTTCTGTGAGAAGCAATCAGCAGAGTAGCGATCGCTTTTCTTTAAACCGACGAACTGCCCGCCACTATCCGGCAGGGGCTGTTACAATTGTGCTGCCATAGACCGAGGAATGACGTGTCTCTGCGGACGGCTCATGCACATCCCGTCTTTGCTCAAAAGCCATTCTTCAGTAGGCTTGGCTATGCGATAGAGTAAGGCCACGAAGTCCTTGCGATTTGTTCGCCGGATAAACAGACTCATAGCAGTATTGCCAGAGTATCAGCTCTATCATCTCTCCCAATTCCCACGACTAGGTATCCTGGTTGGAATTCCGGCGGCTTTACTGTAGAGGCGCGGTTATCGTCTGCACCTTTTACTAAAAAAGGCATTTTCCAGTCACCATGCTACAATCTATCTTTCAATGAGGGAAAGTATTCATCCAAGTTCCATTTACTGCCGCGATATAATCCATACCCGTTAGCAATTAAGAGACGGCGTGAACGACGACTCGCCTCAACGTGCTTTCCCGCCAAGACAGCGGCTACTTCCGCGATCACTTGCAGCTTCTCTTGTTCGGAAAGTGATCGTCCCGCTTCTGCCTCCTTCTTAGTAATATGAGCTGCGAAGGTGCGCAACTTCGCAGGAGAGAGCCAGTCACCTACAGCAATGTCAAACATCATCGTCAGGCCGCGCACAGTCTGTAGTCGCAGATCTTTCACAGCCTCGTGCGCTCTTTTCATATATGTTTCAAGGATATTCCTTTGCAGCATACCGCAGAAGTATGCATCGGCACAGAGCCGTTCGAAAGCATCCCGGCAGCGATTAGCCAGATCTTCACTAAGCGCCTGCTGAACGGCCTGCTCTCTTTGCTTTTTTTGTTCTTCTCTTGATCCTGATAGAGCAATGAGGCGACGCACGCGATCAGTCTTTTCCTTAAAAAACTCCTTTAGGCGTCCAGTGCGCCTATCAAAGTCTCTTAACAACGTCTGTAGAGTTCCTGCCTTCAGGTTCCATTGAAGCATACAGATAGAGATACCGTCAGTCTTGGAGATGACACATCCAAATGGTATACCTGTTTCAAAGCGCGTAGTTACAGCAAGCGCAGTGCGTTCCGCAGGAGAGAGTGCTGAAGGTGAACATAACACGCGTGGTGTTTTTGATAGCACCTTGTGCGTCTGCTTTATTCGCAGGGCCAAACGCATCTGTGACCAGGTAGTTGGTCCAACGACACCATCTACAGTAAGAACTCTCTGATCTCTCTGCCAGCGAGCGACAGCACGAGCGAACTCTTGCTCATTAGGCGAGTAGGTTGTGAACCCCAGGAGGCGCGCAAGTTGGTTGAAGTAGGCATGCCACCCAAGTGACTGACTGTATCGCCGATTCAGCTGTACTGCATGAGCCAGCTCAGTGGTTCCCAATTCCTCCTCAGCCTCGTCTTCCAGTTCGGGATAACCGAAGTATTCCATGTCGGCATAGGGATTTGTGTACTGAACAGCAGCATGGAATGGTGGTGCTTTATAAAGCCCTCGGAACTGTGTACTCATCGTTCCTCCTCATTACTTACAAAGCGATCAGCCTGTCAAGCTGACCGCTTACTATTACAACCTATATGTCAGCCATTACCGTCACAGGTGTAGCGCCGTTTGAGCGACTGTACACAGAGGAACGATGTGTTCCTGCAGGAGGCGGCCCCGGCATATATACTCCGCGTGGCGGCGGTGTCGGGCGGCTCATTCGCATACCCTCTTCGCTCGAGAGCCATTCTTCGGCAGGTTCCGCAATGCGGTAGAGCAATGTCTCGAAGTCCGTCCGATTCGTCCTCATCACAAATGGCTCGGCCAGCCAGCGTATGATCTCACGTCCGGTGACAGCCATACGGTTCATCGTACTGGCATGCACCGATTCGTGGAAGTACTGCCAGAGCACCAGTTCGATCACTTCCCAGGCATTTTGAGCGCCAAATTGAGCTCTAACGTCCGGAGCTTCCAGCACTTTGAAGCTTTCCGCCAGCGTCTGGCTGGTCTCAACGCGCAACACATTGATATAGCCGTAGGAAGAATTCTTCATGTTATTGCGCAAATCCAAGCCAGCACGGCGCACAATAGCAATCGAGCCAAAGGTTGGATCGATGGCTCGATGGCGAATGACCTCGCTAACGCGTTTGTCGCGCCAGTATTTGGCCGTTTCAGCGATGAAATGCCGGAACAATCCGTGAAACTCTGGATTAGCGCGTGCCCCCGGCCCTGGATCAGAGCGAGTGTACCCCAATACCCGTTTGTACGCACGCAAGCGATCACGCATGTGATAACGCAAAATGTTATGCTTATCGAAGCGATACAGGCCATAAGCGCCATCACTACTTGAAATGCGCAGCGTGCCAGCCCTGAAAAGCTCCTGGAGTTTGTTCATGACGCGAAACACGCCCAGCCATTCGTGCATGTAGATGTAATAGAGGTCCGCCGTCGCCAGGATGCGTTCGCTGGTAACTGTGTCATCGTAGTTGACGACCCCTGGAGAGACTTGAGCCTGGCCAAAATCGGCAGGAGCATCCCTCCCCAGACCTACCAGATCCGCCAGGCCACCATCAGCAGGCTGATTTTTGCCATTCTGAGAGGCATCGTAGTTGCGTAGCTGGTCATCAACCATCCGATTGAGCACTTCGGCCAGTTCTGGGTTAGCGACCATGTCTGGTCCCAGCGCCTCAATTGCGTTCTGAAGTAACGCCGCAACGCGGTCATTACGTTGGTCGTATTCTGCTTGTTTGGTCATCGATTGCCTCCAGTTTTCTTTATGTTCGAACTTTAGCATACATATAACGAGCTAGCATTTTATCTGGCGCCAGATCGGCTAGAGCTTTCAGTTGGTCCAACAGGTTGTCGAGCGCCCACCTCACACGTTCATTCGATAAAACTTGCATCAACATTGGCCGACTGGTCGATTGAGTTGAGTCAAGAGATCCGAGTATCCAGATGATTGGTACAAACGTCCAGAAGAGGAGATCTGCCTCATCGAGTACGCAGTTAAGCCCAAATGTGCCCGAATCGGCAATCTGATCGGCCCTTCTGTTTTGGCAAAGCGGTCCAGCCAGTCGACAAGATCACGAACCGTAATATCTGGCATCGACTCAATTGTCATAGACTGCGTATTATCGGCAGTGATGATTTTAAGGATATTCTCCTGTGAATGTAAAAGCGTACCATCTAGCATAGTGAACTTGGCGGCCAGAGAGCGCTGTTCACTTTCTGTAAAGGCGACGGAAATCAGTGCAGCCTGGAAATCAACATTACCCTGGGCGATAATCGGCAATAAAACATTAGCTCGCTCCACCTGTTCGCTAAGTGATTTCGTATGAGCAGTCTCAGATAAGGTGAAGCTCGTCCAAATATCCTGCAAAATGACTGCGTATTTCTCGAGCAAGAAGAACCCCGCAGTCTGGGTTTCATCACTGATAATGGTCACCTCTTTTGGTTCAAAAAAACCGCGGCTTTTCAGCTTGTCCAGATTTGATTTGAGTGCAGTAAGGTAGGCATGCACCCTTGTCGCACGAGGCTCATCTACTCGCCCAAACTCTTCCACGAGTATGCTAATTTCTGATCGAATCAGTGCTCTCAATGCCTCCACTTTCTCTTTATCTGCCTCTGGCACGAAGGTCTCTAACCCTTCTAGGATCTTAAGAAAATCTCCAGCCACTAAGCTGGCCTCACGATAAAGAATAGCCTGCTTAGTCGAGAGTTGCCCAACCAAGCCATCCAATACGCTATTGCTGAGTGGATTGCTACTACCGTTTGTGCTGTAGAGCGAGATCACCCCTCGCTGCGGTGTATCCACCACCCTACCATCAGGAGTTGTTGGAAAGGCTGCATTGAGCGCCTTCATAAAATTGTTTGTGCTTCCCAGACCTCCAACCGCTCTTCCAAGTACCTGTGTAAAGGCACGCTCTACCTTTAGCTCAAGCGCATTGCCACTGGTACTGGAAGCAGAGAGACCAGCGCCGTTTTCGAAAGCTGTTCGCTGATTGCCCGCGAAACGGCTAAATGTATTGAGAAAATCGTTGAGGACACCCCATTGACTGGGAGTGGTGGGCGGGTAGAGGACATTTTTTGCTTCATTGCGGAGCTTTCTATTAATTTTGGCATGTCCTGGAGTTTGAGGCTCTGGTCCTTGAGAATCCCCAGTCTCTTCCTTAACTTGCGTCATATCTTATTGCCTCCCTAGCGTGCGGTAAAAATTGTCGGTAATCCCTTTCGGAGTCGCCAACCGGTTATCAAGTACGAATCGCGCCGCTCCAATCATGAAGCGGGCCGACACTGCACCTATATCCTGGCCGGCCGCCAATCGCCGCCCGGCCTGCTCTACCATTGCCATTTCCTTCGGTCCAAACGTGAGCGTCTGGGCCAAACTCTTGTTCGCGAACTGTCGATAGGGTTGGAACACCATCGTATCCACCGCCAACTCGCTTGCCTTTTCGAACGTGCTCTTAATAGAGTCAGGAATGTCACCTGGCAAAAGACGGTGATAGAGACGCTGCCAGACTCGCCTCAAATCAGCAGCCATCTTCTCGAACCCCATCCTACGTAACGCTACTAGATTAATCAGTGTTCGCAAGTATGGCGTGGGATGAACTCCTAGCGGATTGAACTTGACGGTGCTGGCTGGAGCTCGCCCCACCACATCCATCAGCGACTCGACCGCAGAAGGGCCACTCAGGATGAGCGCGAACATATCTGCCATCATCTCCTTGTGCCAGCGCGCCCAAACCTGTGCTATTTCAGATGCTATATGTCCCTCAGCAGTCAGACGCTGATAGATCCGAACTGGCATCTCCTCCCATAATCCCAGATCAGCTTGGAGGTTATGTGACACCTCATGCAGTACGCTGGATAATGCCCACACGTTCTCCAGACGATGCTGCGGCAACATAATCAAAGGGAAAAGGTTTTTGTTGTAGCGCAGTCGCGCCAACGGCACATCGCGCCGGTACGTGGCAGGCGAGAATCCGCTATGCGCGTAGCTGAACGGTAAGAGGCTCGGCGTTGGTTGTGCCATCCCTATGCCTACATAGAGATCTTCGTAGCAGTTCGCGACTATGCGATCAACCGCGAGCAACTTCTCACCAAAACTCGAGAGGCGTTGTACAAACAGGTCAAAGTAGAAATCCCAGATACCCTCGACATAGTACACGCGGTTACTCACAACTTCTTTGCGTTCCAGCAGGATCTGCAGGCGCGGGGCAGTCGGTTCGCGATGTGCAGCCTTGACAGCGGCTTCCACCCAGCGCGCCATTTCGTCCAGTTGCACTCTTAAACTATCGATGAACCGATTGACAGCCTTGATATGCGCTTCACTCGGCGCTGCTGGTCCTGTGCCGAATTCCTCTTTGGTGAAAGGTCGCAGAGAGTTGGCATGCCTGGTCAGGTTAATCCCCTGAATAGTCAACCAGTTGTCAAGCAAGCGTCGCTCACTAACAGTCACTGCCCCTTTCAGGTTTTCAACCTGCTCCGCCCTTTCTTGCACTCTGTTCGTTTTGATGGCTGCGGTTACCATAGCGGTTTGTCCCTACTAAACAGTGTTTTCCTACTGCTGCACTAACGCCCCATATATGCCGGTCGCATGGCGGTTGCCGTGCGGCCATTATGGAGATAGTGATTGGCAACGCCGTTGCCAGGCTGACCTCTGCCTCGGCTTCGGTCTGAGCTGTTGCAGCCTGTGCGGCCAGAAGTTCGGTGAGAGCCGCTTCTTGGACCGCGGGATGCACTATCTCACTTGTGATCTCTTGATGAGCAAACACTTGGGCCATGTGATTTTCCATCTGGGCCACTTCCATCTCAGCTTCCCTCATGAGCGAATTCACCAGTTGACTGGCGAGCGGTCCAGCTACTGCACCCGGCATCATACTGACAAGTGATCCGACTATCTTTGGTGCTAATCGCTTTGCAAGTGGGGCAGCCACCTTGCCAATATTTCTGGCCGCTCTGGCGATCCTCCCCAAGAATGGATCCGCTTCGCTCACAAGCTCGCTTTCCCACTCATATTCGCTCTCACCGGCAAATCCAAGAAGTTGATTGGCCTCCTCTTCAAATGCCGCTTCAGGAGACTGGTATTGGCTTACTTCGGGGCTGATTTCGGGAGAACCAAATGGATTCGCTTCCCCCACAAACTCGTATTCTGTCTGAGGACTCAGTTCACTCGTCCCCCATTCAAACTCCTCTTCCCTCTCCGATTCACCCATACCAAAAGCGCCTACTTCCGGATTGCCATACATGCCGGCCTCCTCTTCAAACTCCGATGCCAGTTCGGGGGAGCCGAAGAGATGGACTTCTGGATTACTGTAACGGCTCGCCCCGTTAGCGGCTGGTGCCTCAAAAAATGACTCGCTTTGAATTGCCATCGTTAGACCTCGCTTTTCCTTGACTTGAAAAACCAATTCACTTTTCCGTCGCACCCTGGTCATCGTATTCAGATGTGCTGCCGTTCAGCAAACAATCATTGACGAATGCTACCAGGCGCGGACCTCCCTGCACGTACGCTTCACGACCACTCTCGATGTGACGAATCTGGCAACGCGCTACCTTCTCCTTGTCTACCGAAAAATGCAACAGGAAACTGTTGTTACCGAGAGGCACTGCTTCTGAAGTATCAGTCCGCATCACCTGTAACTGCAGAGCATTCGTCTGAGGGTCGTACCAACAGCGCACCAGCACCGAGATTGTTGTATTACTCATACCTAACCTGTCTCGTTCTGCTCGTGCGCCGACAAAGGCAAGAAATACTTATCTGTGCAATCTCTCCACCCCGTCACAGTAGAGTACGATGCAGTGTGAACAGAGAACAAATGCAGTGTTCCTTCCCCCTCACTAGCGCCTCATCGTTACTCTAACATGGACAGTTCTATGGATGTTCTATGAGTTTTCTATGCTCGTTCTATTGCTGTGCACCCTCCTCTCCGCTCAGTAGTGAATGGAAGAGCTTTACTGTTTCAGGTACTGGCTCGACTCCGAGTTCCTCAAAAAGTGTTTGTTGGCAGTACTGATACTGACGAAGAGCTTCAGTTCTGCGCCCCAGAGCAGTATATGCACGCATTAGATGCCGGTGTGCTGCCTCATCACAGTGATTTTCCTTGAGAATGGCTGTTGCCCAAGCCATCGCATCCTCAAAACGATGCATCTCCATATAGTGCTCGGCCAGCGCATTACACATGGTCAGGTAGATCGAACTGAGTTGCCCGCGCTGGGGCGATGACCAATCAGCATACAGGTCATCCACGAGGAATGGGCCTTTGTAGAGCTGACAAGCTTGCTCGTAGAGGTCGGCTGTAGCACTCCCACCGGTCTGCCGTCCGGCCCGGTACAATGCTAAGAAGTCATCAATATCGGAACGCATTGAAATAGAGGGATTGAGCTGGTATGTTTGTCGCTTACAAAGCACATAACCGCAACCGGCATCACAATAATAGTTGCCGTTGAGCGAACGCCGCAATGCACTCGCAGCTACCTGCAACTTGTGATGGGCGATATCCGGCTCATCGTTGGGCCAGAATGCTTCCATCAGGGCATCCATCGTCGCGCAGCGATCAGGCTGAACCACGAGGTAGCGTAGCATAGCCTGACCATTACGATTAGAACACAACGTAAGCAGTTGGTTCAACCGTCGTACCTGAAAACGACCAAAGCACGTAAAATAGAGCGCAGGGAGTGTATTGCTGCTCTCTCCTGAATCTGGTTGCGAGGATGCGGCAATACGGAGTTGCTTCCCATTCGCATGAAGTTGAGCTTGCACAGGAGTGGGTTGAGGTACAGGCGGTGTTTGCTGCGTCTGATTCTTGAGCCCTGGCAACATTTTTTCAATGGCGGCCAGCCGTGTCTGTTGAACTGTGTCTACTCAACAAAATGCTTGCTCGCATGTTGAAGCTGTTGTTGTGCCTGCCAGTAGACGGCATAGCCTTGCTTGAAGTCATCAAGTGCGGCTGCAAGATGAGCGTGTTGAGCCGAAAGATGCTCGCAAGCTAGAGCAAAATAAATAACCCCCCTTAGCATGATGCCCCTGTTGAATGTAGTGCAAGCCTTGTTCCAATAAATAAAAAGGTGAGGAATTTTCAGTTGGATTAGTAAGTACATACAGTTCCTGCGTATCTGAGAACTCCATTCTTTACTCCGAAAACAACAAAGCCTCAAAGAATGTTTCTTACAAGAGTATGCGCTACAAGTTCCTCCTCCAAATGTCACGATATACAGGGTTCCAATAGCAAGCTTAGGGGTGAGAAAAAAGTACTCAGCCGAAGACGAGGCTCTCGCACAAGACGAATTGAGTTGAGGTTGGAGAACAGTACAGCCATTTAGGCCTGGTTTTTTTCTTCCCAAGCAACAATGATACCGATAAAAAAATGAATTTTCAAGTGTTTAACATCACAAAAATAGAGTTTAGCATCACAAAACCGAAATTCTATACAAAATATATCTATATTTTGGTATTTTCCCATGAAATTTCTTGATCAACTTCTCTTCCCAATAGAAACTGGCTTGTGTTAGAAAGGTAAGGTAGTCGGGGTGCATCCAACCGCCTTCAGGCAGACTTTGAAGCACAATCCGGATGACTAACGAAACTAGAAGCTTTTTTGAGCCAGCAAAGGATGCTCACGCCGTCAACTTGAAAAGGACGCGATAGCCAGCCCTGACCAAGCAGGCGCGGACCGTAGCCGCGAGTCGTCCAGGTAACAGCAGCCCGATCTTCTGTAAAGAGCTGGCTTGCCGGAGTATAGGTAATTGATGGCAGAGTCCGAAAACGGGTGGTAAACCATTGTTCTATTTCAGTACGCCCTCGCCGAGGACGTTTCATTCCAGAGTCATACAGCTCGGCGTTGTCAGCGTACAATGAGACGATTGCCGGGACATTATGTCCATTGAAGGCTTCTATCCATTGATTGACTACCGTACGATGTAAGTCTACCTGGTTTTCGTTTTCGCGCAATTGCATTGTTTTCCCTCGTATACTTCCCATAGCCAGGCGCAAGAGCGGCGTTGCAGCGATGGATTTCAAATGTACAATTAACAAAGCTGCTAACAGCGCTACAAAAGCGGTTTGCTATAGTATATACTATGGCAGGAATTCGGCAGAGTTTCAAATTTGGGATTGATTGAAAGGGGAGGAAATGGTGAGCACTATTATCACTACGACGACGAAGACAGCATACATTGATGATGATACGTTCCATGCCGATGTGCAGTATATTGAATCGCTCTGGCAGAGGGAGTCAATAGGAAAAACGGATATACCGCTGTTAGATATCGGTAATGGCCAACCGCTGGTCTTTGTGCCTATTCTCGAACACCTTGAATTTGTCTATGCGCGCCAGATACGCGCATTCAGCCAGTCACGGCGTGTCATCACGTACCGGCGGCACGAGACACGTTCACAGCCCGTTGGCCTGGTTGAGCGAGCTGAAGAGTTGCGCCAGGTGCTAGATTATCTAGGATTGGAAGCTGTCGATTTTGTAGCGCATGGCGACGCGGCCATGGTTCTTTTCGAATTTGCTGTGCGTTACCCGCAGCGCTGCCACTCGCTCGTGATCATCTCGCAAGGAGCAGATTACGAGATTGCGCCGCACCCTTTTATATGGCTGTTGCACGAACTCTTCATACGCATGCCGGTTCAGCGTTTTGTTCCTGCCTGGTTCCTGCGTCGCTTAGCTGTCAATTATATCATGGCTCCACGGCACGCAACGACGAGGCCATCCCCCAGCCTCCCCCGTCACCTGGTCGAGGAACAGTTTAGTAAAATACAGCTCTGGCCTTTTGTGTACAAATTCTCTGTACTCCCTGTCATTCACAACTACGACATGCGAAAACGCCTGGATGCGCTGACAATGCCTGTGCTGCTGATCAATCGCTATGATGATGCCCTCGCTCCCGAAGCCAGAACGCACTGGCTGTCCCAGCGCCTGCCCAACTGCGCCGGTTACCATCTCGTTGCCGGTGGGGAGCGGTTCTTTATGTATTCGCAGGCTGAGGTTATTTCTCCGCTGATCAAGCAGTTCCTTGCAAAAGGAAACGCGCGCCTGTGATTATCCTCACTTCTCTCATGTGACTGAAGTAACTGCTACAGAGCAATTGATATGGTATGCTTTAGGTAATCAGAGACGGGCGGGCAGGCCTTGAAAGCCCGCCGGTTTGGCTGATACCAAACCGTATTCCAATTTGTAGTCTGTCAAGCGTTTAAGTTGCAAGGTTAGCGACCTTGAGGATATTTATGGGGATAAGAGGAAGATTGGTAACATTCCTCCCTACTCAGCGACAGCCACGCTGCGAAAGAATGCAGATGCGGTGTCCTTGAGATACTCGGTTACCTGTCAGAAGGAGAAAGCATGAATACATCCACCCAGGTTCTCGTAGTCGGCGGTGGACCCGCCGGTTCTACCACAGCCACCCTGCTTGCCCGTGAAGGTTTCGATGTGACACTCATCGAGAAAGAAGTCTTCCCACGCTATCATATTGGTGAGTCACTTCTCCCATCCTGTTTGGAAATATTAGATCTCATCGGTGCGCGGGAGAAAATCGAAACATACGGTTTCCAACGCAAGGACGGAGGCTACTTCGCATGGGGCAATGAATCATGGGAATTAGACTTTACAAAGCTGCGCCACCCGTATAGTTTCCAGGTAGTCCGTTCAGAGTTTGATCAACTGCTCTTAGAACATGCCAGGAGCCAGGGGGTGAAAGTCTACGAGGGTAGGGAGATTCGCGGTCTCACTTTCGAGGGAGAAAGGCCGCGTAGCGCCATTTGGGCGCAGGGACCCGATGATACAAACACCGGTGAAATCTCCTTTGACACGCTCGTGGATGCATCGGGACGCGCCGGCATCATGGGAATGCGCTATCTCAAGAATCGACATTATCACGACGCATTTCAAAACGTCGCCGTCTGGGGGTACTGGAAAGGTGCCGGCAGAATGTCCTTTGCTCCCAATGGCGCTATCGCGGTCGGGTCCGTGCCTGACGGTTGGTTCTGGGGTATCCCTCTGCACGATGACACGATGAGTGTCGGCCTGGTACTACATAAGACAACCTTCAAAGAGAAAAGGCAGCAGGGTAAATCCCTTGAGCAGATTTACTATGAAGCGATGGACGAGTGCCCGCTTATCCTCGATCTCTTGAAGTCCGCCACATGCGTCTCAGAGCAGATGAAGGTTGAACAAGATTACTCGTACATGTCCGATAAAATATCCGGACCGGGCTACTTCATGGTTGGAGATGCCGCTTGTTTCATCGATCCACTTCTTTCAACGGGTGTACACCTGGCCACGCATGGTTCAATGTTAGCGGCAGCGAGTATCGCCAGTATGTTTCGTGGAGAGGTCACAGAAGAACAAGCGCTCCATTTCTACGAACATAGTTATCGTCACGCCTATCTCCGCCTGATGGTGATTGTATCGGGCCTGTACATGCAATATAGAGGTAAGGCGAATTACTTCTGGCAGGCACAGCAGCTTACGCACAACGATTACAGCGATGCCGAAGCACTGAATGAAGCATTTCTGTATGTCGTGTCGGGCATAGAAGATCAGAATGATATCGTGGATTTACCCAAGGAACTGCCGATAGAAGGCATGGCAGGACAACTACCGGCGGAAGAAGCCGAGCGGGCCAAGGCCATGTACCAGGTCTACCATAAGGTGTTCTTGCGCTCCTCGATGTCCTCGGAAACGGCCATCGAGGGGATGTATGTCGCGACTCGACCGCACCTGGGGTTGGCCCTTGCACAAGGGGAACGGGTAACGACGCACTGATACAACACGGCTCTCCGTCTCCAAGAGAAACAGGGAATGGAGAGCCATTATGTGAGGCATATTGCCAGTTCTTAAGCTCTATAATATAATTGGACGCGAGAGCGCAGCTATTTGCAACTTGAATTGTACTCAAAGGCGCTACAGGCAGGAGATAGAGTGTGAACGCAGCTATGAAACCACCCGTATCCGGATCAATCAAATTTCTTACAGGTCCGCTCACGGGTCAAACCTTTCCTATCAATAAGCCCATTACCACCATTGGACGAGAGGCCACCAATGACATCGTGGTTAAGGGGGATCAAAAAGTTTCCAGGTCACATGCCCGCATTATTTGGAATAACGGCATATGGAGCATTGAGAAGCTTTCACCGCAGAATACGTTGACCGTTAACCACCAACAGGTACAGCAGGCAACTATTACTGACGGGAATACCATTACCCTTGGGGACAATACCACGTTCCTCTTTCAAATTCGTGCGGGAGGACACGAAGCCGTTCAACCACCACCAGTTTTACCCCCATACCAACGACAAGCTTCCTCACCACAGTATGCTGTTCAGCCTCAACAGCAATTCCCCATGGCGCCGCCGCCACAGCAGTACCAACCCATGCCACCCCAACAGCAATTCCCCATATCGCCTCCACCCCAGCAGTACCAGCCCATGCCGCCCCAACAGCAATTCCCCATGGCGCCGCCACAGCAGTACCAACCCACGCCAGTTCAGCAGCAGCAAATCCCTGCCTATCACACAACCGGGCTAGCTGGACGGCCAGATGAAACACAAATCGCGGCTCCTAGTACGATAGGCATCCCTTCGCTCGAAGTGAGTAGCAATATTTTTGGTAGCAGGCAGACGTATCCTCTGACAAAAGAGGTCATCAATATTGGGCGCGATGCCAACAACGATATCATCATTCGAGATGGCGGTATCGTCTCGAATCAGCATATCCAGATAGTACACCAGGGCAACCAATTCGTGCTTATCCATCCCCACCCGGATAAACAACGCACGCTGAACGGGCTGTTGTACCAGGGTCGAAAAATACGCGGAGACGAGCCATTCCGCCATACACTTGCGCGAGGTGACATTTTCCGTATCGGTGATGAGAATGGCACACTCATCACACTTGCTTTCAACGATGGCACAGGTGTGCAAGAGGAGATGTTAGCTCCGGTGCAGCCAATCAAGCTGGGCGCTCCTGAACTCACAATTGGAAGAGTAGCGGGTAATACAGTAGTACTCAATCATCCGCAGGTCTCCGCACATCACGCACGCCTCGTGCGCGAAGGCGGTACATACCGCATACTCGACATGAACAGCACCAATCATGTCTACGTCAACTCCGAGATGACTACCAGCCATCTCCTCAAGTTAGGCGATGAAATCCGTATTGGGCCGTATAAGCTGGTCTACGATGCCAACCAGTTGACGCAGTACGACGAGAGTAACTTTATTCGTATTGACGCTCTCAACCTCAAAAAGGTCGGGAATAACAATGTCGTCTTGCTCAATGATCTCTCTCTCACCATCCCTCCTCGCAAATTCGTCGCGCTTGTAGGCGGTTCGGGTGCCGGTAAATCAACGCTCATGGACGCGCTGAACGGCTTACGGCCCGCGCAGGAGGGCAAAGTACTCTACAACGGGAAGGACTATTACCGCAACCTGGCCGCCTTTAGCTCGCAGCTAGGCTATGTGCCGCAAGATGATATCGTTCACCGCGACCTGACCGTTGAACGAGCGCTCTACTACGCTGCTAAACTACGCCTGCCCAGTGACTTCACAACAGCACAGATTAAGCAGCGAATCAAAGAGGTGCTAGAAGATGTGGAGCTGACAGCGCGACGCAAGCTACTGATCAAGAAACTCTCCGGGGGGCAGCGTAAGCGTGTGTCTATTGCTCTGGAATTGTTGGGAAATCCCAGTGTCTTCTTCCTGGATGAGCCAACATCGGGCCTTGATCCCGGTCTGGATCGTAAGATGATGTTCCTCTTGCGCAAACTGGCCGACAAGGGACATACGATTGTCCTGGTAACGCACGCCACCAACAATATCAACTCGTGTGACTATGTCTGCTTTCTCTGTCAGGGAGGTCGCCTTGCCTACTTTGGTCCGCCAGAGGAAGCAAAGGCCTATTTCGGCAAAACCGACTTTGCCGAAATATACAGTAGTTTGGAGCCGACCGAGGAGAACCGTAACATTCCTGTGGAGGCAGAGTCTCGCTTTAAGATCTCCAAGGAGTATCAGGAGTACGTGGTTGCTTCGCTTAAAAGCGGACCTGCAGAAAAGGCAGGTCTCAACGGGCAACCAAAGGTACAACAGGTGAAACGCACCAAGCGCGGCAATCCCTTGTCGCAGTTCATCCTGCTCTTCCAGCGCCAGATTGAGTTACTCAGAAACAACACGAGCAATCTCGTTCTCCTGCTTTTGCAGGCGCCTATCATCGGACTGCTCCTGATACTGTTGGTCAGAGCCGAGGTAGGAACGGGCATATTTGACGCAAACAAAGTTGTCCAATGCGCTCCGCAAATTTTCCAGACTACTGTCGCAACAAACCCTGGCGCCCCTGCTGGTTCTTCCCAACCTCTCGGTATTGACACGCATGGGAAAAGCGATTCGGTTGATTGTAACCGCATCATTACTTTTCTGAAAACTGACACCAACGGAAAAGCGTATGTCACCAAGAAAGAGAACGGGAACGACAGCACAGCCGTCAACAAAGCCTTGCAGGACTTTATTCTTCCAGGTGGAGGGGCCCTTAATGCCCAAAGAGCGCTCTTCATCGCCGCCTTTATCGCGGTGATGTTTGGATGCATTAATGGAGTTCGCGAGATTGTCAAAGAGAACGCTATCTACCGCCGTGAGCGCACCGTCAATCTTGGCATCATGCCTTACCTGCTCTCGAAGATGATCGTGTTGGGTGCAATATCCCTGATTCAGAGCGCCGAACTTCTCCTGATCATCCAACTATTCGAGCCCTTCCATCAAGGAATCTACTTACCAGTACTCCTGGAGAGCTATATCTCGTTAGCGCTGGCCGGATTGACAGGCATGATGATAGGATTGACGGCCTCGGCCTTCGCCGCTAATGAGGATAGTGCAACCAGCTTGCTCCCATTCATTCTCATTCCGCAGGTGATTTTCGCTGGCACCGAGATCCCACTCAAGGACTACGTCTTGCAGACTGCAGCGATGTTCTTCCCGACGCGCTGGGCTATGGTAGCTTTGGGCTCATCGTTGGGCATACACAGTGACAAAATAGGCGGAGACACATTGCTTGGCAGCAGCGCGAGCTATCAGGGGCAGCTCTTCTCAACCTTTAGTCAGACAGATTCCACCCATCGTTTGCTACTCGCCTGGGCTGCGATGGGAGTGATCATTCTGGTTCTTACAATCGTGGTCGGTATTGGCCTGAAGCGAAAGGATATACGAACGTAGGGATTTGGGAACACCCGTAGGGCTACGCCCAAATCCTGGCGCGGACGCTGCCTTCATCATCCCCCGGATGCGGCTGCCCCCCTAGCAAACTCATCTTTAATACTTCCGAAAAATAATGCAAGGGGGGCATTTTTTTCCATAAACAGCGAACAGTGAGGCAATTCATACAAAAAACGCTAACTAAATCATAGGCAATCTCTCCAAGTTCATCAATACTTAGGGGAGAAACAATGTAGGCAGATACGTTTTAATGCTACCAAAGGAGGGTATTATGTTTCGCCGTGTCGTGATCACAGGTTTGGGTGTACTGGCCTGTAATGGCATAGGGAAAGAAGATTTTTGGAGTGCTTGCGTTGCTGGCCGCTCTGGTATCCGGGGTATCACCCGCTTTGACGCCAGTCCGCTATCGTCACAGATTGCAGGGGAGATAGCGAACTTTGACCCTGAAGCGCTGGGTCTAACATCAGAAGAGTGCGTAAATATGGACCGTGGTACTCAATTTGCGGTCGCCGCATCTCATCTCGCTATGAAAGATGCAGGCATTCTTGATGCGTTGAGTGAAGAAGAACGCAACAATTCAGGTGTGTACATGGGAACAGCCATAGCCTCGATGGAAAATGGTGAGAAGCTTTTGGTCCAGCTCATGGGTCAAGATAAACAGCCTTCGAGTGACGAGATGAGCCATATGATCCCTGCTAGTTTACGCATGACGAATGCACCAGCCTGCGCAGTAGCAACACATCACCAATTTCACGGTCCATGCACGATCATAGCCACTGGCTGCTCTGCCGGAGCGGATGCCATAGGACAGGCATTCTGGGCCATCCAGGAGGGGCGAACCGACCGTATACTGGCGGGTGGAACTGATTCTGCCATTACTTACGCAGTGATGAGTGTTTTTTGCGTTCTGGGAGCTACGAGTACGCGTAATGACGATCCGCAACGGGCATCCCGCCCATATGACAAGGATCGAGACGGCTTTGTCATGGCTGAGGGAGCAGGCGTATTACTCCTGGAAGAACGAGACCTGGCGCTGGCACGCCATGCACACATCTACGCCGAGCTCATTGCTTTTAGCTCCAATATCAACGCATACCATATGACCTCCCTGCCAACTGATGGGGAACCGCTGCGACAACTCTTGTTGCAAGTGCTGGATGAGGCAGGGATTACGCCAGCACAACTCGACTATATCAATTCACATGGCAGTTCAACTCCTCCTAACGAGGCGGCGGAAACAAAGGCGTATAAAGCGGCCTTTGGTGAACAGGCACATCGTATTCCAATTAGCTCAACAAAATCGATGATTGGACATTCTCAGGGGGCGGCCAGTGCCATTGAAGCCGTTGCCACCGTACTTACCTTAGAACACCAGGTTATTCACCCAACGATTAACCAGGAACTTGCAGACCCAAGCTGCGATCTAGACTATGTGCCCAACGTAGCTCGTCCAGCTACTGTGAATGTGGCTCTAACCCATTCGAGTGGCTTTGGCGGCGTGAATAGTGCGCTCGTTCTCGTACGACCGGACTGGATTGATAGGCAATAGTACGGGAACCATTCAACAAAACTATTCAACAATCTTGTTCATGCATAACAGTTCATCAGGCATGGAAAGTGCCTTAGAGGTAAATAAGTATGGCGCATAAAACTAAGCGACGCGTGGTTATTACGGGGCTGGGTGCAATAACAGCCAATGGCATCGGCAAAGATGCCTTCTGGGAAGCAATAAGTAAAGGCATTTCTGGCATAAAGCCCATTCAACGCTTCTCCGCCGGCAATCTACCACTGCAGGTAGCTGGTGAAATCAACAATTTTTTAGCGAATGACTATATCGAGCGCAAGCTGGTAAACCGTACAGATCGCATGACCCATTTTGTTTTCGCCACCATCCAGGAGGCTCTACAAGATGCCGGCATCGCTTTGGCCCAGGAAAATCCACAACGTGTGGGAGCAGTGATAGCTAATACATTTGGTGGATTGGAATATGTAATTGAACAAATCCAAACAATATATGCACGAGGGCCACGCTTTGTGAGTGCGTATACAGCGATAGCCTGGCTTCAGGTCGCCAATATAGGACAAGCATCCATCCGTTATGGTATTCAAGGATATTGCAAAACACCGTTGAACGATACTGCTGGTGGACTGGATGGACTGGGAATAGCCTACCAGGCTATTCAGCGTGGGGCTGCAGACGTCATTATTACAGGGGGATGCGAGGCGCCCTTACAGCCTTTCCCACTCACCGTGTTAGCATACACCGCTCCTTGTGTCAAAGGTGATGATCCGAACTCCTACCGCCCATTTGATCGGCGAGCCGCAGGCTTAATCCTCGCTGAAGGAGCAGGGATGTGCATCCTGGAGGATTACGAACATGCACGCCAGCGTGGAGCCTCCATCTATGGGGAGATTGTTGGCTATGGACAGACCAATGATGCCAATGGTTTCACGCCTCCCTCATCCAGTGGCAAACAGTATGCTCGTTCCATGTGCCTTGCGATGCAGGAGGCTGGATTACGCACACAGGATATTGGCTACTTCAGCCTGGATGGACAGGCTATGCTTCCATCCGACGCTGGCGAGGCTGATGCGCTGCATAGAGCTTTCAGCACTGACGTTGAAGACCTCCCTGTGAGTGTCCCAAGAACGATGATAGGTCATAGCTATGCCGCCGCTGGAGTACTGGACACGATTACAGCGCTCCAGGCACTTCAGCATCGGGCCATCCCGCCAACAATCAACTGCGAGGAGCTAGAACCTGGTTATGGATTGAACTTAGTGCGAGACGAGACTCGCCCATTGTCTCAACCTGCAGTTCTCATTGGTGGTCGCGGCGCCGGTGGTATAAATGTTGTGCTGGCCGTGAAAAAAGTGTAGGCTTACCGATTTTCGCGCGAATCCTGGCCCTACTTCTTCCCCTATGAATATCGTCTACTTCAGTCAAAAAGGGTGGTTCCGTTGCAGAATACTTATACACTTCCTCCTGGCCCTAAAGGGCTGCCGTTCCTTGGCAATGTGTTTCAATTGAGACGAGATCAGCTCGGCTTCTTATTGTATGTTCAGCGGAGATATGGTCGGATGGCAACAATTTATATTGGAAGAACACCTGTCATCCTCTTGTTCCGACCTGAGCATGTCCGCTATGTTTTGACGGAAAATCCGCGCAATTTCACGAATCGGGAGGTTGCAGGTGGACTCGTCTTCGGCAAACTGCTTCTCTTTTCGTTGCTGGCGCGCACGTTCTCGAACAAAGTGGCTGAAGGTCTGCGCGAACTGGTGGGAGATTTTCTGCTGACGACCGATGGGAAGGATCATGATCGACAACGTCGCCTCCTCCAACCGGCTTTTTCCAGGCGGCGCGTCGAGTACTATACCGGCATGATTGTTCAATACACGCGAGAGGCAGTGGACAGATGGCAGCCTGGAATGGAAGTCGATCTCGCGAGCGAGATGCAAGCCCTCATCCTGCGCATGATCATCAAGATACTGGTCAATATCGATGTTCTCAAAGAGGAGACGAACATCGCTAAGACTATCGACGGCATGATCTCCAATCCGATCAGCGTGATTGAGGGACTTTTGAACCTGCCACTCGATCTTCCCTTCACCCCTTTCGGCAAACGCATGACCGCCACGCGCAAATGCGATGCGTTCATTAACGGTCTTATCGAGCGGCGGCTTGCCGATACTCACGATGTCGGGGATATCCTCTCGATCCTGCTTTCGGCTGAGGAAGAGAACGGCAACAAAATAACCAGAAAGGAGGCGCGAGATGCGCTCGTGTCGCTGATCGCCGCCGGTCATGAGACCTCGACCAACACACTGATCTGGACGATATACCTGCTCTCAGAGCATCCAGCGGTGTTCGAGAAGGTGCGAGCTGAACTACGGACTGTTCTGGGCGGGCGCGATCCCGACCTGAGCGATCTACCTCAATTGACCTACCTGGATCAGGTCATTAAAGAATCCATGCGCCTGTACCCCTCGGGATGGGTGCAAGGGCGCTGCGCGGTTGAAGATTTTGAGCTGGATGGCTACCGCTTTCCCGCCGGGACATTGCTCATGTTTAATCAATGGGTCCTGCATCGACACCCCGACCTCTGGGAGGACGCCAATATATTTCGTCCAGAGCGCTGGGACCCGCTCCAGAGCCAGAAAGCTCTGAAATGGGCCTATTTCCCCTTTGGCGGCGGCTCACGTATGTGCGTGGGCAAGTCGCTGGCCCAGCTGGAACTGTTCCTGGTACTGCCCATGATCCTGCAGCGCTACTTCCCGCGTGTGCTGCCCGATCATGTCGTCGAGCCACTGCCGCTCATCACGCTGCGCTCAAAGTATGGGCTGCCCGTCAGACTGGAGCCTGTGAAAGACGCAATATCGAGAGCTTCTGATAGCACTGAGACGCGAAAAGATGTCAAGGGGTGTCCTTACGCTCACCACATAACCGGTTCCTGACAGATGTTCGATCAAAAGAAGAGAGGAGACACCACGATGGATACCTCACAGACCAGGCGCTGGCACAACTGGTCCGGGTCTGTACAATGCAAACCGCAACAAGTCGCTAAACCTGCTAGTGTTCTGTCAATCAGCAATTGATGGGTAGAGGTGCTTGAGCTTGATGCGGGCATCAGCCGTGGTGAAGCGCCAGTTGATGCCGACCGCCTGCCCATTGCGTTTGGTTTGCCAAGCAGCCACCTCGTGTTCCAGTTCCGTGCGCGAGCCGACGCGACGATCCAAACATTGCCGAGTGAGCACTGAGAATTCGATCTCGGCCATGTTCAACCAACTGCCGTGCTTGGGGGTGTAATGCAGTTCCAGCTTCTCGATCAGGCGGCGAGCCTCGGCTGGCTCAAACACCTCATACAGGGCTGCCAGGGTATGCGTGTTCAAGTTATCCATGACCAGCACGATCTTCTCGGCAGCCGGATAATACACGTCCACCAGATCGCGCATGAAGCGGGCGAAGTCGGCTTTGGTGCGCTGCTGGGTCACTTGCACATAGCGCTTGCCCGCCAGCGGCTCACACGCGACAAACAGATTACAGGTACCTTGTCGCTCGTACTCATAGTCGGAGCATTCCGGCTGCCCCGGCTGCATGGGTAACGGCACACGGGTTTCGCTGATCAACTGCTTGCTCGTTTCGTCCACACAGACTTGCGGACGCCGCTCATCATAGGGGCGGGTGTAGACCGCGAGCACCTCTTCCATCTGGCAGACAAACTCGGCATTGCTCTTGGGCGGGATACACCACTGCTTGTTCAGCCACGGCTTGAGTTCGTTCTGTTGTAACACTTGTCGAACCGTTTCCCGCGAAATGCTCTCCACGACCTGCAATTGCACCAGCTTGTCGGCCAGCAGTTGCAAGGTCCAGCGCTCCTGTCCCTCCTCCGGCTGGCTGCACACCAGCGCAATCAAATGCGCCTCCTGTTCTCCATCCAATTTGCGCAGGCGCGGCGTGTGTGGCCGGTGCCGAGTGAGCGCGGCGGCCACTCCCTCTTCTACCAGGCGCTGCCGCACCCGCTCGACCGTCGCCGTGCCAACTTCCAACGCCTCACTGATGGCTTGATCGGTCCAGCCTGGGCCGCCTTCGCTGCTGTCGGCTTTCAGTAAGATACGTGCGTGCGCCAGTTTTCGCGCCGACGCCTGACCCTGGGCGATCAGTTTGGACAGAGACACTCGTTCTTCCTCCGCTAACTTTACGATATACTTCTTCATGGGGCTTCTCCTTGTTGAGCAGTAGTTTGTTTTTTCTTGCTCTTCAAGGATACCCCTTTTTCCCTCCACCCATCATTTCATCATGGACAGAACACTAGCATTGATGCACTGGTACAGATAATCAAAGCCTGTAGCAGTGACAACCGCCATGTGCGGGTAGTCGGTTCCGGTCACTCTTTCACACCACTGGTACAGACGAATGATGTCTTGATGTCCCTGGAGCATATACAGGGCATTGAGGAGATAGATACCGAAAGCAATACGGTGACAGTGCTCGCTGGAACTCCGCTCAACACTCTCGGAGAAGTCCTTTACGCACGTGGACTGGCTCAAGAGAATCTTGGCGGCATCGATGTACAAAGTATTGCCGGCGCAATCAGCACTGGCACACATGGCACTGGGATAGGCTTTGGCACTCTGTCGACACAGGTGGATGGTCTCACGCTGGTCACAGCAACAGGTGAATTACTGGAATGTTCACCTGAACGGAATCCTGACATATTTAAGGCAGCACAGGTATCATTAGGCACACTTGGGGTAATCGCCAAAGTAAAACTGCGTGTGGTACCCGCCAAGCGTCTCCATTTCAAGAGCTATCGTGAGCGTTTAAGCGATTGCTTGACCAATCTTGAACACTACAATCAAGAGCATAGTCATTTTGAGATTTTCTGGTTTCCTCATACTCCCTGGGTGCAGGCCAAGTTCCTTCATGAGACTGAGGCTCCAGAGAGCAAGAGTAGCCTCTGGGGGAATTTCAACAAGATCGTGTTAGAAAATGACGTTTACTGGCTGTTATCTGAGTGCTGCCGACTGCTTCCCCCCCTTTCCGGGACTATCAGCAAGCTTTCAGCAATGAGTATCGCTCCTGTTAACGAGGTCAACTATAGCCATCGTCTGTATGTAGCGCCCCGCGTGGTGCGGGTTCAAGCGATGGAGTACGCTATTCCAGCAGAGCATGTGCAAACAGTGTTGAGTGAGATACAGGCTTGCATCAAGCAGCATCGCTTCCAGGTTCATGTCCCACTGGGGTGTCGTTTTGTCCATGCCGATGACATCTGGCTCAGTCCGGCCTATCAGCGTGAGTCGGCCTATATCGCTGTGCATATGTATCGAGGGATGGCCTACGAATCCTACTTCCAGCATATTGAGGAGATTTTGCTACGCTATGACGGACGCCCACATTGGGGAAAGATGCATACCCTGGATGCGGCAAGGCTGGCAACTCTCTATCCGCACTGGCACGATTTCCGACGCATTCGAGCTACCCTTGATCCTCAAGATCTTTTCCTGAACGATTACTTGCGCCGACTGTTTGATGCCGACGGACCTGTGCCGTCCGATACAGCTCATCCTCATATGGGAGTTGTAGTACAGAATGACGAGAGTCACAATTTGGTATGATAATCCCTCATAAAGCGTTACGAGATAAAGATGTGGAGCATCACCAAAAGGATGAGCACTGAAAAATCTCAGCGAATACTGTAATTTTTATAGAAAGAAAAAACTGGTAACAAGAAATGGAGGCCCTCATGGCTAATCAGCAAGAAATCGAAGAAATCTATAATTTTATGGACGAAATTTTCCGTTTAAGCTTTGGTGAAAATGCCGATCTCACTTGTGCCATGTATAACGGTGATTTTTCTAAGACCCTGGCCCAGGCACAAAGAGATAAACATGACTATATTCTCGATGGCATACGTTTCAAAGCTGGTTCAAGCGTGCTTGACATCGGCTGTGGGTTTGGCCCCGTCCTTAGGGTAGTACAGGAGAGAGCTGGACGCAGTATTGGATTAACCTTATCCAGGAAACAAGCAGAGGTGTGCAGGCAAAGCGGTCTTGAAGTGTATACCAAGGACTGGAAAGAGGTGACGATTGATACTTTTGGCACATTTGATGGTATTGTCAGCGTTGGAGCATTTGAACATTTCTGTTCTATCGAAGAATATTTAGCAGGTAAGCAAGATGTGATTTATGACCATTTCTTTCGCTTGTGCCATGAACTTTTACCAGCAGGTGGAAGACTGTATTTGCAAACCATGATGCTGGGGAAAAACGCTCCTGCCTACCAGCGCATATCTTTGCAGGCAGAAAAAGGGTCGAACGAATATATCGCGGCTATCGCAAAAGCATTCTTCCCAGGCTCCTGGCTTCCTTTTGGAGAAGAACATATTCTTAGAGCTGCAGCACCATACTTTGAACTCATTTCTGACAATAACGGTCGGCTGGATTATCTTGAAACCATTGAACAATGGAGCAAGCTTTGGAACTTTACCTTTTCAAATTTTAGACCTCTCTATTTTAGTTTCCCACGGTTCCTGGCCGTTGCCAAACTTGTACCGCGTTTTCTGACAGACCACGATTTTCGACAGCGAACAGAGTTTCTTCGTAAGGGCTACGACAAGGAATGTTTTCGGAGAGAAATCATCGATCACCAACGGATGGTCTTCCAGAAAAAGTAGTTCTGGTTGCAATCCAGGACAAAAGCGCCTATAACTATAGTCAAACAACCGCATCATTAACACAGCTACATCGAGCTGCCATTATCCTATCCAGGGAGTGCAAAAACATGCAAGAACAAATTGACATCCAAGCGCGAAAGGTCCAAAAACTCACAGCACTTGACGACTCCAGCGATAACCCGAGCCTTCCGCAGTTCAGTGATCTCGCCCAGCGCCCCCCCATAAACGCATACGCTGAGTTGAAACGACGCATAAAGCAAAAAGGGTTAATGGATCAGCAGCCGACCTATTATACCTACAAAATTCTGTTTACCTTGAGCCTGTTGGCTGTCAGCCTGACCATCCTGCTCGTTGCAAAGCATACCTCGCTTCAACTCCTCAATGCGGTCTTTTTGGCCTTTGTCTTCGCTCAAATAGGCTTCATCGGTCATGATCTGGGGCACCGGCAGATTTTCCGCACAAACCGGCTGTACGAGACCGGTAGCTTTATCGTGGCGAATCTCTTGCTCGGTTGGAGTTGGAGTTGGTGGATCGATAAGCATAACCGGCATCATGGTCATCCGAATGAACCCGAACTTGACCCCGACATCGCTATCCCAATGCTCGCCTTTACTGAGGAAGAGGCACAAAGCAAACAAGGATTTCTTCGCTTCATGGTAAAATACCAGGCATACCTATTCCTGCCATTGGAGTTGCTGGGATGGGTATCGTTCCTGATCTTTAGTATTGGCTTCCTGCTCAAGAAGAAAGCAAAGTACCCCCTGACAGAGGCCTTTCTTATGTCCATCCACTACCTACTTTACTTTGGCTTGCTCTTCTCCTGTCTGAGCATCTGGCAAGCGATACTCTTTTTTGTAATCCATCGTGCACTTTTTGGCCTGTACCTGGGTTCAGTTGCAGCCCCCAACCACAAAGGTATGCTTGTTCTGGACAAAGACAGCTCTATAGATTTCCTACATCAGCAGGTACTTAGCTCGCGCAATGTCAGGGCTCACCCCTTCACTGACTTCTGGTACGGTGGACTGAATTACCAGATTGAGCATCACCTTTTCCCGACAATTCCCAGAAATAAATTGAAAGAAGCGCAGCAGAACGTCAAAGCCTTCTGTCAGGAGTGCTCCATCCCCTATCATGAGACGAGCGTTCTTCAATCCTACAGGGAAATTTTTCGGCATCTGCATCAGGTAAGCGCTTCGTTGCGTGGAGAAAAATCCTGAAATTTCACTGGATTCCTTGTTTTTGAGGAGAATTGGGCGAAGTTAAAGTACGTAGTATTGTTCTTTTGTTCTCTTGCTCCCTTGCTCCCTTGTATCACATTACCGTATCCTCTATATAAGCACAATATCTTGATGCATAGAGAGGGTACGTTTTAATGAGGGATACACCCACAAACCCACATCCTGGCGCTGCCACGGGAAACCAGGATAGTGAAGCTGTGTCTGTCGTTATCGTAGGAGCTGGTCCAACTGGACTGACCGCAGGCAATTTGTTAGGAATGGCTGGCATTGATACATTAATCCTTGAACGGAATGCCTCTTTAAGCGACTACCCCAAAGCTATTTCAATTGATGATGAAGGGCTGCGTATATGCCAGGCAATAGGCCTGAGTGACGCTGTCAGCAAGAGCGTATTATTAGATATCCATGCCCACTATGTGTCGGCAGGGCGCTTGTTCGCAAGGGTAGCTCCGACAAACAGGAGAAATGGCTATCCACTGATCTCTACATTTAACCAGCCCGAGTTTGAAGCCACGCTCTTACAAGGTCTACAGCGATTCCAGTGCGTCAACATACGATTTCAGTCTACCGTCGAATCATACGAGCAAACCGATAGCAAGGTAATTGTCACTATTCGCACTCCCAGTGGGACGCTGCAAACAATAATGTGCAGCTATTTGCTGGCCTGTGATGGCGGCAGAAGTACGGTCCGGCGTATACTGAATATTCCCATGAAAGGGACGACATTTGCCCAACAATGGCTAGTCGTCGATGTTATTGCCAACGAGGAAGCTGCCCCTATCGCTATGTTTTTCTGTAATCCAGAAAGGCCTACTGTGACTGTTCCAACCCCGCATAAGGGCAGGCGATGGGAATTTATGCTCATGCCAGGAGAGAAAGAGCAAGAACTTTTACAGGAAAAAAACATCGCCGCCTTGATCCAACAAGCAGGTGGATCTCCTCAATCCACGATTATTCGTAAGACGATCTATACATTTCATGCGACTCTTGCAGAGAGGCTCTCAAAAGGGCGAGTGTTCCTCCTTGGAGATGCGGCCCATATGATGCCTCCTTTTGGTGGTCAAGGGCTAAATAGCGGGCTGCGCGATGCGCATAACTTGACCTGGAAACTGGCGATGGTCCTGCGAGGCCTTGCCGGTAAACAATTGCTCGATACATACCACGAAGAACGACACCGGCATATAGCGCAAATGATCCGCCTCTCGTCTTTTTTGGGCAATATTGTCATGCCAACAAAGAGGCCCGTAGCTTATTTTCGCGATATTTGTTTCCATCTGCTCAACCGGCTGCCGACTGTGCACGATTTTTTTTTGGAGGGCCGTCTCAAACCACAGCCAAAGTATAACAAAGGCTTTTTACTTCCCTATGGAGAACACAAGCTAAAAATGTTGAGCGGCCAGATGCTGCCACAACCCGGAGTGATAACGGCGCACGGGCATCATATCCTGCTCGATGAGATTCTAGGGCCGGGTTTTGCAGTGCTGCGTTTGCACCATAACCCTGAGGAGGCCTTTGCTGCGCTGAAAACTGAATTTTGGGAGCGCCTGGGAGCACGTTTTGTATGTATTCAACCTTGCACCCACGGAAAAGAGAAGGAAACCATTATTCACCAGGAACTTTCCCCTGATAGGGCACATGAACTGATGGGTGGAGGTACACATCTGACCGTGGTGCAGGCAAATGACACAAGTTTCCCGGACTATTATAGGAACCTCTTCGTTGTTGTTCGCCCCGACCGCTATATCTTAGGTGTGTTTAGAGAAGAGAAGGCTGATATGTTTGTATCAGCCTTCCAGCAATTACTGCGAAAGCATATATGAGGGAATCTACTCTTCTACGTCCCCCAAAAGTGCTTTATATAGCTCCATTTGCCTTTTCGCCGCCTCCCGATAGATCTCCCCTCGTTTGAGATCAGGAAGCACAGGGGTGGCAAGAGACAGGGTACCCTTGCCCACATCGGGTAAAATACCCATTGCTTCAAGGGCGAGGAGCGCGACTCCACGGGCAGATGCCTCGCGTTCATGCGAGGGATAAAGCGGTGCGCCGAGGGTATCCACTATGATCTGTTGTAACACGGGAGAACTCAGTAGTGCGCCACCGCTGCCGATCAATCTCGGCTTTGTTTCTTGCACATTCAACGCACTTTCGAGTTGCTGGTAAACAGCGCCAAGCTGGTAGGCCAGGGCCTCCATAGCTGCGCGTAAGATATCAAATGGG
>WNGH01000486.1_pt1 | contig 52344 bp, 52 predicted proteins | sample 5400631 | NCBI WGS metagenome assembly WNGH01 (sample SAMN13153373, study PRJNA577476) | soil metagenome | isolation source: 115 cm soil or saprolite under Garry oak tree replicate 1 | place: USA:California | collected 2016-06-15 | reverse complement strand
CGAAAGAGAACGACCATCCATTCGACATCTGCATCGTAAGCTGGGCGCTGGCCGCTGCGGGCCAGAGCAGCGCCACAGCTACCAACAACAGCGCGAGACGCTTCATACGAGAATCCCTCCTTAGGGAGTGTACCTGCTCGATCAAACCGCTCGTGCCCTGCTAGGCGCCGGCAGCGCCAGGTACAGCCGAGTGGGACGGTGACCTCCCACCACTAATGCTCGAGAGCTGCGTCGAGATGTGACCGACTTGACGTAAGGAATGCGGAGCCCACCTCCTCGAGCGAGCGAGTCGATTATGGCCTTCCGCGGGGGGTAGCCGCTAGGGACGGCGTCCGAATTGAGCCCACAACCTCGAGGCGAATCCACATACCGGCCGCCCCATGGCCAGGAACCCCGCAAAATATTAGGTAGGACCCCCCCCTATCCGCAATAAAGCGAAGGTCATCCGTCTGTTCCGAGATCAGCCCCTGCTCCAGCCGGACTGTCAAGGCGCGGGCAAAGGCGGGCGCAACTGGCCCTGGGGGAAGGGGATGGGTGTCCGGGATGACCTCCGCCGAATGGGGAAGCATTCCATCGTGATTCCGAAAGTGCAGCACGACATTCGACCCCAGCGGCACCGTCAGGGTGAGCTCGCCGTCCCGGAAGCCGTTGAAGTTGAGGGCCCCGTTCAGCCCCGTCAGACCAGCAATGAGCTGGAATGACACGGCCTGTGTGGCCGTATCGAACTGCAACCAGGAGGGGTCGAGCACCGGCGCCTCCACAGCTCGCTCGGACTGGGCAACGGCGACGACAGGGAGAGCCGAACCGCACGCCCAAGCGAGCAGACCAGCAACGGACCGGAGTTGGACCATCGGGACCTCGTACGGGGAGCGACGGCACGCCGTGCTCCCGTCGGGAGCTTCCCGAAGCGACTGCGTATTTTTGTCGCGAAGGGAAGCTCCCGACGGGAGCACGCGCGCGTTTACATACCGGGCTTCGGCAGCCCGAAGACGAACACCGAGTTGCCGAGCGGATAGCTGATCTGGAAGTTCCCGCCCGCCGCCACGGCTACGAACTGCTCGCCGTCCACTTCGAACACCGACGGTGCAGCGTTGACTCCGGCGCCGCAGTAGAACTTCCACAGCACCGTGCCGGTCTTGGCATCGTACGCCTTGAACCAGCCGTTGCCCTCGCCGGTGAACACCAGGCCGCCGGCGGTGGCGGTCGCGCCGCCCATCATCGGCAGCTCGGTCTTCGCGGTCCAGGCGATCTTGCCGGTGTTCAGGTCGATCGCGTTGACATTGCCGTACTCACCCGAGTAGCCGCCCTTGTCGTCTGGCACGCGCACGAAGGCGCTGCCGAGCCACAGACGGCCCTTCTCCCACGGGGCGTAGTGGACTTTGTAATGCATCGGCTGGTGCAGCCCCACCGTGTAGGCGTACCCGAGCTCGGGGTGCACGGCGATCGGCGACCACTCTTCGCCGCCGTTGGCGCCGGGGAGCATGAACACGCCGTCCGCGGTCGGCTGGCTGTACATGTTCTGCTGCGGCACGAACGCCGCCGAGCGGCGGATCAGCTTGCCGGTGGCCGCGTCCAGCACATAGACGAACCCGGTTTTCCCGGCCTCGACCACAGCCTTCTTGCCGCCCACCATGGCGATCACGGGCGGGCTCACCGCGTCCAGGTCCCAGACGTCGTGCGGCACCTCCTGGAAGCCCCACTTGAACTTGCCGTTGGTCGCGTCGATAGCGGCGATCGACTCGGTCCAGCGGTTGTCGCCCGGACGGATCGAGCCGTCCAGGTCGGGGGACGGGTTGCCGATCGCCACGAACAGCGTCTTGCTCGCCTCGTCGTACGCCGGCGTCATCCACATCGAGCCGCCGCCGTGCTGCCAGGCGTCGGCGTACTTGGCGGAATCGGCCTTCTCCTGGGCGAGATCGCGTTTCAGGTCGTCGCCCTCGGGCGTCGTCTTGGAGAAGGGACCCCACCAGCCGCCGTCCTGAGGCGACGGGATGGTGTACCAGGTCCACACCAGCGCGCCGCTCGCCGCATTGAACGCCTTCACGTAGCCGCGGATGCCGTATTCGGCGCCCGAGGTGCCGATGATGACATTGTCACCGATTACGAGCGGGGCCATCGTTTCGGTGTAGCCGGCCTCAGGCCCGTCGCCCACTTTGACGGCCCACTTTTCTTTGCCGGTCGCCGCATCGAGCGCCACCAGCTCGTCGTCCAGCGTGCCGAGGAACACCGAGCCGCCCGCCACCGCGACGCCGCGGTTGTTAGGGCCGCAGCACGCCGTGCTCACGGACGCGTTCTTGTGCTCGTACTGCCACAGCAGCTTCTGGGTCCGCAGATCGAACGCCCGTACAATGTTATTGGGCGTCGCGGGCGAGGTGATGTACATCGTGCCGTTGACGACGATCGGCGTGGTCTCGAAGCTGCCGAGCGTCGTGGACCCGTGCGTATAGACCGCCCGCACGACCAGACGCCTGACGTTCGTGGCGTTGATCAGCTTCAGCGGGGAGAAGCGGTTGTTCCAGTAATTGTGGCCGTACATCAACCAGTTGCCGCTCCCCGCGGCCTGGAGCAGCATGTCGTTCGTTACGACCGCGTGCGGCGGCGCCGCGGGGGGGTCGGCGACCCCGCCCGAGCCCTGTCCGCACAACGGCGCGGCGACCAGCGAAGCAACGGCCACGGTCGCGCACCAGCGAGCCCAATGCGTCATACCTACCTCCGTTGGAGATTGTGGCGGGTTACTGCCCCGCGCCCAGCGAGAATCCGACATACATGTTGCGCCCGGGAGCGGGCTCGTAGTACCGCCCCCCCGAAGCGTTGATCACCACCGATCCCACGTAGGACCGGTTGAAGACATTGTCGAAACCAACGAACGGGCCGCCCCGCAGGCTGCCGACCGTCCCGTTCCATCCCACGCGCACGTTCGTGGTCCACCATGGGAGCGTGCTCGTGTTGAGCGCATCGTTCACGAGGTAGCCCGAGGAATGGGTCTCCTCGATCTCCAGCCAGCCATGGCGCGCGAATCCGGGGTGCGCCTGCAGCAAGAAGTGCAGCCAGTGCTGGGGGATCCCGGGGAGCGCCCGGCCGTCGAGCACGGTGGCGCCGGCGGTGTAGCTCAAGTAGCGGAAGTCCGAATAGGTCCAGGTCGTCGTCAGGGTGAGCCCCGCGGCCATCGCGAGCTCGGCGCCCAGCTCGACGCCCCGGTGGCGGGAGCGGCCGGCGTTCTGGTAGTAGACCCGCCCCGTCGTGTCGGCGGGGACCGGATACGAGATGAGCTCCCCGCGCACCGCCGCATTGAACAGCGCCACAGAGTAGTTCAGCCGTCCCGCGACGTCGCCGCGTACTCCGAGCTCATAGGTCGTCGCTTTCTGGGGCTCGAGCGCGGGATTGAAGCCTCCAGCGCCGCTCGGGCGGTTGGTGAGCTCGGTCGTGGTCGGGGTCTCGAAGGAGGTCCCGATGTTGCCGTACAGCGTGAGCGCATCCGACGGTGTAACCGCCACGCCGATGGACCCGGAGAGGGCGCGCATCAGCCGGTCTCCAGAGTCGTCCGGGTTGCCTGCATTGATGAGCCGGTCATGCGCCTGAAACTTCACCCAGTCGTAGCGCAGTCCCCCGGTGACCGACAGCTGTGACGTGAGCTGCAACGCGCTCTGCACGAACGGCCCAACCTCGGTCACGTGCTCGAGCTGGTCGAGCCGCCGCACGGTGTCGGGCTTCCCGCCGGTATTGCCAAAGTTGAGCCGGTCGTCGCGCTGCCGTTGAAAGTCGACGCCCGCGGTCAGCCGGTGCTGCAACGCACCCAGCGGCACGGGGCGGCTCACCGTAAGGCGGGTCCCATAGTCGATGCGGTCCAGATCGATAAAGGCGAAGGTGGTGGGGTTCTTGAGGCTGCGCGTGAAGCCGAAGACGGTGAGCGCCGCCTCGCCATTCCCGGCAAAGTCGCGCCGCACGGTCACCCCGCCCTGTCCTTGCGTCACGCTTTTCCCGGCGACCCGCGTGATGTTGATCGCCGCCGCGGAATCGGGGTTCCGCACCATCTCCGCGGCGGTGAGCGCGCCGGGGTTGTCGGCGCGCGGGTCCCAGCCCACGTCGGCCGTGGCTGTGAGGGACCAGCCGCTCGCGAGCGGGAAGTGCCAACGGGAGTTGAAATTGCGCAAGTCGGCGTCGGAGTGCTGGCGTTGCCCGGTGTAATCGAGCTGCGACACCGTAACCAGCCCGCTCCCTCCCCCCCGGCCCACCCGAAACGACGTGCTCGATTGCCACTTGGTCCAGCTACGGTCCAGGTGGCGATCGAACGTGCCCGCCAGGAGGCGGACGTCCTCCGCCACACCCTCGGGCGCGACCGGGTCGGTCCAGATGCTGATCACACCTCCGGACGCGTTGCCGAACAGCGCGGACGACGAGCCACGCAGCACCTCGATCCGGTCCGCCGCGCCGAGCTCCAGATTGGTGAGCTGGCCCTGCCCATCGGGAAGCGTCTGAGGGATCCCGTCCACGAGGACCTTGATGCCGCGCACGGCGAACTGCGAGCGGGCGCCGAACCCGCGAATCGAGATGCGCTGGTCGAGCGAGAAATTGTAACGGTTCGCCGCGTACACGCCCGGGACGGTGACGAGGGCCTCGTCCAGCCCCCACGTGGGGCGGGCGCGGCTGATCTCGGTCTTGTCGACCAGGTGCACGGCGAGCGGAATCTTGCTGATCGGCGGATTGGCGCGCGTGACGGAGACGACGGCGGGCGGCAGGGTGTAAACCTTCAGGCTGTCGCGCGGCGGCGCAGTGGTGTCCCGCTGCTGGGCGGACGAGGGCCGCGCGAGCACGCTACACCAGACGGCCACAGCGGCCGTCCGTCGGAGGGTTACGAGCTGCATCACCGCACGCATCCTGAGCAAGGGATGGGTTTTAACCGCCCGGGCAAGGCCAGTCAAGGGCGGGCTACTTCGGTCGTCGCAGGATCCTGTTCCAGCGGATGCGCAACGGGTCAGTCGCGATACTGAAATAGATGATGACCGGCTTGCCGACGATGTGCGACCGCGGCAGGAAGCCCCAGAAGCGGCTGTCGTAGGACTCGTCGCGGTTGTCGCCCATCACGAAGTAATGCCGCGCGGACACCACGACCGGACCCCAGTCGTGCGTCGTGGGGTGGTAACGCCCCGCGTCCCGCCCGACATAGTGCGCCAACTGCCAGGCGCGGATTTGTGCCAGGCGGAAATCCGGCTCCCGCGACTGCTCCAGGAGGTGCAGCGCGTACGGCTCGTCCAGCCGACGGCTGTTGCGGTACACCGTGTCGTGCACCATCTGGAGGGTATCCCCTCCCTCGCCGATCACCCGCTTCACGATGTTCAGGTTGGGCGTCGAGTCTTCGACCGACCGGAATACGACGATCCCGTCCCGCCGGGGCTCGGCGTAGCCCGGCACCCGGAGGAAGCGGAGTCCCGTGAACGGGATCTCGAGTGCGCCCCCGTAGATCGCCTTGTTGACGAACAGGAAGTCCCCCACGAGCAGGGTGTTTTCCATGCTCGCCGACGGGATGCGGAACGCCTCGATCAGGTACGATCGGAGCACGATCCAGATCACCACCGCGACCACGATCGAGGTGTCCCACCCTTTGAGCTTCGACCGGAAGGCGCGGACTTGCTCGCGCACTACGGGCGCCCCCCCTCCACCCAGTCGGCGATGAAGATGTTGGTCTCGTGCGGCACGCTGCCGTGCCGGTTCGATGCCCAGACGAGCTGGCGGCCGTCGGGCGAGAACATCGGGAAGGCGTCGAACTCGGGGGAGGTCGTGACCTGCTCCAGCCCGCTGCCGTTCAGGTCGACGAGGTAGAGGTCGAAGTTGCGGGACTCCGGGTTCCGGTAATTCGACGCGAAGATGATCCGCTTGCCGTCAGGATGGAAATACGGCGCGAAGCTCGCGCCCGGCAGGTGCGTCACCTGCCGCTGGCCCGTTCCGTCCGCGTTCATCACCCAGAGATCCATTTTGAGGGGGCGCACCAGGTGCTGCGCCAGCAGTGAGCGGTACTCGGCCGAGTCCGCCGCCGTGGGCGGATGGTAGGCGCGGTACACGATCAGCTTGCCGTCGGGCGAAAAAAACGGCCCGCCGTCGTAGCCCAGCGCGCGCGTGAGCCGCCGGAGACCGCTGCCGTCCACCCGCATCGTGTAAATGTCCAAGTCGCCGTCGCGCAGCGACGTGAACACGATCGTCGTGCCGTCGGGCGAAAGCGTCCCTTCCGCATCGTATCCCGGGTTGGCCGTCAGGCGGCGCGCGCCGGAGCCGTCGGCGTCGGCGGTGTAGATGTCGTAGTCGTACAGGGCCCACACGTAGCCGCGGGAGTAATCGGGACGCGGCGGGCACGCCGCGCCGGCGTGCTCGGTGCTCGAGTAGAAGATCCGCCGATCGTGATCGAAGAAGTAGCCGCACGTGGTGCGTCCCCGCCCGGACGACACGCGGTGCAGCGCGCCCCCGTCCGCCCCCATCACGTACATCTGGTCGCACTGCTCGTCGGGCCCTTGCCGCTGAAAGATCAGCAACCGTCCCGTTGCGGAGAAATACGCTTCGGCGTTCTGCCCGCCGAAGGTCAGCTGGCGCAGGTTGCGAAGGTGAACCTCTCCCGAGTCCGGCGCGGGCGACCCTTGCGTGAGCGCGATCACCAGCACCAGGGTCAGGGGCATAGGACTCGCAAGCTAGAGGGGATTGAGAATGCGGGCAACCAGGATTGTTGCGATTAGATTACACGCCCATGCCCGACCCGAAACCGCGCCGCCCGCAGCCGCCCCTGATGGACGCGCTCGGCAAGCTGTGCACCGACGGGAAGCAGCTCGCCGACTACCTCTGGCAGGTCCCCTCTGACGCCGGCGTGCGCCAGCAGATCCTCGGCATTCTCGAGCAGATCGCCGCCGAGAGCGCGAAGCAGGGCCGCCGCGAGATGCCGCGCATCTGCGAGGAGCTCAAGACGGCGGCGAAGTCGAGTCCCAGCCCCCAACAGGTGGACCTGCTCGTGAATGGGTTCGACCGACTGGTCGGCTTATGGCAGGCCGCGAAGTCGGGCCTGTTGTGACCCCCCCCCCGAGCCCCCCATCGCGGGCGACCGGGGCGGGGCCCGCCGCGCCGCTTCCCGCCTCCCAAGAGGCCCGCGACGCCTCGCTCGACCAGTTGTGCATCAACACGGTCCGCACCCTCGCGATGGATGCGGTGCAGCAGGCCGACTCGGGCCACCCCGGCACGGCAATGGCGTTGGCGCCGCTCGCCTACGTGTTGTGGCAGCGCCACCTGCGCTACAATCCGGCCAACCCCGACTGGTCCGAGCGCGATCGCTTCATCCTGTCGGCGGGGCACGCCTGCATGCTGCTGTACGCGGTGCTCTATCTCACCGGGTACGACCTCTCGCTCGACGACCTCAAGCAGTTCCGCCAATGGGGGAGCCGCACCCCCGGCCATTCCGAGCACGGACTCACTCCGGGCGTCGAAGCGACCACCGGGCCGCTCGGCCAGGGGGTGGGAAACGCGGTGGGCATGGCGCTGGCGGAGGCGCATCTCGCGTCCCTCTTCAATCGTCCCGGACACGCCATCGTGGATCACTGGACCTACTTCCTCGCCTCGGACGGCGACCTGATGGAAGGCGTCTCGCACGAGGCGTGCTCGCTGGCGGGCCATCTCAAGCTGGGCAAGCTGATCGGGATGTACGACGACAACCGCATCACGATCGACGGCAAGACGGACCTGACGTTTTCCGACGACACGGCGCGCCGGTTCGAGAGCTACGGCTGGCACGTGGAGCGGGTCGCCGACGGCAACGACCTCGAGGCCCTCGACGCCGCGCTCACCACCGCGCGGCGCGTCACCGACCGGCCGTCGCTCGTGATCGTGCGCACCCACATCGCCTACGGCAGCCCGCACAAGCAGGACACGCCAGAGGCCCACGGCGCGCCGCTCGGCGCCGAGGAGGTGAAGCTCACGAAGCAGCGGCTCGGCTGGCCGAGCCTCGAGCCGTTCCATGTCCCGGACGAGTCGCTGGAGCAATGGCGCGGCGCGCGCGAGCGTGGCGCGCGCTGCGAGACGGAATGGCAACAGCGCTATGACGCGTATCGCACGGCGTACCCCGATCTCGCCGCGGAGCTCGAGCGGCGGCTCGCCGGCCGGCTCCCCGAGGCCTGGGACGCCGACCTCCCCGCCTTCGCGACCACCGACGCCCAGGCCACGCGGGCGGCGTCGGGCAAGGTGCTGAGCGCGCTCGCCGCCACATTGCCCGAAGTCATCGGCGGCTCGGCGGACCTCGCAACCTCCACCAACCTGGTGTTCAAGAACGGCGGCGATGTCGCGGCGGGGAGCTGGGGCGGGCGCAACATCCACTTCGGCGTGCGCGAGCACGGCATGGGAGCGATCCTGAACGGTCTCGCCCTGCACGGCGGGGTGCGGCCCGTGGGCTCCACGTTCCTGATCTTCTCCGACTACATGCGACCGCCCATCCGCCTCGCCGCGCTGTCTCGCGTGCCCGTGATCTACGTCTTCACGCACGACTCGATCGGCCTCGGCGAGGACGGGCCCACCCACCAGCCGATCGAGCAGCTCGCCGGCCTGCGGGCGATACCCAACCTGGCCGTGATCCGGCCCGCCGACCCGACCGAGGTGGTGGAGGCGTGGCGCGCCGCGATCCGGCACGCGAGCGGCCCGGTCGCCCTCGTGTTCACGCGCCAGAAGGTTGCGGTGATCGACCGCACCCGCTACGCCTCCGCAAACGGGCTGCGCCTGGGGGCCTACGTGCTGGCCGACGCCCCGGGCGGCAAGCCCGCCGTGATCCTGATGGCGAGCGGCTCGGAGGTCGACCTCGTGCTCGGCGCACACCAGCAGCTCACCGCCGCCGGGGTCGCGGCACGCGTGGTCAGCATGCCGTGCATGGAGTTCTTCGCGAGCCAGCCGCAGGAGTATCGCGAAGCCGTGCTGCCGCCGTCCGTGCCCGCCCGGGTCGCGGTGGAGGCCGCCGCGCCGCAGCCGTGGTATCGCTGGGTGGGCGATCACGGCGTGGTGCTCGGGCTCGAGCGGTTCGGCGCGTCCGCGCCGTACCAGCGGATCTATCGGGAGCTGGGGCTCACAGTGGAGCACGTGGTTCGGAAGGCGAAGGAGCTGCTCCAATGAACCCCGGGCCATGGGCCCGGGGTCAGCCGCGCACGGACCTCCCGGGTGTCGTCTGACCCCGGGGCGGCGCCCCGGGGTTCATTCCCAGCCGTCCGAGAACCCTTCTCGCCGCCTCACGTCCCGACCGGACGCACGCCGTCACCCCCGCACCGTCGAACCCCGCGCCCGCGACATCGAGCGGCGCGAGGTGACCGAGTTGCCCCCGTACGTGGGCGACGCGCTCGGGGTGGCCCGGCTTGTAACGCGGCAGGCCGCGGCGCCAGTGAAACACGCGAGACCAGAGCGGCATGCCCGATAGGCCGAGCATCGTGGCGAGCTCGCCATGGGCGAGCGCCGCAGGGTCGCCGTCCGCCGGCTCGAGAAACGCGCGCAGCAACGCGTAACCCGGCGGCGCCCGGCCCGGGTATTTGAGCCAGGCATACGTGCAGGCGCGCACTGCTCCATCCGTTCCCGCCGCCCGGACGAAACCCGATCCCTCGAGCCGCCCGTTGAGCTGGTCGCGGGCTGCGGCAACCCCCGCCGCGGCGAGCAGCCGCGCGGCGCCCCACGTCGGCACCGCGAGCACGACCCCGTCCGCCTCGAGCAGCGAGCCGCCGGTCACGGCGAGCCGCCAACCGCGCCCCGTGGGCGCGATCCCGGTCACGCCCTGCGCGGGTCGGATGATCGCACCGAGCCGCGCCGCCAGCGCCTCGGTGAGCTCCGCCATACCGCCCGCGAAGCTCCGGAATCCGCCCACGTCCGTGGGTACCTGGATGCCGAGCAGCTCGGCGGCGCGGCCTTCGGCGAGCGGCTCGAGCCGCCGGCCGGTCCAGAGCGTCGCGCCCCGGGCCAGCTGGTCCACCAGCCGATCCCCGAGCCCGAGCTCGCGGGCGAGGGCGGGAATGTCGCCTTCGCCCGCGAGGAATCCGTCGGGACCGCCCTCCACCAGGAAGCCGTCGCGCCGCTCGGTCAGCACGACGCCGCCCGCGCGCCGCTCACTCTCCAGCACGACCACTTCCGTTCCCGCCCTGGTCAGCTCCCACGCGGCCGACAGACCGGCGAGGCCGGCGCCGACGACGACGCACCTCATGCCCACCCCCGCTCCGCCGCGGTGCGTCGCGCCAGGTCCGCCAGCGCCGCGACGAGCAACGGATCGTCGTTCAACGAGTCGGTGCGCTCGAGCCGGACCCCCAGCCGCTCCGCGAGCCCGCGGTACGCGACATCCACGTAGTACAGCACCTCGACATGATCGCTCACGAATCCGATCGGGACGATGAGGAAGTTTTTCCGCGTGGCGGCGAGCTCGGTCATGACGGCGCCCGCCTCGGGCCCGAGCCATGGCTCGGGTGTGGCGCCGGCGCTCTGGTAGGCGAAACGCCACTCGCCGACCCCGGCGAGCCGCGCCACTTGGGCGGCGCTCGCCTGCAGCTCGTCGGCGTACGGATCCCCCGCGGCGAGGATCCGCTCGGGGAGGCTGTGCGCGGTGAACAGCACCTGCACGGCGCCCGGCGCGGGGAAGCGCTGCAGCGCCTGCCTGACGCGCTCGGCGACGGCCTCGAGGAACTTGGGGTGGTCCCCCCAGCTCCGCACCAGGGCCAGCTCGAGGCGGCCGCGCGCCGCGTCGAGCAGCTTTTTCTCGTACGCGCCGACCGAGAGCGCCGAGTAGTGCGGCGCGAGCACGATCGCCACCACACGCCGCTGGCCGCAGGCGACCATGCGCTCGACGGTCTCCGCGATGAACGGATGCCAGTGGCGCATCCCGACGTAGACGGGCCACGCGGGCCCGAGCGCGCGACCCAGCGCCTGCGCCTGGGCTTCGGTCCGCTCCAGGATGGGCGAGCGGCCGCCGATGCGCGCATAGCGCCCCTTGATCTCCGCCACGAGCTCGGGAGCCGTCGGCCGGCCGCCGCGCACGTCCTGCAGGTACGGCTCCACGTCATCCAGGCTGCCGGGCCCGCCGTACGCCAGCAACAGCACGGCGACGCCCTCAGCCGCCATGGACCCAGTCCACGACACGCTGCAGCGCCTCCACCGGGGTCTCCGGCAGCACGCCGTGCCCGAGGTTGAAGATGTGGCCGGCACGGCCCGCGGCCCGGTGGAGCACGTCGCGCACCCGCTGCTCGAGCTCGGGGAGCGGCGCGAGCAGCGCCGCGGGATCGAGGTTCCCCTGGATCGCCCGGTCGGGGCCGATGCGATCCCATGCGACGTCGAGGGGAATGCGCCAGTCCACGCCGATGACGTCGCCGCCTGCGCGGGCGAAGTCGGGGAGAAACACGGCGGTGTCGGTGCCGAAATGGATCACGGGGACGCCGGACGCGCGGGCCAGCTCGAGCGCGCGCTGGCTGTGCGGAAACACGTACGTCGCGTAGTCCGCCGGCGCCAGGCAGCCCACCCAGCTGTCGAACAGCTGCAGCGCCCGCGCGCCGGCGCGCGCCTGGGCGGCGAGGTAAGCGCCGACCAGCTCCGCGAGCCGCAGCATCAGCTCGTGCCAGGCTCGGGGCTCGGTGTACATGAAGCGCTTGGTGAGTGTGAAGCTGCGCGTCGCGCCGCCCTCGATGGCGTAGCTGGCGAGCGTGAACGGTGCGCCGGCGAAGCCGATGAGCGGGACGTGCGGGGGAAGCGCCCGCGCCGCGAGCCGCGCCGCGTCCATCACGTATGCGAGATCGGTGGCCGGCTCCACGCGCGGCAGCTCGAGGACCTGGGTCGCTTCATGAATCGGCCGGGTGATGTGCGGTCCCTCGCCCGCCGCGAAACTGAGACCGAGGCCGAGGGGCTCGAACGGCAGCAGGATGTCGGCGAAGAGAATCGCGGCGTCCACGCCCAGCCGCTCGACGGGCTGGAGGGTCACGCGCGCGGCGAGCTCGGGGTGGTGGCACAGCTCGAGCAGCGAGTGTTTCTGCCGCAGGGCGCGGTACTCCGGCAGGTAGCGCCCCGCCTGGCGCATGAACCACACCGGCGTGACGTCGCTGGGCTCCGCGCGGCACGCCTTCAGGAAGCGACAGTCGTCAGGGGCGGGGGACAACCGTGGGCTCGCGCGCCTCAGCCGGTGCGACGAGGATCGTGTCTCCCTCGAGCTTCACGCGGTAGACCGCGATCGGCAGCGCGGGTGGGCCGGCGAGGACCTGTCCGGTCTCGAGCGAGAACACGCCCTCGTGCCAAGGGCAGGTCACCGCGCAGCGGGCGGGGTCGAGCGTGCCTTCGGACAGGCTCGCGCGGGCGTGCGTGCAGCGGTTGGCGATCGCGTGCACCGTCCCGCTCACGTTGAACAGCGCGACGGCTTCCCCCGCCGCGTACACGCGCCGGCTGGCGCCTTCCGGGAGCTCCGCCAGCGCGGCCACGGGCGTGTAACCGTCGGCACGCACGGGGCGCCGGGACAGCGCCTCCGCGGAGCCCGCGCCACCCAGCGTGTCCAGCATGTCCCACAGCGACATCTGCACGCAGGTGAAGGTGGGCGTGTCGCGCAGCGTGTAGGCCGACGCCTGGCTCTCGCGCAGCTCCATCACCAGGTCGAGGAAATCCGCGGGGTTGTCCCCTTCGAACGCGACGATGAACTCCTGGTCGTCGAGACCATAGGAGTACGTGGTGTTCAAGCGGATCGACGGGTACTTGCGGCCGACCCGCACGTGCTCGTCCATCATCGCCTGGCGCTCGGGCTTGGGGAGCGCGTACCAGGCCCTCGTCTTGGTGAACGGGTAAACGAACAGGTAGCGGGCTTCGCTCGGTCGGATTTGCAGGCGGGACGGTCGGCCCGGGTCTTCGGGGAACTCGTAGATCGAGCGCCGCGTCATCGCCAGGTAGCTGTAAGGGAGCGTGAGGTAGGCGCCCAAATCGGTGCGGTTGAGCGCCGTCTGCAGCGCCACCAAGGAATCGAGGTCCTCGGCCACCTGCCACAGCAGGAAGTCGCAGTCTCCCCGGAGGCCGACCAGCCCATAGGGCCGCAGCAGCAGACGCCCGCTGAAGCTCTCGATCGTCTCGCCGAACTCGATCTTCGAGCTCGCCTGGCGCTCGGCGGAGAGCCGGCGCCACGCGTTGTCGAGCTTGTAGAACGCGAAACGAACGACTTGCCGCTTCTCAGGCTTCGAGCTCATGGGACGAATCTAACGGTGAAATGCCCCCTTCACTCTTCCCCGGCCGTTCCCCCGGCTGTCTTCCCGCGCCGCTCCTTCCAAATCTTCCGGAGCACGAGCCCCCCGATCGTCCCGAAGATCAGCACCGGGGTGAGGGCGAGCAGCACCGCAGCCAAGAAGTAGAGCAGCTCCATCCCGGGATCGTCGCCGTGGACGAGGAGCAGCGCAGCCAGGGTCATTGGCCGAGAAAGCGCTTCAGGTGTCGCAGGTAATACGACAGCCCGACCGCGAACGCGAGGAAGATGGCGGCGAGCGCGAGCGTGACCGCGCCGCGCGACTGCCAGTAGTCGACTCCCGCCCACGTCGCGAATCCCGCGCAGAAGACGATCGCGGTGGAGATCAGCAGGCGATGGAAGGGGATCATGGACGGGCCGCTACGCCGCCGTCTTGTCGAGGACCATCAGCGTGAGCAGCGCCGGGAGATAGATGATCGAGACGAGAAACACCCGCCAGGCGCGCGCGGTCGTGACGGCGCGCGTCATCGCCACCGACGCTCCCGTATACGCGAGCCCCAGCGCCAGCGCCCCGAAGAAGTACAGCGCGCCCGTCACGCCCAACAGGGTCGGCAGCAGGCTCACCGGCAGCAGCGCCGTGGCATAGAGCAACACCATGCGGCCGGTGTGGCGCCCATCCGGGTCGTCGACCGAGAGCATGGCCAGCCCGCCGCGGCGGTAATCGTCCCGGTAGATCCAGGCAAGCGCCAGGAAATGCGGCAGCTGCCACAGAAACAGGATCCAGAACAGCGCCGCCACCGCGGGCCCGAGCTCGCCCCCGGCGGCGGTCCACCCGCCCACGATCGGCAGCGCGCCCGGCACGGCGCCGATCAGCGTATTGAGCGACGTCTTGCGCTTGAGCGGCGTGTAGAACAGGACGTAGCTGGCGAGCGTCAGCGCCGCGAGGCCCGCGGTCAGCAGGTTGACCGCGATGCCCAGGTACGCCACCCCCGCGATCGAGATGACCGCCGCGAACACGGCGGCGGCGCGCGGAGTCACCCGCCCGGACGGGAGGGGACGGCCGCGGGTGCGCTGCATGCGGGCGTCGACGTCCCGCTCGCGCAGCTGATTGAAGGCGTTGGTCCCGGCGGCGACCAGCGCCACGCCGAGCAGCGTTTCGATCAGCACCCGCACGTCGACGCGCCCCGCGGCACCGAGGTAGAACCCCGCGGCGGCGGTGAGCACCACGAGCTGCGTGATGCGCGGCTTGGTCAGCTCGAGAAACGCTACCAAAGCTTCTCCGTGATGACCGCCAGCACGAGGATCGCCGCCAGCGGCAGCGGGACCATGAACACGACGCGTAGCCGCCACCGCTCGAACTTGAGGTGCATGAAAAACAGCGCGACCAGCAGCGCCTTCACGACCGCCAGGACCAGCAGGCACAGGATCTTCGCCAGCTGTGAGATGGGCATTTCGAAGGCGAACAGGACCTCGGCCGCCGTCAGAACGAACAGGTACAGCCAGATCAGCATGTAGTTCGGCAGCTTGTGCTCAGTCGTCTCCATGGATGGCCTCAGATCAGGTAGACGATCGTGAACAGGATGATCCAGACCAGATCGACGAAGTGCCAGTACAGCCCGATCGTTTCGATGCCCCGGTAGTCCTGCCGCGAGTATTTGCCCGGCAGGACCTTGGTCAGGTACAGGTAGGTCATCGAGATGACGCCGCAGGTCACGTGGAAGCCGTGGAAGCCCGTCATCGTGAAGAACGTCGAGCCGTACAGGCCCGCCGTCGTGGCGCCGTACTTGACCGGATCGCTGACCGCGTGCTCGGCCAGGAGGGACCCCTCGCGATAGCCGGCCGGCGTGAAGCCGTGCCCCACCAGCTTGATGTACTCGATGACCTGCACGCCCACGAACGACGCGCCGGCGAGGATCGTGATCAACAGCCACAGCTTGAGCCCCCGCTGGTCGCCTTGGGTGATCGCGGCGAACGCCTTCACCATCGACACCGAGGAGCAGATCAGCAGGAACGTGTTGAAGGCGGTGAGCGGCACGTTGAGCACGGCGTTCGGCCTGGCCCAGGGCTCGGAGACGCCGAAGCGCAGGATGATGTAGGTCCCGATCAGCGCCGTGAAGAACATCACGTCGCTCGCGAGGAACACCCACATGCCGAGCTTGTTCGAGTAGACCCCCGATCCCGGCTCCGCCGGGAACGGGGGACGCATCAGGTCGACGGTCGCCGTCGCGTGGGTCATTGCCTCTCTCTCCTAGTGACTCGGGGCCGTGGTCGAGGCCGGCTCGCGGTCGGTGGGCCGCTTCTCATTCTGCGGCAGGTAATCGCGGTCCGAGACCTCGGGCGAGCTGAACTCGTACGGCCCGCGGTACACGGTCGGCACCCTCTCCCAGTTGCCGTGCGGGGCGGGCGACGGCAGCGACCACTCGAGCCCGTTGTCCTCCCACGGGTTCTGCGGCGCCTTTTTCCCTTTGAACAAGCTGTACCAGAAGTTCACGAAGAAGATGAGCTGTGTCGCGAACAACAGGAACGCGCTGATCGAGATGAACTCGTTCATCGGCTGGTACGGCTTGAGGAAGTCGTACTGCGTCGGATCGTAGATCCGCCGCATGTGGCCGGCGTTCCCGAGGATGTGCATCGGGAAGAAGGTGAGGTTGTAGAACACGAAGGTGAGCCAGAAGTGCACCTTGCCCCAGCGCTCGCTCATCATCCGGCCGAACATCTTCGGGAACCAGTACGGGATCGCGGCGAACAGGGCGAACAGGCTGCCGCCGAACAGCACGTAGTGCAGGTGCGCGACGATGAAGTAGGTGTCGTGAATGAACATGTCCACCGGCGTAGCGGCCATGTAGATCCCCGACAGGCCGCCGATCGCGAACATCGCCACGAACGCCACGGCGTTGAGCATCGGGACGTGGAACCGCAGGTTCCCGCGCCACATCGTGCCCAGCCAGTTGAACACCTTCACCGCCGACGGCACCGCGATCACCAGCGTGGACACCATGAACGACGAGCCCAGCGTGGGGTTCATCCCGCTCATGAACATGTGGTGGCCCCACACGAGCCACCCCAGGAACGCGATGCCGATGATCGCGAACACCATCGAGTGGTAACCGAAGATCGGCTTGCGCGACCCGTTGGCGATGATGTCGGACACCATGCCCATCGCCGGCAGGATCAGGATGTAGACCTCGGGATGCCCGAAGAACCAGAACAGGTGCTGCCACAACAGGGCCTGACCGCCCGCCGCGGGATCGAAGAAGTGGGTGCCGATGGTCTGATCGAACAGCAACAGGATCGCGGCGCCCTGCAGCACCGGCAGCGCCAGCACCGCCAGGATCGCCGTAATGAACAACGCCCACACCGACAGCGGCATGCGGAACCACGTCATGCCGGGCGCGCGGTGGTTGATGATCGTGGTGATGTAGTTCACCGACCCCATGACCGACGACAATCCCAGCACCACGATCGACACGCACCACAGGAGCTCTCCCATCGTGACGCCGGACAGATCGGGCCGGGCCGACAGGGGCGCGTAGTTGGTCCAGCCGGACCGGATCCCGCCCTCCGGAACGAACAGGCTCGCGAACATGAGGAGGCCCGCCACCAGGGCCGCCCAGAAGGACGCCATGTTGATGCGCGGGAACGCCATGTCGTGCGTCCCGATCTTCAGCGGGATCAGGAAGTTGGCGTACACCCCTACGAGCAGCGGCATGATCGCGAAGAACACCATGAACGTGCCGTGCATCGACACGAGCTGCACGTAGTATTCGGGCAGGATCACCCCGCCGGCCGCCATCGACTCCGGGAGCAGGCCGCCCCCCGGCATCGGCTTCCCCGGGAAGCCCAGCTGCCAGCGCATCTGCATCGCGAGCACGCCGCCCAGCAGCAGGAAGAACAGGCTCACGAACAGGAACTGGATGCCGATGATCTTGTGGTCGGTCGAGAAGATGTACTTCCGGATGAAGCTCCGGTCGTCGTGATGCGCGTGGGGGACGCGCGCCGTCGCGGCAACGCTGGTCATTGCTTAGCCTCCTGAGCCGCCTGTCTCATCCAGGCGTCGTATTCCTCGGGCGTATACACGAACACCTGGGCGCGCATGCGGTAGTGGCCCATGCCGCACAGCTCGGCACAGCCGAGCTCGTACTGACCCGGAACAGTCGCTTGGAACCACACCTTGATGTCCATCCCCGGCACGGCGTCTTGCTTCACGCGGAACACCGGCACGAAAAACGAATGGATCACGTCCTCCGACGACAGGTGGACCACGACCGGCCGGCCCACCGGGACGTGCAGCTGGTTCCGGACCGTGAAGTCGTCCGGCGTGCCGAGCTGGCCATCGGCGCCGGGATAGGTCACCTGCCATTCGAACTGCTTCGCGTGAATCGCGATCGGGTAGGCGTTGGCGGGCACGCTGTTGCGCCCCTTGATCCGGACCCAGTAGTGATTGCTGATCAGCCCGAGCGCCACCATCGTCACCGCCGGAATCGTCGTCCAGATCACTTCCGCGCGGGTGTTGCCGTGCGTGTAGAACGCCTTGCGCCCGGGGCGCTGCCGGTACTTGATCACGAACCAGATCAGTCCCACCTCGACCACCACGAACGCGATCCCGGTGATGATCAGGATCGCGAGAAACAGGCCGTCGATGTCGCCGGCGAAGGTCGAGCCTTTGAGCGGCAGCCACCAATGCATGGAGAGCTCCTCAGTCGTTCACTTGCCCGCGACGGTGAAATCCTGGGTCTTGGTCTCGCTCCCGGCCACGGTCACGCTGGCCGTCTGCGTCCCGTACTTCTCCTGCCACGCCTCGATCGTGTACGTCCCGGGCGGCAGCCCCTTGATCGAGAAGCTGCCGTCCGCGCCACTCACGCCGTAGAACGGGTGCGGCAGCACGCCGAGCCACGCGTGCATCCAGCCGTGCACGTTGCACTCGAGCGGCACCATCACTTCGGGGGCCGCGAACGTGCGCGTCGAAGTCATCGTGGTCGGCTGACTGATGTTGAAGGGGCGGTTCTTCGTGCCCTTCGCCTTGATGTTGTGCAGGATGCCGTCGGAGTTCTTGATCTCGAGAGGTTGGCCCACCAGGATGCCCAGCACGTGCGGATGGTAGCGACATCCGTCCTGATCGAGCGTGACGGCTCCGGCAGGCGCCGGGGCCTTGTAACTCTCCGGCAGGCCGGACTTCACGTAGACGAAGACGTTCGCGAGCGTGCCGTTCGGGTTGACGACGACGGTCTCCTCGGTGGGCGGCGCCTGATACTTCGCCTTGCACTTCGGCTCCTCGCTCATGTCGATCTTGGGGTTCGCAGGCTTGGTCCCCGTGAACTTGACCTTGCCCGTGATGGTCGCGCCTCCCTGCGGCTCGGCCGGACGCTCCCGGGCGCTCGCCATCACGAACACACCGCACACCACTGCCAGCATCGCTCGTCTCATTGTCCCTCCATAAGGAAGCCGCCCATCACGCCTGGCGCCGTTGGGCCCTCCGCACCACCACTATACCCAAACCCAGCGTGAGGAGCATGACGACCACCGGCGTCACGAATACCCGCGGCGGCATGGGTTGGTCGAGGGCGAGAAAGTACCAGGTGCTCACCGCCAGCCGGTTGCCGTGTTCCCCGCTGGACCCGTCCCAGGCGAAGAACGCCACCGGAATGGCCCGGCCGGCTGCGAACTGAAGTTCGTTGGCGGTATCGGGGGTCGCAAGGGAGCGGGTGAACACGACGCGCCACTCCCCGTGTTCGTAGCTCGTCTGGACGCCCGGGCCCCCCGGCAGGGTGTCGAACCGGTCGAGCCCGCGCGCCAGCCCGCCCACTGCTCCTCCTGCCCCCGCTGCGGTCGTGGCGCTCGTCCAACGCCACTGGTAGACCGGATCGGTCTCGGCCCCCATCAGGAAGTAGGGCCGCTCCATTCCTTCGGGAATGCGCCGCGGGAACTGCACCACGAGCTGGTCGGGGAAGGGGTCCGCCGTGCGGCCGGCGCCCGAATCGTCCCCGGCCACGGTCTCGAGCACGCGCCGCTCGAAGCCGAGCCACGTCGTGTCGGGACTGTGCGAGCGGTCGTCCCAGCTCACCCGCAGGGCGACGGATTTGCCGTCGTGCACCGCTTGCACCCACACGCCGGAGACCGCGGGCGCGAACCAGCGCGGCTTGCGGATCACCTGACCGACGAGCGGGAACCAGTAGCGGTCCACGCGCGCCCACACAGAGTCGTCCGGCGCCGCGGGGAGGGCTCCCGCGAGCCGCGGCGCGTGGATCACGTCGCGCGCCTCGGGCGTCCGAGCCGGCGACAGGCTGCGCACGTACTGCGCCAGCCGCCACAGCTGCTCGTCGGTCAGGAACTTCTGGTCGATCAGGTCGGAGAACGACGGCATCGGCGTGCCGTCGAGGCCGGTGCGCAGCCGACGGTAGATGGCGGCGCTGCTCGCGCCGCCCCGAAACCGCCAGCTCTGGTGGAGGTCGGCGGCGAAGATCGGGAATCCCGCGTCGTCCTTGAGCGTCGGCGCGGAGGGTCCGTCGCCCCGGCCCTGATCGCCATGACACTTGCGGCACCCGATGGAGTCGTAGAACTGTCGCCCGACTTTGAGCGCCTCGGCACTCGTCCCGCCTCCCGGCTCGCTCCCGAACTTGAGCGCCACGACGTGCTGGCTCGTGTCGGCGAAGAACGACGAGAAGGTCTTCAGATATGCCAGCACGTCGCGCCGCTCGGCGTCCGAGAGTCGCCCCTTCCACGGCGGCATCGCACTGCCCGGCAGCCCCTCGTCGAGGACGCGCAGCAGATCGGCATCGGTTGGCAGCTGCCCGCTCGCGGTCGTGCGGATCTTGTAGACCGCGCCGGTGAAGTTGCGCGGGCGGGGCAGCATGTACGCCGCCGCCGGGCCGTCGCCCGCCCCGGTCTCGCCGTGGCACCCGGCGCACCATTTCTCGTAGACCTGCTTGCCGGCGGTGGTGTCTTGCGCGGATAGCGGGATAGCCGGATAGCCGGACAGCAGGACGGCGGCAAGCACCGCGCCGCTATCCGCCCATCCGCCTATCCGCCGATCCGCCTTCACTTCGCGCCTCCGCTCTCGCTCTTCTCCCAGGTTCTCGGTTTCCATCCGGTCTGATCGTATAGGAACAGGATCACCGACCAGATCTCGCGCTCGGTGAGGAAGTCCTCCCAGCGCGGCATCGCCGAGTTCCACGGCGCGCCCTCGCGCGGCAGGCCGGGACCCCCCTTCGCGACCCGCCAGAAGACGAAGCTCTCGGTGAGCTGGGCGATCGTGCCGTTGTCCTGGAAGTTCGCCGGCAACGGATTGAACCCCGGGGCGTAGTGCCCCTGGCCGTCGAGATGGTCGCCGTGACAGGGCAGGCAGTTCTGGTAGTAGAGCCGCTTGCCGTCGGCCGTGTACGCGGGGATAGACTCCGCGTGCTGCCGCAGCGGATTGTCGAGTCCCGTGAGCGTGATCGTCTTCCCGCGGAACGGGATCTCGCTGGGCGGCGCGGGGTGGATCGACCGCAGATTCGGCGGCGCGGCCACGGTGGTCCGCACCTGACCGTATGCGACCAGCCCCACCAGGACGGGAACTGCGACGAGCAGCCCCGCGCGCACCGGGCGGAGCCGCGGCTCGACGAGCGCGGCGTGGATCGGCTCCCGGAAGCGGCTCCACCGCTCCTCGTTGTCGCTCACGTAGATCAGGACGCCTACGAGCACGGTAGCCATGTACTGCAGCACCACGCTCTTCGGCACGAGGGCGCTCCCCGGCAGGAGCGGCACGATGTAGACGATCACCACGAAGGCCGCCACGAGCAGCGCCGCGGCCTGCCAGAACGGGTGATCGGCGTAGCGGCGCCAGTTCATTTGTGCGCCGCCAGGTACTGCACCAGCGCTTCGAGCTGCGCGGCGTTCAGCATCGTGCCGAACGTCTTGGGCATGATGCCCGCCAGCTTCTCGTAGCCCTTGGCGATCGACGACGCCGGGTCGAGGATCTTCTTGCGGATCGATTCCGCGGTGCGGCGGGACCCCACATGGGACAAGTCCGGAGCGATCACCTGCCCTTGGCCGTCGAGCTTGTGACACACGAGGCAGCCCGCAGCCTGGATGATCGCCTTGGGATCGGTGCTGCCCGCTGCGAAGCTCCCGCCTCCTGCACTCCCCGGGTTTGCGCCCGGGGGCAGTGGCTTCGCCTTGGCGATATCCTCTCCCGTGACATCCACCGTGCCGCCTTGCGCCTCGAGAAACGCGATCACCGCCCACACTTGCTCGGGCGAGAGCTGCTTCGTCATCACCGGCATGATCGGCTGGTAACCCGGGGCGACGTAGGCGGTGGGGTTGTCGAGCGACTCGAACAGGTAGTCCTTGCAGCTCTTCCCCGGCTCGCGCTTGCCGCAGCGCACCCCGATCGGCCCCGTCCCTTTCTCGTCGGTGAGCAGGTTCGGGGCGCGCGTGCCGAGCCCGTGACAGGTCGTGCAGCCGCCGATGCCATTGAACACCTTCTCTCCCGCAGCCACGAGCTGCTCGGGGGTCACGTTGGCCCCGAGCGTCAGCGTCTGAGGCACCTCGGACTGGACCTGCGGGATCTCATTGGCGATCAGGGTATAGAGTGCCAGCGTCCCGAGCACGACGCCGACGACCTTGAGGTTAGTGACCCACATGCCGAGCCCCCTTCCCTCCTCCCTGATCCAGCGCGCCGGGAGGGACGAACGTCGATTTCTCGGCCAGCCCCCCGAGCCAGAACACGAACGCCACGAGACACAGGAAGATCAGCACGCACAGGCTGATCATCTTGGAGGCGTAGCCCAGCGCCGGCGTGGCGGCGTACTTGCTCGTGTCCTGCATCACCTGCCACACGTGCCAGTACTGGCGGATCCCCGAGCGCGCGAATCCCATCAGCCCCATGAGCCACGTGAAGGTCACGGCGAGGATGAACAGGGCGTACTGCGAGCGGGGCGGCATCTTGCCCCAGCGGATCGCCCCGAGCGACTGCGCGCCCCGAGCCATGAGGATGTCGATCACCGTAACGCTCAGGATGCACGCGAGCACGGCGAGCACCTGGTAGACGCTGAAGCCGATCCGGACGATCGCCTCGACGAAATAGCCACGGATGCCGTAGAACAGCACGATCCCGGCCGCGATCGCGAACATCGCACCCTGGATCATCGTTCCGGTCCTGGCCCAGGGCACGACCGGTCGCGTGTTGGCGCGGCGGTACAGGAGAAACGACAGGAACGTCGTGAGGATCATCAGGTTCACGGCGGTGTTCTTGGCGCTCATGACGCCGAGCGCGCCGAGCAGAGGGTGGTGCGAGCCGCCCATCGCCGCCAGCTCCTTCGAGTCGGCGATCATGGTGTGCGGCGTGCCCCACACGATCGCGCCCAGGACGAGAATGACGAGCAGCCACTTGGTGTACGGCCGGAAGCGCTCCGCCCCGGGGATGCGGCCCATGCCGATCCACAGGTAGTAGTTCCCCGTCAGGAACAGCACCGCGATGAGGAACGCCTGGATCACCCACAGCCAGCTCATGAAGCCGCCCATCATGGTGATGCCCATGGACTGGTCGTACTGGTAGATCTCGCGTCCCAGCCAGTAGCCCGCGAACGGCAGCACGATGAGGGCCGACATCGCGATGAAGTTCCCGACGTACCCCATCCAATCGTAGTGGGCGCGCTCCTCGTCGCTCGTGGCGGCGAGGAAGCGATAGCTCGCGTACGCGCCCACGATGGCGCCGCCGAACACGACGTTGGCGATCACGCGGTGCACGTTGATCGGCATCCAGGTCGCGTTGGCGATCGCGTGCCACAGCTTGATCGTCGTCGGATCGGTGGTGGGGGTGATGTCGCGCGGCGGTGACATCATGTAGGTGAGCCACGAGTTCGCGATGAACATCACGATCGTGCCCCACACGTTCAGCAGGATGCCGAGGGTCCAGTGCCCGAGCTTGGCCCGTCCCTGCTTCCAGCGGTCCCAGCCGTAGTAGTAGAGATACAGCGTGAACGACTCGACGAAGAACAGCGCGGCGTACACCCACATCGAGGGCGCGAAGATCGCCGTCAAGTATGCCCAGAATCGGGGATACAGCGTCGACAGGCCGAACACCAGCATCGCGCCCCAGATCGCCGTCGCGCTGTACGCCACGAGCAGGAGCCGCGTGAACTCTTTGCTCAGGCGGTCGTAGCGGGCGTCGCCGCCGAAGATCCCGATCGCCTCCGTCACGACGGCGAACATCGGCACGCCCAGCACGAACGCCGCGAACATCAGGTGCACCTCGGCCGTGATCCACACGAACGCCCGCGCGCCGATGACGGGGAATTCGCCGTAGGCGTGGCTCGTGTCGGCCGCGGCCTGCAGGAACAGCGAGACGTCGGACATCAGACGTCAGACACGAAAAAGGGCCGCTTCTTCGAAAAGTCGATCGGCATGGCCTCGCGGACTAGGGCGAGCAGCTCGGGGGTGATCTCGCTCCGCCCCTGCCGCCGCGCCCAGTCTTCCACCCGCTGCATCACCACGCCCCGGACGAACGACGGGATGCGCGCGACGCGTTCCCGCGCAGCCGGACTCCAGTGCAATGCCGGCCGGAAGTCCGTCCCGTAGGTCACCTGGCGCACCGCCTCGATCACCGGTGCGCCCGCGGTCGGCTCGTACACGCACGACGGATCGGCCGCGAGCACGTCCCCCTCGAGCGCCAGCGCCCGCGCCCGGCAGCCGCCGCACAGCTTGCGATAGTCGCACGCGCCGCATTTACCTCCCAGCGCGCCTTCCCGCAGCTGCCGGAACAGCGGCGCCGACCGCCAGATCTCCGCGAACCCATGGGTTTGCAGGTCGCCCGCCACCTCCGGCAGGTAGGGGCAGGGCGTCAGCTTCCCATCAGGCGTGATGCGGCAATACTGCGTACCGCACGGGCAGCGCGTTTCGTAGTTCAAGACCGGAGACTCGGGATCGCTCTGGTGGACGTGCCGCATGAAGTGCGGCGCGCACTTGGCGCGCACCAGCATCCGGCCGCGGTACTCCCGCTCCCAGCGCGCCAGATCGGCGAGCACCGCCTCGTAGTCCGCCGGCGCCAGGTCCGTGAGCGCCGCCCCGCGTCCCGTAGAGACGAGGAAATAGCAGTTGAAGGAGACGGCCCCCTGCCGGGCCGCCCACTCGACCAGCGTCCCGAGCTCGGCGCGGTTGCCCTTCGTGACCGTGGTCTGGATGATGAAATCGAGCCGTTGCCGGGTGAGGCGCGCCAGCGCACCCTGCGTGTCCGCGAGCGAGCCGCGGCCGTGCCGGAAGTTGTCGTGATAGGCGGGGCGGAGCGAATCGACGCTCACCGCGACACCGCGCACGCCCGCCGCTTTGAGCCCCGCGATCCGCTCGTCGGTGAGCAACGTCCCATTCGTGCCCACCACCACCGTGGCGCCCTTCCCGGAAGCGTAGCGAGCGATGTGGGTCAGGTCCTCGCGCAACAGCGGCTCGCCGCCCGAGAGGATCAGCAGCGGGGCGGGGCTGACCGCGAGCACCTGGTCGACGATGCCGAGGCACGCCGCGGTGTCGAGCTCCCCGGTGGCGGTTTCGCGGGGACCTGCCGCGATGTAGCAATGGGCGCACTCCAGATTGCAGCGCCGCGTCAGGTTCCACGCCACGACGTGGGGAACGTAATTCACTGGAGCAGCTTCTCGACCGCCTGCTTCGCCTCGTCGGGTTTCATGCCTGTGAAGTCGACCGGGCATTTGCCCAGCTTTTCCTCGATGTCGCGGATCGGGCAGCGTGTGATCCCCTGCGCCTTCGCCTCCTCGATGAACGCACGCATCTCGGGAGAGAGCCCGCCCGTCCCTTCGGCTTCGGCACGGATCTGCTTCGCGCGCAGCTCGGTGAACATCACCATCATCGTCTCGACGTCGAACTCGTCGGCGGCGATCATCGCCTGTTTGTTGTCGTCCATCACGGGTGTCGTGACGCGCCAGATGCCGTGGCCGCGTGCGAACCGCTCGACCGTGTTGCGGGCCAGGGGCCGGGCGATGAGCGGCACGAGCTGCAGGCGCGACCACGCTTCTTCGGTCCACACGATGGGATCCGTGGCGACCCGGGGACGCGTGCTCACGGCCCCCGTCACCGGACACCGGACCTCGACGTCAGGGGTCAGGGGCTGGGGGTCGGCGTCGTGTCCCAGAACCTTCGTCGCCTTCATCTGCTCCTGCGCCTTCACCTCGGCGAGCGCGACCTCCTCCGCCGTGCCGATGCCCATGATCAGCTGCATGTGCGTGGGAAGAAGCTTGCGGATCGCTTCGTCGAGCCACTTGTTCGTGACGGTGGCCGCCTCCCCTTGGGTCTGCTCGAGCACGTACTCCTCGACCGCGCGGCGCGCGATTCCCTGCGCGAACGGCGGGACCCGCAGGATCCGCACCTCGGCCTCGGGCGCCCAAGGGAGCCCCGCCACGCCGTCCTCCTCGATCCAGGGGATGTCCTCGGGGCGGATCCCCACGGTCCCCGCCAGCAGCACGTTGCAAGGCGCAAGCCGCAAGAGGTTTTCCGCCTGGCTTCCCAGGTGGGTGCCTTCGATGCGGTGCGCCCCGTGACGGGCCAGCATCAGCAGCGACGGCTGGATCTCCTCGGCCCACTGCATGATCACCTGGAACGGTTTGCCGATGAGGATCTGCGTCTTGAGCGGGACGTCCGGAAACTCCCGGGCGATGACTTCAGCGCGCTTCAAGTTGGCCTGGCACAGCTTCAGCAGTCCCTTGTCGATGATGTTGTTGTGCAGCTCCTCCTGCTCCTCGAACTTGAAGACCTTGGAGGCCTGATACGAGAGCACGTCCTTGATGTTGTGGAACACGACGTGGTGGTACTCCACGTCGAACGCGCTGCACGCGTACAGCGATCCGCCGAACGCCTGCGCCAGCTCGAGCGCCACACGCATCGCCCTGTAGCCATACGACGAGCCGTCCACGCATACCAGGAAGCGACCGCCCGCGAACGGGCGGTCGTCGCGCACGATCAGCACGTCCTTCTCGACGCCGCGGAGCACCCGCGCGACCACCCCGCCCAACTGCGAGTAGGGCTGGCGCCCGAGACCGTGGGCGCCGATGGCGAGCACGTCGTACTGGCGCCCGGACGAGCCGACGAGCCGGGCGGCGGCGTCTTCTTCCTCCGCCACGAGCCGGCCGTTCTCGCCGACCCGCACGTCGCCGCGCACGCGCTCCCCGCCGTCGTAGCCCGCGGCACGGTTGGGATCGAAGCCGATCAGCCCCGGCAGCCGGCCCGCGCCCCGGTTCACCTCGTTCACGATTTCTTCGTAGTTGATGCCTTCCAGGAGCTGGCGGGTGAGCGGGACGCCTGCTGCCTCGCAGCGCTTTCCCAACTGATCGAGAAAGCTGTCGGCGATCAGCTGCAGGCCCTTTTCGATCAGCTTGTCGTGGATCTTCCGTTGCTTCTTGATCTCGTCCGGAGTCTGGAACTGGGCGGGGAGGCCGGTTTCGAGCTGCCGAAAGCGGACGTCGTGGAGGCGGGCCGCGTACACGTGGTTGCCGGTGATGCGACCGCCGGTCTTGCGGCACAGCTCGATCGCCCGGTCGACCGCCCAATCCGAATGCGGGGAGTTGTCGACGGGGACGAAGATCTCGCGGTACACCGACACCTCCCTCTGAGAGCGGGGCGAGTATGTGAGCCACTAAACGGGCTGTCAAGTAAGCCGGCGACGGAAAATGCAACGGCTGGACTAGTCGGTGGACTGGCCTGGTACCAGTTGCCGACCTTCCGAGTCCCACACTGTTATCGCATCCACCGGGCACGCATCGCACGCCCGCAGCAGCCGCTCCCGCTCTACGGCCTCCGGATCCAGGAACACCGCCACGGTCTCCTCGTCCAGTTTGAAACCCTCCGGAGCCTCCTTCACGCAGTCCCCGAACCCGACGCACTGATCCCGGTCGATTACCACGCGCAGCCCATGGACCCGCCGCTCATCCAGCCCCTTCACATCCCCTCGAGGCCAAGCTCGTTGCGCGCCGTGTCCATCACCGCCGGGGTGATCTCGGCGATCCCCCGGTCTTTCGCGTAGTCGGCGTAGATCCGCTTCACCATCCCGCGCACGAACCCGGGGACCCGGGCCAGGCGCTCCGCTGCTTCGTCGGACCATCGGACCCCGGACCCCGGACTCCGGGCCCCGTCCTCGAACGCGTCATCTCTCCCCGTGGTGACCATCCCGCGCACCATTTCCAGGGGTTGGGGCGGCAGCGTCGCGCCACCGATCTTCACGCCCAGCGAGGCGACCAGCTGGGTCTCCATCGGGTTCGTGAGCAGCGCGACCACCCGGCCGCACTGCGGGCAGCGAAACGCGGCAGCGAGCGTGCCGTCACCAGGAAGCTGGCGCTCTTCGAACGCCATTTGGCGGTCGCACTCGACGCACAGGAACTTCATGTGATGACGGATGGCGGAGTGCGGATTGCGGAATCTCTCATAGCGAACTCTCGACTTTGGGAACGAGGGCATCCCAGACGTCGTCCGTCGGATGGAACGGGACGCGCGCCAATACGGGGATCCCGAACTCCCCGGCCAGCGCGTCGGCTGCGTCCCCCGCGAACGGGCCGCCCGCCATGTTCTCGATGACTCCGAGGCACGGCGCGCCGCGGTCGCGCGCCGCGTGCAAGGCGCGGCGCACGGCATCCTCGGATTGTTGGGTCGGAATGGTGACGGCGATGACAGGTGGCGGCTCGGGCAAGAGCTCGGCGAGCTCGGCGAAACGCTGCATCCCGGGCGGCAAATCGACGAGCAGCAGGTCCAGCCGGCCCCACGCCACGTCCGCCAGAAACTCGCGCAGCGCCGCCGCCTCGAGCGTGCCGCGCCACACGAAGCTCTCCGCCTCGGGGCCGCGGAACGCGAGCGGACGGCCGTCCTCGAGCAGCAACGCCATCGAAAAGCAGCGAACGCCCTCCGGGCTCACCGCAGGCTCGATCACCCCGTCGTGCGACGTGCAACCGGCAACGGGGAGACGGAGCAGTTGGGGAGCGGTGGGGCCGTTCAGGTCCGCGTCGAGCACGCCCACGGCCCGTCCGGCCCGGGCGAGGGCACGGGCCAGATGCGCCGTCACGAAGCTCTTGCCGACTCCCCCTTTGCCGCTCATCACCGCCCCCACCCGGGCGACCGTCGCGAGCCGCTCGGCCACGCGCCGCCGCTGAGCGCCGATCTGGTCGGCCAAGCCGGAGCGGTCGGGCTCGGTGAGGTCGTGGTAGGTCCGGATGTTGAGAGGCACGAGAGAATACTAGACGGCGAGACGGGTAGACGGCTAGACGGGTAGAAAGCGCAACGCCGCCGGTGTCGCGCCACCCTGCTACCCGTCCAACCGTCTACCCGTCTAGATTTCTCGTCCCATGCTCGCTGAACTCAGAGACAAGCTGCAGGCCGAGGTCGAGCGCCTGAACCACGAGATCAACTTCGTGCTTCCCAAAGAGATCGAGAAGGCGCGCGCCCACGGCGACCTGCGGGAGAACTCGGAATACAAGGCGGCGCTCGAGCGACAGCAGTTCGCCCAGGCGCGCGCGTCGCACCTGCGCCTGCGGCTCTCCAAACTCTCGAGCGTGAAGGAGGACGACATCCCGCGCGACCGCGTGGGGTTCGGCTCGCGGGTCACGGTGCTGGACGTGGACACGAAGAAGCGCGAGACATACGCCCTCACGCTCGGCGAGTTCATCGAGGGCGACGACGACCCCGCGGAGCTGCCCGTTTCCATGGCCTCACCCCTCGGCAAGGCGCTGCTGGGCGGCAAGGTCGGTCAGACGGTGGGGATCACGCTGCCGCTGGGGAAGCGGCGTCTCAAGATCGTCGAGCTCGAGACGGTGCACGACCTCGCGGAGAAGCGAGTCTAGAGCAGCTGGTGGAACACCATCGGACCGCGCGGCTCGGCCGAGCCCGCCCGCGGCTCGATGGTCATCGCGGCTCCCATCACGTGCGCGTCGCCGGCCGGCATCTCCAGCGCCATGACCATGGAGCGATCCTGGTCCATGGGCATGATCGCCGCGGTCCTCATCCCCTTGTCCGTGATGAACCACAGTTGGTACGCCTGATCGGGCTCGTTCGGCGCCAGCCCGTCGCAGCGCACCAGCCAGCGGTGGTGCGCCCCGTCGGCGAAGATGGTGACCGCGCCGAGCCGGCCGCCGGTCGACACCGGCACCTGCACGAGCCGCGTCGCAGTCCCGTAAATGAAGCTGTTGACCGTATCCTCGAGTGCCGAGAGGCGCGCTGACAGCGTATCCCGCTCCGCTTTCAAGGCGCCGATCGTACGCGAGGCCCAGTACGCGCTGCCGGCCCCGGCGAGGACCACGAGGAGCGCCGCCGCCGCCGCGAGCGGCGAGATCCAGCGCCGCCGCTCGAGCGCGCGCGCCAGAACCCGCGCCTTCAGCTCGGGGTGCGGGCTCCTAGGAGGCGCCGCCATGCCCAGCCAGTCCGTCATGCCAACCAGTCCCTCAAGTGATCGAGTGTCGCGCCCAGTTTCTGGTGCGCGATCCGCAGCCGCGTCTTCACCGTGCCGAGCGGCTGGTCGAGCCGCCGGGCGATCTCGCTGTGCGTCAACCCTTCGAAATACGCCAGCAGCACGACCCGCCGCTGCTCCTCGGGCAACGCCGCGAGCGCCGCGTGCACCTCGCGGTGCAACGGCCATCCCGGCACCGACGCCTCGTCGGGGCCGGTCGGGGCGTCGACGTCCTGCCCCGCAGCGCGCGCCTGCTCCCACCGCTCGGCCTTGCGCCACCAGCGCCGGCGCCGTCGCAGCGCATCCAACGCGCGGTTGCGAGCAATGGCGAGAATCCACGGCACGAGCGGGCCGCGTCGTGCATCGTGCCTGTGGACATGGCGCCACACCTGCGTGAACACATCTCCCACGACCTCCTCCGCCTCAGCTTCATCGTGCAGAATGCGGCAGGCGAGGCCGAGCACCCACGGCGCCAGCACGTCGTACAACTCGCCCAGCGCCCGCTCGTCCCGCGCCTTCAAGCGCCGAACCAGCGTTCGCTCCACCTCTTGACTAAGACGTTTTGGCTGGATCACTTAGATTTTCGTTAGATTGGCATAGTAGCATCGTTCGGGGGTGAGTCCAGCCCCATGTCCCGAAGCATCGAGGCGTCTGTACAATGCCCGCAACCCGGTTTTCCGTCGCCGCCATCTGTACACTGCTGTGGTTCGGTGCCGCCGCAGGGGCGGCCGCACAGGACCACGATCCCGACGCGAAGATCGCCGGCGGCGGGACGGTCCCCACAGGCTGGCGCGCCAGGACCGACAAGAATCGGCCGCTCGCCGACGCGAAGATCCAAACGATGGGAACCGGCCTGCATGCGACGCTCGGACCCGCGGTCATCCTGTGGCGGGACCGGGATCTGGGCGCAGGCAACTATCGCGTCGTCGCGACGTTCACGCAGACCGTGAATCCGCGTCACCCGGAGGGGTACGGTTTGTTCGTCGGCGGCAGCCACCTCGCGGACGCGCAGAACCGCTACACCTACTTCCTGGTGCGGGGCGACGGCAAGTTCCTGGTGAAACGGCGGGTCGCGGGTGACTCGACCACCGCGGTGACGCCCAACTGGACCGACAACGACGCGGTCGTGAAGGCCGACTCGGCCGGCAAGGCCGTGAACGAGCTGAGCATCATGGTGCGCGGCGGGAAAGTCAGCTTCCAGGTGAACGGCAAGGAAGTCTACACCGCCGACGCATCCGGACTCGATACCAAGGGTATTGCGGGCTATCGCGTGAATCACAATCTCGACGTACACTTGAGCGCGCTCGCAATCCATAAGCTGTAGGAACGGGAGGTCGCATGGTCAGTCGCACCGTGGATGAATCTGAACGCTTCTCGTTCGAAGCGTTCACGCGGCATCCGTTCTTCACCGAGGTCAACCGCTGGATCGTGGAGCGAGTGATGTGCCCCGGGCGACGCAAGATCGTCGATCTGGGGTGCGGGCCCGGGGCCGTGACGAAGCTGATTCTGGAGCGGCTGGACGACGCCCGCAACGCGACGGTGATCGGAATCGACCCGTCGCCGTCCGCGCTCGCCAAAGCCCGGGCTGCGATTCACTCCAAAGTCGTCGAGTTCATGCAGGGGAGCGCGGAGTGGGTATCGCGTCTCGTGTCGTCCGCCGACGCCGTGGTGTTCCTCAACGCGATCCATCTCGTCCCGGACAAAGCGCTGGTCATGGCGGAGATTCGCAAAGTCCTGAACAAGGGCGGCGTGTTCGCATTCAACACGACGTTCTTCAACGGCGCCTACGTCGAGGGGACCTCGGGTTTCTGGCGGCGCTGGGTCGTGCGGGCGGTGCAGGTGCTGCGGGAGCGTGGCCTCAACGTGCAGCACACCGCGACGGCGGTGGCGCGTCAGTTCCTTTCCGCCGACGAGTACTCAGACTTGTGCGTGCACGCCGGCTTCTCGCGGCCCAGCGTCGAGCTGGTGCGCATCGAGATGACGCCGGAAAGCATCCAGGACATCGGTCGGTTCTCGCTCTTCATCGAGGGAGCGCTGCCGGGGGTGCCGCTCGAGGAAGGCTCGAAGGCGCTCCAGGAGGGGCTGCGGCGCGCCATGGATGAGACGGGCTTCCAGAGCGTGCCGCGCAACTGGCTCGAGTGCGTGGCCACCGCGGTATAGCCCCTACTGCAAGACGAACGTGAGGCGGCCGTGGGCGGCGCGCAGCGCCCCCTCGACCGCCTCCGGCGTTTCGCCCCGTGCGAAGATGAACCCCGGGTAGCGCGAGCCTTCGGGCCAGGGCACGAGCGCCTCGCCCGGGTGCGCCGTGATCGCCACATCTTCGACCAGCGGCACGGCCCGCGCCTCGGCGATCCCCCGCACTTCCCGCAGCACTCCGGCGCCCGGCACCGGGATCATCATGACACCCGCGGCCCGCTGCTCCCGCTCGAGCACCGGGAGCGGCATCCCCAGCGCGTGCCGGATGATGAGCTCCTCCAGGGAGTACGTTTCCCCTTTCTCCCTTCCCTCTTCCCCGGCCGTAAACCGGAGTACGGCACTGCACCGCCCCCCGATCGGCCGCGCCGCGAGCTCGATCAGCCACGGCCCTCGCGCGTTGTGGCGCAGCTCGGCGTGGATCGGTCCCTCCCGCACCCCCAGCGCCGCCACTGCCGCCTCCCCGCAGCGCGCGAGCTCCAGCTGCGCCGGCGCCGGCAGGCGGGACGGCGTCACGTAGATGGTCTCCTCGAAGAACGGGCCGTCGAGCGGGTCGGGCTTGTCGAACAGCCCGAGCAGCGCGAGCCGGCCATCGATCACCAGTCCTTCGAGCGCCACCTCGGGCCCCGGTACGAAGTCTTCGACGAGGATAGACCTCTCGCATCCCGCCTGCTCGAGGATTCCCTTCACGCGCGCGAACGCTGCTGCGAATTCCGGCGCGTCGTCGGCCCGGATCACGCCGCGCGAGGCCGCGAGTCGCAGCGGCTTCAGCACGCAGGGGTAGCGCACACGCGCGGCGAGCTGCATCACGTCCTCGTCGAGTCTGTGCAGCTCGAACCGCGGCACCGGCACGCCGTGGCGTGCGAGCTCCCGCCGCTGCACGTGCTTGTCGCGGGCGGCGAGCGCGGCCGCCGGCGGATTACCCTTGAGCCCCAGTCGCCCGGCGATAGCGGCGGCCACGACGGCGCCATCGTCGTCCACGCCGATGACCCCCGCAATCGGATAGCGTCGGGCGAACTCGGTGGCCTGCAGCGCTGCTCGCTCCGGGTCGGAGAAGTCGAGCGTTACGAGTGCGTCGGGTTGAGCCTGCTCGAAGGTGCTGGGGAGCTCGGACGCGACGGTCAGCGCGACGCCCAACCGGCGCGCCGCCTCCACGAACGCGGTGGCCCGGTACGTGGCGGTGGGCAGCAGCAGCAGCAGCCGGCCTGTGGAGGGGCGCAGCACACTGCGCCCCTACTTCTTGGAGGCGGCGAAGTAGGGGTTGGCGCCGGCGGTGTGATCGGTGATGTCGACGATCCCTTTGACTTCCGGAACGGCCTGCTGCAGCATCGCCTCGATACCCTGCCGCAGAGTCACGTCCGCCATGCCGCAGCCCTGACACCCGCCGGCCATCCGCAGCATCACGACCGCGTCTTGCACGTCGATCAGCTCCACCCGGCCGCCGTGTCGCGCCACCATCGGGTTGACCTGGGCGTCGAACAGCTCGGCAACCCGGTCGTACAGGGTATCGTCATCGGTACCGCCCGCCGCGACCGGTGCCGCCGGCTTCGGTGCGATGGCCGGCCGGGCGCCCGCCAGCGCGGCGCGGATCGCTCCGCCCACCGACTTGCCGATCACCTGCCACGGCGCCGCGCTCCGCTTGACCACCGTGACGAGATTGCCGGACACGATCACCTCGGTCACGTCGGCCCCGGGGATCGCGAAGATCGCCTCGACCAGGGGCGAGCCGTTCGCCTCGTCGGGCGACGCAAACCGCCGCACCCCGCCGTCGTGTACCGGCTCGCTCACCAGGAACTTGCAGCGGGCGTCGTCGATCGGCTCGGCGGTGATGCGGATTTCGGCGCTGCTCATGAAACGAAGTATGCGGTCGCAGGCGTGAGGGGTCAACGGTCCGGCCGGCGACCTGCTCCGATCATCTGCCCGCCGGCGCCGAGGCGGGCGCGGGAACCGGCCGCAGCTGCCGGGCCGCCTGCACCATGTTGCGCAGCGCCGCGAGCGTCTCGTCCCAGCCCCGCGTCTTCAGGCCGCAGTCGGGGTTTACCCAAATCTGCCGGTCGTGCAGCACGCCCTGCATGCGCTTCAAGGCGGCGACGATCTCGGCCGCGCTCGGGACGCGCGGCGAGTGGATGTCGTACACGCCCGGCCCGATCTCGTTGGGGTATTTGTACTCGCGGAACGCCTCCAGCAGCTCGGACCCCGAGCGCGCGTTCTCGATCGAGATGACGTCCGCGTCCATCTTCTCGATCACGCGGATGACGTCGTTGAACTCGCTGTAACACATGTGCGTGTGGATCTGGGTCGCGTCCGACACGCTGCTCGTGGCGAGCCGGAACGCGCTCACCGCCCACTCGAGGTACGCCGGCCATTCCGCCCGCTTGAGCGGCAGGCCTTCCCGTAAGGCGGGTTCGTCGATCTGGATCACCCGGATCCCGGCTGCTTCGAGGTCCTTCACCTCGTCGCGGATCGCCAGCGCCAGCTGCTTCGCGGTCTCGGCGCGCGGCTGGTCGTCGCGCACGAACGACCACTGCAGGATGGTCACCGGACCGGTGAGCATCCCCTTCACGGGCTTCGCGGTCCGCGACTGCGCATAGGTGCTCCAGCGGACAGTCATCGGCTTGGGGCGCGACACGTCCCCATAGATGAGGGGCGGCTTCACGTACCGCGTGCCGTACGACTGCACCCAGCCGTGCTCGGTGAAGGCGAACCCCGCGAGCTGCTCGCCGAAGTACTCGACCATGTCGTTGCGCTCGAACTCCCCATGCACCAGCACGTCGAGCCCCAGCTCCTCCTGCAGCCTGAGCGTGCGCGCGATCTGATCGGCGATGAACGCGTCGTACTCGTGCGGCGTCAGCTTCCCGTCGTGCAGCTGCTTGCGCGCGGCCCGCACCTCCGCCGTCTGGGGGAACGACCCGATCGTGGTCGTCGGAAACAGCGGCAGGCGTAGCTGTTGCTTGCGCCGCGCCGCGTGGGGCGAGGTGCGTCGCAGGTCGCGCTCGCCTACGGCGCCGGCGCGCTGCTTCACGGCCGGATCGTGGATCCGCCGTGACGAGCGGCGGGCGGCGATCGCCCGCGCGTTCGCCTCGAGCTCTGCGGCCACCGCCTGGCGACCGTCGCGCACCGCGCGCGTCAGTGTGACGACCTCGGCGAGCTTCTGCTTCGCAAACGCGAGCCACCCCTTCAAGTCCGGGTCGAGCCGGCGCTCGAGCTCGAGATCGACCGGCACGTGCAGCAGCGAGCACGACGGCGCCACCCAGAGCTCGTCGGGGCCGATCCGCTCGCGCGCGCGCTCGACCAATCCGAGCGCCGCCGCGAGATCGGCGCGCCACACGTTGCGACCGTCGATCACGCCCAGCGACAGCACCCGACCTTTGGGCCACGCCGTGAGCAGCTGATCGAGCTGCTGCGGCGCCCGCACAAGATCGACGTGCAAACCCGCCACCGGCAGCTCCCGCGCCGTCGCCAAGCCGTCCTCGAGCCCCGCGAAATACGTCGCGACGAGGACCTTGAGCTGCGGTGCGCGCTCGGCGAGGAAGCGATACACCCGGCCGTACGCCGCGAGCTCCTGCGGCGTGCGGTCGAGCGCGAGGGACGGCTCGTCGAGCTGGACCCACGTGGCTCCGGCCGCGGCGAGCGTCGCCAGGACCTCGCCGTACACCGGCAGCAGCGCGTCGAGCAGCTCCAGACGATCGAACGCCGCCGCCCGGCTCTTCCCGAGCAGCACAAACGTGACCGGACCGATCAGCACGGGTTTCGTGTGAAACCCGAGCGCCTTCGCCTCCTGGAATTCGTCGACCGGCTTGGGCGAGGCGAGGCGGAAGCTCTGCCCCCGATCGAACTCGGGGACGATGTAGTGGTAGTTCGTGTCGAACCACTTCGTCATTTCCATGGCGGTGACGTCACGCCCGCCGGCCTGCACGCCCCGCGCCATCGCGAAGTACGTGTCGAGGTCGACCGGACCACCCGACCACCCATACCGCGTGGGCACGGCGCCCACCATCGCGCACGTGTCGAGCACCCGGTCGTAGTACGAGAAATCGTTCGACGGAATGAGATCGAGGCCGGCGTCGCGCTGCAGCCGCCAGTGCGCGGCGCGCAAGCCGGCGCCGGTCGAGAGCAGGTTCGCGCGGGAGACTTTGCCGTTCCAGTATCCCTCGGTGGCGCGCTTCAGCTCGCGATTCGGACCAAGGGGTGGGAAGCCGAGATTGTGGGCGATGGGCATAAGAACAGGAATCTACCCGCGAGCCAAGCGGAAAACGAGCGCGCCGAGTCGACTCGATCGACCCGGCGCGGAGCTTCAGGGTTTGTGGGGGTTCGGGGGCTTCTGTTGCCCGGGCGGGGCCCAGCCCGGCGGCCGCCCGGGTTGTCCGGGCGGTGCGTGCGCCGCGCCGCGGCCCAGTCCCTGCGCCGCCTGAGCCGGTGTCGCGCCTTGAGCGACTCCCGCCTGGACCTCGCTGGGAAGGTCGAGGAGCTCGCTGGGCGAGCGCCCGGCACTGATCACGCCCTCGAGCAGGTCGACCGTGTTCTTCGGGGGGACTCCGAGCGCCGCCAGCGTCGCCGCCACGCGCAACGTCAACGCCGCGTCGTAAGGCGGGTGGCTCGCACGCGCCAGCTGCTGGACCTGCTTGACGCCGAGTCCGGCCCCGAGCGCGTAGGCCCCGCCCTCCACCACGTCCGCGTCCACGCGGCCCCCCCCCGAACGCAACGCGTCCGCGGCGGCGGCGAGCTGGTCGGACAGGGCCCGCACCGCTGCGATCACGCGGTCGGCCGGCTTCCCTTTCGCGCCGCCTTCGATCGCCTTTTGCACGAGCGGCTCGACCGGGAGGCCCCGGCCGGCGGCCGACGCCGCGATCCCGGCGACGGCGCTCACCACCTCCGGTGGCACCCGGCCGGTTAGTCGCGCCGCCACGTCCGGCGCCTGCGCGGCGAGCGGCAGCGCTACCAGCGCTGTCAGCGCGAGCGTGACGACCACTTGCTTCACAGGATCCGCGCTCCGCGAGCGGTCACGGCAACCATGCTGTTGCGGCGCCCGAAGCCGTCGTCGACGCCGGGCGCGGCGGGGTCGGGAACCCATTGCGCCCCGTCCACGACGAAGGCGTACTGGTGATGCCCCTGGGGCAGCGCGAGCGTGATCGCCCAGACGCCCCCCGCTCCCACGCGTGCCAGCGGGGACGCGGTCTGATCCCATTGGTTGAAGGTTCCGGCGACCGCCACCCGCCGCGCGGTCGGGGCGTACAGCACGAACCGGACGTACACGCTGTCACCGGCGGCGACGCGCATCGGCCGCGCGCCTTCCGACGCTTGGGGCGGCCGGGTGAGGAGCAAGGCGACGGCCGCTGCGGCGGCGAGCGCGGCGCCCCAGACGACCCAGGGTCGCACCCGCAACCGCAGCTCGATGTCCCGCGGCTCCACCAGCCCGCGCCAGACGCGCCGGATCGGCGAGCGCGCGCGCCGCCGCACCTCGGCCATCACACGAGTCTCGAACTCGGCCGAGAGCGCCACCGGTGCCCGATCCACCGCGCCGAGCAGGCGCAGCGCCTCCGCACCCTCGCCGCGCAGCTCGGGGGGCAGATCGCTGAGCGACAGCTCACCGTCCAGCAACCGCTTGACCAATGAATGAAATGTCTCGGTCATGAGTGCTCCTTCAACAGCTCGCGCAACCGGTCATACGCCCGATGCATGCGCATCTTGAGCGAGGCGACGGTGGCGCCCGTCATCCCCGCGATCTCTTCGTACGCCAGCCCTTCTACATGCTTCAGCACGAACACTTCACGCTGCTCCGGCGTCAGACCAACCAGCGCCCGTTCGAGCGCGTGCGCCTGCTCCATCTGCTCCACATTCCCGTCGGGCCGATCGGGCCCGGCGATCGCTTCGTCCATCACCTCGAGCGGCCGCCCCTCCCGGGTCCGACGACGCTGCTCGGCGAAGCAGCGGTTCCGCAGAATCAGAAACAGCCATCCCGCAAACTTGGCGGGTTCGCGGCACTGCGCCAGCTGATCGAAGGCCCGCACGAAGGCATCTTGGACCGCATCCTCGGCTGCGTCGAGCGAGCCGAGCATCCGGGCGGCAAATCGCGCATAGCGGTCGCGGTAGCGGTGCACCAGCACCGCGTACTGCTCCACGTCCCCCGCCAGCACGGCGCCCACGACTTCTCCGTCCGTCGCCTGTTCCCGCTGCCCCAACCGAGCACCTCGGCCGCCAGAGTACGCAGAGGATGCTAGACGTCCGCTGGGGCCGCGGCAACCGGCTCCAGCCTAAAGAGTCGCCCTGTGAGACGGCGGTAACGCACGGTCCCGCTGTGACTTCTGGCCAGGGCGTTACCTGGAGCTCCCGGCCAGCCTCTTCAGGGCGAGGAAGTTAGAACCATGGGGGTCGGCAGCCTGCCCCCCGAACGTGCGGATGGAGGAGACTCATGATTCGCAAGCTTCTCGGGCTCGCCGCCGCAGTGCTATTGCCGAGCCTGTTAGCCGCTCAGACGCCCACGATCCCCAACTACCACGCGTCGGCGCAGGGCAAGGACATGGCCACGGCGCACTCCCAGAGTGCCCAGCACCGCGCCACCCACCGGCGCGGCGAGGTGGTCCATCCCGAAGACGTCGATCACGATCGGGACGACCACAGCCGGCCTGAAGACGCCGACCACGATCGGGACGACCGCGGTCGGAATCCCAAGGCCGCGATGCCGGCGACGCGCGCCACGCCGGCGCATGGCGCCGGTCCGGCGAAGCCCGCCACGCCGGCGGTGCCCGCGAACGGGCGCAAGCCGTCCAACCCAGGCCAGTCAGGCAACCACCGGCCGTAGACCGGGCCGCGGCAGAGTTGGTGCGGGGTCGAATAGGGGCGCAGCGTGCTGCGCCCCTATTCGCTTGCGCGCCTAGCGTTCCCGCAGCGCTCGCCCCCGGCTAGCTTTGTCGCCGTGAAACGCTTCTGGCTCGTCGTCGCGGCGGGGCTCGCAATTCGACCGGCCGCCGCCCAGGCGCGAGCGTCGTTCGGCCTCGGCGCCGGGACGGTGCGTTATAGCGGCGGCACGAGCTTCAGCTCCGCCACGTTCTCGCCCGCCGCGGGCTTCGCGTCTCCCAATCTCGCCGCCGACGTCTCGGGATCGTTCGCGTCATTACCGGGCGGTGTGTGGTCGGGTCAGGGCCGAGGAGATCTTTGGGTCGCGTCCGCTCCGGTGTTCCACGGGTGGCGCCTCGGGCTGGAGGGAGTCCTCGCCGGCACGAGCCGCACGGACGGCGCTTGGACCGCGGCCGGCCAGGGCATCGGCGAGCTACTGTGGTCGCAACCGCAATGGGGCGTGGGCTTGGGCGCCGGGCCGGCAGGGGGCTGGATCGCCAACGACACGCCCGTCGCGGCGCTGCGTGTGCGGGCCCGCGCGTGGTGGCGTTCCGGTGGGCCAGACCTGCAGCTGAGCATCGAGCCGACGCACTTCCCGGGCGCCTGGTTCACCGACGCGAGCGTCGGCGCGGCCCTCGAGCGCGGCCCGGCGATCGCCTCCATCTGGAGCACGGTACGGTTGTCCGGGGTGTACGGCTCGACCGGCGCCGCCAGCGCGTTCGTGCAGCTGTTCGTGAGGCCGACCCTCGCCCTCGAGCTGGCGGGGGGCAGCTACCTGCGCGATCCATACCAGGGTCTGCCCCGCGCGGGGTTCGTGACCCTGGGCGTACGGCTGCACACGGCGCCCCGCATGCCCCGCGCCGACCCGAGCGCGGCCAAGTGGTCGCCGCTCGTTCCTCAGCTCCGCGGCGACAGCCTGGTGGTGCGGTTCCGCTTCGACAGCGCTGGTGCCGTCGCAATCGCCGGAGACTGGAACCAGTGGCAGCCGGTGCTGCTGCGCTCCCTGGGGGCGAGCCTGTGGGAGGGAACGCTCGCCTTGAAGCGCGGCCTGTACCACTTCAACCTCCTCGTGGACGGCACCGACTGGGTCGTGCCCAACGGGGTGGCGACCGTGCCCGACGGGCTGGGGGGAATGGTCGGCGTCCTGCTCGTCCCCTAGGCCGGGGGGCACGGCGTGCTTGCTTGACGCCCCGCCCGCCGTCCCCTACTCTCGAACCGGCGTGCGGGTCCCATTTCTCCCTCCGCGAGGTGCGCAATGGGCAAGATCAACTGGGGTCGTGTCATCGGGGGCGGGCTGTTGGCGGGCGTGGTACTGAACGTGTTCGACTACGTGTACTACGGGGTCGTGATGAAGAACGACATGGCCGCGGCGATGCAGGCGCTCGGCAAGCAGCCACAAGCCATCAACGCGCTGGTCCCGTGGTTCATCTTCCTGGACTTCATCTATGGGATCGGCCTGTTGTGGGTGTATGCGGCGATCCGCCCTCGCTTCGGCGCGGGCCCCAAGACCGGCGTGATCGCGGGGGTCGCGGTGTGGTTCTTCATCATTCTGCTGCACAACCTGGGGGAGGCACCGATGGGGCTGTACCCCCAGCGTATGTACATGACGGGCACCATCGTGGCGCTGGTACAGTACGCCCTCGCGGGGCCGATCGGGGCCTACCTTTATAAGGAGATGTGAGGAGCAGTGAGGGGCGGTAAGGGGCGGTACGAATCCCGCCTCCTACCGCCCCTTGCCGCCCCTTACCGCCTACCGACTCAAGGGAATCGACGCGCGCGTGTACAGGTAGCGCCCGTTGTACCCGAACGGCGACGCTGCCGCCCAAGGGAACACCCCATAGTTGTTGTTCCAGTCTTTGGCCGTACCCTGACTCGGGTCCGAGGGGTCGACCAACGCGAGTGACTTCGGCTGGTCGGGATAGGTGTCGAAAATGTTGCGGACGCCCACCGAGAGGTCCACCCCGTTGAAGCGGTAGCCCATTTCCGCGTCGACCAGCGTCTTGCCCCCGTAACTGTCGCGGCACCGGTCGCAGTAGCCCGGCTGTGCCGAGGAGAACTTGCCGAAATAGGACGCGCGGGCCAGCGCATGGAACCGGCTCACGGAATACTGACCGGTCAACGTGCCGCGCCAGTCGGGCCGCTCCTCCGTGATCCCGATCCAGGTCACCGAATCGATCAGCCCGGTCTCACCCGTGCCCCGGAAAATCGGAGGCAGGGAATCCACGCTGGTGATCTTGTTTTTCGTCCAGTTGACGCCCGCCGTCCAGTCGAGTGTGCCGCCCCCGACTTCGGGAACGCGCAGGTTCGCCGTGAAGTCCACGCCCTGGGTGCGGGTGTTCAGGCCATTCGTGAAGTACTGCACGGCCCCCACGCCGGTGACGCCGCTGTCCACCAAAATCCTGACGGTGCTGTCCTGGAGGAAGGTCGCGCTGAGCATGATGCGGTGGTCGATCTTGATGTAGAAGTAGTCGGCCGTAAAGGTCACGTTGCCCGTCGGCGAGTAGGCGAACCCGCCACTCAGGTTCACCGAGGTCTCGTCGCGCAGCGGCTTCGCGCCGAGCACGCGGGCGGCGTGCGTATTCACGGGGAAGATGCCGACCTGCACAGGAACGCCGGCGATCACGTTGGTAACTACCTTGCTGAAGAATTCCTGGCTGATTCCGGGGGCGCGGAACCCCGTGCTCGCCGCACCGCGCAGCGTGAGCTGCCTGGACGGCTGATAGCGCAACGCGAGCTTGCCCGTCATGCGGGAGCCGAAGTCGCTGTAGTGCTCGAACCGTCCCGCCAGATCCGCCAGGACCTTCGCGGAGAGCTCCGTCTCTGCGTCCAGGTACGCGCCGAAGTTGGTGCGGTGGTTGTCGGACACGTCGGAGGGTGCGAACCCTGGGAAGCCTTGCGAACCGGCGACCGCCTTGGTTCCCGCCTGGGTGGTGTCTCCGCCGTCGATGTACGAGGCCCGCTCTCCGGCTTCGATCCTGTATCGCTCACGGCGGAACGCCGCACCGAGGGCGACGCTCACGGGGGCGCGCAGACCCAGGTTCAGGGCCTTGGTCACGTTCGCCTGTGTGATGAGCTCCTCGCGCAGCAGCCGCCCGGCGTAGAAGGACGTCTGGTTCGGGATCCCAGGATCGTCGGCATTGCCGAGGATGCCGTCCGGCCCGGGCGCGCAAGGGGCGGCGGGATCGAGGCACGGGCCGAGCGACGTGTTGAGGGTGTTCGTGAGGTCGTACTTGAAGTGGTTGTGGCCGAAGCTCGCGCCCAGGTCCACCGACCAGCCGCCGGCTGCTCCGCGCCAGCCGCCAGCGGCCGAGTAGTCCGTGACGTGGGGAGAGAACTCGGGGAGGAAGCCCAGGGGGTAAATCGCCGGCCAGTTGCGCTCGTTATTCCCGTAGCGTCGATAGGCGTTCCCGGTACCGTGGCGGAAGCTGTATCCGCCGAACGCGTAGAATTCGCTGGTGCGCGCGTCGTTGAGCGGCAAGCGGAAGTTTCCCAAAGTCATGATATCCTTCTCGAGCCCGTCGCCCCAATGGCTGCTCGGCTGCGGCACCGGGTTTCGCTTGATCACGACTTGGCCCTGGCTGTTGACCGAGTCCGTAAGGCCGTTCACGCTGTTGTCGCCCGGATCGGCCCACGCCCGGTTGGTCGGCTCGCGGTCCAGAAACTCACCGAACAGCGAGAGCGAGCCGCGACCGAGCTTCGCGCCCCACCCGCCGTTGACATCGGTCGTGGTGCCGTCGCCTGAGTAGTTGGCGGTGGCGTAGCGGCCCGCGTCGACGTTCACGTAGGGTGTGAACGGCCCCTCTTTCATCACCAGGTTCACGACGCCCGCAATGGCGTCGGAGCCGTACTGCGCCGACGCGCCGTCCCGCAACACTTCCATCCGGTCGATGGCGCTCTGCGGGATGGTGTTCAAGTCCACGCCGCTCGAGCCGGCCCCCATGCCGTAGGTGAAGTTGTTCACCAGGGCGGTCTGGTGGCGGCGCCAGCCGTTCAACAGCACGAGCGTTTGGTCGGGGGAGAGGCCCCGCAGGGTGAACGGTCGCCCGATGTCGCCCGCGTCGGTGACGCTCTGGTGGGGGAAATTCACCGACGGGGCGAGCGCCTGGAGCACCTGGCTCATCTCCGTCGTCCCTTGCTGCTGCATTTGCTCGGACGTGAACACGTCCACCGGCACGGCCAGCTCGTCCGACGCCGCGTGCCGCGCGCGGGAGCCGACCACGACGTCCACCGGCGCGAGCCCGATCGGCTGTGTGTGCAGCGCGAAGTCCTGGCGGGCGGGCTGCGCCTCGCTCACCGTGACGCGCGCGATTTGTGGTACGTAGCCGAGCAGCCGCGCGCGCACCGAGTGCGTGCCGGCCGGCACACCGCGGATCTCGTACTCTCCCCTCTCATTGGTGGTGGCGCGCGCTCCGATTGCCTCGATGCTCACGCTCACCCGCGCCAGCGGCGCGCCGGTCGTGTCGGCCACGCGACCGCGGACCGTCCCGCCTTGCGCGGCGAGCCGACCCGAGGTCGCGATCAGCATCAGGACGGCGCAGGCGATGACACCGACAACCCGTCGCATAGGCGCTCCTTGTTGTTCCGAGGGGGAACGGCAGCCACGAATCCGCACGCCGCCCGATATACCGCAGGGTCAGGTGGGCGTCAAGGAAGATGGAGCGGCGCAAAAAAAACCGCCGAGCGCGGGTACGCTCGGCGGTGCGAACACCAGGATGCGGCGGGACTCAATAACTGAACCGGAGCGTGACCCCCGCGGTGCGCGGCTGGTTGGTCAGGAAGCCCACGCGGGCGCGGGTTCCCCGCTCTTGGTCCAGGGCCAGCAAGGCCCGCTCGTCGGTTAGGTTGTCGAGGAAGACTCCAACCTCCCAGTTCGCACGGGTCAGGCCGACGCGCACGTTGAGGAGGTTGTACGCCGGCAGCAACGGGTTGAACGTAAACAGGGTATCGGTCAGGGGCCCGCCGATCGTCTTGCCGGGCTTCGGGGTCGCTCGCTCGAACGAGGTCAACGCCACGGTGCCGAACGGACAGTTGGGCAGGTCAGCTGGAACACAGAAACCCCTGCCCTGGTCGCCGACCTGCGTGTAGCGCGAGCCCACCCACTGATCGCTGGCGCTCACGAATACCCGCGACCCCGTGCCCACCTGCCACCCATAGGTGACTCCGGCGGACCAGTGCACCTGCGGCACGCTGGGCAAGCGGTTGCCCTCCTGGATGGCCGAGAGCACGTTCCCCGCCCCGTCTCTCAGAGTCGACCGCAGCTTGGAGTTGTCGAGGCTGACAGAACCGGAAAAGTCGAGGTGCTCGTTCGGGCTGGCGGCGACCTCCGCCTCGAGGCCTTCGCTCCGGGCCTTCGGCGCGTTCAAGATCAGCCGGGACGAGCACGAGCCCGCGGTCACGGTCAGCTGGAGGTCGCGGATGTCCATGTAGAACGCGGACAGGCTGGGACTTTGCCCCCACCTCATAGTTCCACGCCTTTTCATCTTTCCATGAGTCATGGCCGCTGAACGTGGCCAGATCCTGGGGCGTGCACAGCGGACGGTTCAGTGGATCGTTGATCCCGCCCAGCCGGAACCCTCGCGACACCTGAGCGTTCAGGGTGAGCGCGTCGGACGCCTTGTAGCTGGCGATGAAGCGCGGCGCCACGCCGTTGGCTTTGGTCGAGCCGGGCTGTGACAGCAGCGCGGTCCCGGTGCTGTCCTGGGCGAAGATGCCGTCGAAGATCTGCTGGCGGCTCTCGTCAAAGTTGTAGTACCGCAGGCCGGCGGTTAGGCCAAGCCGCTCAGTCACGGAGAGCGTCGCCTCGCCGAACGCGGCGTACTGCCTCAGATCGTAAGAGAGGGTGGACCAGAACAGGTGGTCCTTGGGCGCCAACAGTCCCTTAGTGAAGCCGTAGGGAGCGCCCAGGATCGGCGCGGCGAGCGTGTCAAACCCTGACACGAACAGGTCCTGGGCGTAGTGGCGCTTGTTCTTGCTGTAGAAGCCGCCCACGAGCCACTTGACGCGGTTTCGGCCGCCGGACAGACGCAGCTCCTGCGTCCACACTTTGGAGTTGGTGGAGTCGTCGAGCGGCGCGTCGAGCGTGTAGATGTTCGCCGGGAGACCGATGGTCCCGCCCGTGATGCTCCCGGTCAGGGCGGTCGCATCGCGAACGACCAAGATGTCGCGGTGGGTGTAGGATGTGATCGAGGTCAAGCTCACGGGGCCGGCGTCGTATTTCAGGTTCAGATCGGTGAGCAGGAACTTGTCGGTGAAGGGTTCCTCGATCTGGGTGAAGAGCTGGCGCTCGCCCAGCGTCACGGTTGGCCGGGTGGTGGTGAACGGGTTGGCCAGGATGTTGTAAGCGTCGATTCGGTTCCAGCCGTCCATTCTCACATCTTGATAGACAACCCGCGGAGTGATGCTGAAGCGCCCGCTCGGAACGATACGGAACGCGGCCCGCACGCCGGTGCGCTCGCCGCCGTTGACGGCGTTGTTGACCTTCAGGTTGGGTTGCACCGCGTCCATGAAGCCGCCCGGCCGGTTGCTATAACCCGCCACGCGGAAAGCGGCCTTTTCCCCCAGAGGTAGGTTGAAGCCAAGCTTGGCACTGTTGCCTGGCGCGCCGCCATCGATCAAGCTCCCGCCCGTCTCACCAAAGGTGCTGCTCTCGCCGAGCTCGGGCTGGTTGCTGATGTAGCGCACGGTGCCGCCGAGTGAGCCCGCCCCGAACAATGTCCCCTGAGGACCGCGCAGCACCTCCACGCGGGAGACGTCGAACAGGTCCAAGTCAGGCGTGAACAGCGACAGGGAGATGGGTACTTCGTCCAGATAGGCGCCCACCTCTTCCTTGACCCCGGGCTGGTCGCGAGCGATCTGCCCGGACGAAGCTCCGCGGATAGCGGGCTGACTTTGGCCGGGGCCCAGGTTCTGCACGGCGAACCCGGCCACGTTAGCCGCGATCCCCTCGATATTGTCCGCTCCGCGCGTGCGCAGGAGCTGCGCGGTGGGGGCGGCGACGGAGAAGGGCACGTCTTTGACCTCCTGCTCGCGCAGCATGGCCGTGACTGTGATCGCTTCGAGCGTCAGCGGCTGCAGCACGAGGTCGAGCGAGACGGCTGCGCCCGCCGCGACCCGCACGTCCCTCTGGGACGCTGCTCGCTGGCCGAGCAGCGACGCGGAGACGGTGTAGGCGCCCGGCGCGAGGTTCGAGACGGTGTAACTGCCGTCGGCGGCCGTCGTCGTGCGGCTGGTCGCGCCCGTGGCCTGGTTCGTCGCCCGAACCGCGGCTCCCGAGGCTGCGACACCGCCGGCGCCGCGCACCACACCGCTGATCCGACCGTTTTGCGCAAATGCCGGACCGGCGTACAGGGCGGCGGCGAGTGCGACGAAACCTAGGAACCGGCTTCCAGGGCTGACCATGACAACCTCCGGCTTGAAGCGTGGGCCCGCAGTGCGAATGGAGCGCTGGGTAGCCTGAATACGGCTCTTGGAAAACCCTGTCAAGCCCGGCGGACGAAGAAGGCGCCCGGCGTGGAGATGATGCAACAGCGGACGATGGCGGCGGGGACGACCTGCATTGTGACCTCGCGGGGGTGTCGCTGGGGTAATGTAGGGTAAGTCGTGCTCCACGTCCCATCACCAGCCTGCCGCGCGCGCTCGGCGCGGGAGAGAGCGGCCTCATCGGCGCGGACAACCGCTTCGCCTTCAAGCTGTTCGGCGAGATCGCACGGCAGGCGAGCCCCGACTCGAACCTCTTCATCTCACCGCTCAGCGCGGCGATGGCGCTCGGCATGGCGTACGACGGGGCGGCCGGCACCACGCAGGCCGAGATGCAGCGCGCCCTCGAGCTCACGGGGATGACGCTCGACGATGTGAACCAGTCCTATCGCAGCCTGATCGCGTTGTTGCGCGGGCTCGACCCAGGGGTCGCGTTTACACTCGCTAATTCCGTCTGGTATCGGCCGAGCTTGACCCTGACGCCCGAGTACCTCGCCGCCGCGCGCACGTACTTTGACGCTCGGGTCCAGAGCCTCGATTTCGCGAGCCCCGCTGCGGCTCCGACGATCAACGGCTGGGTCAACGACCAGACCAGCGGCAAGATCCCCGCGATCGTGTCGGATCCGGTGCCCGACGACGTGGTCGCCTACCTCATCAATGCCATTTATTTCAAGGGCGATTGGACGATGCAGTTCGACCCGGCCCGCACCAAGCCGGGCCCGTTCACGCTCGCCAACGGGGCGCAGACGAGCGTGCCGATGATGACGCACGGCCGTACGGTGACGATCGGATTGCTGCACGACGGCGACGTCACCGTCCTCGATCTGCCCTACAGCGCCCGAGCGTTCACGATGACGATCGCGCTGCCGCGCGAGCCGGGCGGGATCGACTCGCTCGTTGCGGGGTTGACCGAGGAGCGCTGGAATCGCTGGACGGCGGCGCTCGACTCGGTGGCGCTCGAGGTCCACCTGCCCAAGTTCACGCTCACGTATGAGCTCACCATGAACGCCGCCCTCAAAGCTCTCGGGATGCCGTCCGCGTTCTGCGACTCCGGGCACGGCGACTTCGCGCGGATGAATCCGACCGGGCAGTTGTGCATCACGGACGTGCGGCACAAAGCGTTCGTGGACGTGAACGAGGAGGGCACGGAGGCCGCGGCGGCGACGGCGGTCGGGATCGGCATCGTGAGCCTGCCGCCGTCGGTCGTGGTGGACCGGCCGTTCGTCTTCGCAATCCGCGAGCGGCTCTCGGGAACGATTCTGTTCCTGGGCCGCGTGATGAACCCCGCGGGGACGTGACGCGAGACGCCGGTCAGCGGCTCGAAGACGCGATGGCGGACGGCGCGGCCACGCGCACGTAGCGCGGCTCGCTCGGCGGGGCACCGAGCACGCGCTCGTACACGGCCAACTCGCGCCGCGCGATGCGCGGCCACGCGAACCGCGCCGCCTTCGCGAGCCCCGCCTCTCCCATCGCCCGGCGCCGCTCGGGATCCGCGATCAGCGCGAGCGTCGTCTCGGCCCACGCCACCGGATCGTCCTTCGGCACCATCACCGCCTCGGCGCCGCCGTCGATCACCGAGCGAAACCCGAGGTTGTCCGACACGATCATCGGCGTGCCGCACGCCATCGCTTCGAGCAACGTGACGCCGAACGAGGCGATGGTCGTGGGACAGAGATACAGGTCCGCCGAGGCGTAGTATTCCGGGCGCTCCTCGAACACCTGCCCGACGAAGCGCACGCTCGCGCCGAGCCACCGCGCCCGCCGCTCGTAGTAGCCGCGCCACGGGCCGTCCCCCGCCACGGTGAGCACCGCGTTCGGGTAGCGCGCCAGGATACGCGGGAGTGCCGCGAGTGCGGTGCCGAGACCGTTGCGCGGCTCGATACGGCCGAGGAACAGGAGCCGCGGGCCGTCCGTGAGGGCGTCCGTGGGGGCTCGCCCGTTGGGCCGGAAGAACTCCAGGTCCACGCCGTTCGGGATGATTTCCCAGTCGGCCCGGAAGTAGCGCGAATTCGCGTCTACCACGGGCTCGCTCACCGCGATCGTCGCGGCGTGCCGGTCGAGTATCCGTTGGAGCGGGCGCCGAAACACGCGACAGGCGAGCGAGCGCGCGAACCACGAGTGGAACGTGGCGACCACCGGGATGCCGACCGACCAGGCGGCGATCGGTGCCGCCAGCCCGAACGTCGGGGCGAGGCCACCGTGCACGTGCACGAGGTCGTAGCGGCCTTCGCGGAACAGGGCCTCGAGCTCACGCCGGAGCCCAAAGCCGGTCGTGATCCGGGAGACGCCGCCGTTCGAGTAGATGACGCGGCTCGTCCCCACGCGGCGGACGAAAGCCGCGTCCGGGTACCTGCCCATGTGGGAGCTGATGACGGTGGCGGTGTGCCCCCAGCCGTTGAGCTGCAGCGCGAGGTTGTGCACGTGCTCGGGCACACCCCCCAGCTGCGGATAGTAGTCCTCGGCGACTAGCGCGACGCGCATCCGGTTCCCGTAAGCGAAGGTTGACGGTAATGGTCCCAAAGCATGACCCGGCGGCCTACAGCGAGGTCACAGCCGCCGGGCCGCACTCGCCTGCAGCCGGCCGAGGACGGTGACGACCGCCTCGGGCTGCTCTTCATAAAGGAAGTGACCCGCTCCCGCCACGGAGTCAAGGGCGAAGGCGCGGACGGTGCGCTGCAACAGCCGCACCTCGGCCGCCCCTACGTCTCCCTCGTGCGGCACCCCGCCGACGACGAGGCGGACCGGGCAGCGGATGTCGACGAGGTGGGGCCACAGCTTCTCCGGCTCGCGCGCGTTCGCCATTGCCAGGTACGCCTTGAGGGTCGCGTCGAGACTGCGGGCGGCTCCGGCGGTGTAGCCGATCACCACGTCGTCCGTGACCCAGGTCGAATCGCCGGATGACGCGAGCAGCATGGTGCGGATCTTTTTCCGCACGAGCTTGATGCCCCCGAACAGCTTGATCCAAGGGGCGAACCGCAACGCCCGCTTGAACGCGGGCGTAATCGCGGCCTCGGTCGGCCCGCCTTCGAGCGAGATGAGTCCGCGCACCAGGTCGGGGCGACGGTAGGCGAGCCGGAACCCCTCCGCGCCGCCCAGCGAGTGCGCAATCACGAACGCCTGGCGGATGCCGAGGGAATCGAGCACGCCGGCGATCCGGTCCGCTTGCGCCGTCAGCGAGTAGTCGGCGCGTTGCGGCCGCGCCGACGAGCCGATGCCGAGCGGCTCGACCACGATGGTGCGGTACCCGGCGCCGTTCAGGAGCGGGACGAGCTTGCGAAACCCGAACTCAGAGCCGAACAACCCGGGGATGAGGACGACCGGCGGGCCCGCTCCCGAAGTCTCGACCTGCAGAGACTCCGTCGCAGCGAGGGGAACCATGAAACTGTGGCGGTCGGCGGTGTCGGCGAGCAGCGCCACCGCGAGGAGCCAGACGATAGTCCCTTCCGGGTTCGAACCGAGGCAGGAAATCTATGTCGAGATCCCCGGCTTGCTTCAACCGTCGGCCGGGCTCAGGGCGCTGCGGGAAATGATCTGGGAGGGTGCGGTGCCGGCGGCATCGCCGGGAGCCGGTGGAGCAGTTGGTCCAGGACCGCTTGCTCGTGCTTCAAGAAGCGCTCGTCGCCGTAAACGAGCAACGCGGCGGGGCCCCACTCCGGGTCGGTCGGATGACCGATTTCGTGCTGGTCGAGTCCGATCGACGGGCCGAGCGCCAGCATGGTCTGAATGACGCGCTCGTAATGCTCGGCGACCGTGGCGAAACCGGCCCGCAGCGCCGCCAGCTCGCGCGCCAACCGGATGCGCTCCCGGAGGCACTGCCGAAATGCGTCGGGCGCGCTTTGTGCTGCGGTATCTCTGCTGCTCGCGATGGTCAAGGCGGTCTGCTTCCTGCTCAACCATAGGCCCTGGTACTGAACTGCACAAGATGCACACCGCGGGACGGCGTGTCGGCGGCGCGACAGTCACCCGTCGAGCGCTACCGGGGGGTCACGCGGCCCGCAGCCAGCTCTCGTAACCCCTCGGGCTCGCGCACGTACACCACGCCTCGCTCCAGGCCCACGAAGCCGGCACGCGCCAGCCGACGCAGCTGTTTGTTGGTGGTCTGGCGACTCAAGTTTGCGAACGCCGCGATCAACTGTTGACTCACGTCCAGGCGCGCGCTCGCCGGCGAGCCGGTGGCTCCGTCCAGCCGTTGGAGCAGCAACAGCAAGGTCTCGGGCACGCGGCGCGAGGGATCGCGCAGCGCCAGCATGGCGAGATGGTCCATCGCCAACGCGTACTGGTGCGCGTTCCACGACGCCACCGCGGCAGCGAACGACGGATCTGCGGCGAGGTGCCGGCCGAATGCGTCCGCCCCGAGCTCCAGCGTCGACGTGGGAAGCAGCGCCGCGGCGTGCCTGGTCTCCGGGACCGGCTTGGACTCCCACAGCGGTGGACTGAGCAGCCAACCGGGACCGAACACCTCGAGGATGGCATCGGCCGCGCGTCCGACCGCTACGTGCAGCCCGACGGCGCCTTTACCGACGCAGATGTGCCGCTGCCTGAGGTGCTCGGCGGAGTGCAACAGCTCGCCCGGGCGGTAGTCGCGGGTCTCGACTCCGGGCAGCTTGGCGATGTGACTCGCTAGCAACTCCAACGATGCAGCCCCTAAGATGGCGGTGTCGGGGGATCCCCGTCGGCAGAACGATCAAGATTGGGGCCACGCACGCACCACGTGCCGACGCCAACAAGCGGGCGGCTCCCCGCACGATTTGCCGCGGCCTTGACACAACCTGTGGACCAATAACGACGTGGCATGCTCGCTCCGACCACGCGCGGTCGCGTGTGTTGCAGGCGCTACAGGCTCTCGATCACGATCCAGCGGTCACGGGGCGAGCCGGCGCCGACGGATTCAGCGCAGCACCGGTCGCTGGCGCGGCGTCGGACCAGACGGAGGGAGTGTCGGCGGGAGTGCGGCGTGTGTCGTCAGGTCGAATTCGTCCCAGCCGACCGAGTACAGTCCTCCGCACCGTGGGCACCGCAGCGTGAGCGGATGCCCGCGCGTCGGTGCGCGGTTCCGACAGCCGGGACAGGTGAGGTAGCGATCACCCCAGTCTCTGGGGAGGCGTACGGCATCGTTGGGTCGCAGCACGACGGACCAGCGCTGCGGTGGCACACTGACGGTTTCCAAAAGCGCTCGCGGCACCGTCACCGGCGTTCGGTTCACGTCGAGCATGACTCCCTCGTCGGTGATCCGAATGACGCGGTACCACGCGCCGCGGCGCAGCCCGCGATTTACATCACGTTGGAGACGAGCCCACTGCAGCTCGTCGGGGATTGCCCCATGTTCCGCCTCTGGCACCGTTGCCGAGAGGATTCCCTTCCGAGCGGCAGGAGTCAAGTGTCGAGCGCGCGCTACACGGGGACATCACCGTCTTGAGCGATTGATTTACTTCTTGCACGTCCCTTGGAGCTTGCCGTGGAATGCATCTCCCGAGGAATAGTGCGCCTCTACGGTGCCGGTCAGCGTGTTCCCCTGGAAGTGCGCGACGGTCCGGAGCGTCGTCACGGTCTGACCTGGTCTCAGAACGCTCGGAAAGGGGCCAGCCTCCGTGACCAGGCTGTCGCCGCCAGTGGCAATGACCCGCACCGGGATCGCGTCGCGGTTGGCGAGCTTCAGCGTCCAGCCTTTGCCGTCCGCCGTGGCCTCGAGCACCGAGGTCGTCACGACGCTGTCCTTGGGCCCGGCCATCGTTTTGGTTTCCCAGCTGCGGCACTTCATGGCGGCACCTCGGGTCTGAGCGGGCTTTTGCGCCTGGGCGGCTGGCGCGTAGCCTGCGAGAACGAGCGCGGCGAGGCGGAGGGCGCGATGCATTAGTGTACTCCCAAAGAGAAAAAGTGACAGGACCTCCGAGGAGGAGGCGAACGAACGCTGCAGGAGCCCCGATGGGTTCGAAGGTACGGCCCGTCCCGCGGCTCGGCAATCGGCGCGGCAGGGTTGTGAGTGGCCAGGGGCAGAATCGAACTGCCGACACGCGGATTTTCAGTCCGCTGCTCTACCAACTGAGCTACCTGGCCGGGCTATGCAGCAGAAGAACTTAGCGGGCTGCGTGGGGCGGAGGGAGTGCCGCGGGGGACGGCCGCTACTCGAGGAGCTCCTGCACCTCAGCCGCCGCCGCAAGCCGGCGATCGACGTGGTCCCCAATCGCCTTGGCGCGCTCGAGCGCGAGCGTGAGATCCGAGGCCGGCCCGCCGGACTGCCGCTTGACGAGGGCGA
>WNGH01000141.1_pt1 | contig 52448 bp, 38 predicted proteins | sample 5400631 | NCBI WGS metagenome assembly WNGH01 (sample SAMN13153373, study PRJNA577476) | soil metagenome | isolation source: 115 cm soil or saprolite under Garry oak tree replicate 1 | place: USA:California | collected 2016-06-15 | reverse complement strand
CGAACTCGCCCGCGCCGAGGCGCCGGATCGCCTGGTCGAGCTGGCGGATCGGTCTCGCGATGAGGAGGGTGACTCCGACTGCAAGGAGTATCCCGAGCGGTATCGTCGCTGCGAGCTGCAGCCAGAGGATGCGCTGCGCACGCTCGCCCGTGCGTCGCATGGATTCCACCTCGCGGTCGATCAAAGCGTTGCTCGTCTTGAGCACGTCGCGCGCCAGCTCCGACAGCACCACGTAACCCTCTACGAGCGCCTTCTTGTCGGCCGCCGTCTTCGGTTTGCCGAGCAACTGTTCGTAGAGCCCCTGCTCCTTGTCGATCGTGTCGTTGAGCTCGTTAAGCTGTGGCTCGTCGAGCGGTTGCAGAGACAGCTCGCTGGTGTTCGCCTTGAAGTTCGCCCTCAGCCGAGCGTAGTCCTTGAGGAGTTCCACGTCGTCGAGGATGAGATACTGGCGCACCACCCGTTCGAGCGCGGTGGTTTGTTCGACCAGCAGCCGACTGCCGCGAGAGGCTTGCGCCGCCTGAGAGACCGCGGTCTGGCTCTGACCTGCCAGCTGCTCGACGTACACCGCAGTGTTGTAAAAAGCCACGACAAGCGGCGCCGCGACGAGCGCGAAGGCGAGCAACAGCAGGCTCAGAAACGATCGTGGATAGTAACGCTGGGGGAAGTCGAGCGCGATTTTCATGGCCCGCTATAATGCCGCAGTTTTGCGTATCGTGAACTTGCTCTCTCGTCCCGTCGGCCCGAAATGACCGGCATTTCGCGCATCGCCATCATCGCCGCCGTGGCGCGTAACGGCGTCATCGGCCACCGCAACCGAATGCCCTGGCACCTGCCGGAGGACTTGAGGCGCTTCAGGCAGCTTACGCTTGGTCACGCGGTGATCATGGGTCGCCGAACGTTTGAATCGATCGGCAAACCCCTTGCCGGACGAAACAACATCGTGGTCACCCGCTCGCCCGATTGGGCCCGCTCGGGCTGCTACGCCGCCCAGTCACTCGACGCCGCTCTCACGGCGGCCCATGAGCTCCAGGACGCGTTCGTCATCGGGGGCGCGCAGATCTACGCGCTCGCTCTTCCGATCACCTCCCGTCTCTATCTGACCGAAATTGAACGCGACTTCGAAGGCGACGCGTTTTTCCCGGAGTTCGACCGTTCACGATGGCGCGAGGCCTCGCGCGAGTCTCGCGTTCTCGACCGGGCGGGGGGCTTTCGTTATCACTTCGTCGCGTATGATCGCAGCGCCTGATTTCGCGCGCCGCGTTCCGGCTCTCGCTACGATCAAGCCTTGACTTTGTCCCCGACGACAACGCAGTTACGTCCCGACCGCTTGGCTTGATACAGGGCAGCGTCGGCAGCTCGCAGCACGTCCTGCCCGATCTCGCCGTGATCGGGAAAGAGCCCGATGCCCACGGATATCGTGACGGGTCCGACGCGCCGGCCCTCGTACTCGATCTCGAGATTCTGCACCTCCCGGCGGAGCTTTTCGGCTCGCTCGCAGACCGTTCCCTGCTGGGCCGGGGCCATGACCAGAACGAACTCTTCGCCGCCATAGCGGGAGACGATATCCTCGCCTCGCGCAGCGGACAGCATGTACTGGCCCATCGCACGCAACACCGCATCCCCTGCCGCGTGGCCGAGGGTGTCGTTGAAGCGCTTGAAGTTGTCGATGTCGATCATCATTACGCCGAAGGGCAGGCCGCTGCGCCGGGCGCGGCTTTCTTCCCGTCCGAGCGACTCCTCGAGGTAGCGGCGGTTATGAAGGCCGGTCAGCCCGTCATGCACGACCTGGTCCTTCAGGCGGAGGTTGGCCTGCGTCAGTTCCTGCTCCGCCAATAGCCGCTTTTTGATCTCCTGGTCCAGCGCAGCCCTCACGACTTCGAGTTGCGCGTCGCGCTGGGCGATGCCACGACCCAGCTGGGCATTCAGCCGTTCGAGATTCGCCGTATGCCGGTGCAGCTTCCGGGCGATCGGGCGCAGGAACGAGTCGATGGATTTATGCTCCGAATGCGCCTCCACGGGAGACGCACTCGGGCCAGAAAGAGCCGCGTCGACGACCGCGAGCAGCGTCTCGGGGTTGACGGGCTTGGCGATGAAAGACGCGCCAAAGGTGGTTGCCAAGGCCTCGGCTTCAGCCGCGATGTGAGCGGCGGCCCGAAACACGATGCGCGGCTGGACCGAGCTCGGCTCCGAGCGCAGATTGAGGACGAACTGACAACCGTCCATACCCGACGTGAGTATGTCGATGATCACCAAGTCGGGACTTTCGGCGCGAACGATCTGCAGCGCTTCCTCGCCGCTCCGGGCCTCCAGCAAACGATGCCCCCGGTCCCGGAGCAGTGTCGCAACGAAGCGCAGATTGACGGGTCTGTCCTCGACGATAAGAATCGTGGCCACGAGCCTCCCGATTTTCGTCAGACGCCCGAGAGGGCCCCTTCGGCCCGTTCCCAGATAACGGCGTGCGAACCGGATAATTATGCCTCCGTCATGCGTAGATTCAGGTAACGAATATGTCACAGAGGATGAGCCGAAAGGAGGGGGTCGGGAAGCCGTCGCACGCATTTCTCCCACCCGATGGCCGACGCGGCTCCCCTTATGGCGGCATCATCGCTTGGCAGTGAACCATTTGACCGCGGACGCCTCGTCTCTAAAACTCTGAACGTTGACGCCGTGCTGGCGCCCTATCAGTTCGATGTACTGATGGGAAATGCCCAGTTCCTCGGAATCACCTAACAGCGCGATCTTATGTGACGGATCGGCACTGAGTTTCCTGAAGTACGCGAGAAATCCAGACCTCTCGACTGTGAAAACCGGGTTCGAGGAATGCACGCAGATTAGCACCCATGACCGCTGATGCCTCGTCGCGGCGTTGGCGACAATTTGCAAAAATTCCCGGGTCTCCTCCATCGTCTCCCGATCGAACAGTTCGGCCTTCAAGTATTCCGGCTCTATAGTGACTTTGTACAACATTTTACAGCGCGCTGCGCCTCCTCCCGCCCCGGGCAACCGGGAAAATCGATGCAATGGTTCGCAAACTAGCCGAGCACGAAAACACTTTACTTGGTAGCAAAAGAAAATTAAGAAATGTGAAAATGCAAATGGCCTCTACGGATCAGATTCCGGCGTGTAAGGTATTTCCTGATAGGTTCGTCCCCGATTCGAAGGGATTGCCGCTCCGTTCCGAAAGTAGCAACGCAGCTACCCCCGGTCGCTCGCTCACCACAGAAAATTAACGATTGCGCTATGGCAGGCAGAATTCCAATTCGCTATCATGAAACTCTCTCTGCTTGTAAAGCACCTCCCCTCCCTCCCGGTGCGGATGCGGGCAGGCAGCCCCGGCGCTCGCCGGGGTTTTTTTTCCCGTTTGCAGAGCCCCTTCACCACTCACATCACCCCAGAGGAAACGGCCGTCTTGTCGATCATTCCGCCGAGCTCGGCCTTGAGCGCTTGCGCTTCCTGCTCGAGTAATGCATAGGCGGCTTGCACTTTTTCCAGATTCTTCACCAAATCGAGTTCCTCCAGTTTCCCGGCAGCTTCCTGCGCCGCAGTGGCGGAAAGGTTGCGGAACATTCCGCGCAAGGTATGGATGTCGTAGGCAAAACGGCCGGCGTTCCCGGTTTTCATCGCCTCGCGGGCGCTCGCCATGAGGGGCTCGCATTCCTGCAGGAACAGTTTCGTGATTTCGCCGAGCAACTGAATGTCGCCGTCGACTCGATCGAGCAACGTCGCTCGATCGAGCACGATTTTCTTGGCTTGCGCCGACTTTGACCGCTTACCGCCTGCAAGATGCAGCCGCTCGATGGCTTCGAGCAGCATCGCCGGCTGAATCGGCTTGATCAAATATCCGTCCATACCCGCCTTAAGGCAGCGCTCGCGATCGCCCACCATCGCGTGCGCGGTCAATGCGACGATGGGAACATGTCCGCCGGTAATCTTTTCCCGGTTTCGAATTGCCGTGGTAGTTTCAATCCCGTCCATTCTGGGCATCTGCACGTCCATGAGGACAAAATCGAAACGCTTGCGCTCGAGCGTCTTCAGCGCCGCTGCGCCGTTGTCCGCCGCAACGACTCTGTAACCCTCTTTCTCGAGCACGTGCTGGGCAAGTCTGCGATTTACTGGATTGTCCTCGACCAGCAGGATATCCAGCGCCGGCTTGATTCTTTGCGAGCGCCCCGACGCCGGCGGTGCCCGCCGAGCTCCCTTCCGAGACGAGACACCGAACACGGAGCGGATCGCATCGAGCAGTTCCGACTGCTTGACCGGCTTGCTAAGGCAGGACAACACCTCGCTGTCGAGACGGTCGCCTTTTTCCTCGCGCCGCAGGGCCGAACCGAGCACGATCACGGCCTGGACCCCGAGGCGCGGGCTCTTCCGTATCTGAGCGGCGAGCTCATAGCTATCCACGCCGGGTAGAGTGTCATCCAGAAGCACCAGTCGGAACGGCGCCTTTGCCCGTTTCGTCGGTTCCAGGATTTCCGTCGCGGATTTGCAGCTCTCGGCTTCGTGCGCCTCGATGTTCCATCGTCTCAGCGTGTCCACGAGGATGCGGCGGCTGACTGCATGGTCCTCCACCACCAGAGCCCGCAGCCCCTCGAAATCGATCGCCCCCTGTTCGCCCTGCGTCGCCGGCTGCAGACCGAAACGTACCGTGAAGTGAAAAGTGCTTCCCTTGCCCGGCTCGCTTTCGACCCAGATCTTTCCGTTCATCATTTCCACCAGACGCGCCGAGACCGTCAGTCCCAGTCCCGTGCCCCCGTAAATACGCGTCGTCGAAGTATCGCCCTGCAGGAACGGCGCAAAAATGGCGGTCTGTTTTTCCTCGTCGATGCCGATTCCCGTGTCGCTCACCGTGAAATAACAGCTCACTTCGCCGCGCTCGCTCGATTGGGGTTGAACGCGCATCACCACTTCGCCCCGCTCGGTGAACTTGATTGCATTGCCCACCAGGTTGAGTACGATCTGGCCCAACCTGACCGGGTCGCCGAGCAGCGCATCGGGGGTTCCGGGCTGGATTTCATAGGCGAGCTCCAGGCCCTTCCTGTGGGCTTCGAGCGCCAGCGTTTTCATTGTGTCGCCCAGGCTCTCGCGCAGCGAGAACGGGATGGTCTCGACTTCCAGCCGCCCGGCCTCGATCTTCGAGAAATCCAGAATGTCGTTGATGACCGTCAAGAGGGAGGCGCCCGAGCCCTTTACGAGATCAAGGTACTCGCGCTGCTCCGGGGTCAGAGTCGTCTGCAAGGCAAGCTCGGTCATCCCGATGATGGCATTCATCGGAGTCCGGATTTCGTGACTCATGTTGGCCAGGAACTCCGACTTCGCCAGATTGGCCGCCTCGGCCGCACGCTTGGCCTTATGCAGATCGTCTTCGGCCTGCTTGCGCATCTCGATTTCTTTCCGCAGCAGGTCGTTCGCCGCGATCAGACTCTCGGTGCGCTCCCGTATTTTCGTTTCAAGGCTCTCGTTGACCTTGGACAACTCCCGTTCCGCGATCTTGCGCTGGTTGACCTGCGTCGCTAGCTCCGCGCTCTTGCTGTACAAATCGACGAACACCGCCACCTTAGACTTCAGGATGTCGATGTTCACCGGCTTCAGAATGTAATCCACCGCGCCGATTTCATATCCCCGGAATACCGATTGCGCGTCTTCGAGGGCGGCAGTGAGGAAAATGATTGGGGTGTGACGGGAACGCTTGAGTTTTCGGATCAATGTGGCGGTTTCGAAACCGTCCATTTCGGGCATGCGGATGTCGAGCAGAATGAGTGCGAAGTCGATTCTGAGAATCTGTCTCAGCGCGTCCTTCCCCGACCCGACCGCCAACACGTTCCGGTCGGGCCCGGAGAGGAGCTGCTGCATCGCAACCAGGCCATGCCGCTCGTCATCGACGACGAGAATGTTAGCTTGCGATGGGCCGGACACGACCGTCTCCCGTTACTTGGCGAGTCCGACCCGCAAGAGCGACAACAGCTGTTCGATATTGACGGGCTTGGAGATGTAGTCAGAAGCCCCGGCCTCGATGCATTTCTCGCGATCCCCCTTCATCGCTTTCGCAGTCACTGCGATGATCGGAAGATTCTTGAATTCCTGCAGGCCGCGAATGATCCGGATCGTGTCGTATCCGTCGAGCTCGGGCATCATGATGTCCATGAGGACCACATTGATGTCCGGGTTGTTTTTCAGCGTCTCGAGGCCGTCTTTGCCGTTCTCCGCGTTGAGCACCGTTATGCCGTGCTGCTCCAGCGCCCCCGTCAAAGCGAATATGTTTCTTATGTCGTCGTCGACAATCAGCACTTTTCTGCCGGCCAGATCCGGCGTGGCCCATTGGATAGCGGCCAGCACCTGGTCGCGCTTGTTCGTCGGCAGGTCGCTGACCGTCTGATGCAGGAACAGCGTCGTCTCCTCCAGGACGGCTTCGAGGGTTCGCGCGCTTTTCAGGACGGCGACCTCCGCCAGCTTCCTGAGGTCGTCCCGCTCGCTGCCGCTCATGGCGTCCGCCTCATAGATCACGATCGGCAATTCGGACGTCGTTTCGGATTGAACCATCTTCTTGATGAAGTCTATTGCGGTCATATCGTGAAGCGTCGGACCGAGCACCATGCAATCGAACTGATTTTTCCGCAGGGCATCGAGGGCTTGCTTGCCGGCGCGGACGCCCGTGATCTGCACGTCCTCCCCGCGCAGGGCTTCGGTGATGCTCACCCGCTCCTCGTCGTTTCCGTCGACGACGAGCAGCGTTCTGATCTCGTGCTCGATCATCCTGCGCGTCTTGGCGAGGGCTTCCTGGAGCGCTTCCTTCACCGCAGGCTTCTGCACCGTCCCCAGGGCTCCCATGTGAAGGCATTTGTGCATGTGCTCGTCCACGGAGATGACGCTCACCGGGATATGCCGCGTTTCCGGGTCGTGTTTCAGGAGATCGAGGACCGCCCATCCGTCCATGTCCGGAAGCTTCAAGTCGAGCGTCATCGCGTCCGGCGAAAGCTCCTTGACCAGAACGAGCGCCGTGTTGCCATCCAGCGCAACTACCCCCTTGAACCCGCTTTCGCGCGCGACATCGAGCAAGGTCGCGGCGAACTTCGCGTCGTCTTCGACGATCAGGACGACGCGGTCGCCGGGCTGGATGCTATCGCGGTCATCGTCGTTCACCTGCGGCTGCTTGCGCGCGCCACGCCTCGCTTTCGGACCCGGGCTCACGCTCGATCGCTTGGCCTGAGCCGGGTCGAGCTTGGGCTCTTCAGAGGCACTGCTCGGAGTTCTCGGCTCGGCCGTCGCCGGCTCCTGGGTGAGCGGCAGGTAAAACGTAAACGTGCTGCCCTTGCCCGGTTCGCTTTCGACCCGGATTTCCCCGCCCAGAAGGCGAGTGAGCTCGCGGCTGATGGAAAGCCCCAGTCCCGTACCGCCGTATTTACGGCTGGTGGTTCCGTCAGCCTGCTGGAAGGCTTCAAAAATGACTTTCCTCTTGTTTTCTGGGATTCCGATCCCGGTGTCCGTCACGGCGAAGGCCACCACTCTTTCCGCCGCATCCAGTTGCACGTGTCCGGAGGTCCAGCCGGATTTCGCGAGGAAAATCCGCAGAGCGACGTTGCCCTTTTCGGTAAACTTGAACGCATTCGAGAGCAGATTCTTCAGGACCTGCTGGAGTCGCTTTTCGTCGGTGTGAATCACCGCGGGCAAACCGGGGGCCGCGTCCATCGTGAAGCCCAAGCCCTTGTCCTGGGCCACCTGGCGGAAGGTCCGCTCGACGTAATCCTGCAGCCCGGAGAAGCGCTCGGGCGCAATGTCGAGCGTGACCGTACCCGATTCGATCTTGGCCAGATCGAGAATATCGTTGATGAGGGAAAGAAGATCCGTGCCGGCGGCATAGATGGTCTGCGCGTAGTCGATCTGTTTCGGCAGGAGATTCTTGCCTGCGTTGTCCGCGAGCAGCTTCGCCAGGATCAGCAGGCTGTTCAGCGGCGTGCGCAGCTCGTGTGACATGTTGGCCAGAAACTCGGATTTGTAACGCGATGAGAGCGCGAGCTGCTCGGCTTTTTCCTCGAGCGCGGCCTTTGCCTGCTCGACTTCCCGATTCTTGAATTCAACCTGCCTCATTTGCTCCGAAAGGAGCTTGGCCTTCTCTTGAAGTTGCTCGTTGGTGCGCTGCAGCTCCTCTTGCTGATTCTTGAGCAGTCTCTCGGAGTTCTGCAGATTCAGCGCCTGCTGCTCCAGACGGTCGTTGGTTTCCTTGAGCTCCTCTTGCTGGCTTTGCAGTTCCTTTGTGAGCGACTGCGACTGCTCGAGCAGGGATTCTGTCCGCATGTTTGCCTCTATGGTGTTGAATACGACGCCGATACTTTCTGTCAGCTGATCGAGAAACGACAGGTGCGTTTCGCTGAACTTTCTGAGCGAAGCCAGCTCGACGACCGCCTTGACCTCGCCCTCAAACAGCACGGGCAGGATGATCACATTCAAAGGCGTGGCGGAGCCCAGAGTCGAGCCGACGCGGATGTAGTCTTGAGGGATGTCCTCGAGCAGGATGCGCTTCTTCTCGTAGGCGCACTGTCCCACCAGACCCTCGCCGATCTCCAGGGTTTTGGCAAGGTGCTTGTTCGGCTTGGAGGCGTAGCTCGCGAGCAGCTCGAGCTGCGTGTCATCGCCGCGTTTCGACTGCGTATAGAGCACGCCCTGCTGGATATTGACCAGCGACGCGAGCTCCGACAGCACCAGCTTCGAGACCGTGACGAGATCCCTGTGGCCTTGCAGCATACGGGCGAGCTTTGCGAGGTTTGTCTTGAGCCAGTCCTGCTCGTTGTTTTTGAGGGTCGTATCCTTCAGGTTGCGGATCATCTCGTTGATGTTGTCCTTCAGGACCGCCACTTCCCCCATCGTCTCCACCATGATCGAGCGCGTTAGGTCGCCCTTGGTGACCGCGGTCGCGACCTCGGCAATGGCCCGCACCTGGGAAGTGAGGTTTGCCGCCAACTGGTTCACGTTGTCGGTGAGGTCCCGCCACAATCCCGCGGCGCCCGGCACCCTCGCCTGGCCACCGAGCTTTCCTTCGATGCCCACCTCGCGCGCCACGTTGGTCACCTGGTCGGCGAATGTCGCCAGCGTGTCGATCATGCCGTTGATGGTATCGGCCAGCGCCGCGATTTCGCCTTTCGCCTCGAAGACCACCTTTCGCTTCAGGTCGCCTTTCGCCACGGCGGTCACCACCTGTGCTATGCCGCGCACTTGGTTCGTGAGGCTTTCGGCCATCGAGTTGACGTTGTCGGTGAGGTACTTCCAGGTCCCGGCCACTCCGGGCACCTGCGCCTGGCCCCCGAGCTTGCCGTCGCTGCCCACCTCGCGCGCCACCCGCGACACCTCCGAGGCGAACCCGTTGAGCTGATCCACCATCGTGTTGATCGTGCTCTTCAGCTCCAGAATCTCGCCCTTCACATCCACCGTGATCTTCTTCGAGAGGTCGCCCTTGGCCACCGCCGTGGTCACCTCCGCGATGTTGCGCACCTGCCCGGTGAGGTTCGCCGCCATCGAGTTCACGTTGTCGGTGAGGTCCTTCCAGGTCCCGGCCACTCCGGGCACCTGCGCCTGGCCCCCGAGCTTGCCGTCGCTGCCCACCTCGCGCGCCACCCGCGACACCTCCGAGGCGAACCCGCCGAGCTGATCGACCATCGTGTTGACGACCTTCTCTATCCGCAAGAATTCGCCCCGCAACGGCCTGCCGTCGATCTCCGGCAGCATCCGTTGGGAGAGATCACCTCTCGCGACTGATCCGATCACGCGTGCCATCTCCGATGTCGGCCGGACGAGATCTCCGATCAGCGTGTTCACCGAGTCCACGCAGTCGGCCCACGACCCCGTTGAGGCGGGCAGCTTGACGCGTTGATTGATCTGCCCTTCCCTTCCGACTTCGTCCCGGATGCGCGCGAACTCGTTGGTCACCTTCTCGTTCACTTCCACGACGTCGTTGAAAGCTTGTGCGATTTCTCCGTCGATCCCTACCAGATCCATGGGCAGGCGGACCGAGAAATCGCCCTTTTTGAACGCTCGCAAGGCACTCAAAAGGCCCTTGCGGTCCAGTACGTCCGGGATAAATTGCAGATTTGTCATTTTCGACCTCTCAACAAGCCTGTTTTTCCAATACCGCGCCGCAGTGCACCAGATTATGTACATTCGGGATCGGCGCTGCTTCTTTTCGCGATCCTTTCCTGGTGCCTTCGCGAGACTCGCTCCCTTGCTCCGGCTGGCACGTCTGCGATGAGGACTCTCACGGTCCCGGGCAGGAAATGGCCATAGTATCAAGATGCAAAATCATAATAGTGGGTCGGGTATCGACCCACTATCGACGGAGCTTGATAATTCTGTAGTGATCTAATGTCATAGCGTAGCTGTACCGCGACATCCAGTATCCTCCGAATGATCTACTGCGTCTCGGCCCGGATGTCCGAGGCTCTCTCCTGTTACTTCCTCTGCGACAAATACTGCCAGCCCAATCCAAAGCCTGACGCTCGCGCCGCCATAAGCCAAATGGATCAGGTGACGAACCCGCCGACGATCATGGTCTGCAATTTCCGACGAGTAGATTGAGCCTTCCGAAGATTTGGACTCCTCGAGCGTGGACATGCCAACCCCCGATCACGGTTTGAAAATCTTCTCCAGCTGCCCTCTTTCCACCCTGGCCAAGCCCAGGACCTGCATTCGAGACCTGCAGGAGATCGCGCGCTCGAGCGAGGACGCGGGGTACGAAGGCATCCTCGTGTTTACAGACAACAGCCAACTGGATCCATGGCTGGTCTCGCAGGTCATCATCGAGGCAACGGAGCGTCTGTGCCCCCTGGTGGCGATTCAGCCGGCTTACATGCATCCCTACAGCGTGGCCAAGATGATCACGTCGTTCGCGCATCTATACGGGCGCCGCGTGTATCTCAACATGGTGGCGGGGGGATTCAAGAACGACTTGCTGGCGTTGAACGACCTCACTCCCCATGACGAGCGCTATGCGCGGCTCTTAGAGTACACCACCGTCATCCAGAGCCTGCTGCGAACAGCCGATCCAGTCAGCTTCGAAGGGCGGTACTACAAGGTGACCAACCTGAAGCTGACTCCGCCGCTGCCGGCCGAGTTGATGCCGGGCGTGCTCGTCTCCGGATCTTCCGAAGCAGGCATGGACGCTGCCCGGCAACTGAGGGGCACGGCAGTGGAGTATCCGAAACCACCGGCCGAGTACGCGACCGCCCCGGAGGTGAACATCGCATCCCGGGGCATCCGCATCGGCATCATCGCCCGTTCCGAGGACGCGGAAGCCTGGTCGGTCGCCCACGCCCGTTACCCGGAAGACCGCAAGGGCCAGCTCACGCACCAGCTTGCGATGAAGGTGTCGGATTCGTCCTGGCACCGGCAGCTGTCCGAACTCGGGAAAACCGGGTCGGAAGCGGAGAACCCCTACTGGCTGATACCGTTTCAGAACTACAAGGCGGTCTGTCCTTTTCTCGTGGGAAGTTACGATCGGGTGGCGGATGAAGTAGCGCGTTATGTCGACATCGGCTACCGCACGTTCATCCTCGACGTGCCCGCGAGTGCGGAAGAGATGCGTCATACCGGCGTCGTGTTCGAGCGCGCCGTCACGCGCTGCGTCGCGGCATGACCATGCTTTTGCAGCAAGGGGTGACCGCGCAAGCGCTGGCGCGTCCCGAGGCGACCGCGCTCGTATTCAAGGGCATCCAGCTCACTTACGGGGCGCTCGAGGAGGCGAGCAACCGGCTCGCCTGGCGGCTGATAGCCGCGGGATGCCGAGGAGGCGACCGCGTTGCGTTGCTCATGCCAAAGATGCCCACGGCAATCGTGGCCATGCTGGGCGTGCTGAAAGCAGATGCTATCTACGTGCCGCTGGATCCGGCTAGTCCGCCCGCGCGGTTGGCTCGCATGCTGCAGGTCAGCGATTGCCGCTTCATTCTGGCGGCCGGTCCCGTCGCTCAGAGCCTGCGCGATGCCGTGGCGGCGGCAGCGCTGAAGGAGCGGCCCTTAATCGGGTGGCTGGATGAAGACGGCCCGTCCGAAGCCGATCTGGAGCCTGCGTTCAGGCTGCGCGATCTCAACTCCTATCCAGCAACGCCGCCGGCCTGCGCCAACACTGACCGCGACGTGGCGCACATTCTGTTTACCTCGGGTTCCACCGGAATCCCCAAGGGCGTGATGATCACGCACGCGAGCGTCGTGCACTTCATACGCTGGGCGGGGGCGTACTTCGGCATCGCCCACACCGATCGCATCTCGCAGCATCCACCGTTGCATTTCGACCTTTCCACGTTCGACATCTTCGGCACGCTCTGGGCTGGAGCCGAGTTGCATCTGGTGTCCCCCGAGCTGAATCTCCTGCCGCACAAGCTCGCGCAGTTCATTCGCGAAGGCCGGCTCACTCAGTGGTTCTCGGCGCCCTCGGTCCTCAATATGATGGCGAAATTCGATGTCGTCGCCCAAGGCGACTTCCCGAGCCTGCGCCGGGTGATGTGGTGCGGCGAGGTGATCCCCACGCCCACGTTGATCCACTGGATGCGCCGTCTGCCCCACGCGCAGTTCACCAACCTGTACGGACCGACCGAAACGACCATCGCGAGCAGCTATTACACGCTGCCTCGCTGCCCGGTTGACGAGCGCGCGCCGATTCCTATCGGCCGCGCGTGCGACGCGGAGGAACTTCTGGTTCTCGACGCGGAGTTGCGGCCCGTGGCTGCAGACGACATCGGTGACCTCTACATCCGTGGTGTGGGATTGAGTCCGGGCTACTGGCGCGACTCGGACAAGACCCGATGCGCGTTTCTCCCGTATCCCGGCGCAACAGACCCGCAGGATCGCATCTACAAGACCGGTGACTTGGCGCGCCGAGGAGCCGACGGCCTGTTCTATTTCCTGGGCCGTGCCGACACGCAGGTCAAGAGCCGAGGCTACCGGATCGAGTTGGGCGAGATCGAGGCAGCGCTCCACTCGATTCCGGCGTTGCGGGAGAGTGCGGTGGTCGCGATTCAATCCGATGGTTTCGAAGGCTGGCTCATCTGCTGCGCCTACGTCCTCGCGTCGGACGGCGCGGCCTCCGTAGAAAATCTGCGAAAGGACCTGGCGAGATTGTTGCCAGCTTACATGCTTCCGGTCCGCTGGACGCGGCACGAGGCTCTACCCAAGAACGCCAACGGCAAGATCGACCGTCCCCGGTTGAAGAATGCGTTCCTCGCCGCCGAATCCCGCCAGGCGCAGATGGAGGCGCCGTCGCTCAATGACGCGAGCAGGGCCGACCGCATGGTCAGCGCAGGGTCAGGGCAAAGTTAGAGGGGCACTGAGTGACTGACACGAACACGATCATCCGGCGCCTCGGCGCTCTATTTATCGAGAGTCTCCACATCGAGGTGCCGTCCGCGGACACCGATCTTTTCGAGACCGGCATTCTCGACTCGCTTCAGCTGGTGGCATTGCTGGTACAACTCGAGCAGCGTTTCGGTTTCAAAATCAAGATCGATGACATCGATCTCGACGATTTGCGCACGCTCGCGGGGATCGCCCGACTGGTCGCCGCACGCACCGCGGGCGTTGGCACTCAGACGGCGCAGCTGCTTTCCCTCGAGGCGCGTCACGGTGCAGCGAGTCAGGAAGGGAACCAGCCGGGACTCCGGCCGAGGGGCACCGAACCCTGGACGGGAGAACCGCAGCTCCCCTCGCGCAGTGTGAGATAGTGAAACTAGCTTCTCGGCGCGGTCTTTGATGACCAGGGATCCAGCTGCCATGGCCACGCTTCGTACCTTTGCCGAGGATGACATTCCCGCTGCTGCAGCGCTGTTCGGGCGCGTGTATCCGAAGCAGCGCTGGGCATCACAGGCTGCGTGTGAGGCCTACTTCCGGGAGATACTCTTCGACAACCCATGGCGCGACCTCGACCTGCCATCCTGGGTGGCCGAGGAGGACGGTCGCATGGCCGGCTTCGCGGGAGTGATGCCGCGGCGCATGCTTTTCCGCGGACGGCGGATCCGTGTCGCGGTGGGCTGCCAATTCATGGTAGACCCGAACCGGCGCAACGGTCTGACGGCGCTGCAATTGGCGAGAGCGACGCTTTCCGGGTCGCAGGATCTGTTCATCGCCGACGGAGCGAACGAGCTGTCCCGTCAGATGTGGACCGGGCTCGGTGGGACGGCACCCTTGCTCTATAACCTTCACTGGACCCGCCCGCTCCGCCCAGTGCGGTTTGCGCTGTCGCTTCTGGAAGAGCGCCGCGCGCTCCCTCCTGCCTTGACGCTCCCGGCGCGCCCCCTGGGCGCCTTGGCCGACGCGCTGACAGCTCGGTTGCATCCGAACCGGCTCGATCGGGAAGACGTCGAACTTGCGGAGGAAGCGCTGGATGCAGCTGCGATGCTGGCCCACCTGCCCGATGTCGCGGACGGCAGCGCGCTACAGCCGGAGTACGAAGCGCGCTCGCTCGCCTGGCTGCTCGAGCAGACGGCCCGCAAGGCGCGTCACGGAAAGCTGCGTGCGCGTGCCGTGCTCGAAAGCGGACGGCGGTTGATCGGGTGGTACCTCTATTACCTACGCGAGGGCGGGGTGAGTGAAGTGCTCCAGATTGCAGCCTGCAACGGCTCCTTCGACCGCGTATTGCAGCGACTCCTGGCCGATGCCTGGCGACAGGGCGCAGCGGCAGTGCGGGGGCGCCTCGATCCGCGCCACGTTCAGGAGCTTTCGGATCGGCACTGCTGGTTCCGGCGCGAGGGTACATGGACGCTGGTCCACTCGCGTCACGCCGACATCGCCGCCGCCATCCATCAGGGGAACGCCTTTCTCAGTCGTCTCGAGGGCGAATGGTGGCTGCGCTTCCAGGGCGGATGAGGCAAATGGATCAAGTCCGGACGATGTTTCGCTTCATCGGGCGTTACTACGATCATGCATACGTCCTGTGATCAGGACGCGGTGAACCCTGTCTTATGGCCTCGCCGTCGATCTGCGCCTGGTCCTTACAGACTAGGGAATTCAGTCTTAGAGGCCACGGGCATGAGGGGCACTGCCCGTACGCGATACAACAACACACGTCGCCCGCAGATCGCAGGGTTGACGTAAGGCCAATTTCGGCACGACTTGGCAGACCGGCAATCAAGGCCGCTATGGATCCAAGAAAAGCGAACCGGGGCCCCGGGACAACAGCGGCGGACAGCTTGCGCCAGCTGGGCGCGACGAACACCAAACACAGGACTTCCGTCGTCGTGGTGCGCGACCTGCAGGCGCTGTCGGGCTTCGTCCCGGCCTGGGAGGAACTGGCGGCAGCCGCGCTTGAACCCAACGTCTTCTACGAGCATTGGATGCTGTTGCCGGCGCTGGAAGCGTTCGGGGCCGGCAAGGATCTCCGCGTCGTTCTGGTGCTGATCCACGACCCCCACAACCCGGACGCCCCGGCAAAGCTGGGCGGGCTGTTTCCCCTGGAGCTGATCCGCGGCTTCAGAAAGCTCAAGGTGTCCACGCTGAGCCTCTGGCAGCATGTCCACTGCTATGTGTGCACGCCCCTCGTGCGCGCCGATGCCGCAAGCGAATGCATGGTCGGGTTGTTTCAGTGGTTCCGATCGGGCGGGGCAAGCGCATCCCTGATGGAGCTGGGGTGCATTTCCGGAGACGGCCCGTTCCACAAGATGCTGGTCGACCTGACAAACGAGATTGGGTTGCTGACTTGGGTAACGGACGTTTTTACGCGCGGCCTGTGGAATGACGGATACGACAAGAAAACCAATCCGGAGTTGGCCGTGTCGGGCGACCTGCGCCGGAGGCTGCGCCGCAAGGAAAAGCGCCTGAGCGAGCACGGCCGGGTGGAGCACCTTGTACTGCGACCGGAGGACGATGTCGGGCGCTGGATCGACGAGTTCCTGCAGATCGAGGCGAGCGGCTGGAAGGGGCAGCGCGGCAGCGCATTGGCTTCTTCGCAGGGCGGTCACCACTATTTCACGGAGGTTGCGACTTCCGCCTTTCGTCGCGGCCGCCTCCTCATGCTGGGCATCAATTTCAACGGCCGCCCCATCGCGCGTCGATGCGCGTTCGTGGCGGGCGAGGGATCGTTCGCATTCAAGACGGCGTATGACGAGGAATTCGCGGAGTTCTCGCCTGGGGCGATGCTCGAGATGGACAGCATCCAGCAGCTTCAGGCGCTGCCCGGAGTGCGGTGGATGGATTCCTGCGCGGCAGCGGACAACTTCCTCGTCAATCGGCTCTCGAACGATCGGAAAACCATCCAGAGCCTGGCTGTCGGGAGCGGTGCGCTGGGCGATCTCGTGATCTCGGGGCTTCCGCTTCTGCGCTGGACCCGTCGGATCCTGACGGGGTCCTCTGAGGCACCGGCGTATTTCTCTGCTCACGCTCCAGATCCCAGGACGCACGGAAATCCGCAGAAATGAAGGAGGCAAGACATGCAAGCTGAAAATCGCGCCGTAGCATCATCCTCGGGGAGCTTTCGCGCCGGCGAGTCGGTCGCAGCGGACCGTTTTCTGGACATCGACCCGGAAACTTTCCGCACTCATTTCAATCGCAAGCCGTTTCTCTTCAGGCACCATCTATCGGATCATCCGCTGTTCCGGCTTCCCCGGCTGGCGGAGCTCGCTCGAACGCTTCCCCCCAGCATCGTCGAGTACAACGCGGGAAAAATCCCGGTGAGCCTTCCCGACCAGGAGAACACGCCCTACACGGGTCTCTCCGCAGAGGAAACCGTCAGACGCATCGAGGAGTGCAGCTCGTGGATGGTGCTCAAGCGCGCCGAAGCGGACCCGGAGTGCCTGGATGTGCTCAACCAGTGTCTGGACGAGATCGAACCGCTGTCGGAGGAAATCGAGCCGGGAATGTGCGAGCGCGAGGCCGCGATCTTCGTGACCTCACCCGCGTCGATCACGCCCTATCACATGGATAAGGAGATCAACTTTCTGCTACAGATCCGCGGCAGCAAGACGATCAGCGTGTTCAGCGCGTCGGACCGGGAAGTGCTCTCGGAAGTCGAACTGGAGGAGCACTTTACTGGCCCGGCGATCCACCGCAACATGGTATTCCACGAGCGATACCAGGAACGCGCCACAGTCTTCGAGCTCAAGGCGGGGTACGGCGTCCATATTCCGACGACGGACCCGCACTGGATAAAGAACGGCGACGGCGTGTCGATCTCGTTCAGCAACGGCTTCAAGACGCGCGCCTCGCTGCGGCGCGGCATGATCTACAACCTGAACGGCAGGATGCGAAAGATGGGGCTGGACCCGACGCCCTACGGCAAAGGCGCCTTGCGCGACTCGATCAAATATCAGGCGTTCCGCGCTCTTAGGCGAGCGGAGGAATGGCTGAACAGACAGCCCCTCGGAAGATTGATCTCGGAGCGAGCGGGGCCGGCGAAGACGCCTCAGGATCTGGCGCAGCCGCAGTGATCCGCTGCGCGCCGCAGAAGACCTCAGGATGAAGATCTGCTTCATCGGGCTCGACAATCTCCCGGTATTGGCGCCTGAATACAGGCAACACACTATCGGCGGCGAATCGGTTCAGCAAACTCTGCTTAGTCGGGCGCTGACGCGCCGGGGCCATGATGTGAGCATGGTCGTTGCGGACTATGGCCAACGGGATGCTGCGCAATGGGAGGAGATACAGACCTTCAAGGCGTATCGCCCCGACGCGGGAATTCCAGTGCTCCGCTTCATCCATCCGCGCTGGACCGGCATGTGGTCGGCGCTGAAGCGGGCCGATGCCGATCTTTACTACACCAGTTGCGCGGGAATGCAGGTCGGCCTGGTGGCGTTGTTCTGCCGGCGTTTTGGCAGGCGATTCGTTTTCCGCGCCGCAAGTGACACGGACTGTGACGGTTCTCGCCTGCTCGTGCGATTTGCGCGCGATCGCTGGCTTTACGCATATGGCCTGCGGCAGGCCGATGCCATCCTCGTGCAGAGCGCTTCGCAGGCGGCGGCTTTGGCGCGCAACTACGGATTGGCGGGTCGAGTGGCGGGAATGCTGGTCGAGAATAGCCTCCCGGAAACCGCCCGCGACATCGACCTGCTGTGGATCAGCAATATCCGGCAGGTAAAGAGACCAGACCGGATTCTCGAACTCGCCGACAGCTTGCCGGAAGTCAAGATTCATATGGCGGGAGGATCCCTGCCCGATGAAGAAGCCCTATTCCGGGATGTAAAGCGCGGGGCGGGCGCGAGATCCAACGTATCGTTTCATGGCCAACTATCGTACTGGGACGCCAACGAGCTGTATGGTCGAGCTAGGGTGCTAGTCAACACCTCCGACGTCGAAGGATTTCCGAATTCGTACCTTCAAGCTTGGATAAGAGGCGTACCCGTAGTGACGCTTATCGATCCGGACGGCGTAATCGAGCGCGAGGGTCTCGGCGTCGCTGCGCGCTCCGCTGCGGAGATTCCCGCTGCGATCAGACACCTCCTGAGTAACGCGGCAGCGTGGAGGGCGGCAAGCGATCGGTGCCGCGCGTTCATGGCCCGGGAACACGGCGAAGACCGGGTCTTGGCCGCCTACCTCGACACATTCGAGAAAGTCATGCGCATCGACACCGCCAACGCCGGTCTGCTCGCATCGAGCAAAACGCGCCATGTCTGACACGCCTTTATTCATTACGATCGACACCGAGGGCGACGACCTCTGGTCAAAACCGCGGGAGATCACCACTCGCAACGCGGAGCACCTGCCCCGCTTCCAATCGCTTTGCGAGCGATTCGGTTTCAAGCCCATCTACCTCACGAACTATGAGATGGCGATGTCCGAGGCTTTTGTCGAATTCGCGCGCGACGCGCTTGCGCGCGGCGCCTGCGAGATCGGGATGCACCTGCACGCGTGGAACTCGCCGCCGCTCGTCCCGTTGACGAGCGACGATTTCCACTATCAACCCTACCTGATCGAATATCCCGGCCCGGTGATGAAGGAGAAGATCAGGATCGTCACCCGCCTCCTCGAAGACCGGTTCGATCAGGCGATGATCAGCCATCGTGCGGGGCGTTTGGGCTTCGACGGTCGCTATGCCGCCATGCTGCTCGACGAGGGATATCGGGTGGACTGCTCGGTGAGCCCGGGTCTCGATTGGCGCGGAACCCCCGGCGATCCAAACGGAAACGGCGGCACGGATTACACGCACTTTCCCGATTTCCCCTATTTCTTGAGCCCCTCCGACATTTCGGCACCGACGAGCGGCGGACTGCTGGAGGTACCGATGACAATCCGGTCAAGCGGCGTGCACCGTAGGGCGCCCTGGGTGTATCGCATCCCGTTGCTGCGCCAGGTCGCCAACAGGCTGGCGTCGCCGGCGCTCAACCACTTGTGTCCGGCGGAGAGCAATCTGCGCGGAATGTTGCGCGCAGCGCGCGGAGCGCGGGCCGAAGGCGCGGCTCATCTGGATTTCTCGCTGCACTCCTCGGAACTCATGCCCGGCGGGAGTCCGAAATTCCGCGACGCGACGGATATCGAGCACCTGTACGAGGATCTGGAAATTCTGTTCGAGGAGCTTTCCACTCGGTGCCGCGGCATGACCCTGAAGGAATTCCACGCGTCGTTCGGGGACTCGCCGGGCGAAGCGGCATCGGGCAGTCCTGGGGACAGGCTTTCCGGTCGGGCCACCAATCCAGAAATGGTCAGGGCCTGAATGATCCGCATCGAGGGCCGAGCCGCTGTCTACGGGGAAGTCTGGTACGAGGAGGAGCCGGCTGGCGATTCCGGAGTGGATATCGTCCTCTACCGCCAGAGGGAGGCTCCGATCGCGGATGCGCGAACCACCCCGTTCCTCTCGATGGTAACCGACCTCTCCGTAACGGAAGACGCGATCACGGAGAGATTCGGCAAGGACTGCCGCTACAAAATCAGGCGCGCCGAAACGAAGGACGGGCTTCGCATGGAGTTCCTCACCGACCCGGAAAGCCGGTTGGATGAATTCTGCGCGTTCTACGACGCATTCGCGAAGCAAAAGTCGGTCGCACCCTCCTATCATCAATGGCTGGTCGCCGCCTGCAAAGCCCGTCAACTCGTGCTCACCTCGGCATCCCGGAACGGCGAGGCCTTGGTCTGGCACGCCTACCTCATAAGCGGAAAAGCCGCCTGGCTCCAGTACACGGGCTCCTGCTTCAGAAACAAGGACAACGACTACCGCGCCCTGGTCGGTCGCGCGAACCGCTGGCTCCATTGGAAAGAAATGCTGCGGTTCAAGGAAATGGGGATGGAGCGCTACGACTGGGGCGGCCTCTTCGAGGACGAATCCGTGCCGGAAAACGCCGGGATCAACAGATTCAAAAAGGACTTCGGCGGGCAGCAAGTGCGTACGTACGACTGCACGGTTCCGGTAACCCTCAAAGGCCGCATCTGGCTTCCCCTTCGCGACGCCTGGCGGCGACGAAAATCCGCCCGGCCTGCAGCGGGCCGGTAGGCCCGTGGAAAACTCTTACTGCTGCGCCGGATGAACCACGCGCAGCAGCGGCGCGCCGCAGCTGCTCGTCACAAATCTCTGGCACTTTGAACGGAGCGTCGAGCCTTGCGTCGCCCGAGTCCGTTGGTCTAGAGAAAGGGGAGATGGTCATGTTCCAGTGCACGTCGATCCCGTTTCACAGCACCCTCGCGTTCACGTTCTTCGCCGCCTTCATCCTGCCCGCAGCCGCAACCACGGATGCTCGCGTGAGCGAGAGCTACGGCAAGCTGCCGCTGTACTTCGAGGCGAACCGCGGCCAGACGCACAGGGATGTGCGCTTCCTCTCGCGCGGTCCCGGCTACAACCTCTATCTCACCGCAAACGAAGCGGTGCTGGTGCTCTCTAAGCCCAATGCGGATGTCAAACGCGATGCGCGCAGCACGCACGCGCGCGGCGCGAAGGCGCAGGAAAAGTCCCTCGCGCTGCGCATGAGCTTGGTGGGCGCGGCGCGCTCACCTCTCTTGAGCGGGCTCGAGGAACAAGCGGGCAAGGCGAACTACTTCATCGGCGGGGATCGATCGAAGTGGCGCACCAACGTCCCGACCTACGCAAAGGTCCGTTACCAGAACGTCTATCCCGGAATCGACCTCGTCTACTACGGCAACCAGCGCCAGCTCGAATACGACTTCGTCGTCGCGCCCGGGGCAGATCCTAAGAAGATCGTGCTCGATTTCAAGGGTACCGACAAACTGGAGATCGACGCTCAAGGCGATCTCTTGCTGCACGCCCCAGGGGGCGATATTCGCCAGCACAAGCCAATCATCTATCAGGAGATCGCCGGAGTGCGGCGCGAAATCGGCGGAGGCTACGTGATCAAGTCCAGCAAGCGGGTCGGCTTCCAACTCGCCGCTTACGACACGACGCGGCCGCTCGTCATCGATCCAATGGTTCTCTCTTACTCTACCTACCTCGGCAGCAGTTACGCTGACTACGCTGGCGGCATCGCGGTGGACGCCGACGGCAATGCCTATGTGACGGGCGGCACCACCTCGCCAGGTTTTCCGACAACAGCGGGAGCCTATCAGTCGAGTTTTCCCGGCGGCCCCCCCAGTTCCTCGTACGCCTTCGTGACGAAGCTAAATCCCACCGGGACTGGCCTCGTCTATTCCACTTACGTCGGCAGCGGCAGTGGCTATAGCGGGGGCCAGGGGATCGCGGTGGATTCCTCCGGCAACGCCTACGTGACGGGCTCGACGCAGTCTTCGACCTTCCCGACAACGCCGGGAGCCTACCAGCTGACCAACGCCGGCATCTACGATAACGCCTTTGTGACGAAGCTCGATCCCGCGGGCTCAGCTCTCGTCTACTCCACCTACCTCGGCGGCAGTACCTATGATTACGCCACCGGCATCGCCGTGGATGCCGACGGCAACGCCTATGTAACCGGCAACGCCGGCTCGACCAACTTCCCGACGACCTCGGGAGCTTTCCAGCCTTCCTTCGGCGGCGGCGGCTTCGACGCCTTCGTGACCAAGCTCGATCCGGCAGGCTCGGCACTCGTTTACTCGACCTACCTCGGCGGCAGCGGCCAGGAATCCAGCGGTGGGATTGCCCTAGACGCCGCGGGCAACGCTTACGTAGCGGGCGGCACCCAGTCGGCCAATTTTCCGACGACCGCGGGTGCCTTCCAGACCACCTTCGGCGGCGTCGGCGACGCCTTCGTGGCGAAGCTCAACCCGACCGGCTCCGCCCTGGTCTACTCCACCTATCTGAGGGACGGTCGCGGCAGCGCGATCGCGGTGGATGTCAACGGCAACACCTATGTGACCGGTACAACGTACTCCGCCAACTTCCCGACGACCGCCGGGGCCTTCCAAACAACGTACGCGGTAGGGAATGACGTATACAGCTCAGGTGACGCCTTCGTCACCAAGATCGATCCCAACGGTTTCGCCCTCATCTACTCCACCTATCTCGGCGGCAGTGGCGCTGACTCGGGCAACGGCATCGCCGTGGACGCGGACGGCAACGCCTATATAGCCGGAGACACCACGTCGACAAACTTTCCGACGACGCCGGGCGCCTTGCAAACGACGTATGCGGGAGGGTATGACGTATACACCTTCCGTGACGCCTTCGTCACCAAGCTCAATCCCACCGGTTCCGCGCTCGTCTACTCCACCTACCTTGGTGGCCGTTCTGTCGACAGCGCCCACGGCATCGCCGTGGACGGCAGCGGCAGCGCCTACGTGGCGGGTTCAACCAATTCGTCAAACTTCCCGACGACTCCGGGGGCCTTCCAGGCTATCGGCCACACCGGTGTCGGCTACAGCAGCAACACCTACGACGCCTTCGTCGCGAAGTTCAGTGACGTGCAGCCCTCGTCGCCCCCGCCGCCCCCGCTGCTCCCGCTGCCTCCATTGCCCCCACTGCCCCCGCTACCCCTCTTCTGATGGATTGAGTTTCCGGCTCCAACGGCGCAACGCCGACGGTGCCGTTGGCGCCGATCGTTACGGTCCTATCGCCTATCTGCACGCTCCAGTTTCCGTCGGTCTGGGTGGCGCTCGCCGTGGTCGCCGTGCACCCTACGCGCAGCAGCGCGATGATCTCGGCGCCAGTCGAGGGCTGCGCGCTGACAAACTTGCCGTGGTACTGCGCGGGCGCATTCGGATCCGACGGCGCGGCGCGCCGGGACGCGCCATAGCCGCCCCTGGATTGTAGAGCGGGGACTCCCGGTCCAGCAGAGTGCTCACCATCCAGTCGGGTTCTGGATCGGAACGCAGGTCTGGACCGGGGACGAAGGCAACCCGGTCTCAAGCTGTGTACAGCCATCCGCCGCCAGGAGAAGAGCAAAACCGGCGGCGAGCATCGCGCCAAGCATGGGCTTGCGGGCTACGGCAACCGAAGAAGCAGACAAGCTCTTGCTCCGTTCGGTTTTCTAAAGGAGGAATGACGCGAGGTACCGCGGCGGGAACAGCCGCGAGCGATCCTGGCGAGGAGCAGATTTTCCCCGACTTACCTGCGGAGCACGATCCCGTCTTTCGGCTTCAAGGTCACCTCGCTGACGGCGGCGCCGCTGTTCACTGCGGGATCCTGGGTCCCGGCGAGCCGCCGCAGTCCTGCCTCGACTGTGACCGTCCTGCTCACGATCGTGGGATTGACGAGCACGACGCCATTCTGAAAGTCCCGGCGCCAGACCTCTTGACTCCACGCGGCGGCCGGCGGCCCCGACAGCGCCTGTCCGAGCTTGAAGTCGTATTCGTCGAACCACGGAACGCTGCTGTACATGACCACCTTGTCGTTGAACGAGAAGTACCCGTCATCGAGCAGGCATGACGTGTAGGCGTAACGGAAAAACCTGTAGTCGACGGGGTTGCCGTGAACGTTGAAGGCGACGATCTTCGGTGCTCTCGTGTTCTGGATCGCCGCGCGGTAGCGCGCCATCGCGGCGGCCCAACCTGCCCTGGTCTCGATGGACCAGATTTCGCCCATGGTGCCCTCCAAAAATCCGCCATCCAGCTGCCCCTTCCACTCCGGATTGCCGAGATCGTTGTCAATGTTGCCGATCAGCAATACCTTGGGGAGCAGCTGCCTGACCCGGTTCCACTCGGCAACGTGCCCGGCGTAGTTGGCGGTGAGGACGGCGGGACTGTTCGCGGGCTCGTCTTTGCCGTCGCGATTCCAGTCCGCGGTCACGCGAGGATTGACCACATTGTCGAGGAACATGATGTCGAACTCCGGGATGTCCCGGAAGAAGACGTTGTAGTTACGCTCGGCTATCCATTCCGGCCAGCGCTGGCCCTTGCCGTCCTGCGGCGCCCAGTTCGAAACATTGACCTCCCAGGTTGGACCGTACTCCCGGGAGAACTGAACCTTCCGCTTCGCCGCGTTCAACAGCCACCAGTCAGCAGCGTCGATTTTTATCTGTATGTCCAGCGATGCGGTGTCGTTCGGATCATCCAACGCCTGGTTGAGAATGGTGTACTGCCCGACGAGAATCTTCGGATTGAGGGTCTTGAGGGCTTGGACGGCTTTCCGCATCGCCAAGGTCGACGTCGTGGCGTACCCGTTCTGCCAGCCGCGGTAGAAGCCGAGAATCACCACGTCCAGCTTCGCCATTGCAGCCTGATAGGCGGGGCTCTCGTAGTTCTTCGTGCCGATGTTCATGCCCAGCAGCCGGGGAAAGCTTGCGGCGGTGGGGGCTGTGACCGGGGCGTTCGAGACGGTTTTGGTTCCGGCTTTGATCGTTTCCGCCCCGCGCGCCCTGGCGGCCTGGGCGACAGCATTCGCACCGTATGGCGCGGGCGTGCCGCCCGCTGCGACAGCCGTACCGCCGGTCGAGACGATGAATAGACCTGCTACCGCGAAGATTAACTTCAACGTACGGAACCCCTCCGTTGACGCCTCCCTTCCGTTGTTGCTTTGCTATTATCTTGCAGTGCAATTAGGTTTATTTCCCTTATCCATCCAATGCGCCAGTTGGACTACTTTCATTGCACGGCGGTATCAATCTTCGACCATTCCAATCTAGCAATCTAGGAATCCCGCGATGAGGCTCGTCTCGGTAATCGTCCCGACCTACAACCGCAGGGAGACAATCCAGGCGGCGATCGCGAGCGTGCAGCGGCAGACCTTCGCGGATTGGGAGCTAATCGTAGTGGACGACGGTTCCACCGACGACACGGCCGCCCTGATCGAGGGCATCGACCCTCGTCTAGTACTGATCCGCCAAAAGAACCAGGGAGTGAATGCGGCGCGCAACGCCGCCATGCTCCGCGCGCGCGGCCGCTACATCGCGTTCCTGGACTCCGACGACGAATGGCTCCCCCACCACCTGGAGCTGAGCATGGCCTTTTTCCGGGCTTTTCCCGGGGAGGATTTCCTCTCGGGGGAATTCAGCGAGGATGGGGGACCGAGGGGTCTCGTTCACTTCCTCCGCAGCGCGCTGACCGACTGGTACCCGCCGCTCGCGGAGCAGGCGGGCTCCTCGCTGCTGAACCTGCCCCCCGGAGAGAGCGACCCCTACCGCAGGGTGTTCGCGAGCGTGGAGCCGATCGGGGAGTGGGGGCGGGACATCGTGGCCCGCACCGCCTACCGCGATGCGCGCCTTTACCGGGGGCGTGTTTTCGAGCACATGCGCTTCGGCTTCCTTTTTGCCCTGCAGCCCACGGTCATTTCGCGCCGCGCCCGGGAAGCGGTGGGCCTGTTCGATTCGCGCTACCGGATCGGCGCCGACTACAGCTACCTGGCCAATCTCTGCCGCCGGTTCAACGCCAATTTCCTGCCGCTGCCCATGGCGATCAAGCACGAGTACGCCCGCGACGGCACGCAGCTGAACGAGGGACACCTCTCGACCGGCCCGACGCGGTTCGAATTCGAGCGGGATCTGCTGCACCAGTTCGACGAATTGTTCGGAGGAGAACGAGGCGAGGACCCGGAAATCACCGCCCTGCGCCGGGCGCGCCAGCTCGTCGTCGGCCGGGCCGCGCTCGGGCAAGGAAACCGCGCCGAGGCTCTGCGCTACTTCGGAGAAGCGAAGCGCGGCCGCGGCGCGTCGCCCGCGGCCGTCCTCTGGTGGCTCGTCCGGATCAGCCCAACCCCGGCCGTCGCGAACAGGATTTACGCCGGATTCCGGCGCGCGAGGGATCTCGCGTGGGAGCTCCTCACGGGACGCGCCGCTTGGGGTCGAATCGCGCGCAGGGCGTGGAGCCGGTTCCGGGGCACGCTCGCGCTCAAGGAAAAGGCGTGACCGCCGCACGGGGTCGATGCGCGCGTCTCGCTCGAGACCAATCTCTGGCCCATTCCCGCGCCGGATTTTCGATCCAGCGGTAAGTGAGATACGACATGGCGATGATCATCGCGAGATAGACCGCGTACGCCACATCGCCGTGCCATAGCTGGGTGCCCAGAAACGCGACGTCTCTCCCGTCGATCTCCCGGTGCGTGAACGGAATGACGTGCCATCGCTGCTCCACCTGGATCGCCGCATCGAACATTCTCTTCGCGATGAAGACGTGCGTCATGTAGATGGAATAAGAGATGGTGCCCAGAAAAACCAGCGGTCGCAGTCTGAGGATCGCGCTCGCACTCCCGGCTTCGAACGCGAAGACGAGCACGACGAACGCGAATACGTAGGGGGCGGCGACCGACAGGAGGGTCGTGCCGGCTACGCTTACGAACGCGACGACGAGCGCGAGTGCGCCCCACTCGACCGCGTTTCCGGAGAGCCATTTCCTGAGCTCGCCATTCCATTTCCTATGGGCGTTCCACGCAATTGCCCCGGCGGCAAATCCGTAGACGCAGCGGATGAGCCCCCAGTCGTAATGGGTGTCCATGTTGCGCTCGCTCAGCATCGCGATCAATACCGGGCCTGCGATCACTGCGAAAAGCGAGGCGATCCATGCGCGCTTGCGAAGTCCGATCAGGCACACAGCGAAGACGACATAGGTGTAGAACTCCGTGCTGATGCTCCAGCTCGCCACGTTCCAGGTCAGGAAATCGTGCACGTGGAGGCTTTGGACAAGCAGCAGATTCGCGAGAATCGTATCCGGCGCGTCCTGGGGCGTGCTGAATACCGCCACGGGCGAAAGCTCGGGGAGCAGGATCCTCCGGACGACCTTCGTCAGTTCCCAGGAAATGAAGAGCATCAGCATCGCAAAATGCAGGGGGTACAACCTTCCCAAGCGCAGGAAGAGAAACCGCCCTACGCCGAAGCCGCCGAGCAATCGTTGTTGGTAGTTCGCGGCGATGACAAAGCCGCTCAGCACAAAAAAGAAGTCGACGAAAAGCCAGGCGTTGCGCAGGAACGGTGCGCCGTACAGATGGCTGTAGGCGTCGAGGTGGAAGGCCACCAGGCACGCGGCGATACCGCGCCAGCTGTCCAACACCACGAATCGTTCCATGTTCGCCCCGAACGCTTGAAGACGGTGACGGCGCTTACTCGTCAAGCTCGAACAACTCGGCTCCGATCTTCTTCACCGCAGGCGTTCTGAACGGGATACTGCGTCCTAACCACCTCACGTATCCCGCGTAGCCGATCCTTCGTCTGCCCATGAAGTCGGCCAGACCGATGCTGGCAAAATTATCCAGTTCGAGGTACCCCACCTCGAACGCGTAGCCGCGCCGCAGGAAATAGGCGTCGGCAAAGGCAGTGATTGCAACGTGGATCCGCCTGCGTCGATGGGACGGCCGGGTAAAGCCTTTGTACGAGTACTGGTAGGGATGACTGACCCTCGCCCACAGGCCATCGCGATCCGGGGCCTCAGTGAACGTGCGCCACGTGTAGCCGACGAGGCGACCGCCCTCGAATGCGCCGAACGCCATGTCGCCTCGAGCCAGGGCATCTCGAACGAAACCGGGGTCCAAATCGAGGTGCGGGTCGCCGGCCGCCTTGAGGAGCTCTTCGCGCGGCACGATTCGCACGGCGATGCCGCGGGGAAGGCGCGGCGCGGGAGACTGCGCGACCAAGGGTCTCACGTTTATCCGGTAGATGTGAAGGCCGGCGCACCGTCGGAGCGCTGATACGACCCGGATGAGCAAACTCCGTTTCCAGCCCCAACGTTTCAAGTCCGCCCGAAGATTTTCGAACTTTTCAAACCGCGATTTCACCGCGACGGGACGTATCGCGACGGCGGCTGACTTGTGAGCCACGATCACCCGCCGTAATTCCACGGCGTCGCCGCCATGGTCAGGGGCTGGACCCGTTCCTGGCATTCGGCTTCCACCGCCCGCAGGATGACCACAGCGTGATCCCCATGCGTATCCACGATCTGCTCGACCTGGCATTCGATGTGCGCCGGCAGGTTGGGCAATATGGGCGCGGCGGTCTTTCCCTCCATGAACGCTTCGCCGTTTATCGTTCCGCATACCGCGTGGGTCGGGAAGAAAAATCTCCGGGCGATCTCCTGTTGCCGGTCGCCCACGATGTGGAGGACGGCCCTGCGGCTTTCGGCCAGGCATTCGAACACCTTGCTCTCCCTGCGGACCGCCGCCATGATCAGCGGCGGCTTGAAGGACGCCTGGGAGACCCAGGTGACGGTCGCCGCCCCGTAACGATCTTCACTGCGCGAGGTCAGAACGTAGACGCCGTTGGATAGCATCCGGAGCGTTTTCTGTCTGATTTTCGCGTCCATTGCCGTCACCTCGACTCGGCTCGGGGCTGCTCGCAAACCGCTTCCTGATGCGATCTTTCTATCCGATGCCATCGCTTTTCATCGAGCTCCCTGTGCTCGCTCGCGAGGAGATCGAACAACAGACGATCGTACGCCCGGCCGTCGATGATGTGGCATTGCCGCTGCCTGCCGATGAAACGGAAGTTGAGGCGCTCCAGGCTTCGAACGGACGGATTGCGGTCGACGATCCAGGTGTTGACCACCTGAAGCCCGAGTTCGCGGAATGCGAGGGTCAGAAACTTCGAGCTGGCGAGGCTTACATATCCCCGATTGGAGAAGGACTTCTCTCCGGCCACTGCCCATAGCGTCCCGGTCTTGAAGACGCGGTCCACGCTGTTCAGGCCGACGATCCCGATCGGGCGGTCGTCCCTGTCCCAGGTGTAGGCCCGGAGAAAATGTGTATCCCGCTGCGCCATGATCTTGAGCAGCGCGGGCGTGACGATCTGCCTTCCGTTCCCGAAATCCAGCCACTGGTAGTTCTCTTTTTGCGCGAGCCAACCCGTGACCAGGTCAAGAATTTCGGGCGTCGCTAGGGGGAGGAGCTTCACGTTTCGACACTCTGCGCCGCGGACGAAACCTCAACACCGCGCCAGAGCGCTGCGTAGGCGGCGAGCAGCTTGGGTACTTCGTGGCACCATTCGAGCTCGTTCTCCACGCGCCTGCGCCCGAACTCTCCCATCTCGGCGCGCCGTGCGGAGTCGTCGAGCAGCTCGACGATCTTCGCCGCGAGGTCCGAGGCGTCATTCTTTTTTGCGTACAGAGACGCGTGCTGGGCCGAGTGACGTCCTTCCGCGAGATCGAACTGCACGATCGGCTTGCCGAGCGCCATGTACTCCATGATCTTGTTCATGGTCGACTTGTCGTTCAATTCGTTGGCGATGTCCGAGTTGACACAGACGTCGGAGGTGTTGAGCATAGCCAGCATCTCCCCATCCGGCACGCGGCCCGTGAAAGTCACGTAGTCCGCGATGCCCAGCTCTTGGGCGAGCGCCTTCATCTCTTCGAGGGAAGTGCCGCCGCCCACCAAGCCGAAGTGGACGTCGCTGCGCCCGAGATCGAGCACGATGTGGCGCGCGGCCCTCAACAATTGGTCGATGCCCTCCTGCTTTCCCATTACGCCCACGTAGCCGACCAGGTAGCGGCGGCCGCGCTTGAGCCGCGGGTCGGGCGGCAGGATCTTCAGGCGCTCGAGGCTCGGTCCGCTGCGTACCACGAACACCCGCTCGGGAAGCATGCAGCCGCGCTCGATCGCGATCCGCCGGTAGGACTCGTTGGTGGCGATCGATACGTCGGCGGTGCGGAAGGTCCAGTACTCGAGGTTCAGCAATAAGCTGTGGAAGAAGCCACGCCGCCCGAATTTCGCTTCGTAGAGCTCGGGGTTGAGATCATGGTGATCGAAAACGAATTTCTTTCCGAGAAGCTTGAAGAACGCGCCGATCAGGAAAAACAGGTCGGGTGGATTGCAGGCGTGAATGACGTCGAAGCCGCGCGTGAGCAGCACCCGCCACGCGAGCACGAAGGTCCAGGTGAGCGCGACTGCGTACTCCAGCGCATAGCCCGCCGCGCCCGAAGCCTCGACCGGCAGGTTGTAGCGGTAGATGTGCACTCTGTCGATCGCCTCGAATCTGCGCTCGCAGCCGCGCCCGGTGGGGCAAATGATCGAGACAAGGTAACCGGCATCCCGCAGCGTGCACGCCTCCTGCCACACCCGGCGGTCGAACGGGCTGGGAAGGTTTTCGACCAAGATCAAGATTTTACGGGGCACTTCGAGCATTCCTTCAGCGGCACCGCTCCGCTCAACCGGAAATCAGCCAGAAAGTGGTGATCAACCAGACCACCACGGCCACGAGCATATGGGGATCGCGGATAAGATCGCGCGCGGTGTCCGTGCCGGCACGCTTGCCGTGTAGCAAATATAGATAGCGGAAAATGCCGTAGATAACAAACGGTACGGTATAGATCAGCCCGGTCGTACCATGGATGCGGACGGTGTCCGGGCTCATGGTGTAGAGACTGTAGCTCATGATCACGCAGCCGGCGCAGATGCTGATCAACTTATCGAGCATGTCGGTGCCGTACGCGGACAGCACCTCGCGATGCGCCAGTGAACCTTCGGACAAGGAGAGGATCTCGGCTCGCCGTTTCGTGAATCCAAGAAAAAGCGTCAGCAGGAACCCGCAAAACAGCAGCCACTGCGACGGGGGAATGCCGATACCGAGCGTCCCTGCCAGTATGCGAAGCATGAAACCCGCAGCAATCATAAAGATATCGAGGAGGACCACGCTCTTGAGCCCAAAGCTGTACGCCAGATTCATCGCGGCATAAGACGTGACCAGCAGCAGCACGTATTTCCCGGCCGCAAAGGCAAGCGCACCGCCGATGAGAGCTAGAACAGCGGCCAATCCAAGCGCCGCCCACGGCTCCACCCGTCGCGAGGCGAGCGGCCTGTGCCGCTTGCTCGGATGGAGGCGGTCTCGCGCGCGATCCTTGTAGTCGTTGACGATGTAAACCGCACTCGCGGCGAGAGAAAAGGCGGCAGCAGCCAGCACCGCTGCGACCAGCAGCGGCGGAGAGTTCCAGGCATGCCCAAAAATCAGTCCTATGAACACGAACGCATTCTTCGCCCACTGATGAGGCCGCATGAGCTTGAGCAAGTCGCGCGGACGCTTCTGCGCCGCGTTCCGCGCTACGTCGTCTCCAAGACCGCGGAACGGCCTGTAATGCGCCTCGGTGCAACGCGCAAGGAAGGGGCGGTCCGCGCGACTGTCGCCGTAACCGTAGATCGTGAATTGCCCAAGATTTCCAAAGCGCTCCTCTAGCCGCCGGACTTTTGCCACGCCGCGGCAGTTCGCGCCGTCCAGTTCCCCGGTGACACGGCCGAGCGCGTCACGACGGAGTTCAGTGGCAATTACCTCATCGAAACCCGCCCCCAGACCCCAAGGCCTGACATACACCGCTGGAGAGGCACTGAGGAGCAGGCAGAAGTGGCCCTGAGCGCGGTGCTCTGCTAGCCGCTCCAGTGCTCGCGGCCGCATCATGGCCGGTAAGCGCTCCCGTGCGAACACTTGCCCTAAGCGACCCAACTCCGAGCTCGGCATACCGTCGAGAAACACACGTAGCACCGCCTTCTTGGCACGGTCGTTCGGCACCAGCCCGAGCACTAGGCCGACGAGCGCCGGCAGGGCGCGCGCCAAGCTCAGGAGAAAGCCGCCTGGTCCGGTGACGAAGCGCAGGAACGCGAACAGCGTGTCGCCGCGGGTGAGCGTACCGTCGAGATCGAATACCGCCAGGACCTGGCGTGCGCGCGCTGCCTGCAGCGCCGCGACATCAGCGTGCATGTCTTGCCTCGGACTTCAGACCGCGCAGCAGCGTGGCCACACCCGCTGCAGCGAGGAGACAAAGCGCAAATTCAGCCGGAGCGCGATGCCGCGACTGGGCGGCGTCCACGACCTGGGATACCGTCACGATATAAAGCGGAAACGCCGCGAGCATGATCCGCAATCCGCGTGTGCTGGCCGCGGTGTCGTCAAGCGCGGCGCGCAGCCAAACGAATGCGCCAAACGCGGCGAGCAACATGAGGCCAGAGAACAATAAGGCGCCACTGGCCGCCGCCAACGTCAGTGATGGATTGCGATTCAATATTTCTCTGAGACCTGTCCATACGCCGTGAAGTTCGAGCTGTCTGCGCCAGCCGTTCGCCGGGCTTTGCAACTCAATGCGTTGTGCTGGAGCGAAGTCAAGATAGTCGAGTGCGATGCGTTCTACCCCAGACTTGGTGCTCAACACCAGCAGGTCCCGCGCGCTGTGCGCGAGCACGGCGCCAGGATGATCGGACACGAAGGCGGCGTACTCGCGCAGACTCAGGGTGGGGTCGCCGCCACTGCGGACGGAGCGCTCCGACGCGGGCAAGGTGGCTGCTATGTGCTGCGCCCGCAGGTAGAGATTATGGTCGAGGTCGTAGCTGGACCGGCCCATTGAGAACTCGCCGCTCGCACCGAAGATGAAGAGCATCCACAAAAGGAGCGGCCCGAGCGCAGCAAGCAAATACGTCACGCGCGCACGGGGCGTCGCTGGCGTGAATGGCGCGCACAGCAGCGGCCAAAGCAACGTGACCGGCCGCACGAGGGTGGCCACGCCGAGCAGCGCCCCGGCGCCCGCCAGTCCTCGTGTTTCCGCCGCACGGGCGAACAATGCGAAGCTGCCGACGACCAGGGGAACAAAGATCGCCTCGGAAGCAAGCTGGTGCGGCAACACCAGCGTGTGGGGCAGCAGGCCGTAGAGCAGCGCTGCGGCGCGAGCCGTACGAGCACTCAGCCCTAATCGCAGACCAATGTCACGCACCCAGAGCATCGAGAGCAGGGCCAACAGCACCTGAACTGCGATCACGGCAGACTGTCCGCCGCACAAGTACAGTATTGCCTGCGGCAGCCAGTCTCCGATGATTCCGTGCGCGGTCAGATAGCTGACAGAATCGCCGCCATCGCGCAAGATTTGTTCATACCCCTCGATCACCTGCATCCGCGCGATCGCGCGGTCCGCGTTGAGGAAGCGGTCGGGGTGCTGCAGGTCGTAGCCGAACATCAGCATATGCAAGACGGGGGGCAGTCCAGCGAGCAGCAGCCAGGGACTACCCCACCGGCCCATGTCGATCGGATTCGCGCCGGCGGCGCGGAGGTTGCCGGTCTCCATATTCGTGCGCTCCTACCAGCAGATCCCTTCGTAGACGCCGGATATGCTGCGCGAATCGGTAACGCGCACAAGATCGATGATGGTCTGGCTGATCCGGCCGATGTCCTTTTCGATGACGGGGCTGTTGCCGGCATTGATGACATCAACCTTCCTCGGCTCCGAATCGACGCCGATGACTTCATGACCTTCTTGGGCAAGGCAAGCCGCCGAAACGGTCCCGACGTATCCGAGACCCCAGACGCTAAGCTTCATGACCGCCTCTTGTGGTTGCATTGGCCACGAGCAGCAGGAAGCAGCCGCGGCCTTACCCGCACTTACCGGCAAGCATTGGTCACAGCATAGGAAGAGCTTGTTGAGGCCCTTGCTGCGACCGCGGGGCGGAACGTAGTCCGATCGGATCAGCAGCCGCTTTCAGAGCGGCGCGCGGGCGTGGGCCTCAGGCTGCGCGACGTAAAACGGCGCAAACGGCGCCCTAAATGATCCCGGCCCTTCACGGGGTCACGTCGAACGCATCCACCGCGATGATGGTATCCGTCGAAGCGCCGTTCCTCGCGCCGGTCACTTCGATCCTCAAGCTGTGAGTCCCGCCTACCAACCCAGCTGCACTGAAGAGGATCGCGTTTTGCTGGAACTGTTCGCTGTCTGCATACGTGTCTATCGAACCGGCAACGAGGGTTCCATCCAGGAATACGCGAGCGATCCCGCCCCAGGGGCCGCGGGCACCGATCCACTTGACCGACGTCCCCGTGAAGGTGAAGGTGGCTTGCGCGCCCGCCGTGGCGATGTACGCGCCGCTCCCCTCGCTCCACGGTCTCTTTGCAGCGGTCGCATCGGTCACCCATCCGGCCGTGTAAGTGACGGACGGGTCCGTCTGATCAAAGCGTGTCGTCGGCATCGTCTTGAGGAGTATGGCCGCGTTATGGCTGTTCAAGGAGATCGCGTTTACGATCGGGATGGAGTCGCGCGGAGAATTGAGGTTGTCGTGAGTGAGCTGCCGGGACGCTTGCGGCAAATTCAGCAAGGCTACGTCGCTCGGGGTCGGGTTCACGTACACATAGCCCTTTTCGAATTCCTTTGAGTAGATATTCGCGCCGTTGGGAGTCGTTTCCCAACCATAGAATCCCAACGCTTTCCCCAAGTCGATTTTGTCGTACTCGTCGTACCAAATTATCTTGCTGTAGTCGCTGTCCCCCCCGTGGAACATGAAGTAGGAGTTGCGCAGGACGTTGTTCTTGCTGATGAGGAAGGATCCCAGAGAGTACCAAAGGGTCTGCCAGTAGCAGACGGCCTTGCCCCAGTTGTCCGTGCCACAGTTGTCAGAGGAGACCAGAGGCTCGGCGAGCTTCGTGTGGCTGAGCGCGGCGACTTTGGAGTTCCACATCCCGCCCAGGGTGTCGACCTGCAGCTTCCATTCCGATTCCTGCGGAAACTGGACAGCCCAGTTCGCGGCCCCCCACATCACGGCGAAGGCGCCTTCCTCCGTGACGGCGTCCGGAGGGCTGGCGCTGGCGTCGAGAGCCGCCCATGCGTTACTCCCTTCGAGAGTCCTGGTCTCGCCCCGGTTGCACCACAGCTTCTGAGGCGTGGCGTTTCCATGCAGCCCGACCGTGATCGCGCTCGCGAAGGAATTCATGGCGCCGCTCCAGGCTGCGTTGTCGGGATACGCGGCTGGGATGGCGCCGGGATTGGGACTGGCGGGAGTGCTGGAATACGTCCCGAACGCGGGATGGTGAAGCGCGATGCAGTTATCGGCAAAAATGCCATCCGCGACCCAGGGCTGATTGACGATGTCGGCCCTGGCCGCCTCCAGCCAATACGAATGGTAGGCCGCAGCGCCGAAGTCCATGAGGTACACGTATTGATTGACGGCGGGGTTCGAGTAAGCCGTGCTGTAGAGGCGATTGCCCCCGGAGTCGGTCAGGAAAAGCTCGGGATGATTGCCGTTGAGGCTCCCCATCGAATGCCCGAGCGAGACGTCGTATCGGGCGATATCGTTGAGGTAGAACTGCGGCGTGCCATCGTGAAAATTGGAGTCCTCCGGTCCCAGCTCGTAGAGGTAGATCTGCACGTTGGGATTGATGGACTTGATGGCTGACCACGCGCTCGGGGCTATTTGGGCATAGCGAAACCTGTCGAAGTCGAGGAGGTCGAATTTCGCAAGGCTCGGCGCATCAGAGGCGACTAGAGCGGGTGCTGCGCCGTAGTAGACGAGGAATGTAGGTATGAACTTGTTGGACCCGGTCGCCGCCCCGATGGCTTGAAGCGGCAAGCCCGAGCCCACGAGAAGAAGCGCAAGGATGGCGGCGCGCAACGCGACGGTGACGGGCTTGCGGCCCACCTCGGTCGAAGCGATCAAGCAGCGCAAATCAAATCTCTCGCACACTTAATGCGGTAACGGCTTCATTGCCAGAATGAACGTGCCGCACGTTGCGAGATCGGCATCCGACAACGCCAGGAATCGTCTCGCGAGAATCGCGCGCTGTGGTGCCGGTGCTCGTTCTGCAACGTCCATGATCACCCGAAGGCCGGCTTGCTCGATTGCGCTCAGGTGCGCGGAGTGAGGCAGACGATTGATCAGATAGGGGCGTGTACCTCGTACGAAGTACCAGCTGGTGTCGCCTATCGTCCAGTGCCCGAACCAGTCGCGAGTCAAGCCATGGCTCTTATAGTCGATGGTGTGCGACATGAGTCCTCCAGGACGCAGGTAGCTGTGCAAGGCTCTGTAGGCCACCGCGATGTCGTCGACGTGTTCGAGCGTCGCCTGGGAAAAAACGAGATCCACGGACTCTGGGTGAAGGAAGCTCAAGTCCGTCCACGGGGCGATGTACTGAATCCGAATCGTGCTTTCGATCTCCTGTCCGGCCCGTTGAATGGCTGCCTCGATCGCCTTGATACGTTGGGGATCGAGCGCATTCTTGAGGATTCTCTCGGTCAGAATCCGGTTCGGGAACGAATAGTCATCGAGCTTTGGAAAAACGAGGGGAAATTCGTCCTCGCCGGGAATTGGGGCGCGCTCCGAAAACAAATGAAGCAATTCCTGAAAGATCGCGAGATTCCTTTCCGCGTTCGCGTGGACCTTCACATCGAGCGCGAAATATTTTTCAAATCCACTCAGCATGGCCGCCAACCCGGTCCCCAGTGAATCCCCCGGCCCCAGCTCAGCAATTGCCCTGCCGGTTCCGATCAACGAGTATCCGGATGTTTGCGCCTTGGCGAGATGCCTCATCCACACCGAATAGCAGTAACGCGCGGACTCCGTCCCTCCCGTTCTGCGGTTCGCGTACTTGCCGATCAAGGGCAGGAATGTCGCTGTGCCGGTTGCGAGCGATCTCAGGCGTAATTGCATCTCCATGCTCCCAGGTCAGATTTCGTCTTTCTCCAAACTACGATTTCCTTTGTACGACACGATCTTGAATCCCGGGTCGAGCACTGCGATCGCGTTGTCCGGGATATCCTTGTAAATGACCGCGTTGGCGCCGATTTTTACGTTGTTCCCGACGGATATTTTTCCGAATACCTGCGCGCCCGGCGCGATGTATACGTTGTCTCCGATCGTCGGCACTCCCGCTTTCTCGCCCTGACCGGACAGGCCGATCGTGACGTGCTGGGAAAGATTGCAGTTGCGTCCGATCGTGACGCCCGGCGCAATGATGATTCCGCCAAAATGGCCGATGTAGAGCCCCGGACCGATCGTCGCCGAACGTGGAAGCTCTATTCCCCACATGATTTGTACCAGGCCATTCAAGACAAAATAGATCGGCTGCAGCAGCAGCTTCAACAGGGCGGGTTGCGAGTCCAGCCACTGCCCAAATCTGAAAACGATCACCGCCTGCACTCCGGGGGCACGCAGGCAGTTCAGGGTTCTGCGCAGTCTCCCCCCTTGCAGGTACCCGTAGGTCCGCTTCATATCCGCCCGCAATGCTCCCCTCGCCTCCTCCACGGTCATTGCCTCAAGGCAATTCCCGGAGCTGGTATGGCGGCTCCCCGGGATCAGCAGATGATTTCGCTGCACAGGACGACCTCGCCCTTGAGCCGGGCGCGCCATGCGATTGTCGGTGAAGGCTGCTTGTCGTCGAACCGCCTCGATATCCAGCCCGAGATCGGCGCGCTGCTGCCGTGATAGACGCGAGAGCGGCTCCCTTTGAAATGCGGCAGCCGGATGACGAGCGTTTTTGCCTCCTGCCTGACCGCGTATCCGTCCGTCAGGGGATCGATCCGGCAGTGTTCACCGCAGTGAAAAAACAGCTCGATATCGTGCTCCCCCGCCATTTTGAGCGTGTCCTCGATTACCACGCGTCTTGCCGCCTTGTTCAGAGCAATCCGCCGCCGGTGCATCACGGGGTCGGGAAGCTGCGCGTACCCGTCTTGCCAGCCCTCGAACCAGTCCCTCTCGGCCGTAGTTGACCAGAGGCTGCAGCCGGCGCGCGCTTTCCTCAGCCACATGAAGTTGCCGCCCGACTGCGATTGATCCCTTCCGTCCACTCGCAGGGTGTTATGGGCCGATGTACCGCGAAAATAGGCGCGCCACGGAGCATGCGTGTGATAAGCATAGGTTCCGGGATCGATCAGGAACTCCAGGCCGCCGACGGACAATGTAAATGCGAGGGCATCGGCATGCCCGTGCGCAGCGATGCTCCGGTAGCCCACCGGCCCCGCGTCGGCGATCAGGCGGATTTCACGGTCGGTCTCGAAGTCGCAACCGAGGATGTAATAGCCGCCCGCCGGAAATGCCTGTCGCGGCGGAAGCCGCGTTTGCGCCGTACTTTGCGCCTGAAACAGCGCCTCGGATTCGCTGCCCAGGAGCCACCGGGTCTTGTCGTCGAGGGCCCCTGCTTTGAGCTTGAAATCACCTCTCCGAAACAGGATTGCCCCCGTGGCGAGCAACGATCGATAGGGGGAGAAATCACTGCCCTGCGCAAGCCTGACGACCATTCCATCGTCGGCATCGCCGAACATCGGAACATTGCCCCCGGCGTCCATGATCGAGCTCAGATACTCGAGCATCGACTCGATGCGCGATTCGTACGAATGGGAGAACCGCTGTCCGCTTGCCTTGCCGGCGAGAAGAGAAAGCAGCAGGAAATCCAGAACGAACTGCTGGTACGACACCGCCTGCTCGCGATTGACGCCGTCGGGGGCATTCTGCAGCAGCGCTTCCCTTTCCAGAATCGCCCTCGCCGACGGGAGCCAGGCGCTCACGCTCGGCCAATGAGGCCAGGTCAGCGCGGCGACGAACAGACCGGCCGCCTCACCGATGAGGTGGTTGTTGGCCGATGAGTGAAGCGAGAAGTAGCCGCGCACAAACTGCGCATGCTGATGGACCGATTCCAGCCAGCGCTGCCTGAACCGCTTGCTCTCCGCGTCTTCGAATAAGGGCGAGCGTGCTGCGCCGAGGAGTTGCCAAGTGATAGACCAGTTGATCAGCCTGATCGCCACCTCGAGCGAGCTCGACCAGTTGGGCCCCTTGCCGTAACGGCACGAGGTGAACCAGCTCTCCAGGTGCTGCCGGATAACGTTGAAATACCGCGCATCGCGGCTGATAGCACATGCCTGCGCCAACGTGACCAGGTGCAAATGCCGGTTGAGTTCCCAGAGATACTTGATGTCTCCGACCAGCCGGGGGTCACGATAGTCGAGCAGCTTGCTGAAGCCGAGGGGTGCTTCTACGCCCGTCTTGGGATCGCGATTCCAGCGTGGCGGCGAATCGAGCTCGACGTCCCGCAAGGCAAACAGATCCAGCTTACCCGCCGCGATGCGGTCGGCGGCGGCGAGGTAGCGCGCCGCATCGACATTCGCAGTGGCATGCACCCAGGGGCGAGGCGCCGGCGCAAGATCCGGTGTCGGAACGACCCCCGAGCCGAGCAATCCTGCGCGCTCCGCATGCATCGACAGCGCGCGAAGAAGGCGGTGCGAAACCTCCATGGGCGTCATGCACCGCAGACGGTTGAGGCGCCAGCGGAACCATTCCATCGTTTCCGTGGCCGCGGAGGGGCATTCGAGCCGGAGTCCGGACTCTACGAAGTCATCCCCGAGCATATCGTCGGCGCCAGATCTTCAGGTTGAGGAATGTCCACAGCAGCCTTCCGTCAGCATAAAGAAGGCTGTTGAAGCGTCGCGCCTCGACTGCGGGGGGCGATATAGTCCGATCGGATCAACGGATCCTAGCTGGGTAAGCCGCTGTACAGTTTGCGGAAATCGTCCGCGAGCCGCGCTACCGTGTACCGCTCCCGTACGCGCCGCCGTGCCGCTTCGGCCATCCGTATCAGGCGTTCGCGGTCGTCGTCCAGGGCGGCTACGGCGGTCGCCAGCGCGCCCGCATTCTTCGCCGGCACAAACAGGCCGTGTTCCCCGTCCTGCATCACGTCGGGAATCGCGGCGACCGGAGTGGTTACGGGAACGCAGCCCGCCGCCATCGCCTCCAGCAGTGAATACGGGAGGCCTTCGTTGTGCATCGTCGGAAAGACAAACAAGTCGGAATCCAGCCAAAGCCGGCATTTTTCCTCTGCGAACACGCTGCCGAGAAGCCGCACGCGATCAGCGAGACCCGCCTTTTCCAAAGCGGCCGTCAATTCGCTTTGATCCGGACCTCTCCCGGCTATGGAAAGCCTGAGTTGCCGTCCGGCGCGTTTCAATTCCGCGAGAGCGTCGATGATCTCGAACAGCCCCTTGCTGCGCACAAGCCGGCCGACATAGACCAGCTTCAGCGGCCTGTCGGTGTTGTATGGACGCGGCTGATCGGCAAGCCCAGTCGGATCGATCGCATTGGGAATCAGATAGACCTTTATCCGTGAATCAAATGCCCGGTAGGCAGCCAGTTCCGCGCTGGACAGAACGGTGACCACATCGCTCGAGACGAGAAAGCGCCGCAGGAGCCAGGTCAGAAAGGCGTTTCCCCGGAAGAAATCCTGGGGCATCGCTCCGCCATGGATCTGGTTCACCACGCGCCGGCCGAGGAGCCTGGCAACGATCGAATACACGAGATCCCGCCAATAGGATTTCGGATCGAGCGAAACGTTCATATGAACGGCTTCGGCTCCGGTCCGCAGCAGGAAGAGCGCGAGCTGGAAAGGGCTGAGCGTGAACCGCATCAGCTTCTGCAGAGCGTTCTCCCGGCGTCCCTCGCTGCCGACCTGGAAATGCAGCAGCCCGTAGTCCCGCGCCAGATCTGAGGCAAAGAGCATCCGCACGTGCGTCGACACGCCGCTGACGGCGTCGAGGGACGGGCCGAACAGGACGATCCTGCGCCGCCTGGACGAGGCCACGGCAGCGATCGCCCCTGCCGCGAACTGCGCCGGGCTCATGCCGCAGCCGCCAGCGTGCCCAGGGAGCGGGCGAAGTCCGCCTTGACCCTGTCGACGGCTGCCTCGCTGCCGTCGTCGTCCACAAACAGCCTGTGCCACATTTCCAGGGCGAGCATCAGCCAGATCCCTTGCTCCCGGTCGACGCGACCCCGGATGTGGTCGCGCACGATGCCGCGCACGACATCGGCGTTGTAGTAACCCCGGTCGAGGCAGCGCTCGGAAAGCAGCACATCGTTGATCAGGCCGCGCCACGGCCCGACGAACCAGCGGGTCAGCGGAACGATGAAACCCACTTTGCGGCGGTAGATGGTCTCGCGGGGTATGTAGCGCTCGGCGAGGCGCTTGAGCACGATCTTCGAGCGCAGCCCGTTGACTTTCAAGTGTCGCGGGAGGCGCGCGGCGAACTCGACGAGCTTGTGGTCGAGGAAGGGCACGCGGGCTTCGATGCCGGCTCCCATGCTCATGCGATCGCCTTTCACCAGGATGTCGTCCACGAGGCGGGTGTGGATGTCGCAGTAGAGGAAGCGGTCGAGCGCGTGGTGACTGTTGCAGCCGTCGACGACCGCGTGAAACGCCTCGGCCAGCCCGCCGTCGCCCACTTGGCTGCGCATCCCGTCGGACAGCACGCGCGGTTGAAGCTTCGTGTCGAACCCCCCGTACCAGGACGCGAAACGGCGCGGAACGTCGGCTATCGAGAGGACCTCCGCCATGTTGCGCAGGCGCCGGCCGTTGGCCGGCAAGCGGCCGGCAACTCCGCGCAAGAGACGATCGCGGGCTGCGGAAGGCATCCAGTCGAGCGCCGGAGTAAGCTGCTCGAACACGTATTTTGAGTAGCCACCGAACAGTTCATCGGCCCCCTCTCCGCACAGCATCACGGTCACGTCTTTCTTGGCCTCGCGGCACATGAAATAGGTGGGAATCGCCGGCGGCTGGCCCATCGGTTCGTCGTAGATCCACGCGAGGAAAGGCAGCTCCTCGGCAAAATCCTTGAAGCCGACCGTAATTTCGTGGTGATCGGTGCCGTAGCGTTCGGCTACCTGTCGCGCGTAGCCGAGTTCGCTGAACTCGGGGATATCGAAGCCGACGGAGAAGGTTTTCACCCGTGCCGGATCTCCCTTCTCCCGGCGCAGCGTCTCCATCATGGCGACCACGATACTGCTGTCGACGCCCCCCGAGAGCTGCACGCCAAGCGGCACGTCCGACATCAACTGCATCTCCACCGTCCGCTTCAGCAGCGCGTCCAACTGCTCCGTCGCCTCTTCGAGGCCGAACCGCTCCGATTGGTAGCGGACATCCCAGTAGCGCAGCGGCTCTGCCGTCGGGGCGCCCTGCACCGTACACTCCATGCAGCATCCTTCCGGCAACCGCGACACTCCCTCGAACATGGTGGCCGGGCGGGACACGTACCGGGTCACCAGGACCTGGGCCACGCCGGCGCGGTTGACCTTGCGGTCGCGCAGAGCCGGATGGCGCAGCAAAGACTTCATCTCGCTCGCAAACAGCAACGCATTGCCGTCGCTCCACCAGTAGAGCGGCTTGACGCCCATCGGATCGCGCGCGAGCGACAGGGTGCGTTCGACGCTGTCGTAGACAGCGAAGGCGAAGATACCCTGCAAACGCGCCGCGAGCCCGCGGAGACCCCACTGCTCGTAGCCGTGGACCAGAACCTCGGTGTCGCTGCGGGTCTTGAAACGATGATCCTGCTCTTCGAGCTCGGCACGCAGCGCAGCGTAGTTGTAGATCTCGCCGTTGAACACGGTCCAGATCGTCCCGTCCTCGTTGCACATCGGCTGGTCGCCGGTGTTCAGGTCGATGACGGAGAGACGCCGGTGGCCGAGCCAGCAAAGATCGTCTGCGGAGCGCCACTGACCTTCTCCGTCCGGCCCCCGCCGGCGGATCGCCGCCAGCATCTCCCGGGCGACCTCGGCCGAAATCGGCGCCGATTGCTCCGGGCGCAGTCTCAGATAGCCTGCGATCCCGCACACGGCATTACTCCGTTTCGATCACGTCGGAAAAAACTTCCGCGAACCCTGCGTTCACGGCGATAAGGGACTTGGTCAATCCGAATGCCCTTTCCTCGAGGATTCGGGCTCCTTCAAATAGTCGCGTCATTTCTTCCTTGTCCAGCAGATGGAAATCCGGGTTGGCGGTCTTGACCCAGAACAGGTTGGTGAGGCGCAATGTGGGGATCAGCAGCCGCCGCGGCAGCCAGCCGACAAACGGCAGCCAGGTATGGCTTTCGATCGGAAAGTGCCGGTGGGGCGTCTGTACGAAATAGCGCTTGCCCAGCCTCTTGATCTCGTCGGCAAACGCCTTCTGTCTCTTGCGGGATGCAGCCCGGAATTCGCGGCCGGAGCGCAATTCCCAGATGACGGTTTTTGGAACCGTCACGTGCTCTATGACCGATGAGCAGTAAACGACGTCGAAGAATCCGTCCGGAAACGGCAGAGATTCCCCTTCGCCAATGACGACGGGTGTGAATCCAAACTGCCTGCTGCCTTGCGCCACGGCCTGCGCGTCGATATCGGCGATATGGACATTCCGTGGCCGTACCGGCGTGCCCTCGAGCACGGCCTTGATGTTGGCTCCGGTTTCCGACCCCAGGTCCAGTATTTTGGTATCTTGATCAAGCGAGAAAAGATTTCTGAATATCGCCGCGCGTTTCTCTCTCGAGCGCCTGGAGAACTGTCTCTGCAGCACCGTGATCGGATCCATCCCATAAGCTTCCCCCTGACTCATCGCTGCTCGCCTGGAGATCCGTCGCTTCTCTTGTCTGTTCCCGCACCAACATTGCATATCACGCCTTTGAACTTGCCGTTTTTGGTTCGGGGAATCGCGTCGACCATCTGAATCTCCACGGCTACCCCGTCGCCGAGGCGATAGCCAGCATTGTCCTGCAAAGTTTCTCGCGTGCGGCCATTGAATCCCCCGGAAGGCACGACCCGGATCGTCAAGTCATCGAGACGATCCTGGCGGATCTGAGCTTCGAGTATTCCTTCCACACCCTTGAAAAGATGGTCGAGACGTCCGAGCGAGCGCCCATCTGGGAGCTTGATCGAATCGTCGACTCGGCCGACGATCCGCTCGATCAGTGGGAACCACCTTCCGCAAGCGCAGCGCTCCTTCGAGGGCGCGGGACGCACGAGATCTCCGCAACGATAGCCGATCAATGGCATCGACGCGTTGTTGAAACCGGTGCCGACGAGCTCGAACAAGCCGTCTTCGGCCGGCAGCATCTCCACGGCGATGTCAGCCGAGATCGGTGCGGAATTCTCCGGACGCAACCTCAGATAGCCAGCGATCCCGCACATTTTGCGTCGGTCCCTTCCCGTCGTGAGGACCCTGGTAATTCGCCAGTGCGAGACCACTCATTCACCACCCATCGGAACTTTCCAGACGCCGTACAGGGTATTTCGTCCCTCAGAACGACGTCGACGTTCACACCGGGATCGACCAGGTTGTGAATGTTGTCGACGAGCTTGTGCTGATCATCCGCTCCAAATGTAGGGGCCGGGACGAGTCGGATTTCCCAGCGTTCGCGAGCAACCTGGGCAACCTGGGATTTCTTGATGTTCTGCACTCCCTTGAACGCGAAGGTGAGCACCGATGGACTGACGAACGCCCCGTTGCTGCCGAAAATGCTGTCCTCCAATTTCCCGGTGACTGGCTCGATCATCGGAAAGGGGCGCCCGCAGCTGCATCTGCCGGATATCCAACGAGTGCGGTCTGAAAGCTTGTAGCGCACCACCGGCATCGCAAGGTTATGAAAAGTCGTTCCAACGACGTAGCCAACGTCTCGAGTAGGCTGACCATCAAAGTCGACCAATTCGACGTATGAATAATCCGGATTGACGTGCAACGATCCAAACTCACACTCCGTGGCAAACGCCACTCTTTCCGCCATTCCGTACATTTCCATGACTTTCCCGCCGAATCTCTCCGCTATCAATTCCCGCTGATGAGGATAAAGCGGTTCGGAAGCGATGAACACCACTGGAATCCTGAGACGGCGATTCCGGTCTGCCATGAGCTGGGCGAGGGTAAAAGCGGTAGACGGATACGCTTGCAGCATCACTGGCGAAAACCGCTCCAATTCGTCGATGATCGCATCCGCGCAAGCATCCCTGAGATGTCGGGAAGAAATCAGAAGTTGGTTGTTGTATCGATTCCAAAACCAGAACGGTGGAGCCTTGCGATCCAATGGCACTATCATTTCGCCGCGGAGCGTCGCACGCCGCATGCCGTGCCTGTATCCGCCCCACTCCCAGTGCCTTCTTAAAAATGCGTTCTCCATCACCGCCGACTTCAGACTTCTGAATACGGCGAGGGGCGTTCCCGTTGTGCCGCTGGTTTTCCCTATGGAGGTCCACGGCCTGGCCTTCCCGGCGTTCGGATACAGCTTGTCCCCGTTCGCCAGCAGGGTCTCCTTGGTGATGATCGGAAAGTACTGGTGCAGTACTTCAACCGACCGTGCAACCGGAAACCGATTCGGGATCTTCCGGTAATAAGGCAAACGCGATATGGCTGAGACTAGAGTTCTGTGAAGGGAAACCATACGTAACGAGTCGATTTCCTCTTCCGTCATTGTTTCATGGCATCGCAAATCCTTAATGAGGCGTTTACATAGCCAATTGTCGCGCAGGAGCGACCGGCTCCAGAATAAGGTTTCAAGGTGGAAGGTACTTATCATCTAAATTGATGCCTGTCGTGTGAACGTCGTGCCCGTGGCGATAATCACGGTCGAGTGACCCAAACCTGCCGCAAAGTCCTGACGCGGAGGAGCACGCAGATTCAATAAGGACTTCTGAAACATTAGGCTACCCAGCGCATCGGGGCCGATCGTGTTGTTCACGGTTGGTGGGGGGCATATGGAGGGTCGTTACCATTGGCCGGCGGGAACCCATCCCAAATTTGCAAATCATCAAGCCAATAGTACATAGGATAGGGGCCGCCACCGTAGTTACCGGATACAAAGATTCGGTCGATGGGAGCATTGCTAACCCCCATCATGGAGGTGTTGCAAGGAGGAGCGCAGATGACGTTCGACAAATTCCCGCTCGACACATCGGCGATAGGCTGCCCGTCGACGGCAACCCAATAGCGGCCACCGTTGTTCGTGAAGTTGCCCGAGCGATGCCAGAAGACTTCCAACTTGAACCACCGCCCAATGGGCACCTCAATGCTCCTATTCTCCACCCTCCAGAATTCTTGATAGGGAAGGGCGCCAGCCGCATTGTCCCCGAGAATTAGCCAGTAAGGCGCAACGTTGCCCCAGGTCACCACGTCGATGGCGGCGCGAAAGTCTCCGGCAGATTTGAACGAAGATAGAAAGCGCCAGTTCTGAGGGGTCAATTGTTGCAATAAATCTGGCTGGAACTTGAACCAGTAGCTAATGTAGAGGTCGCCCGCCTCGTTAGCGGGCTGTAGTAGGAGATCGTTCGATGTTGCCCCCTGGCCTTGGGTGGCATCCCCTCCACAACACCCGCTCTGTGTCATCTGGCTGTAGAGGGTTCGGGTCTGTGTTCCCTTGTGCCCCGTCACGGTCAGGATCTGATTGAACATATAATCGCGGATACTCGCGGCGTCTACCGGCGCATCAGCCAGAAGAAAGAAGTTGCTGCCACCTCCCCAAATATTAGGTGGCCAAGTAAAACCAGTGCTGCTGTCAGTGCCGACGATGTCTTGCCAGCAACCCGTCCCCCAGCAGCCATATGGCGGGTTGAGAGCTGTAGTGCCCTCAAAGCCTGAGCTAAACAAGAGATTTGCAGCCTGGGCTTTGGTCGCAAGAAGCAGCAAACTCGTGCCTAGGAGAAGTGCAAACGCCACAGCGCGTGCCACGTAGGCGACGACCTTGCCGCCAGCGCCGATCGGTGACCGAATAGAACATCGCTGCTTGTGGATCGACCGGGGTAAATACGAGGGAAAGAACAGTGCGTCGTGACGCCGAGGGAATATCATGTTTCCTCCTTGGTTGTTACCTCCCGGCAGCCGATGCCTAAAGGGCGAGGGCGCTCGCCGCGACCTCCGCTACGTGTCTCTGGCGCGAAACTCGCGGTAGACCGAGCGGAGATTTCGTGCGTTGGAACACCGCGGTTCAAGTAGTTACCCAATATCCAGAGCGAGCACCCCTTCAAGCGAAGGACCCGAAGGGGCGATCACCCCATCATGGAGTGACATCAAACGCGTCGATCAGGATCCAGCGATCCGTCGAAAGAAGATTCTTGTCGTTCATCACCTGGATCGTCAACGTATGAGTTCCGGGAGTCAGGCCGCTTATCGAGAAGTCGGTGTGCTGGGGTCCTTCCGTCCGGAAGTACGTATCGAAGTCCTCGACGAAAGCCCCATCCAGGAAGATGCGGGCAATCCCGCACTGGGGTCCGCGCGCGCCGATCCAGCTGATCCCCGTGCCGGTGAAGGTGATGGTCGCTTGCGCGCCCGCGATATTGGATTCCGCGCTGGCCCCTTCGCTGTATGCCTTGTCCCGATTGCCTTGGATCCAATCCGGGCCGTAAGCGATGGCGGGATCGGTATCCTGGTGGCGCGTTCCCGACGTTGTCACGTCGAAGGCATCCACTACGATCAAGGCATTCTGCGAGGCCGCGTTTTGCTGGCCGGTCCCTTCGATCGTCAAGGTATGGCTCGCATCGGCAAGGCCCGTCGCCGTGAAGACGGCCGCCTGGATTTGTTCCGTGGGCGAATACAGATCGACCTCGGCGACGAGGACGCCATCCAGGGATACGCGAGCGATCCCGCTCTGGGTTCCGCGAGCGCCGATCCAGTCGATCGCCGTGCCCGTAAAGGTAAAGGTCACTTGCGCGCCCGGAGTCGTCGACACGAGAGCGGCGCCGGCGCTCCACGATCTGAGCGAATTGCCTTGAGTGAACCCGTGGGTAATACTCGGGATCACGGTGACAACCGGATTGTCCTGAACCCAACCTGGGGTGTAGGCGACAGAGGGATCCGTTTCCTGCAAGCGCGAGATCGTCGCGGCGGGTACGTCGAACGCATCCACGACGATAATATTGGAGATCGCGGCCGCGTTTTGCCGGCCTGTGACTTCGATCGTAAACGTGTGGCTCGCGTCAGCCAGGCCGGTAGCTGCGAACATCGGTACCCGGATTTCCTCGGTCTTTGAATACGTATCGACCTCGGCAACGAAGACTCCATCCAGGAATACGCGAGCGATTCCGGTCTGGGACGTACGGCCGCCGATCCAGCTGACCGAGGAGCCGGTGAAAGTCAACGTGGCTTGCGCGCCCGGCGCCGTCGAGACTGCGGCGCTCCCTCCGCTCCAGGTTCTGCTGGTATCGCCCTGCGTCCAGCCGACGGTGTAGCTCACGGAGGGATTCGTTTCCTCGACGCGCGCCAGAGCCTGAGGCGAAATCCAAGCCAAGCCGAGGAACGTTGATATCAGTGCTACCGCATAGGAACGCTTTGCAATTTTCATCATGGATCGACTCCTTGGCAGATTTGCCACCAAACCCAAGGGGAGTGTGACCGCCCAATATTGAGGGTCCGCGATCCCGGAGCAGGCCGATCGAGCTATGCCCGATGGAGGTGGCTTTTGGCTCCGACATCCCCGAGGGGTTCCCGAAATACCCTTATGACTACTCCCCGAGGCGTTCGCGATGAACACCCCGGGGAGCGATTGCAGACATCAGTCGCGCGGGCCGGTTACCGAAGACCTCTCCCGCAGGACTTCCTAAACTACCTAAACCTACCGCTACTACGCGCCGCCGCCCCCCACAGCCAACAAGGCTGGGCAAGAGCCCCCGAAGGATCCCGTGGTCGAGGGATTGGGCTTGTGGAGCTGGATGTTTCCGCCTCCGGGGCCCGAACCGCCCAATGTGTGATCCGAATCGCCTTCGGTCGTATAGACGATCACGCCGAACCGCGCCAGCCGGATGGTGAACTCATCGTCGACGCCCGGTTCGCCTCTGTCTCTGGCTTCCACGACCCAATCGACGTCACCGAAAAAGTTCGTCCTCGCCGTGCCGCAAATGAGACGGGCACCGATCGGCCGGCCCTTGTCGTCGGTACTCGAGTCCACCTCCATGTAGGCCGTGATGCTGGTCCAATGGACGTTCAGCCCGATGCCGTGGTCGATGTACTCCAGATGCCCCCAAGTCGGCGAGCCGTGCTTGCATCCGCCTCCGACGCCGAAGTTCGCCTTCGCGCCGGAATCGCGGATGATGAAGCCGCCGCCGGTCAGGAAGTCGCACACCCAGGCATTCGCGGAGCCGCTGGCGAGCGCCAGCGCGAGCGCCGCGACTCCAAACGCATAACGTGTCCAAATTCTACGCATTGTTATTCCTCCATTCGCATTGAGATGAGTCGATCATTACCCAGTTAATGTCTCGGCCCTCAGTAGCTCGCCTGGACCGCTTTCGCGCTCCCGCCGCTGAGACCTGCCATCGCGGATGCGACCGCCACGTCTGCGACGCCGGAGACGATCGCGTGAAGCGCATTCACCACGAGGGTGCCGTCCGGCAAGGACTGCTGCTCGTTGAGCACCAGCAAGCCTCCGGGAATACCGATCGTCTGGTTCGGGTCCCCGGTCACCGGGATTGGCGCGCCGTTGACCGAGAGGCCGTCGATATTCGAGACGCCGGCGGCGCTGCTCGCTGTTGCAGTGGCCCGCGACATCACGAAGTCGGCCCCGATGCTGGTTCCGGCGACGTTCAGCGCGAGGGCGGCGAGCGAGGCTTCGGAGTCAATTTGATCCGGATACCCGATCGTCACTGCGTGCAGGGTCTCCCCAGTGAGCAGGGAAGCGATGCCTCCTGTCGTATCCGAGGCCTGGAGAACGTCGCTGGTCCCCGCCACGAGCGTTCCGGTGTCGCCCAGCACCGCGGTCGTCCCGAGGAGCGTGCCCACGGGCGGAACGGGGAGAGGGGGGAGAAGCTGCGCGCTGCTGATTGCAGGCCATACCCACAGCCCACCCAGGAGTGCGGTGACGGCCGCGGTCGAACTCAAACGGGACGAATTTCTGTGACGCATAGTAACCTCCTCGTTTTCAGTTTCGGTTTGCCTAGAAAGATTCATGCTTCTTCCTCATGTGAGGATAAAATCCGGTCACCCTCTCCACGCAATGATTCGTTTGCGAAGAGGGCCCATGCAACAGATTGGTCGCGCCTTGTTACAAGAGCTAGGGTTTCAAGTAAGCCGGGTAGCGCAGCCACGCATACGTCGATCGAACTAGGGACGTCAGCGTGTTACCGGTCATGAAGGCCGGCACCTCACGGCGATTAGCCCTGCTCTCGTTTACTCCGCTATATCCTCACGGAGTGACGTCAAAAGCATCCACCACGATGAAGGCACCGAGCGAAGCCGGATTCTTCGACCCGGTCACTTCGATCGTCAACGTATGGCTTCCCGCGGCCAGGACGGGCGAGGTGAAGACCGTCTCCTGGGGTCCTTCCGCGGGCGCCGGAATGAACAGGTCCAGAGAATCCGCAACCACCGTTCCATCCAGGATCACGCGTGCGATCCCTGCCCCGGGTCCGCGGTAGCCGATCCACCTGACCGACGTCCCGGTGAAAGTGAACGTCGCCTGATCGCCCGGGATTGTCGATACGGCTGCTGTCCCCTCGCTGTACGGATGGTCCCGGTTGCCCTGCAGCCAGCCTGCGGTATAGCTGATGGCCGGATCGGTCTCCTGGCGGCGCGTTCCCGACGTGATCACGTCGAACGCATCCACGATGACAGCGGCCCTCACGGCGGCCGGGTTCTGCCGGCCGGTCACTTCGATCGTCAAGGTATGGCTCGTGTCGGCAAGGCCCGTTGCCTTGAAGTGCTCCGCCTGGAATATGCTGTGGTGGGCCGGGTCAGGCGAGGCAGCATAGGTGTCCACCTCGTTCATGAAAGCTCCGTCCAGAAATACGCGGGCGATCCCGCCGTTGTCGGGACCCAGCTCGCCGAGCCAGCGGACCCCTGTGCCGGTGAAGGTGAACGCGGCTTGATCACCTGCGGTCAGCGAGCCCGCGACGGTCCCGCCGCTATATTCAGCGCCTGTAACACCCTGGACCCAGCCGCTACCGGTGAAGGCGACGGATGGATCCGTATCCTGCAGGCGCGAGATCGTCGCGGCGGGAACGTCGAACGCATCCACGAGCACAAACGCAAGATTGCTGGCGACGTTCTTCTGGCCGGTCACTTCGATCGTCAAGGTATGGCTCGTATCGGCGAGGCCCACTGCGGTGAACAGCGGTACCTGGACTTCCTTGGTCTTCGAATACGTATCGACCTCGGTAACGAAGCTGCCATCCAGGAAGACGCGAGCGATGCCTTCCTCGACCCAGCGGCCGCCGATCCAGCTGACCGAGCTCCCGGTGAACGTAAACGTGGCGTGGGCGCCAGCCTGGTCCGAGGCCGTAGCGCCCCCGTTGCTCAACGCCTTGTACATATCCGAGCGCCAACCCGGGCCGCTGTAGACAACGGATGGATCCGTATCCTCGAAGCGCGTCACCGGCGCGGGCGGCGGCGGTGGAGGTGGCGGCGCATTGTTGGCCACGGTCACCGTCACCGGCGCGGAGGGAGGGCTGACGTTGCCCGCGGCATCGCGCGCGACCGCGGTGATGGTGTGCGAGCCGTCGCTCGCGGTAGCTGTGTTCCACGAGATCGAATACGGCGCCGTCGTCACGTCCGCGCTGCCGTTGACACCGTTGTCCAGCAGAAACTGCACGCCGACCACGCCGACATTGTCCGAGGTGTTGGCACTCACCGACACCGTTCCCTTTACCGTCTGGCCGTTGCCCGGGGACGTGATGCTCACCGACGGAGGTGTGGTGTCCGGCGGAGGCGGCGGCGGCGCATTGTTGGCCACCGTCACCGTCACCGGCGCGGAGGGAGGGCTGACGTTGCCCGCGGCATCGCGCGCGACGGCGGTAATGGTGTGCGAGCCGTCGCTCACGGTAGCTGTGTTCCACGAGATCGAATACGGCGCCGTCGTCACGTCCGCGCTGCCGTTGACACCGTTGTCCAGCAGGAACTGCACGGCGGCCACGCCGACATTGTCCGAGGCGTTGGCACTCACCGACACCGTTCCCTTTACCGTCTGGCCGTTGCCCGGGGACGTGATGCTCACCGACGGAGGTGTGGTGTCCGGAGCAGCCGGGGTGGTGGCGCTCGCGGGGCTGGACTGCGCCGAGAGATTCCCTGCGGCGTCAAAGGCGGCGACGGCGTAGGTATAGGTCGTGGACGGAGAGAGGCCTGTGTTTGGAAAGGAGGTCGCGCTCGTCGTGGCGATCTGGACACCGCCGCGGTAGACGCGGTAGCCGCTCACGCCTACGTTGTCCGAGGAGGCCGCCCAGGAGAGATTGATCTGCGAGGAGGAAACGGCGCTGGCCGTCAGTCCCGTGGGCACCGAGGGCGGCGTGGTGTCCGGAGCAGCCGGGGTGGTGGTGTTCGCGGGGCTGGACTGCGCCGAGAGATTGCCTGCGGCGTCAAAGGCGGCGACGGTGTAGGTATACGTCGTGGACGGAGAGAGGCCTGTGTTTGGAAAGGAGGTCGCGCTCGTCGTGGCGATCTGGATGCCGCCGCGGTAGACGCGGTAGCCGCTCACGCCTACGTTATCCGACGAGGCCGCCCAGGAGAGATTGATCTGCGAGGAGGAGACGGCGCTGGCCGTCAGTCCCGTGGGCACCGAGGGCGGCGTGGTGTCCGGAGCAGCCGGGGTGGTGGCGTTCGCGGGGCTGGACTGCGCCGAGAGATTGCCTGCGGCGTCAAAGGCCGCGACGGCGTAGCTATACGTCGTGGAGGGAGACAGGCCCGTGCTCGCATAGGAGGTCGCGCTCGTCGTGGCGATCTGAGTGCCGCCGCGGTAGACGCGGTAGCCGCTCACGCCTACGTTATCCGACGAGGCCGCCCAGGAGAGATTGATCTGCGAGGAGGAGACGGCGCTGGCCGTCAGTCCCGTGGGTACCG
>WNGH01000816.1_pt1 | contig 52561 bp, 38 predicted proteins | sample 5400631 | NCBI WGS metagenome assembly WNGH01 (sample SAMN13153373, study PRJNA577476) | soil metagenome | isolation source: 115 cm soil or saprolite under Garry oak tree replicate 1 | place: USA:California | collected 2016-06-15 | reverse complement strand
GCGAGGCATCAACAGAGGAAACAAATGAACCAAATCCGAAATGAGTTCGAACCTTCACCTCAATTTTTTTGAGCTGAAGGTTCGACGTAGTGGGTCTCAGCCCAGTATTTTCGTTCGAACCTTCGGCTTATTTACCAGATGGGAAGTGGTTTTTCCAGGCATCGAAGCGTCAAGTTCTATCCTTCAGTGTAAATTCCCATCCTTCAGTGCAAAATCGGTCCACCCTTCAGTTAATTTACCAGCAAGGAACGGCGCTTCATCCCCCGGATCAATCCCGGGGGCTTTCGCGCTCGGACTTCTGAAAAGAAGTTTGTTCGCCCTGCTTGCAAAAATCGTACGTACACCCGATGAACCACTTTTGACCGATCATACCTGGAACTGGAGGAACCCCTATTGCCTCCTATTCCAATAAAAGAACACGCTTGTTACATGCGTTACATCTGCGACAACTGCAACAAGTGCGACAAGTGCGACAAACTTCCTGAACTTTTGCTGAAAGAGCAAAAAGGTTCAGAGAAGAAACGTTCCAGAAACGCTCTATACGCTACACTACTATTTAGTGGACAATCGAAGCATCCAACCGTAAAGCATCCTCCTCTACAAAGAGGAGGGAAGGTGAAAATAGCCCACCTCTGAGAGGAAAGGGAATTTGAAAAAGATGTCGTCGGTCGCACAAATACAGCAGCTACGGTGGCACCCAACATCGTCAGAGGCCACTCCATGCGCTGACTCGCCAAACGAGAATAACACGCGCTTACAGGGCAACTGGGCTGTCTTCGCACGCATCGTTTGGGTGACTTTTACCCTTTTCATCATATGCCTGTTCGTGGTTGCCATCCCTGTTCGCTTTCACGAACTGCAACAACTCTGCGTCCCAGGCATGTGCAATGTGCTGCAGCTCTCTCCTGGTGATATACCTGCCCTTAAGCAGGTAACGTTCTCACTCAGTGCTTATTCAACCTATATGCTATCGCTCGAAGTCACCTATACACTGAGCTATATCCTTGTCGCTGCCCTCATTTTCTGGCGGCACTCAGACAATTGGATGGCACTCCTCGTCTCACTCACATTTGTTGCCCTGGGAACAACCCTCCCTCCTGTCATCGAGGCGTTAGCGAGGGAGCAGCTCGCCTGGCGGTTCCCCGCCCTGTTTGTGCAGGAACTCGCCCCCTTCTGTCTGGTGATGTTCCTGTATCTCTTTCCCAATGGACGATTTGTTCCGCGTTGGACGGGGCTTCTCGCGCTTGGCTGGACACTGTGGAGCCTCATCCGTCCCTTTTTCATCCAGACTACTCCATTCTCATTAGATCATTTCGAGATCGTAGTGATGGTGAGCTTGTTCGCGGTAGGAGCTTTGGCCCAACTGTACCGGTACAAGTATGTCTCAACCCCGGGGCAGCAACAGCAGACCAAATGGGTCGTATTCAGCCTGGGGATACTGGTGCTCGGAGGGGTGGTCTACGTCCTGATTCATCTCCTCTTCTCGCCACTTAACCAGCCTGGCCTGGCTCATATACTCGGTAATGTGGTCAGCGTTCCAGTCTGCCTGACTCTGCCCGGACTACTCGTCGCACTGACCCTTGGAATAGCAATCTTGCGCTACCAACTGTGGGATATCGATCTACTCATCAATCGTACACTGGTCTACGGCACTCTTACGGCGACGCTGGCGCTCCTCTACCTGGGGCTTGTAATGCTCTTACATGCGGCCTTTGTTATCCTTACGAGCCAGCATCAGTCCGAACCTGTGGTCGTGGTCTCGACGCTGGTCATTGCAGTCTCTTTCCACCCCTTGCGGCGACACATCCAGGTAATTATTGACCGGCGCTTTTACCGCCACAAGTATGACGCGACTCGCACCATAACCGCTTTCAGCGAGACGCTGCGCAGGGAAGTTGACCTGGATCAACTCAACGAACATTTGTTGGCAGTGATCCAGGAAACGATGCAGCCCTCCCGAGTCTTCCTGTGGATGCGTGCACCCATCCTGCCGAAGGATAGTAAAACTCGAATCCTACCGGAACTCAGCGATCCGATCTGAACGTAGAAAGGAGAGAGCATGCCAGAATTCTTCAAATTGTTGCAACAATCCGGACGGACCGTGTAATATGATACATACAATGGTCTGTGCCACACCATCCAACCATGCGGTCCATATCTATGCGGACACCAGGCGGCAAAACCAGGCAAAAATCAATCGTACAGTGAGGAATAAGCGTAGTGATGTCTAGACGAGATGCATATGATGCAATTGTAGTTGGTTCTGGACCCAATGGTCTCGCCGCAGCGATCACTTTAGCTCAGACTGGTCGGTCAGTGGTCGTATTCGAAGCCAGAGATACTATTGGTGGGGGTTCCCGTTCGATGGAGCTCACGCTCCCGGGCTTCATACACGATGTCTGCTCGGCCATACACCCCCTTGGGCTTGGCTCTCCGTTCTTCCGCACTCTGCCTCTTGAGCAGTACGGCCTGCATTGGATTCACCCTTCGGCCCCCCTGGCCCATCCCCTCGACGATGGTCCGGCCGTCCTCCTCGAGCGTTCAGTGGAGGAGACGGGTGCGGGACTTGGGCGCGATGCGGAGGCATATCAAAAGCTCATGGCACCACTCGTTGCCGACTGGGATACCCTCGCAGACGCCTTCCTCGGCCCACTCCGACTGCAATCGATGTCTCATCCCTTCGTGCTCGTCCGTTTCGGCTTGAAGGCCATTCGTTCGCCCCAAGGACTTGCGCAAAGCGCGTTTCAGGAAGAGCGTGCTCGTGCGCTTTTCGCCGGGTTGAGTGCGCACTCTATGCTGCGTCTTCATCAGTCGCCAGGCGCGGCATTTGGTCTGACCCTGGGCATCCTTGGACATACCGTTGGGTGGCCAATGCCGCTTGGAGGCTCGCAGAAGTTCGCTGACGCACTAGGAGCTTACCTTCGCTCGCTAGGAGGTGAAATCGTCACCGGCGTTGAGGTCAAGTCCATTGATGCTCTGCCCTCTGCCCGCGCTGTTTTGTTTGATGTGACCCCCCGCCAGTTGCTGCGTATCGCAGGTCAGCGTTTGCCGGGTGGATATCAACGTCGTCTCAGGCGCTACCGTTACGGTCCAGGGGTGTTCAAGGTCGATTACGCCCTTGATGGTCCGGTCCCATGGAAATCCGTGGAATGTAGCCGCGCTGGAACGGTCCATGTTGGTGGCACGCTGGCGGAGATTGCTGCCGCAGAGCACGCGGTATGGCGAGGAGAGCCTCCCGAAAATCCTTTTGTGCTCGTTGCCCAGCAAAGTCTGTTCGATTCCACGCGGGCACCAGAGGGGAAACATACGCTCTGGACATACTGCCACGTTCCTAATGGCTCATCGTTCGATATGACAGAGCGTATTGAGTCCCAGATTGAACGCTTCGCACCTGGCTTTCGCGACCGCATCCTGGCGCGTCACGTCACCACCCCTATAGAACTTGAGCGATACAATGCCAATTACATTGGGGGTGACATCAATGGCGGAGTCCAGGACTTCTGGCAGCTCTTCACACGCCCCACAATCCGCCTCGTACCGTATTCGACACCAGCGCGGGAAATCTATTTCTGCTCGTCTTCCACGCCTCCTGGCGGGGGAGTGCACGGTATGTGCGGCTACTTTGCTGCCCAGGCGGCTTTGCGCCATCTCTTGTGAAATAGTTCTTACAGGGACGTAATAATGCTGTTAAACGTATTCATCTGGAGAGCGGAAAATCCACAAAGGGCCGATAATGAACATTAACTTTTAAACCTACCAATGCGAAACCACAAAGGTTGGTAAATCAATTTGTTAATGTGCATAATCGGCGCTGATATGTATCAACCTAAGACACAGGTCCAGGATTCCAGAGGGCGAGGGCGGCCCCTTCTTGTCACCCTGAGCGCAGCGTAGGGCCTGTCTCGGTAGGCGTCGAGATGCTTCGCGGAGTTGACACTGAGCGGAGCGAATGTGTATGGATTACCCACATCGTCACCCCCGGAGGGTCAGCACATCGTAGCCCACCGAGAGCCGTTTTTCGGCCTCTGGTGGCGGCCCACCCATCGATGCCTGGCTACGATGTGCTGGCCCTGACCAGGTAACGATGTGGGTAATCCATACACGAATGTGCTCAGCATGACAGTGCTGCGACCCATACAGATTCCTGGACCAATTTGTTACATTGCATAATCGGCCCCTACGGTTGCCAGATTATTTTGTTAAAAGTCCTGATCGGGTTCCTACTTTATCTGGCAAAGGCAAAGCTTACGCTTTCTAATCAGAAACTCAGTAGCGCAGTCGCGGCACTTGATGCTGGTAGGTTTTGTCACCAAGTTGCTTGAGTATGAAGTCCGCGACATCTGCTCGAGAGATCTTCGCTTTCGGACCAATAATGTGCGGTACGCCGACTTTGTATCTCCCCGTTTTTGGACCATTCGTCAACTGTGCAGGCCGCACGATCACCCAATCGAGATTGCTCTGCTGGACGAATTGTTCCTGGCGTATCTTGTCTGCAAACATGGCTTTCACCTTTGGGAAGAATGGCAAGATCGGTACCATCCAGGGAACTTCCTGCCACTCTCCGTCGAGCGCTGCGACCGCAAAGGCCGACTGACAGATGAAGAGTTTTACGCCGCGTTTCTGCATAGCATCGATAATATTTTTTGTTCCGATCGAGCAGACCGGTTTCGTTACTTGCGGTCCCACGCCAAGCACACAAACCGCCGCATCCTGGCCTACAACCGCTGCCTCAACCTGGTCAGCATTGAAAATGTCGCCTTGTACGAGGGTGAGCATAGGATGCTTGATAGTAAGAGCTGATGGATTACGGTCGAAAGCCGTTACCTCATGTCCCTGTGCCAGTGCTTGCTCAACCACGTCCCGACCAGTGCCACCAGCGGCACCGAAAATCACGATTTTCATAATGTTATATCCTCTTTATCTGACCTTCGGCAGCGCAGGAACCCGATTTATCACGTCCCACGTGGGGCAGGGTGGGGCACCACTGCTACCGCCGGATCATCTATCTTTTCACACCATTCTCATCAGAAGCGTGCTAGGAATGTGCTTCAAGCAATACCCGCGTCTCGGGGAGAGGGGCAGTCCTGATAACGGACGGAACATCTCCTGCTGCCATCAAAGTGCCTGTCTTGCTGCTGAACACAAGTTGCGCAGCTGACTTTGAAGCGATTGTGTGTGTTCTCTCAGCCACCCTGAGCATATGGGTTCCCTTAAAGAGATGATGATATACCAGACGCCGGCAATGATCGCGATCAATCCTAACCCGCCACTCCAGCTACCTGCATAGGCATCTTGTAGTATCATGGCGGTCACACCGAGGAAACAGTACGTGACACCGGTAATGATGCCGAGTGCTTCCCAGCCCGGCCTCCTGGTGGCCGAGAGCACACCTGCCAGGACAAGCAGCGCCATGAGTAAGACAGAGCCAATCCAGTGCAGGACCAGCGCATGAGCATCACCTTCAGACATGCCTATAATCTGCCACTGTAGCTCTCGCCAGGCAATCGGAGCCAGAAAAAAGGCGAGCAGGAGACTGAACCAGACTGGAACAATCTGAGTATAAACTAAGGAGCGTTTCTTAACCGTTTCATCAAGCGTTTCTTGAATCTGAAACCTTTATCGCATAGCCCATAAACAAATTTGATGTGTCCTTCCTTTTGATGAGTTTTATCTGGGATGCCGCTGCCTTGAAGGACTGTTTGCCCTGTTTCAGTTTAAGGAGTAGATTGATGAGTATAATAGGGTTGATGTTGGGAGCTAACCCGGCGATTTCTTTCTGGTCGAGCCTATACCGTTCCATGAGTGCTTGCAGCTCTCGCGGTTTGATAAACATGTTCCAATCGTGGAGGTTGGGCGGCATAACACTCGTCGCCTTCCATTCCTGGAGCAGTTTGATGGTGACAATCTTACTCATGAAGGTACGATTAATGGTGTCGTAGAAAAAGATGCCACCTTCCTTGAGTACACGAGCAATCTCTGAGATGACCATCTCGAGGTCCTTCACATGCTCCAATACATCACAGCAGTACACAATGTCATAGGATGCGTCAGCAAAGGGAAGGTTTTCGCCAAAACCTTTGCGGTAGTCAATCGTAAGACCCTCCTGTTGTGCGTGGTCTCGTGCGACGACTAGCGAGGGTTCCGACGGATCGACACCTGTCACGCAACAGCCAAGCCGGGCAAACTCCTCTGCCAACAGTCCTCCACCACAGCCAACGTCAAGCGTCTGTTTGCCGCGGGGGTCGATCTTAAGCTGTTCCAGGAGTACCGCCCGAAAGTAGCCAAAGCGACCAGGGTTGATCACGGTGCGCAACATGAAGAGCGTCTCGTTCTCGTCCCACCATGTCGAGGCAAGGCGGTCGTACAGTTCATTATCAACTGGCATAATACTTCCTTCTGCCCTATTTCAGGCAATGAGGGCCGAGGCTTCCCACGACCGGTTGGAACGTGATCAGAATAATGATTGTACATCATACTTGTTGGAAGTGTAGCGTATTCGGCGTTTCCGAAACGTTTCGTGAAGAATTCTTTTTACTATGCATGCACTTCCTTTTGTCTTGCCTGGACGAATTTAGACGCTCTAGCGTCGTTGGCAAGACGCTTTTCAAGCTCCAGGCAAAATAGAAGGCTGAGATGAACGAAACGTTTCAGAAACGCTGGATTCTCTATGATATCATAAAGATCAGGACAAACAGGAGGTAATGCTGTATGCAAACTAAAGCTATCATTATTGGCGGAGGCATCGGTGGACTTACGGCAGCCATAGCCTTACAGCGAGTGGGTATCGACGTCACTGTGCTCGAACGAGCCGAAGAACTGCGAGAGGTAGGGTCCGGTTTGCCGCTTTTTATAAATGCGTTGAGAGCATTACAAAAGCTTGATTTAGCCGAGGAACTTGAGTCAATAGGTACATCAGTATCTTCCGGGACTATCAGCACCTGGAAAGGCGACATACTGGCTGATTTGAGAACCGACGAACTCGTCAAAAGGCTGGGAACGATTAGTAGTGTCGTGCACCGGGCAGAACTCCACACAGTCCTTCTCAAAGCCTTTGGAGCAGAAAAAGTACAGCTGGGAGCTACATGTATAGGCGTTACGCAAGATCAAACACAAGTGTGCGCTCGCCTGGTGGACGGGCGAGAGGTGCGAGGTGATGTATTGATTGGCGCAGATGGCCTCCACTCCCTCACTCGGGCACAGTTGTTCAGTGCAAAAAAGCCGAAATATGTCGGGTACGCATGCTGGCGCGGCGTTGCGGACATCGATATCACAGGACTGGAGACCTGGGCATGGGGCAAGGGCTACCAATTCGGCATGACCCCCATGACCAATGGGCGGACATTCTGGTTCGCTCAACGCTACGTCCCCGAGGGCGCTCAGGATAAGCCTTGCGGAAGGAAGGGTGAATTGCTCGAACTGTTCCATGATTGGCATGACCCAATTCCGAGGGTTATCCAGGCAACAGAAGAGGCACACATACTGCGCAACGATGTCTATGAGCATAAGCATTTACGCCATTGGAGTCGTGGGCGTGTAACGCTGCTCGGCGATGCGGCCCATGCCATGACGCCGAATTTTGGTCAGGGGGGTTGTCAAGCTATTGAGGATGGCGTGGTGCTGGCAAGCTGCCTCGAAGTTGAAAGGGATGTCGCTGCTGCCCTCAAGCTCTATGAAACGCGACGGGTCAAACGGGCAAATAGCATAGGGCAAATAGCAGGGCTCATGGGCCGGGTTGTGCAGTGGAAGAATCCTCTGGCGTCCGGCGCTCGAAATGCGATAATGAAGCGCGTTCCTATAAACCTGCTGTTAAATCTGCCCCTGTGGATACTCGATTACGAAGCGTAAAAGGCGCGGCTTCTGGAGATGGATACCGCGCCTTTCGCATTGCCTTCCCCGAAGAATTATCCACAAACCGAATTCTCTTTCTCATTTTAGAATCACCAACGCTATCCCTACTACTCGCGTGAAAATCTCCAAACCTTCCGATACAGATAGGAAAGAATGATGTTGATGTTTTTTAATCCTCTTTTAATAGCATATGGAACAGAATTCGTGTACACTTACTCTGTCACCCGTTTTGCATGCATAAATGTACGCTGGTAGGAGGAAGATGGTATGGACATAGGAATTGTACTTATTGCCGTATCAGTCTCGACTCTTGTCATCATTATCTGTTTGGTTCTCCTCATCAGGAGTCGAGGAACGAGGCGCTTCAACAAGAGTGTTGTTGCCACTATCACGCAGATCAAGGTAGAAGCATCTACGATGAGCAACTGGTGGGTTGTGATAGCGCAATGGTCAGATACGCAGAGCGGACAGACACTCGTCTTTCGTAGCCCCCACCTCAAGTTTCCTCCAAAACATCACGTTGGGGAGGGCATAACAGTGAAATTTAACGCTTCCCAGCCAAAGCACTATCATATGGAACTTTGATGATAGGTTGTTTTGAATGCTGGCAAAATTCCGGACATCCCTCATATACCATGGGGAAGAACCACGAACATCCAGAAATGCGGGCCTGTGCTCAATGCCGAAATAGATGCCTTGTATCCCACATTCCGCAGTTTCAGCCGGATGGATGATAGATTTTTTCATGGAGCGGTCCCAAGAGGGCTAAGATGAGTCGATGGGCCGACTCCAGACGCAAGACGATGGTGAGTGAGGTGGTGGGGGTCTGCACATGTAGCAATTCAATACCCTCAAAACATTGAAAGACCCACCGCATCGTCGGGCGTGCCGTCGGCTTCCGGACTTGGTCGGGAATGGTTTGCTCTGTCTCGGCCAGGCGTGCCCGCAGCCGGTATTCAGCTAAACGATAGACCAGCAAGCAGAGGACCATGATCAAACTCTAGGCGATGATGCGCTCCGGTTTCTTGACGAAGACCGAGGAGGCCAGGAATAGCGGGACATCCCCCTCATGGGTGGTGGCCAGGGCTAACATCCACTGCGGTGTGTTCCTCCCGATGATCGCGCGAATAGCCATACGTGATCGTGATCAGCGCAGTCTCGGCCTCCATGGCCTCTGCTGACTTACCCGGCTCTTCCACTCGCTCGCCTGTGCTGCTGTACGCTCCACATTCTGTGCCAAAAGACCGATGGCCCAGCAGGCGGCGCTAGCTCCGATCAGATACCCTGCAAGCAGATCAGTGACGAGATGACTGCCTGTGTAGACAAGCAACAGACCGCCACCGAAGGCAATGGCGAGTGTTATTACCAGCAAGAGTCTGCGCAGCAAGCGCTTTCTCACGTACTTCCATACAAGCCAATTGAGAATCAGCCCAAGAAACATGCAGCGAGTTGCATGTCCACTTGGATATCCATGATGGGAAGCTGTTTCAGAAAGCGTGAATGGCGTGGTTGCACTGACACGTGTCTGCTGAATACTCCAGGCTGGAGCGCGAGGAGCTTCCCACCACATGCCAAGTACCAGCCTCATTTCTAGAGAAAGCGGGCTTTGCTCGCTCATTTGTTGACAGCCTAAATTACTCATCCCCAATTCTAGACTGATGGGTACTGGTTGGGAAAAGATTTGTTTGCCAACAATCTCGCTACCTATGCACAGCAGCATTAAGAGGAGAAGATAAGGCAGCACGCGTCGGCGGTATCCTAGCCACAGGCATCCAATCCCCAGTATGAAGGTAAAGAACAGACTTACTGGTACTTCGCCGAATCGATTCCACTGATGAAAAACACAGTCAATTCCTGTCGGCGGTCGATGCAGGAGCCATTGTTCCAGGGAGAGAGCAGGGGAGAGCAATGCGCCGGTCAAGAAGATAGCGGTATACAGCAGAAAAAGGGCGAGCAGCACGAGCGCCAACCCAAACCATTTGTGGGCAGGAGGCAGCGTTTTCAAGCATACAGTCAGACTCATTGTCAGGAAAACTTCCTACTCTTTCAGATTGGTGCAGTAGCGCATTCTTTGCTTACAATGCCGCGTTCTTGGCTCGCTGCGCTGCAGTTGTGCTATGCGTTCCTCTGCTGTCATAGCCCTATTCTAGCAAACCTGGCAACCTCTATATGAGTTACTGCCTGGTTTGAAATCCTGAACTTACTACAGAACAAACGCTGAGCGTTGTGAATGACGTCGAGAGAAGCGTTTTGGCGGGTATAGCAGGCTTGTAACAGAGCATGAACAAAACCACGAGTTAGTGGAGAAGTGGGGTTAGCGGCAGTGAAAGTTCTGGCGGCAGCACCGGAGAAGCGGGTAAGGCAAAAGGCCACTCCGTCGATACTGGCATAAGATGAAAGCTGTAGAGATTGCAGATGTATGGAGTGAAAGTCTACTCCCTCAATTCTACATCTGCAATTAGCCCAGATGTTTATAGAGATACCCTCCCAGCGGATCTGCAACTTGTAGTGGAAGTCGCTTCCAAGATGAAGTAAGCATACGAAATTTCCAACTGCTCTCCGATGTGGAAGCCAATCCTGCCATTTGTGGATAGTAGTAGTACGGGAGCGGCTCTTGAATGGCTCCCCAACGACGCTTAAACTCCATCAGCCCATCGTTATCGCGAGCGGTTCGTCCCATATCGAATGTTTGATATCCTTGCTCACATCCTATCTTGATAGCTGTCCACATGAGTAAGTTATTAGGAGCCAGGTTTAGATACCGCTCATCGGATGCGCCATAAGCATATCGTATTGTTGACCCGGTGGCCATCAGGATCATACCTGCGATAACCACACCTTGATACTCAGCCAGCAAGAGTTGCATCACTCCATTGGAGGCAAAAGCATCCCATAAGTTGTAAAAGTAACTGCGTGGTTGCGATGGCATACCATGTTTTCTGGCACGTGTCTGGAAATGTAAGCAATAATAGTGTTCTATCTCTTCACGATGTTGCGCTACGAGCACCTGCACACCCAGCTTTTGCGACTTTTTTATCTGGTGTTGCACAGGCTTACGTAAACCTGCCCAGATAGTATCAGGATTAGAAGAGAGAGGCATGAGCCAACGTACATATAAATTTCCCTCAACCAGATCCAAGCGTTTAGCGAGCACCTCATTGATACCAGTACGTAATTCCAGATATTTCACCTTTTGCTTCCTGGCCAGTTCTACAGCCTGGTCGATGAGCATATTCGCGCTGGCCTCATCTTTCGCCAGCAATGGGCAAAGGTCGGAAAACGGCAGAGAAACTAAACGCCGCCCTGTCAATGGACTTTGCACTGAGCAGAGCGGGAGGAAGCCGGTGATCTCACCAGCCGCGTTTGTGGTGGTAATCGGGGTGATCGAATATCCGTACAACTCAGTGATCAGGTCCAGCCATGCCCGACTGTAGTAAAAAGAGTCTGTCGTTTGTTGTTGGACGAAGGCACTCCAGCCTTCGTCCAAGGGGATCGATTGTGCCATGGATCTTTCTCCTCATCTCTGCCAGTCAGGTTGTGGCGTCTTTTGCAGAAGCGACCTGGCTCTACTTCTTCGCCATTGTCTCCGCGCGTATGAGCACTGAGACGATCGCCTCTACGTCCTGCTCATTCACCCTCGGGTTGGTAGGCAGGTTAACCAGGTGTCTGGCTGCCCCCTCGGCTCGCGGGCAGGAACCCAACTCGTAATCGCCACAGGCCGGAGAGCTGGCCTCCTCGAGCACCGATGAGAACCAGGTTCCCAGCGTAGCACGTCGTCGAGCACCGTGCACCGTCGAAGTGGGATCGTCTACCCAAACGGGATAGCGCACGAAGGCTGGCTCCGCCTTAGCCGGAGGAATGGGCACCCTGAATCCATTCGCAGCTAACCGTTCCTGAAATGCAGCGGCAACCGCACGACGGTGAGCCACATTGGTTTCCAGACGGCGGAGTTGGCGCAAACCGAGGGCCGCCTGGGCATTGCTTAGGCGCTGTTCGTAGATGGCCGGACGCTTGCCGTAGATCTCCTCATCCGTCGTTGGTTGCGGCAACGGGTTGCGTTTCCCAACCAGCTCATAGATAGCCCGCGTGTACTGATGGATATGTGGCTCAGTCATCCAGTGATACAGGACCAGCTTCAGGATATAGCGAAAAGTTTGCCAGGCAGATGGGCGGGTACAACTCTGCTGAAACTCCTGCAACCGTGCTGCCAGTTCTGCATCGTCGGTCACAACCATCCCCCCCATCGTGGTCGAAATCGTCTTCGTCTCCTCGCTGCTGAAGAAAGCGGCCCGGCCAAAGCTGCCAACTTGCCGCCCGTCGTAGGTGGCACCCAGCGCGTGTACGCAGTCTTCGATCAGGGTGATGCCATGCCGACGTGTCAGCTCAAGCGCAGCGTCAAGGTCTACCGGAATGCCGAAGGTGTGCTGCAAGACTAGTGCTTTCGTCCTGGGAGTAATGCGCCTCTCGGCCTGCTCAAGGTCCATGTTGTAGTTGTCCAGCCGACAATCGACATAGATAGGTCGCGCAGCCGTGTAGCGGATCGCATTGGGCACGACGATGTGCGTCGGAACCTGGAGAATAACCTCGTCACCTGAACCTATCCCTAAGGCGAGCAGCAGGCCGTAGAGTCCCACTCGTCCATGGCAAAAACTGTACGCATAGCGGACGCCAATCTGCTGGGCAAAGGCACGCTCGAACTCAGCGATAGCATCCCCATCGACAAGCTGGCGCGGATGAGTCAGATAGCGCAAGGCGACCAGGCAGTCAGCAAAGTTCGTCGTTCCACCGATAAGTGCCACACGTCGGCTCGATGCCCTGGGGCGAAGCTCTTTCGTCTGTTGCTCGGTCGCTTGTTCGACGGCGATGTGTTTCATGAAAGCATCCTCCTAGAAATAGTGGTGGGCAAGGTCGCTCAACAGAACGGTCGCTTTGATCGGCAACCGTTGCCAGACCGCGCTCACCAGTCGGCGGGCGGGGCTAGGTGAGTCGAGAATGCCGACCTCTAACTCGCGAGGAGCAGGGTAGTAATAGCGATACATCCACTGCGATTGGGCGCTCCACTTGCTCTTGAATTCGGCCAGGCCCCGGTTATCTTTCGTTACCTCACCAAAGTCATAGTAGCGATAGCCTTCGGCGCACGCATCATGGATCGCCCGCCATTGAATGACGTCATTAGGCCGTAGCGACAGGTCCTCTCGTCGCCAGCCGGTAAAGGCATAGAAGACGGTCTGACCAGACATCAAGAGAAGTGAACCAGCCAGCAACCTGGTCTGTCCCCCCTCAATGCGATTCGCCAGCAAGAGTCGCAGCAGACCATGCGGTTGCAGTCGTTCCCAGGCGACCTTGAAGAAGTGGTAAGGGCGCGGAGGCACGGCGACCCAGCGCATGGTCTCCAGGTAAAGTTTGTACCAGGCCTCAAGCTCGCGTTCGGTTTCCGCCTGGTGAACCTGCACACCTAACCTGGTCGCCTTGTTAACAGACCACTTGATGCGGGCGTGATTGCGGGAGTTGCCAATGCGCATGAGCTCTGGTTTTTCAGGCAACTCCAACACGTACGTCTCCCTCCATGGCACACCGACCACGCCCTCCACGAGCCCATCGAGTGCATTCGACATCATCTTGAGCTGGAACTGTGTCCCTTTCTCGCTACGGGTTCGCTCGACGGCTTCGCGTACCAGAAGGGCCGCCGCTTCTCTGTCGCAGGCAAGTGGACCGGCCACCGGCGTACGTGGTAGAGATGATAGCCGGCGACCAGTAAGCAGCCCTCGCATCGAGAAAAGCGGCAAGATACCACGAAGCTGACCATCGGCGTCCTCGCAGATCAGGTTGACGGGCTTATAGCCGTAGGCCTCTTCCAGAACCTGTAGCCAGGCTGGGTGGTGATAAACCAGGCTACCTGGCTGAGCGTTCACGAAAGCTCCCCAGCGCTGATCGGTCCAGGAGTTAACCTCAGCGACGCGCAGGGTTGAGACTGGTTCCGCATCGCCGCGACTTTGCTCTCCTTTTATCATCGTTCCCCCTTTTCTTTCCATACCGCTCCACATACAGTCGGTAAAACAGAAGCCGACGTGTATTGAACCTCATTATGCACTCCGTATGACCTCCAGGATGCGCAGAAAGAAGTCTTGTATAGTCACAGAGTCAATGTCCCCGCTGATCGCAACAACCGCGCGCCTACCGTCTGGCCAACACCCAAAGTGGAGAAAAGGCGCTTGCAAGTCTTCGATCTGCTGGACAAGCGTACTACGCTGTCTTAGCTGCTCTTGGCGCGTTGCTCCCAATCCTTCAGGCATGTCAAGATACCGTGCATACGTATGGGCTTCTTCCAGTGAGCAAGGCACGGTGGGGTATCCTTGCTCAAGCAGGAAATCAACGACCTGCTGAGGCGTTTGTGGCGAGACGCCGATACACGGGCATTGTTTTGCGCTGACTATGCAGGAATGAGACAGCACGCGTACATCGGGACCGAACCAGGGGCTTGTCGGTTGATCCTCTACAGTGAGATGCCGTGCGAGCAGGGTAGCACGAGTGGTGCATATCGCTTCAACTCGCCATCGATTCCCGCCTTCGTGGGTAATCTGAAGTCTGAACTGGCTACGTTCCTTCCACCACTGTGCGATATCCATCAGGCGAGCTATCCAAACTGGCAGCGGTCGATTGCGGGCGCAGGAGAGCAGGATATCGAGGGCGCGTTTACAGAGAAGGGCACGCTCCGGGTGAAGATTGAGCGTGTAGATGCCACCCAGGTCGTAGACACGCTCCAGAACTCTGCTCCAGATGTGGCCAACCTCCTCTGGATCGGTGGTACGCAGACGATCAAAAAGCATTTCATCATCTGGGATACTTGTTGGAATGCGTAGCAGTGCCCCTTCAAAATGAGGACGCACTGTGCAGGCGTTACATGGAATCGCCTGAAAGAGCACGAGCGACTTTTCATAGCCGCTCCTCAAGTGTGGCGGCAAACGGTCAAGATCGATAACATCGTGGAAGACGGCTTCATTACTATCATAGCTAAAACCGAGCGCAGTAAAAACCTGCAGCGATTCTTCCGTCCATCCAAGGTAGGGATTGCGCAATCCCTCGTAGGGAGTCTGTGTTTTCTGAAATACTGAAATGGCCTGCTTGGTCTGCGCGTACTGCTCACTTTCGCTCAAAGAACGATAATCATTGTGAACATAGCCATGGATACCGACCTCAGCACCACGATTGACTACCTCCGTGATGAGCTGGGGATGTCTACCGAGGACGACTGCCGGAATGAAAAATGTTGGCGCCCCATCGCTCTTGCGAAGGAGATCTATGACCGCATACAAAGCCCGTCGTGTCCGTGCCTCTGTAATGCCAAAACGGGTGAACACCGTCCAGAGGCGCCTGGCAAAGTTGTGTGGCCCCTTGGTCTTGAGTGAGAAGGAGACAAGATTCATGACACCCCGTCGACAAAAAATAGAGCTGTAGAACATGATAGCGCCTCTGGATGGCTACTTCTGGATCGGCGACGTCATAGTATCGGAAACCAGCGAACTGGACTCCGCCGGGAAGAGCGTCTCGTAGGCTAACAAGAGATGCTTTTTGCTGTAATCCCAGTTCAGTGCTTCTTCGATGCGCTTGCGCCCAAAGGCACCCATTTTGCTGCAAAGTTCTTGATCATCGAGCAGCATTTCGATTTTGTCGGCGAAATCCTCTATGTGGTTTGGTACGGCATAGAGGGCTGCCTCCTGTGCTGAGAGCCGTGTCTCCGCAAGATCAAATGCTACAACAGGTTTGCCCATCGCCATGTATTCCATGGTCTTAATCATCGTGGAGAACTCGTTCAGCCCATTTTGTGGATCTGGCGAGAGCCCCACATCTACCACGGTAAGATAGCGTAAAACATCTTGGCTTTCCGTCCAGCCGGCGAAATTGACGTAGCCATCAAGTTCGAGCTCATGGGCAAGTGCCCGTAGTGCGGGAGCATTATCGCCGTCTCCCATCAGAACTAACGAAACATCTTGACGTCCACGCTTGTGAACAAGCTCATGCAGGGCATAAAGAGCGTACTCAACCCCATCCTGGATGCTCATCACGCCCACATAGGCCAGCAGATACCGCCGCCCTCCTTTCAGTTCAGGTTCGGGTGCGACCGGCTTCATCTGGGCCAAATTTGGCCCGTTGCGAACTACAAACACCCTGTCGGCACGACAGCGACCGCGTTCGATAGCGAATTTTTTCTGCGATCTATTTGACGTGATGACCAGGTGGGCTGTTCGGTAAGAATACGCTTCTAGGAGGAGCTGAAGCCTGTAGAGCGACCTCATGCGGCCCCCGAATTTCACTTTGAATATCTCTGGCGAGAGATCATGCTGATCGAATATATATTTCTTCCCCAGGAGCCGATAGAACACGCCGATGAGAAAGAAGGTATCAGGGGGATTGGCGGCATGAATGACGTCAAAGCCACGCTGGAACAATACCTTGAAGCTCAGCAGGAATGTCACCAGAAAGGCAACCCCGTATTCGACAACGTAAGCCAGGTATTTATTCCCAATTACAGGTAATCGATACCGATAAATTGTGATATCATCGATACAAATCTGCGCCTCCTCGTATTGTCCATAACCTTTAGGGCAGATAATGCTCACCCGGTACCCTGCGTCTCGCAAGGCCTCCGCTTCGGACCAGACGCGGCGATCAGCAGGAACAGGCAAATTTTCTACCAACATCAAGATGCCCTTGGCGTTCGGATCGCCTGCACTCATCCTGTTACTCTTCTGAATTGACAGTGATCGGGCCGTCATGACAGTTCATCTCCTCTACATTTGATGTCGAATTAAGAAGAAAGGGGAATTGGTGGTCCTCTAAAGTGTTTCACACTAGCATCATAATTGCTGCTGGTGTAGGAGTGGTGAGCATTTGCGTGTAGAAATGGGTGAGAAGCCGGTCAGGAGGTTACAAAGAGAGAATGGCGGCCACTTGCAGGGCCTCTTCGCTTTCTTTGGAGTCTCGCTGAAAAAAAGGTACCAACTACTCTGTGGGCAATTGATATCGATAAATAGATATATTGTCAATGCAAACATACGACTCTCGATACTGGGAGGACCCTTTAGGCAAATAATACTCACCTGAAAGCCTTGATCTCGCAGCGTGGTCGCTTCAGCCCAGACGCGGGAATCCGCAGGTACAGAAAGATTTTCTACCAGCATGAGTATTTTGCGGATTTTTGCCATAGAGACTTTCCCTTCTAAGGCAAGAAGGTGCCTTATTTGTGTTTTATCTTTTTGCGTGTTGCTTGCTCATAGAGTGCGAGAATTTGTTTCACTATCACTGCGCTATCAAGGTGCGCGATATCAGTTCGGCCAGTAGTCGGCTCTGTATGTCGAAATGCATCTTCAAGCGCTGTTGCAATAACATCGGGATCGCTAGGACAAACACTACATCCTTTAGTCTTACCTATGACTTGAGCCACATCACCTACGTTTGTAGCGACCACTGGCACGTTACAGGACATTGCTTCTTTGACAACATTCGGTGACCCTTCGGCGATCGATGTGAGAATGAGTGCATTGGAAGCATTCATGTACTGTACAACTTTTGTTTGCGGCAAGCCGTTAGCAACCACCAGTTCAGCGGCTATTCCTTTAGCATACAGACGCTCGATAGCAGCCTGCGCCAGTGGATAATTTTTCACTGGTATGCGTGGGTCATTGCCGAAGAGAACATAGTAGCGGTCTTGATCCCAACCCAGTGCAGCGCGGGCCTCTGTACGGGGTATAGGGCGAAATAACTCAAAGTCCACGCCGTTGGGAATAACGACGATGTTATCTCCCCTTGACGCTGCCTCTTTCATACCCTCGGTTTTGACAATGACGGCGTTAACACGACGGCATAAGTAGCGGCTGATACCTGCAACAACAGCGCCCTTATTGCTGTAGCCACCGTCGGCAGTCACAGTGCCTAACAGATCGTCTCCCATAAAGGAAGCAACAACAGGTGTGGTCCATTGCAAACGCGCAGTTAGGCACCAGAGGCCATAATGTCCATGTACGATGTCGAAGCCGCCTGTTAGCGTCTTGAGGAAGACCTGCATAGTTGCCTCTAGATAGCGCACGAGTGACGGACCAGGTTTTGGAAGGAGCAATTCTATCTCGAGACCCGCTGCGATAAGCGAATCGACCTGGCTTTTGATAAACGTGCCCGAATGCGGTTTCTGTTCTGTTGGATAGACTCCCGTCACCAACAAGACGCGAAAAGGTTTCTCTGCTGTCTGCTGTCTCGAATGTGTGGAGGACATACTACTCACGTTTCCTTCTCTCTACAATTGCGATCTACAAACCGGGAACTGCCAATTTTTCTCCAGACTCCAGCAATTCTTCAACCGTTCCATAAGGACGCTCTAATCGGTGAGCATCGACAAAGACGCGGAACCAGAGCTCCAGGCTGGCGAGAGCAAACAATTGTGCTTGATAGTTCGCCCTTCCCTCCAGATGGTCACGTACTAAACGTGCCACAAATGCAGCATTCAGATAGCCTCGACTGCGAGCACGTTCGGAAAGCAACAATTGCATGATAAGATCACGTTGACCTTCGCGGAACCAGGTACCCGTCGGAACGTTAAAACCCATCTTCTTGCGTGTCAGAATAGCGTCGGGAAGGAAGTCTGCGAAGGCGCGCTTGAGCAAGTATTTTGGTTTAAGCCCTTTAATTTTGATGTTTGAGGGAATACTCGCCGCGTACTCGATCAGCCTGTAGTCCAGGAGCGGAATACGACCTTCAAGTGAGGCAGCCATCGTCATCTTGTCGCCTTTCATGAGCAAGTTGTCGGGTAGCCAAATTTTCGTGTCCAGGTAGAGCATCGACGAGAGGTCGTCTCTCTGCGGATTTTTTCCCAGCCAGCGGCTGAAAGCGCGACTTGCGTCGATATCGACGCTAGCCTTAGTGCTGGCAGAGAGCAGGTCTACTTTCAACTGGCCATTGAAAATGCCAAACCAGTTCATCCAGCGCTGGGGCGCTGGTTGCGACAAAGAACGTGCTGCCATCTTGAGCTTGCGCATACTATAGGGAAGATGGTCAAGCAGCGGCGTAATCAGCTGGTCGCGGATTGGAGTTGGAAGGACGTGATAATATCTTGCTATCCAATCGACGACGTATTTGGGGTAGCCCGCAAAGAGTTCATCACCACCCTCGCCAGAAAGTACCACTTTGACATACTGTCGTGCAAGCTTGGAGACCAGATAGACGCCTAAGTCGGATGGTTCGCTAACAGGCTCATCACGGTGCCAGGTGAGCAGAGGCCAGTACTTCGAAAGGTCTGAGCATGTCACGACCAGTTCATGATGTTCGGTGCCGAAGTGTTCCGCAGCAAGCCTCGCGTAGGGTAGCTCGCTATAGTTTGGCACGTCGAAGCCAACACAGAACGTTTGGACACGCTGGCTCGTCAATTGGCTCATAGTACCAGCGATAATGCTGGAGTCTACTCCTCCGCTGAGCATCGCACCCACCGGAACGTCGGCCATCATTCGCTCCTCGACAGCACGACGAATATGCTCACGGATACCCAGGATGTACTCTTCTACAGGACGCTGCTCGGTCTTACTAAAGGTGTAGTCCCAATAGCATTCCTCATGAATGGTATCCTGCTCACAGAGTAGCCAGTGACCAGGCTGTACTTTGTGGATATTCGTAAAAAGTGTGGCCGGCGCTGGCACGTAGCGCACACTGAGAAAGTCGGCCAATGCCTGCGCGTCAACTTGCCTCTTAACGCGTGGATGGCAGAGTAGCGACTTAATTTCAGAGGCGAACAGGAAGTCACCGTCAACACGAGTATAATAGAGAGGCTTTTTGCCAACGCGGTCACGGGCAAGTAGCAATCGTTTCCTTGGACTATCCCAAATAGCGAAGCCGAACATACCATGCAGACGGGCAACACAATCCACGCCATACTCTTCATAGGCATGGACTATGGTCTCAGTATCGCTATTCGTGTGGAAGTGGTGACCCTTCTCGATCAATTCTTTGCGCAGTGCCTTATAGTTCCAGATCTCGCCGTTAAAGACGATCCAGATGTCGCCAGTTTCGTTCGATATGGGTTGATGGCCACCGCTTAGATCTATAATGCTAAGACGGGCAAAGCCCAGCCCTATATCACCATCGAGATAGACACCACTATCATCAGGCCCACGATGGGAAATCAGGTCCGTCATGCGCTCAATCAACTCTCGCGAGACAGGTTCTCTACTCCGCATATCGTACACACCGCAAATACCGCACATAGGTTTTTCCTTCCGCTATGGATTACTTGTTATCTGCGTTTGCATACTCTGCTCAACGGAAATGGATGGCTCGTCCATATAAATCTGGAACCAGAGTTCCAGGCAAAGTAAGGTCCAGATAGGACTGCTGTGGTTTACCAGTGTTGTCCTGGTGTGCGCTTTCAGCATCTCCCGAATGAACTGAGGATCTAAGATGCCACGTTGTTGTGCCCGTGTCGAAAGGAGCATATCATGGGCATAGCCGTTCAGGTCACCACGGAACCAGTGCTTGATGGGTACCCCAAAGCCCTGTTTACGTCTCGTCAAAATTTCGGCTGGCAAGAGATCTGCAGCGACCCTCTTCAGCAGGTACTTCAGCACGCCATTGCGTGTGCGGATGGTTGAGGGCAGGGATGCGACATATTCAACCATATATTGGTCGAGCATGGGAGCGCGTGTCTCCAGTGAGTTGAACATGCTGGCCTTATCGACTTTGACCAGAATATCGTTAGCGAGATATGCGCGTACGTCAACGTACTGCAATTGTGCCCTTACATCGAGATCTGATACTGCATGGAATTCACTGGTGAGCCGTTCGTACGGATTATGGTCACGCACCTGAGCGAAGTATTCCGGACTATACAACGAGGAACGCGAGTCAGCAGCGAAAAGCATCTGGGACTGTACGGTACGAGTAGGAAGGTCACGAAGCAAGCTACCGAGCCGCTTTTTGCCACGCATGCCATCAGGCATAAACCTGCTGCCAAATGCTAGCAAGGTGCGTAGAATGGGAGGAATGCGGCTGATTAACCATTCACGTCTATAGGGTATATAGCCGCCAAAGATTTCGTCACCGCCATCGCCGGTAAGGACGACGGTGACGTGTTCTCGCGCCAGCTTGGAGACATAATACGTGGGGAGCATCGAGGCATCCGCGAAGGGTTCGTCATAGGCCCAGACCAATTGTGGTAGCACTGAAATAAGTTCTGGCCGAACAAAAAACTCGTGGTGATCGGTACCGAAATGCTGCGCGACCTGCCGAGCGTAGGGAAGTTCACTAAAATCATCTTCCTCGAAGCCAATGGAGAAGGTCTTGACGGGCTGTGACATCATCGAACTCATCAGTCCGACCACAATGCTCGAATCGATTCCGCCACTGAGAAAGGCCCCCAGGGGAACATCGCTCATTAAACGAACTTCCACGGCATCTTTCAGGAGCGCCATTGTCCGTTCAATCGCTGTGGCTTCATCGTCCTTACAAGTTGGTGTGAAGGGCAGCTCCCAGTAACGCTTCGTACTGATCTGCCCATTTTCGTAGACCAGGATATGGGCAGCAGGCAGTTTCATGACGCCTTTGAAGAGGGTATTTGGTGCAGGAACACAGCTGTACACGAGGTACTCGTCGAGGGCGATATGATTCACTTCGCGAGGGATGCCAGCCTCCAGGATGGATTTGATCTCTGAGCCAAAGATCAACCGTTGCCCATCCCAGTAGTAATTGAGCGGTTTCTTCCCGAAGCGGTCACGAGCTGCTAGCAGGCGCTGGCGTTTCCTGTCCCAGATGGCGAAGGTGAACATACCGCGCAGGTGCTTGACACACTCGTCGCCGTACTCCTCGTATGTGTGAACGATGGCCTCGGTGTCACTATTAGAACGAAAGTGATGACCACGCTCCTGAAGCTCTTTTTGCAGTTCACGATAGTTATAGATTTCGCCATTTAAGATGACGAGGATGCTCTGATCTTCGTTAAAAATCGGCTGACTACCGCCGGCAAGATCGATGATCGAGAGACGGCGCATGCCTAACGCGGCACCGTCACCCACCCAGACCCCCTGGTCATCTGGCCCACGGTGGCGAATGACCTGGCACATGCGGTCGATGAGCTGCCCCGCATTGTCACTACTGCGCTCTACATCAATAAATCCAGCTATTCCACACATTGACTTCAATCCTTTCACATCTTAGAAGCGCCGGTTGCTTCTCAACCATACAAGGTGTACACATAGACGACAGCTAGCAAGTTCTAGAGGACGATACATCCCCTGCGATCTGACACCGGTGCTTTGTAATTCTTTGATAAAGTTCTACATACCTATCCATAATTTGTTCAAATGAGTAGTGCCTTTCGACCGTTTCGCGGGCAGCCTGACCATACTTTTGGGCCAACTGCGGATCATGTAGTAGTGTAAGAAGTGCCTGCGCCATGCCCTGATAATCTTCAGACTCCACAAGCAGGCCATTGACTCCATGCTGAATAATATCCTCGCTGCCACTCACGCGTGTTGCCACGCCAGGGAGGCCGCAAGACATGGCCTCCAGCAGGGCGTTAGGCATGCCCTCCCAACGCGAGGGAAGTACTGCTAAACTGCCTCGGTGGAGTTGTGCTGGTACATCGTTCTGCAACCCCGCAAATTCTACGCTGGTTGCGATATCAAGTGCCTTCGCCATACATACAAGTTGGGTTTGGAGATAACCACTGCCCACCATGATCAACCGTGCCTGTGGAGCCTGCTCGTGTACCAGCTGCCATGCTTGCAGTAGCACATCAATGCCCTTTTCGTAGCGCAATTTAGAGACGCAGACGACGACCTGCTCTCGCGCACCGATAGAAGTATCTCCATGAGCAGGGGTAAAACGGGTGACGTCTACTCCGTTAGGAATGAGCTGTACATCAGGCAGGTCAAAGTCGTGCGCCGCAAGGTAGTCCCTCATGCGCGAACTAAGTATGACTATCGAGGTATGTGTCCGATGTAGCAGAGAGTGAACAAGTCGTACAACTGGCTTCCCAAAGCGCTCCAATCCCTCCAAATCGCCGCCGCTCGGGGTCTGCTGATCGACTTGCAGCCATGATGTGGTAGCATCAAGCGGCCCGGCAATAAGTGAGGCTTTGTCGTGCGACTTTGTTACCTTACCCAAGCCCGATCCTGCTGCACTAACTATTACAATGAGCATTGATTTGCCCGTCAACCGGCACACTATTGCTGCAGGCAACGCCGTCAAGTTGAGCTGACAAACGTGCAGCACATCGTAGTACTGGCGCTGGTGCCATAGTGTCCAGCCCAGGACTAGCAGGGCTAAAAAGTACAACAGCCGCTGAATTGGCCTTGGTAGTTTCTCCCGGCCTCCTAGTAAAGCGCCAGCCACACGAATAACTGGCACTCCTTGGATCACTTCATCTGGTAACCACATCTTGTTGTGGCGGAATGTAATGACGGTTACCGCATACCCCCTCTCACGTAAGTTTTGGGCCTGTGCCAATGTCTGTGTTTCAGCTCCACCAACCAATGGATGAAAGGTTGGAATGGCGATATAAATACGTGGATTGCTCACTTCTCTCTCCTCATTGCTAACGCAAGATTTCTGTTTTTGCCTCTTGTGAGAAGGCAGCGATAAACTTCCAGGCACTGCTTGACAACGGAAATCAATTGATAATCATGGACCACCGATGTGCGTCCCTCTTGGCCGAGTCGTTGCGCAAGGTCGGTGTCTTCTATAATGCGGTGCAATGCCTGGGCCATCTCAGCAGGTTGTTCAGGTTCCACCAGTAAGCCGTTAACGCCATCAGAAATGATGTCCTCACTTCCGCTCACGCGTGTAGCCACACAGGGTAGGCCACACGCCATAGCCTCTAATAAAGCGTTAGGCATGCCCTCCCAGCGCGAGGGCAACACAAAACCCCACGATTGCTGGAGAAGATGAATGACATCTGTTCGCAGTCCCAGAAATTCGACGCTGTCCTGAATACCTAGTTCCGCAGCAATGTACTCCATCTGCGGCTTAAGCTTGCCATCGCCAACCAGGCGTAGCCTGGGTTTCAGGTGCGCACGCCATTCAGAGGGTTCGCTCAGCATCCTTCCCCACGCATGCAACAGTACATCGACTCCTTTGGCATAATCCAACCGTGCTACACAGATGATATCGCGCTCCGGCCTCGCCGGCTCGGGACGTCGTTCTGGTGCCGGTTGGAACCTCCCCGTATCGACACTACCAGGAATATGTACAATCTGCTCGGCGCGGAATCTGTGCGAGGTGAGATAGGAATGGCTGCGCGTGCTGAGAATCTGGTAGAATGCGTTCGATTTGCGCAGAAAGTCCAGCATTGCCTTGCCCAATGGCAATCGGGGAAGATGGCCGATATCACCTGCGCTTGGTGCCCAGTCTTTCAAATCGACTTTCAGGAAAGACGTTTCGGTCAGGGTGTCGGCCATCAACATCGCTCCACGTTCATCAAGCTGCATACGTTGTGCCTTGCCTGGGCCCGTACTCTGGATGCTCAGAACGACTGGTTTATGTGTGAGCTGGCCGATGAGTGCAGCAGGCACTGACAGCTGGAAAGCATGAATCACGTCATAGGAGTGACGCAAGCGCCAGAGCGTCAGGAACATCATGATGAGGTCGGGCAGATATCCCAACCTACCAGTGTTTAGCTGTCCATTACGTCTGTATATTCCACTCACTCGTACAACTGGGAGGCCATCAAGCGTTTCTTTCCGTTTCCAATGCCTATAATGCCGGAATGTGACAACAGTCACATCGTGTCCAAGCGCCTGAAGCTGACGCGCTTGTTTCTCCGTTCTCACCTGTGCACCACCGACATCGGGCCAGAATAGAAAAGCGATGAAACATATGCGAATACGATCTTCCACAAAGTCACTCCTTGCTACATTTTCTCATTCCTCGTTCTAGAATCTAGAGGCGAGTAATTTGCTCCTGTTTTGCCTGTTGTACTGCCTCCACTCGTGGCTCCATCACTTCATCAAGAGCCTCTTTATCGGTCCTGGATGATTGTTTCGTCGTGGACCAGCAGATTGCAAATGGGAGCGCCATAACGATCCAGAAGTAAATACCGATTGATTGTTCCCAAAAATCGTTCTGCTCAAGAGACTGCAAAACCATGCTGACAAGGACTACCAATGCCACTACGAACAGTGTCCGCTGCTCACCGGTAGCTTTTCGCATGCCTGCAATCAAGCCGACACCGAGTACGATAAACAGCAGGCTGAGCAAGGTCAGACCAATGATCCCGTGGTCGTAGAGGGCAGCAAGAAAAAGATTCGAGGCCGAAGTAGCGATTACACCTATAAAACCTACACGCAGATTAACCAACAAAAAATTGGCAGCCCCAAGCCCATGGCCCAGCAATTGTGTTGGGTCAAAACGGTCGAGGAGTGCCTGCCAGAGGTAGGTACGTCCATTAAGCGTTGCAATATCCTGATTAAAAAAGCGGCTGAAGATGGAAACATTGCTGACTGTCGCCAATAGAGCCACCCCAACAGCCAGCGCCAGGCTACTACCGAGCAAGCCAATTTTCGTCTTACGTGATGGTAAAAACAGGATCATAATGATGAGGCTCAAGGGAAGGCAAATAAAGGCACTGCGTGAGAAGGTGAGCGCCATCGCCACCAGAAAGACGAAGACCAGTGTCGATACACCCAGGCGCTTGAAACCATGCAATGTGGATGCACGATAGATCGCAAGTGGAATTACTATGGAGAGAAATAAAGCCAGCTCTGGTGCTGCACTCATGATAGAGTAAATGCGGAAAAGCGATGTCGTAGCATCTTCCACTCCATTTTGCCTGGTGAAGTAACCGTAGATACCATACAGCGAAACAAACGTCGCCGGCATGAGAATGGCGTCGATGAGTCTTAGCAGGTGTTGCCGCGTAGTCAGCACATTGATCGTCAGCACACTAATCGCCACATAATCCAGTATGAGCGTCCATTGTGTCAGGAATGATCCAGTGCCGAGAGGGGATACGCCGATGCCGACCAACGCCCATACAAGGTAGAGAAGCAGGATGGTTAGCGCAGGCATACGCTGTAAGGTTTGTTTGATTGGCATACAAGTCATCAAGAGCAGGGTTGGTACCGTCAAGGCTGTGTCAAATTTGTTGCCATTGAATAATTGCAGTGTTGAACCAATGAATACATCGACCATCACCCAGGCGATCACCAGCGCATAGCGATAGCGCAGAAAGGCCAGCAGGATGAGAGATCCCAGGGAGATACGCAGGGTATAGACAGAGTCCCAAAAGACGCCACCAACCCCGGCTGCAAAGGTCGCTATCATGATGCCAACGAGGGCGATCCGCTGGCGCAGGCTATAGGGAATACTGAACAATGAACCTATGTCCAGCTTCCTTATCGCCCGCAGCAACTCAGGTGGAGGGGTGAGAAGGTCGAGCTTACCAATCAGGCGGCGTAGCATGAAGAGCAGGATGAACATGGTACAAAAATAGACTGCCGAGGTGGCCAGCGCGATTCCAGTACTCTGCCAAAGGCGAGCAAAGATATAGTCAAAGATGGCGTTGGCGATCATGCTGAAGACAGCGGTAACCAGGAGGAAGCGGTTCTTGCGAAGAGCAACAATTGCCCTCGCCAGGATGAAGCCAATCGCCATGGGCGTCAGGCCTACTACGAAGCCCACCAGTGTGCTTGCAGTGCGGTTCGTATCTTCGGCAGAAAAGGCCCCCCGTTGAAAGAGGATTTGCACCAGTGGATGCGCCAGCACAAACATGAGTGCAGCCAGCACGGTTGTGCCAATGCCTACCACCCACAGATAGAAACGCAGCGTTTCCTTGAAGGCTTTCATATCATTTATAGAAGCTTGACGTGAGAGATAGGGTAGTGCGGCACGCCCAACGGAAACGAAAATTACACCAGTAAAGACGCTCACGAGCTTGAGTGAATAGTTGAGTGCAGAGATACTGCCCGCGGTAAGTGATGAAGCAAACATCTGATCAATCAAGGGACTTGCCTGATTGATTAATACGCTAAAAGGTGCTATCCAGGCTACCATAAAAATCGCAAGGAGTTCTGGGTTGCGCAAGTTTATGCTAAGCCGATAGACAAGTCCCGCACGCCGTGCGCGGACGATAACCATGCAAAGTTGCAGGCAGAGGCCTGCCAGCATACCTATACAGAGTACGACGACGCCTTCTGACCTGCGTAGCGCCAGTACAAGTATCACCGTGGTGAGCGGTACCAATAACCCGGCGTAGGCGGGCCAACCGAACTGACCTTCTGCATTGAGAATGCATTCCAGGAAGCTTATCACCACCATCAGCGCAAGCACAGGAAAGATAAATGGGGCCAGGCTCACGGCGAGTGCCGCGCGGAATGGATCCAATGCCGGAGCCGAAAGGTGAATCAGCTGATCACGCAAGGTGAGCATTCCCAGTGTGAGTACTACTGTACCCAGCACTAAGAGATTCAGCAGCGTACTGAAGAGTATGGAAGCCTGCTCTTTTCCTTGTGTGCGTACTCGTGCATAGACTGGAATGACAGAACTTTCAATAGAAGCGCTGAGCAGAGTGGCCATCAGGATAGGTAGCGTGGAGGCAACAAAGTATGCGTCCATTTCCGCCCCTGCCCCGAAGCGCCTGGTGACGACAATCTGATTGAGCAGGCCCATGACGCGAGTCAACAGAGCGGCAGATGCAAGAGTGAGCAGAGCACGAAAAATCTGTTTATGGACAGATTTAGGACGCACTACTGCCACGCGTGAACTAGTAGTGCTACCTTTTTAGAGCCGAAAAATTTTTTCATCCTTGTAGCCCTGTGTCATGTTGCGGGTGTCCACGATGCAGCGTGCTTCGCGTATAATCCAGGGAACATCATAATAGCTATGGTCTGTGACGATGACTACGCAGTCGGCAGCTTGCAATAATTCATTCCTTAGTGGCTGTGAGTACAGTGTCTGATTGCCTAATACCAGAGACGATACATACTCATCGTTGTAGAGTACTACCGCCTTGCGAGCAATCAACTCTTGAAGAACATCGAGTGCAGGGGATTCACGTACATCCCCCACGTTACGCTTGTAGGCGACGCCTAAAACAAGCACGGTCGCACCGTTGAAGCTGAGACGCTGTTCGTTCAGCGCCTCACCGATCTTATTCACAACGTAACGCGGCATGCTACTGTTGACCTCCGCTGCCAGTTCGATAAAGCGTGCCGTGTAATCAAGTGTCTTGAGTTTCCAGGACAGATAGTGCGGGTCGACTGGAATACAATGCCCACCCAGACCCGGACCTGGCAGGAAACGCATGAAACCGAAAGGCTTCGTCGCTGCTGCATCAATGACTTCCCATACATTGATGGAAAGCTTTTCACAAATAATGGCGATCTCGTTCACCAGCCCGATGTTGACGGCACGGAAGGTATTCTCCAGCAGCTTAGCCATCTCCGCAACACGCGCTGAGGAGACTGACACGACTTTCTCGATAGCTACTCCATAGAAGGCCTGCGCCAGTTTTGTACAGGTTGGTGTAATGCCACCAACGATTTTGGGCGTGGTGCGTGCACTGAAGTCGAGATTGCCCGGGTCGATGCGCTCTGGTGAAAAGGCCAGGAAGAAGTCAAGGCCGACTTTCAGGCCGGTGGATTCCAGTTCTGACAGCAACACTTCGTCGGTTGTACCAGGGTAAGTCGTGCTTTCCAGTATAACGAGCTCCCCAGGATGCAGGTGGTCTCGTACCTGCTGTGTAGCTGAGATAATGTAGGAAATATCCGGATCGCGTGTCTTCCGCAATGGGGTGGGAACACAGATACTAACCGCGTCGATGTCATCTAACGCACTGTAATCACTGGTAAAACAGATATATTTTGTATCGATGAGTCTCTGTAACGCACTGCTCGAAACATCAGGAATATAGCTCTCACCACGACTTGCCTGGTCGACTCTTTGCTGGTCTGTGTCAATGCCAGTAACGTGGAAGCCAGCCTCTGCGAACGTAACTGCGAGCGGTAGCCCTACATAGCCGAGGCCAATGATTCCAACACGCAAGGACCGTGTGGAAACCTTTTCCAGGAATGGGCGCTCCATCGCTTTCTCCTTTTCTGCTGTCGCCGTTTGTGGTTCTACACTAAAGTAACTGCAAGATCATTCGCGATCTTCTTTCTTCGCTTGCAGGCTTGGTAGGACAAGGGTAATATCTGAGGAATCCCCCAGACCGTTCATAGAAGGTGTATCAAACGGCCTGGTCATAGTAGGAATAGCTGTTTGAAGGTGCCGCGCATCCTTCAAATACTGACGAATCTCTCCATGCTCGTGCCAGCGATTCTTGTTAATGACAACCCCTAGTACCGGGGTGTGTATTTTGTCTAACAAGTGCTTGACACGTAATAATAATTTGCGAGGCGTTTTAGATGGGTCAACAACCAGCACTATCGTCTGAACATAGGAAGCCAGAATCTGTGCATCAGCCGCCGGAAGCAAAGGAGGGGTATCGAAGATAACATAGTCAAAAGGAGCTCTCTTTAAACGTTCAAGGAATAGGTTACCCTGCGGAGACGAGAGCAAATCCATGAAGTTGGAGGGAAGCACCCCTGCTGTCAGGACTTGCAAGTTCGGAATATCAGTCAACTGGTCATCAAGGTACTCTTCAATCTCTGCCTGTGTCTCGGTAAATGCGTTTGCAAGTTTCGGCCGTTTTTCGAGTTCAAAGTATTGATCTAGGGTTGGACTGCGAAGGTCTGCATCTACCAGAAGGACTTGCTTGCCTGCCACCGCCAGAAAGGACGCAAGATTGGCGGCAATGCTACTTTTGCCTTCACCTGCCAGGGCGCTCGTGACCATCACCAGCTTGAAGGGTTTGATCTTCTGTGCAGCATCGAGGCTCGCGGATAGTACGCGATATCCTTCAGCCAGGGCCGGTATTTCCTCGGCTCTTTTGGTGCGCTGTTTACTTGAGAGCCAGGGGAAAACCGCCAATGTCTCCATATTCAGAAGCTCTTGCACTTCCTCGGAGCTTTTCAGGCGATCCTCGATCCATTCAAAAATAACAATGAGTGCCAGCGCAAGACCCAGGCCAACCAGTGCACCGATACCCGTATTCACCAGCACTTTGGGTCGGACGGGGACGGTAGGCATCTGTGCCGGCAGAATTTGTACCCTTCCTGGAAGTTGCGAGCTCGCGAATTGCGAAAAGCTCAGACTAACCTCGTTCGCAAGGTTCATCGCCAGTCGCGGATCGCGATTCTCGACATCAAGCTCAATAAGTGGCGTATTGGTTTGAGGTTTGGCGGTGATCATTGCCCTGAGTTGATCGGGTGTCAGTCCGTGGTGCAGTTCTGCGACAGGGTCAAGTACTACGTGGCCTGTAAGCAACTGAGCATACGTCTGAACAGCTTCCACACTCGCGGTGAAGTTCTCAGCGGCTGAGGCCGATGTCCCCACATCGATAATGAGGGTTGTAGAAGCTTGATAGACAGGAGTTGTAATCTTACTGATTACAAAGCTTGCACTACTGCAAAGAACAACTCCTAGTATTACCACCCATGCCCACCGCTTAGCAAGCACGATATAGTAATTCAATGGAATTTTCATGAGAGATCCATCCTTGAGCAAAGATTTGTGTTGAATCCATACACATTTAAAGCCCTTCCAAATAACCCATCCATGGATTTTCAACAGACAGATATATTTTGGTGTTTAGACTAATTTCGTCTGAATCGGCCAGGGAAGGGTTTGAAACTACTTGATATTGCATTCACTTTCGAGACGGCTCAACTCGCTTTTGAAGCGGTCTTACAGCGATTCCTAACTCGATTTAGTCTAAACGTCAAAATATATCAACATAAATACATATGAACGAATACAGCACCCTTCTTGCTTCCCACTCAAGGATATCCTCTTTTACGTAGGAATTCGGTTGTTGCCAATGTAGAGATAGCGTTGCAAAAGGTGTATCCTGGTATATATCCCTCTCCTTCCTTATCTACGGCGCGTTGACTGGAAGGCGAGCGCTTGCATTGATGCTTCGTCGAAGCGAGGACTTGACCGTGGAAGAAGCTGATCAAACTAACTATATGATGTATGGCCGTGCCAACTTTGATTTGCTTCGGCAACGAGTGCTTCATCATCGAAAGTGTGCATGAACCGGTAGAAGGGGAGTACTCCACCAATTCTCCACACTCCCTTCCCAGAGCTTCACTGATTCTCTACCATAACGAACATCATATCAGCACTTGCAGATGGTATTTTCTGATGAGAATGTTAATATTCTCAAAACTGTGAAAACTTTCTAGTATAGCCTCGTGGAAATGACGCAGGGAGTCTGGATGCTCTTAAAAGAGGCTCTTAGCAGTAGTATACGCTCTCGCGTTATTTTTACGTCCCTGTGCTAGTTAGCCGAGAGGATGGACAGTTACCTTGCTGTGAACATCTGTAACGTTGGAATATCAGTGGATAGAAGATGGAATATGATGAGTGATCGTGTAAACACATTACGAACTTCCGATAGCGAAGTGCGAGCAGAGGGTCGAGCGACCACAGCTCCCAACTCACAACCAGCAACTCATAAAGTAGCTTATGATGCGCTGGTGCTTGATGGGAAGTTGCGGAAATCCCTGGCCACCGTACGTTCGCTTGGTAGCCGAGGGCTACGTGTTGCTGTATTGGAAACCTCTGATAGCGGTGGTGTGCCAGCCTTCTCGTCGCGCTGGTGTCAGCAGAGATTTGTTTGTCCAGCAAACGAGGGCACAGAAGCATATTTTACCTATTTGGAGCAGGTGCTTGACCGTATTGATGCACGGGTACTGATCGCTTCCTCAGACGCCACGATAGCGTTAATACGCCGGCATCGTGAGCAACTTGAGCGGCGGGTACGGATTGCCCTGGCCAAAGAACCTGCTTTGGGCACAGCCATCAATAAGGAGCAAATGTTGGCCATCGCTAGGCAACTAGGAGTGGCGGTTCCACGTGCTGTCGCTGTGGGAGCGGTGAGCGAAGTGGCAGCGGCACTGCATGAGATTGGACTACCGGCCGTAGTCAAACCTGTGGAGTCATGGGGATGGAATGGGCAACAAGGATCCAGGATTGTGCCACAGTTAGTGATGACCCCCGATGAGGCACGGCATGCAGTTGAGGAACTGACACGCTTTGGGGGGACAACGCTCTTTCAAGAGTTCCTCTCGGGCAGGCGTGAGTCCCTGAGTCTCTTCTATGCGAATGGCGAGGTCCATGCACGTTTCGCCTTCTGGGGGAAACGCACACTTCCCCTGATGGGTGGTATATATGTACTGCGCCAGGCTATTGCCTTTCCGCCGGATTCCGGCGATCAAGCAGAACGTTTAGTGCGTGAAATAGGGTTGGAAGGCTACTCTCAGGTGGAGTTTCGGCGCGACGCTGCCGGGAAACCCTACCTGATGGAAATTAATCCGCGCCTCAATATGGCGATCGGGCATGCTGTGTATGCGGGGGTTGATTTTCCTTATTTGCTCTATCAATGGGCAAGTGGAGAGCAGATCGATAGGGTGAAGAGCTATCCTACAGGTAGCTGGATGCGCCATCTAAATGGCGATATAAGGGCAACAGCAGAAGCGGTTCGGCAACGTGGCATTCCAGGAGTACCCTCTCCAGCCAGGGCAATCCTCGATTTCTGTCTCTCTTTCCTCACTCCTATGAAGTATGACTACGTTGATTGGAGGGATCCTCTTCCGGTCTGGACGGCGACGAAAGGGTTTTTGTCCCACCATTTACAGCGACTGCCAGGAAGAAGTCAATCAATATGAAAGTTATTGGGCATCGTGGAGCAGCTGGTCTGGCACCGGAAAATACATTTGCGGGCTTTGATATTGCCTTAGCTCTTGGAGTTGATGGCATAGAAACTGATGTACAAAAGACAAAAGACGGAAAGTTAGTGCTTTTCCATGATTACCTTTTAGACAGAACAACTACTGGGAGAGGAGTTTTACAAGAAACATCGTGGCAAGCGTTACAACAGCTTGATGCTGGTTCGTGGTTTGATAGTAAATATGCAGGTGAGCGAATACCCCTCCTTATAGAAACCCTGAAAAGGTATGGAACACGAACTTACTTCGACCTTGAAATAAAACAAGTTGGCATTGAATATGAAGTGTTATGCCTGATTGAGCAATTAGACCTGTTAGATCGGATCACCTTTACTTCTCAAGACTTTCCAACGGTCTGCAATATCAAAAAGAAAAATCCTCTTGCTCGTATCGGATACTTAACAGCGGATTTCTCGGAGGAAATGTTAAAAAAAGTTGTCGAGGCAAAAATGCAGGATTTTTGTCCAAGGGCAGAGAAAATTACAAACCAACTGGTTAATCAGTGGCGCTCTTCAGGATTATTCATTCGGGCTTGTGGGGTGAAAAACGCCGAAATGATGAAAAATGCAATATACGCTGGCGTCGACGGGATGACCTCTGACTTTCCTGATCTACTCCTAAAAGAGTTGGGAAGAGCGTAAGTATCTCCCTCTCATCGGTGATGAATAGAAAGGAACTACGTATATGGAAAGTAACCAGGTTATAACTCGTGATCCACAACTTGCAAGGGGCCAGGTAGTATACGACGCACTCGTGCTTGATGCCAGGTTGCGGCAATCGCTCATGACCGTGCGTTCGCTTGGTAGCCGGGGATTGCGGGTTGCCGCACTGGGAAGCTCTGCTGGACTGCCTGTCTTTTCATCACGCTGGTGCCAGCAAGCCTTCGTCTGCCAGGCGGATGCGGGAACGAAGGACTATCTAACGTATCTGGAGCAGGTACTTGACTGTACAGGTGCGCGAGTGCTGATTACCTCAGCAGATGACACGATAGCGTTCATACGTCGGCATCGAGAGGAACTCGAACAAAAGGTACGCATCGCGTTAGCCAGAGAGCCAGCACTGGGAATAGCGATGAATAAAGAGCTAACGCTGGGGATTGCCAAACAATTGGGGATACGTGTCCCAGGGGGGATGAAAGTGAAGGAGGTCGGCGAGGTGGAGGCGGCATTGCATGAGATTGGGCTGCCAGCGGTGGTCAAGCCGGTGGAGTCCTGGGATGAACAACACCGTACGAGCATGAAGAGCGTGCTGGTGACGACCCCTGACGAGGCTCGTCGCGCTGTTGAGAAATTGACACGTTTTGGAGGAGCAACGCTCTTCCAGCAGTTTCTCTCGGGAGAACGTGAGTCCCTGGGTTTCCTCTATGCGAATGGTAAGGTGTATGCGCGTTTTGCCCAGTGGACCAAGCGTAGCACTCCCCCGCTGGGCGGTACAAGTGTGGTGCATCAGAGCATTGCTGTCCCAGCCGACATCGGCCCCCAGGCAGAACGTTTAGTGTGTGAAATCGGCCTGGAAGGGTATTGCCAGCTGGAGTTCCGGCGCGACGATGCCGGTAATCCCTACCTGATGGAGATCAATCCACGCCTCAATCTAACGATTGAGAATGCTGTAAATGCGGGGGTTGACTTTCCCTATCTGCTCTACCAATGGGCGAGTGGGGAGCAAATCAATGAGGTGAAAGAATATCGTGTAGGCGGGTGGATGCGCGATCTGAGTGGCGATATGATGACAACAATACAGGCGCTTCAGCAACGTGGTAGACCTGGAGTGACCCCGCCAGCCAAAGCAATACTCGATTTCTGCGCTTCCTTCTTCATGCCTATGCGATACGTTTATGTTGATTGGAAGGATCCTCTTCCGGCCGTCATTGCAACAACAAGCTTTACCCGTGAATGGGTAGGAGGAGCTATCATAAAGAGGCTGTCTCGGCTGAGGCTTTGGCTCTCTCAATCATTTCGGGGTAGGCGATAAAGCACTGGCATCCGCCACACGACATGTCGGTGCTGACCAGGTAGCACAAACCTATAAGGAGTGAAGATGGGTATACGTCTTGGGGAAATTAAGGAGAACTTGCGCGTACTTGTTGCTGCATGCCTGTACTATAGTGGGCTAGTGAAGCTTGCCCTCTGGTGGATGCAGCGCTCAGGTCCGCACCTGATTATCCTCAACTACCATCGCGCAGCCGGGGGGAATTTGCGTCGTCAACTGCTCTACCTGCGACGTCATTACCGCATCATGCATTTGGAGGATGCTTTAGAGGAATACTACCTGACGCGCAAGGAGAAGAAACAGAGGGGTGATCGACGCATACCGTTAGTGTTAACCTTTGACGATGGCTACCACGATAACTATACGCATGGCTTTGCGCTTGCGCGTGAGTTGCAGGTTCCTTTTACTATTTTTCTCGTTCCAGGTTACATTCAGAGTGGCGAACCGTTTTGGTGGCTAGAAGGGGAACGCCTTGTACGCAGTGCTCAGGTGGACGAACTGACGATGGAAGAGCACACCTATCACCTGGCCCAGCCAGAAAAGCGAAGAGCATTGGTCCAAACAATTGACTTTCGATTATTTCATGCCCGGTCGGTTGCTGAGCGTGAAAGCTTTCTCGCGAACACTCGGAAGGCATTAGGAGTACCTTCCTCTGTGATAGAGGAGGAGGGTGCGCTGCCTTTGACATGGGCGCAGGTACGTGAGATGGAGGAGAGCGGGTTAGTCTCGTTTGGCGCCCATACCATGCGTCATCCCATCCTGGGATACCTGGCAGATCCTGCCGAGGTACAGCAGGAGGTAGGAGAGTGTCGTAGAGTGCTGGAGCAGCAGTTGGGACATCCGGTGCGCACATTTGCTTACCCTGTCGGAAAACCTGAACATATCGGTGAAGAGGGACTTCAAGCCGTGAAGGAGGCAGGATACAGGTGGGCATTAACAACTATTGAAGAGGTAAACAATCCACAGACTGATCCTTATCTCCTGCGACGTCTTCCTGGAGATCAGGCCCAGCCCTGGTTGGTGATGGCATCAGAGCTGGTTGACCTGTTGGGCGTCGCGTCTCGCCTGAGGAAAAAATATCGAGCATGGACCCGGGGCTTCAGAAGATCGAGAAGTACCTCAACGGGCTCTTCATGAGAAGCCCATCCCTGGTAAAGACCTGTCTTAAAACAAAGATGTATCCTAGTATATATCCCTCTCCTTCCTTCCTAGATCATCACTGATTCTCTACCATAACGAATATCATATCAGCACTTACAGATGGTATTTTCCTGATGGGAATGCGATTACTGATCGCGGCATAGATTGGTAAATTCGTGCTATCTTCTGGCGTGACAGATAGAGGCACTTCTGATAGGTTCTATGGAGATAAAACGTGTGATCCAGTCTAGGAATCTGCCGCATCAGTATTGGTGCAATAGTACCCTGGAAGACTCAACATCTCAATCGGTAGAAAGAAAGCGTGTATGGATCTGCAACAGTTTATTGATAAGCGGCAGTCTCGACGCAAGGTATTGCGCCAGTTCGGTATACTTGCGGGAATGATCCTGGCGCTTGATGCATGTGGCTGGAATGATCCTCCTCAAAAAACCTCAACTTCAATCGCCCTCGATTCCATCCAGCATGTGATTATCGCCTGTCAGGAGAATCATACCTACGATATGTACTTTGGCCATTACCCCAGGGCAGGCAAATTTGGCGTCCCTGTCAACTATTCGCAGCCAGACGGCAGTGGGGGCACTGTCAAACCGCATCATTTTCCGAGTCCTACCTCAGCAGATATCGATCATACCTGGCAATCCATACACAGTGAATGGAATCACGGAGCTATGAATGGCTTTTTTACCACCGATGGCCCTAGTGCGCTTGGCTACTATGATGGCTCCGACCTGCCTTACTATTACGCATTAGGCGACTCGTTCACGCTCTGCGGTAACTATTTTTGCTCGGTACTTGGACCCACCATCCCGAACCGCCTGGCGCTGATGGCTGGAACCACTGGCGGCAACACGATTGACGTTCTTGATGCTGGCAGCCTGGATTATCCGACCATTGTTGACCTGCTGGATGCTTCCCACGTGAGCTGGAAGTGTTACAATCTCGGCCAGGGTACCGGCAGTAAACCATCGTCACATTACAATGGGCTGAGCTTCTTCAAAAAGTGGAACAGTGATCCCCGTCTCCAGTTCAAGGAGAAGGACTACAACGAGGACCTGCTTAACGGAACCCTTCCGCATGTATCATTTTTGATCACGGAAGGGGGGATTAGTGAACATCCCCCGGAGAATATTCTAAAAGGCCAGCAAAAAATAGCAAAGGTGATCCAATCTCTCATGAACTCAAGTACCTGGAAAAACTCGGCTCTCTTTCTCGTATATGATGAGGGCGGAGGCTTTTTCGACCATGTGGCACCACCCCGGGTGGATGCCTACGGGTTGGGATTTCGCGTGCCGATGCTGATAATCTCGCCTTATGCCAGGCGGGGGTATGTCTCGGGGCAATTGTATGAACACAATTCGATCCTGAAGTTCATTGAGCGTCGGTTTGGCTTGCCTTCGCTCGCAAGCGTCAATCACCAGTTTGATACCTCGACTCCTGGCGCCAATAACGACGCGGCCAACGGGCAAGCCGTTGGCCCACCAGCCCCACCACGTGATGGCTTGCCGCACATTGGTGACTTTTCTGAGGCCTTCGACTTTTCGCAGGACCCGAACTATCATCCGTCTTTGCCCTTCTTGTAAGAGGTGGGTCAAAGGTAAATTGTAGCAGAAAGGTGATTTTGAGAGAAAAATGAATATATGCGTAGAAGCAGAAGGCGAAGCGAAAGAGGTCACATTTCTATGCAGAGATCTGTATTTAGTCTATATTGCTGCACTTCACGTCTATGACCGTGGTACGCTGTAGCTATCATTAACCTGGAGGTACGTGTGAGACTACGATTTGTTTTGGGTGTTGTGGTTTTTTTCATATTAGCAGCAGTGGCGCTGGCAGGTATCATGTCCGGGCAAAGCTTGTTTACTCCCAGGACGAGCATCGGAAACTCGCTTTCAGGGAACCCGATCATCCTTGAGAATGCTCACCTGGGAACGGAAAGCTGGGAGATTCCCGCTGGAAAAGCATCTTCCACCCAGATTCAGGCTTATGCAAGCGCAACATCAGTACTGCCTGGACAGAAGCTGACTTTCTACGTGAGCACGCAAGTTGAGGGCACCGCTTATTCGATTGACATCTATCGACTGGGTTGGTATGGAGGCTCTGGTGGACGACTGATGACCTCAGTGGGATATCGGACTGGTCATGCACAGGGATTTTACGACTCGGTCAACCATATCCTGGTGAACTGCCACTCTTGCTACGTCGATCCAAAGACCGGTCTTGTTGAGGCCAAATGGCAACCTTCCTACACATTATCTGTGCCGCCTGATTGGACCACGGGTATTTACCTGGCAAAATTCACTTCTGCTAACGGCAAACAGACCTATGCGCCATTCGATGTACGTGGCAACTCCCATTCGCTCTATGTCGCCGTCACACCGGACACAACATACGCGGCCTACAATGACTGGGGAGGCTTTAGCCTCTACGATGCAGGGAGTAGCGCCCCGAAGGATGAAACAATAAAATTGTCGAGAGCGGTGAAGGTATCATTCGACCGACCTTACGCAGAGGATAGCGGTTCGAGCCAGGTGCTGGTTTTTGAGGCCGCCGCATTCCACTGGATGGAACGTCAGGGCTACGATCTTTCCTACATCAGCGATGTCGATTTGCACGAGAAGCCCGCACAGTTGCTGGATCATCGAGCCTACCTCTCGCTTGGTCACGATGAATACTGGACGAAAGAGATGCGCAATGGAGTAGAGCTTGCACGCAACAATGGCATTGGTCTTGCGTTTTTGGGAGCCGACGCAGACTACTGGCAAATGCGCTTCGAGCCGGATGGTGCGGGCACACCAGATCGGACAATTGTCTGCTATAAAGTACAGACAGTAAACCATGACCTGGCATTGGATCCACTCTATGGTAAGGATAATACGCGATTGACCACTCAGTGGCGCGATCCTGCACTCGCTCGTCCAGAAAACGCGCTGGTAGGCATTATGTTCTCTGGCCTTACACATCAGCAGCAAGGCTTTCCCTGGGCGGTGAGTCCTCAGGCAAATTCATCCTTTTTGGACGGAACCGGGCTGCTACCGGGGCAACAATATGGTTGCGGCCTTGTTGGCTACGAATGGGATCGTGTCTTTGCAAATGGCGCTACCCCGAATAGATTAAAGGTACTTGGTGCGTCACATACTATAAATGACACCAAGAAAGCCGATACCAGCAACACGACCTACTATATCGCTCCCTCTGGTGCGATGGTCTTTGCCTCAGGCTCCATCTATTGGGCCCTTGCGCTCGATAACTACCGATTCCAAAAGGACCAGTTGTGTACCGGTCAGAGCCCCGTGGTGCCTGGCATGCAAAAGCTAATGGCTCGTGTAATGGATGCCCTGGTGATCCATCATCCCGCGTGAGCGAATCTGTAATGACAGGTATCAGGAGAGACCATAGTTTTAGAAGATGGAGAAGTAACATATGCGTAGGCAGATAGGAGTGTTCGTTGCTGCATGTTTCTACTATAGTGGGCTGGTGAAACTTGCGCGCTGGTGGACACGGCGCTCGGGGCCACGCCTGATTATCCTGAACTACCATCGCGCAAGTGGAGGATACCTTCGCCATCACCTGCTCTACCTGCGTCGTCACTATCGCATGCTTCACCTCGAAGAGGCTCTTGAAGAACTTTATACCCCATCCAAGGACGGGGAGGATAGGTGTGACCGGCGTACGCCACTGGTGTTGGCATTTGATGATGGATACCGCGATAACTATACACATGCTTTTGCACTTGCATGTGAGTTACAGATTCCCATCACCATTTTTCTCATCCCAGGCTACGTGGAGAGTGGAGATTACTTCTGGTGGCAAGAGGGTAAACGCCTCGCACTGCGTTCGCAGGCGGACAAGGTGACAGTTGAAGGACGCACTCATCAATTAGACCAACCAGAGGAGCGAAACAAGCTTGCACAAGTAATTGATACCCATCTACGTCGCGCTGAATCTGTCGCAGAACGCGAAGCGTTCCTTGAGGCAGTACGCGAGGCTTTGGCCGTGCCCCCGTCTGCCGCTGTAGAGGAGGCGACTCTACCATTGACATGGGCGGAGATACGCGAGATGGATAAGAGTGGATGGGTCTCATTTGGTGCGCACACGATGCATCATCCCATTCTGGCCTACCTGTCGGACCCGGCAGAAGTGCAGCATGAGGTGGGAGGGTGCCGTACAGTTCTGGAGCAGCAGCTGGGCCATCCAGTGCGTACTTTTGCTTACCCCGTTGGGAAGCCTGAGCATATTGGCGCTGCTGCGCTGCGAGCTGTTCGAGAGGCAGGCTATGATTGGGCTGTAACCACCATTTATGGTACCAATACCCCGCAGAGCAACCCTCACCAGCTTCGGCGTGTGGCAGGTGAAGTGAGCCGGCATTGGCTGGTGATGGCAGCAGAGACGTCTGGCATATGGAAGTTTTTCTCTTATCTGTGGAAGAATCCCATGATTAGTTGGATGGAGAGGGACTAGCTTTCCCAACTGGTGGGTACAGGTTAAGTGTGAACATCGAGGAGTAACTCATGCGTAAGCGCATATTGAAGTTTATTGCAACGTGTCTTTACTATAGCGGACTGATCAAACTCGCGCGTTGGTGGATACGCCGATCAGGACGACACCTTGTTATTCTCAACTACCACCAGGCGACCGGAGGAGACTTGCGTCGTCACCTGCTCTACCTGCGCCGCCACTACCGTATACTTCATCTTGAGGCGGCACTGGAAGAACTCTACATGCCGTCTAAGGATGGGCGGCAAGCGTGTAATCGACGTACACCCCTGGTGATCACATTTGACGATGGATATCATGATAACTATACACACGCTTTTGCTCTTGCGTGCGAGTTACAGGTTCCTATCACCATCTTTCTCATTCCTGGATACATTGAGAGCGGTGATTACTTCTGGTGGTTGGCAGGCAGACGTTTCGTAAACGATGCCCAGGTGACAGAGGCGACGATAGAGGGACACACCTATGGTCTGAACCAGCCAAAGGAGCGAAAAGCACTGACACAAGTAATCGATGATCACCTGCGCCATGCTGTTTCAGTGGCAGAGCGTGAAGCATTTCTGGTATCTTTTCACCGGCAATTGGCAGTCTCTACATCGGTAGCTCCTGAAGAGAAAGCTGCTCTACCACTCACGTGGACAGAGGTGCGAGAGATGGAGGAGAGTGGTTACGTCTCATTTGGGGCGCATACCATGCATCATCCGATCCTGGCCTGTCTAACCGATCTTGCTGAGGTGCAAAATGAAGTTAGAGACTGTCGTGTAGTGCTGGAGCAGCAACTAGGACATCCAGTGCGTGCTTTTGCCTATCCTGTTGGGCAATTGCAGCATATTGGAGACAATGTAGTCCATGCCGTGCAGCAAGCGGGGTATGACTGGGCACTCACTACCCTCTATGGAATCAATATTCCACAAACTGACCCACGTCTACTCCGGCGCATCGAGGTAGATGTAAGTCAACACCTGCTGGTGCTGGCGGCCCAAACGGCTGGCCTGTGGGGGGTTTTTTCCCGCCTGCGATGGATTCCCATCATTCGGAAACATTTTACAAATGCCTTGTCGAAGTAAATACCAGGTTCACTAAGCACCAGTCTACCGACAAATTTCCCGGAGGGAATGCTAAGCAAGCGAGCAAAAGACGAAACTGCTCAGGCAGCACATGGAATCTTTCCTGTTGGCAGTTGCCCAATTCCTATTGTTCCTAGACAATAACTGCCATCACTTAGCTTTCCTCTGTTTGCTAACGCCAATGGCGAATAATAATTGCCTGAATCAAGAATTTGTACGTAAACATTATAGCTACCATTAGCGACCGTGTCGGGGAGGGTGAATGTAACAGCACTTGTTTTTGTATCATTCCCAGGTGAGGCTATGGAGAATGGTTTTGTTAAGTCGAGTTGTGAAATCCCTTGCCAAACAATATTCCCCGATGCGTTTCTTAGCTGTATCATTACATGCCAGGGAATATAGACAGGTGCAGTATTAACATTCGTCCATCGACTAATAACCGTAAAGTGCGTGCCGACAGTCAGTTGAGTTGAAATAGTGAGCGCATTTAATTCAAATCGTATCTACTCAGGTGGAGGTCGCCCAATCTGCAAGAATAAGGCCATGCATGTTGTTCGTTCAAGCTGTACACCCAACTAACCTAAAAATCGAAAATCCAGCGCTTCTTACACACTATGCGCAGGCATATATTCGCAAAAAAACCACAGAGGGAACAATGAAACCTCCTTTTACTTGTGAGGTTGTCGTTGTTTTAGGGGGGAATATCGTCAAAAGCGGAGATCGTTATATCACCACATCATACGAAAAAGGGACAAAAAAGAGTTTTGGGGCACAAGGCAGAGTTATTACATCAGCATTCTTGTACCACCTCGGTGTTTCAGACTGTCTCATCCTTTCTACAGGGAAAACTGATCCCGAAGACAAAGGCGCACCCTCAGAAGCCTCGGTGATGAAAGCAGAATTGATGGCGTTTGGTGTCCCTGAAACATGCATTCACTTGGAAGAGCAATCGCGGACAACCGAGGAAAATGCACGAGAGTTAGTGAAGCTGTTTACCACCGAGACATTTAAGGAGAAAAGAACCATTGGTGTGATCACGAGTTCATGGCATATCAGAAGAACCGACGCCTTTCTCAAAAGAGAAGGATTTCACGCAGAAGGCAGAAAGATCAAATTTATCTCAAGTGATACGATGATAAGTAGGTATCTTCCCGAATTTAGAGATGACATTCACAGGCTCTACCACAGACAAGAGATGAAGGACAGAATACACGATGAGCGTAATGGGTACAATGCGTTAAAAAATGGAACATATAGATCACGTAAATTAGGTGAGATAGTAGCTACTCAGCAACCTTTTCGAGCAAAAAGAAGCCGCGTTGTCCGACGAGCGTCGTAGGGAACCATCTCAGGAAGTTCGTGAACGCTACAGGCAAGGATGGAGTTTTGCCTCCATTGCCCGCAGGCTTGGCATGCATAAAAAGACCGTGGCCAAACGTGAAAAACCTTTACCCCGGCTTAGTACCTTCTTGCTAGAAAACTGTGCATGCCTGTTGAAACACCGCAAGCGACTATGCTAAACTTAGCTCAGAATTTTCTTGAATAGATGGCAGAGCCTACTACTTCTAGAATCTATAAGGAGGATGCACTTAGATATGCAACACGTAAGAAAGCAAACAAGGAAAGAAAAAACGAATGATCTTTCTTCTTTTTTCCAATCGAGAACGATGGTTTCTTTCCTCTCCTTACTGCTTGTCCTCCTTGCCCTTCCTGTTGCGACTTTTCTTGTTAGGCAAGGACTAGAACACAGGCTAGATGCAGCAGGATATGATTCAGGACGGGTGGAGGCAGAAAGCGCAAGTCCCTCAGGATCAGTGACAACAGGCTATGATGCCAATGCCTCAGGGACCAGTACGACTGCCAACTACATCCAGTTTACTGCGCCAACTGGAATGGGCGGTACTACAGGAAATTTGAGTACGCTTCTTCCTGATACCACCAGCGGTATTCACCTCGGGTTACCCTTTGACCATCACACGAACCCTTCTACCTACACCGGCCGTGTAGACTACATTTGGGGAGCCAGCTACCCGCAGCAACCACCCGCAGGGGTGTTCCATACGTTCTATCTGCCTTATGACCGTGATGAAGATACACGGTTGTACAAAGAAGCGCATGATATTACCTGGTGGCAGGCAAACCACCCTGACTGGGTTGAGTACAAATGTGATAAAACAACTGTTGCTTATGAATTTGGTGAAACAACCACTGTCCCATTAGATATCACCAACCCCAACGAGGTCGCCTACATGGAGCACACCTATGTTGATGCGGGACTGCAAGGGACACTGCTTGACCACCCAGGAGAAAAGTATGATGGAATTGCTTTTGATAATCCTGCTTTCCAAAACGCAGGAGACGGGACAGGGCAGCGGTGTGGTCACTGGGATGCATCTCATACTGTCTGGACACAACAGTTTAATGGGACAAGCAATGACCCAGCGTACCGCCAAGCAATCATTACCTGGACTAAGAACATGCAATCCTACATGCATAGCCACTACCCTAATAACCCGATGTCTGAGAACTTTTCCTTTGATTTTTCTTTCCCTACTGACTCAAACACACTTTTAAGCTACATCGATATCGATAACGATGAACAGGGTTTTACCAACGGCAATAACGCTTCGGCATCAAACCCTAAATCCTGGTACTATACTGACTCCCAGTGGGTGCAGAAAATGCAAGCATTACAGACTTTTATGAGCAATGGACCAAAAGGGTGGTACCCCAATAATCAGGAACCAGTTTCCTTTGCCAATCTTACCAATGACCAAGTGCAGTGGGCACTGGCAAACTATTTGCTTATTAAAAACAACACCAGCTACCTGAGTATCAGCGGATATCAGGAGTACGGGTATTTGCTAATCCGTCCCGAGTACGCTGCGCCCATTGGTTCTCCCACGAATGCCTACTATGCCTTGCAGAATGTGTACATGCGGGACTTTACAGGGGGATTAGTCATAGTGAACCCTTCCTCAAGCACCCAATACACTGTGTCTCTTCCTTCCGGCAAATACAAGGATTTGTACGGTAATACGATTGGCACTTCCTACACTTTGCCAGTCCATTCCGGCGTGGTGCTGCAGCTCGCCACATCGACCTTTGTTGCCCAGGCGGGGAGCACCAGTACAGAGATCGCCAAAACTCCTACTGATATTTCTCCAAAGCTCGCCCTCATCGAAGCCGTCCAGACAGTCAACAAAGCCTCAACACAAAGACAAGCAGTCCTTGCAGCAACCAACCCTATTACCGGCACCTCTTTGTCCTCTCCTGCTGGCATTGGCGTTGTGAGCTCCCAGTCGCAAGTCTGGGTGGCAAACCGTGGCAACAGCACGATTTCCGTCTTTGACTACAATGGGACGCTTCTGAAGACCCTCTCCGGCAACGGCCTCTCAGCGCCCTATGAGCCCACAGTGGTCGGCAACCAGGTGTGGGTACCTAACTCAGGCAACAGCACCATTTCCGTATTTAACCCTGATGGGACAGCTGCCGGTGTCGGTCCGTATTCCGGCAATAGTCTGTCAACGCCAAAGGGGATGATGGTAGTCGGCACGCAAGTCTGGGTGGAAAATGACGGCAACAGCACCATCTCCCGCTTCAACGTCAACGGCACCTCTGCAGGAACAGCCCTCACAGGCATTGCAAACCCCAGAGGCGGGGTGGTGGTGAGTGTCAATGGCACCCAGCGAGCGTGGATCCCAAGCCACGCAGGTAGCATCTACCGCCTTGATACCAATGGGAATCAGGTCGCAGCAACCATTACCGGTAATTCTCTTGCTAATGTCGAGTCCCTGGGACTGGTCGGATCACAAATTTGGGCACCAGATGCCGGCGGTTCAGTCTCCACCTTTAATCCAGACGGGTCAGCGGCCACCGGAAGTCCGGTCACCGATGGTGCCTTTAGCGATATCCATGGGGTTGCCCAAATTGGGTCACAAGTATGGATCCCTGATACTGGCTCAAATGCGATCTCTATTGTTGCTGCTCCTGCAGGTGGTCCAACACCTACCGCAGGAGTGACACCAACTCCGACGTCACCAGCAGGAGGAGTAACGGTTACCCCTTCTCCAACTGGTGCCTGTGCCCATACACTTCCTTCGGGTACCGGGGTGGCAACAACAAGTATCACGATTCCATCAACAGGGAGCTATGCGTTGTGGACTCGTATGATGGTGCCATCTTCTACTGCTAATTCTTACTATTTACAGGTTGATAGCGGGTGTCCGTATCTTGTTTCAGATACCACAGGGACAAATTCCTGGAATTGGGTTAGCAGTGCGCCAATCACGCTTGCCTTGGCTACCGGATCACATACGATTACCATGGTTGGCAACCAGGCAGGAGTGAAAGTCGATGAGCTGATCTTTTCTCAATCCTGCACCCCAACAGGAACAGGGGATGCTTGTTTTTCAACATCGACTCCAACACCTACGCCTCAACAGCAAACAGCCTCCACCTATCCATCAGGTATTAAACATGTGTTTGTGGTTGTCATGGAGAATACGGATTGGAGTCAAATTAAAGGAAATACCAACTCTGCTCCGTACATAAATGGACTTCTTAGTCGGTCCGATGCATCATACGCATCAAACTATCATAACGTTACCCCATCTGAAGTAGCAAATGGGTACCTCCATCCATCAGAACCCAATTATATTTGGCTTGAAGGAGGAACAAATAGTTTTACCGATCATACCTATACGAACGATAACGATGCAACAAGTGGGAATTATACCACCTCAACGAATCATCTCACAACGCTGCTGCAGAACAAAGGGTTATCCTGGAAAGCATACGAAGAGAGTATGCCCTCTGGCTGTCCCATTACCTCGTCAGGTAACTACGCAGCTAAACATAATCCCTTAGTTTTCTTTACTGATGTGTCTGGCAATCCTCCTTCAGCAACAAATACCAACTGCTCTTCGCATGTCGTTCCGTTTACCCAGCTTGCAACTGATTTGCAAAACAACACTGTTCCTTCTTACTCCTTTATCACGCCAAATCTCTGTGATGATATGCACAGCAATTCCTGTAGCGGGTCAAATGATCCAATTCACCAAGGAGATACGTGGCTTTCTACCAATCTGCCAACCCTCCTGAATTCTGCATTGGCATGATTGTTCTGTCTCCTCTGGCCAAAGGGAACGGGTACACCAACACCACCCTCTATTCTCACTCCTCCTTTGTCAAAACAGCGGAAACCATCTTTGGTCTTTCACCTCTTCTTGCCCATGCCTCTTCTGCCACTGATCTTTCTGATCTCTTTGTTACATCTGGTGGTTTAACATCAACTCCCACTCCTTCACCAAGACCGACACCGACGAATACGCCTCCACCTGCTTTTCTGGCGCAGGATACCTTTCAAAGACCAAACCAGACCTACTGGAGAACTGCATCAAATGGAATGATCTGGGGAGGTGATGCAAATAGTTCAAGCAGTTTTTCAATCAACAATAACGCTGGTTTGATAAAACCCTCTTCTGCCGCAGATTTACATGCAGTGTTAGGATCATCTGTTGCTAATGCTGAAGTGCTCATGAGCGGATCCATGACAGCTTTAGGAGGAAGAGTTAATAGCTTAGGAGTGGTCCTGCGATGGAGCAACAAGTCTAATTATTATCGTGCTGTTATTACCGGAAGGTATCTGGTCATTCAAAGAGTTGTGAACGGATCAACAACCAAACTAAAGAGCACATCCTTTCCTGCATCTCCCAATACGTCCTACATCATTCGTTTTAATGCAAACGGCACGACCCTATCAGTAAAAGCATGGCAAACAGGCACAATAGAACCTGCAAATTGGATGGTAACCGCTACAGATAGTACATTCTCTTCAGGTCAATGTGGCATAAGGACATATCAACAGGGTGGGTCTAGCGCAACAATTACGTCATTTCAGGCAAAACAGCTATAGGAGTCATTACGAATTCACTGCCGTACAGTATGAGTTGAATGGAGTGTCAACGGTTGGGCTTTTTGAAACGAGGAAAACCCATAAGATCAGCTTGATGGAAATCAACCTGAAGTATTAGCTCTTTTCCAGACTCTTATATAATTACCCTTGGTTCGCTAATGTTATGTGAACCCAGGTGACAAGCCAGTTCGTATCGAAGAGATAACTGCAAACTCTGCAATGGCGTTTCGCTCTTCGGGCGGATTCACCTTGAAATTGGCCGAACCGTGGGTAATCAATTTCGTAATAGCTGGGGAACGAAGTTGAAGCATCTGGTGCACCAGGCGGAACTCCACCCACTGCTAAATTCGCAATCAAATACATTGGTTTTTTTACAATATGTGTAGTATCAGTGTATCTTAACCGCTCAATACCATCTACATACCAAACCGATATCCTGATTCCTTCAATGCCTGTATAATGTTTCTTTGATCGGTAGCATTGTAGCTATTAAAATCTTGCAAGTTACCATCACCATCACCAATCAGTGATGCATGATATTTTTTAACGTCTTGTACAGCGAGTGCAAAATTTGCGCCATTGCAATACTCAAAATATAACGGAGCTATTTGCCATTGATCGTGTTCAGCAGCATATCCGTCAAGATTCTGGCGTGCGCCGCCTATACTGGATGTGCCCAGGCAATCAATACGGATTCCTGTACGTTTGAGCCGCTGTGCATTTATAGCATAATTGAGCGCTACTTGATCATCATGTTATATTTGTGTCAGTATGATTGTATTGGAGAAGGGCGGCTATAGTAATGAGGCGAATTTTACTCTGCAAGAAGCACAGGCGAGGCCGAAACTCTATCTGAAGCGCGGCAAGCTTACTTCAAAAGGCCTGGTGGATACGGATTCAACTAGACTCATGTTGAATCCGCAGTGGAACCGTCCTGGCGGGCAACATCCTCGGGGAGGCACGATTTTGTGCCACTGCCAGAACGCTTTCACTCTCACCCCACCGACACTTTTGGAGAAGTAACCACTTGTTTCCCGTTTACTTGTATTTGCAGACTCATCAGCAAACGTAGTCAGCGCCTACATCAAGGTCTTTACTCAAGTATTGGCTGAGCGTCACTGCCTGTTTATTGCTAAATACCAGTCCGCTCCATTTATTCTTCATCGCTGCACAAGAGGGGAGCGTTATCTGCAGATGCAGCTTCCACCGCGCACCCGCCTGTCGCTGGAGCAAATACTGGTAATGCCAACCCTTTGCATCCTTCGCGGCAGCGCCAGGAACCATCCAGACAAGTGTAATTGTATTGGTCTGGCCATAAGTGACAGTGAAAAAGCCTGCCCATACCTCGCGCCCAAAGTCCGTACTCGTGTCGCGTGGCTGCCATCCATTCTGCGCCTGCAACACACTGCCAGGTGGTACATAGACACGCACGTAGTCGCGGTATATATCTGAGCCGTAGACGGGACCTTTACTTACCCATGCATAGCGGATGGTGGTGTGATGAATGGCATTGCCCTTTTCATCAATGGCAACCTGGTCATTCAACGTATTGGTAATAAGCCTGTTTGCTTTACTTGGCGAGATGTTCGCATCCACGACAAAGAGGCTGTCACCTCCTTGCGATTGAATTGACGAGTCGAGGTGAGAGCTTTGGAGAAGCTTCTCTGCACTGCTGGGATTGAGATAGACCTGCACATCCTTCGAGCGCAGTGAATTGATTATCAGTTGCAAGAGCCTGGGGAGGGCGGAAGATGAAACCTGGCGGACGCGATCCAGAAAATGCTTTGCCAATAGAGCTGTGAAGTGCTTACGCACCGTCGAAAGCCCATCAGGCGAAAGAGACTCTCCGTGACCAGTAGTCCCCGGCCCGACCTGGTAATAGTGTATACGATCAACCAGGTTCTGTGCTGTCACGGTCTCGTGATACTCAGGAACTTTGATCGGCCCGGTAATTCCAAGGGCCCGCTCAATGAGCACCGGCGTAATAGCGATCACCCCCTGGACAGGAATGTTGCCTCCCTCGCGCGCATAGTTTTGTTCGGCATAGCGGGCCGCAGTTGGAAAGTCTGCATCCAGATTGGAATCGCGAAGGCTCCAGCTCGGGGCTAAGTTAAACCAGGTATATGCCGATGGAAAAAGAATACGATGACCAGTAGCATCATAAGCTTTATCGAGCAAGTAAGTGTCCGTGATATGAGCAGCCGTTAACCGCCCCCCTGAAAAAGTAGCGATACCATAGTTTCCAATAAAGCCACCACCAGGCCTCAGTTCAGTCGAATCGAGTATTTCAAGGAGATAATTTGCCGACGGGCCAATGCCGAGCAGCAAAGGGGCAACAGGGAGAAGGCCCTCTATGGTCTCAAGCCATGCCTGGAGTTGTGGTATATCTCTTTGGAAGGTGGCGAGGTACCCGCCGAGGCGTGGGTCAAGCTGCAAATCCGATGGCTGTAAATGATTGACCTGGTTAACGATCAGAGTGAGGATCGCCTTGATCCGTTGAAAATCCGTCTCTATAACCGTGAAATCTGCCATCGTGATGCCCTGTGCCTGGGCATTTAATGGATTATGCAACCTTGAAATGATTAAACTCAAGACGTCGCAACCAGTTATCCCAGTTTGAGATGCCTCAATAGCTATGGGCAACACGTGTAATGCGGCGCTCAGACGAGCCCCATAGACAGGGATAGACGTGCTTATCCCCGGCAACGATTTTAAATCGTTATCCACCTGAACAAAGGCAGCCGATGAGGCGGCAAACTCATGCCGTGCCCGGCTCACAGTCTGAGCATCAAAGGGGGTTTTGGGCAGCGTTTTCAAAAGCGTCTCGGCCGTTCGCAGGTGTTGCATTCCCACTTGTGCTAAGGACAAGTCTCGAAGGTAGTTCCCACTGTACGTTTGATACGTTTGATATCCAACAACCGAAAGTCCTGCACCTACCACACACGCGAGTGTAAGGGTGAGAATGATAATATAAAACTTCTTTGACTTTCGCTTTCTGCTACTGACCATTTGTTTATCTTTCATATTAATCCAAAGCGGGTAAAAACTGCCCCAAGCCGCCTGGTGAAGTTATGCGCTCCCATGGTTCTCATTCAGAAAGTGACCAGAATCATAGTTTATCCATTACAACAATTTGAGTGGAGAGTCCTGTGAAGATTGTACGTAAGTTTGGGTCATTAGCAACCAGAGGTTCTGATGACAACAGCCAAGCGATTGAAAAGCCGGATGAGGTGATAAGCCTCACGTCCGGTTTTGAACCCGAGTGGCGGAGGCGACACCGTCGCTCAGGTTAACCTGCCAGCGTTCATCATCACTGCGCTCGCCACACCTGCACTGTCTTATCCACGCTCCCCGAGGCGATGAGGGTGCCATCTGGCGACCATGCCACCGTCCATACGGGCTCGGAATACCCGAGGTAGATTAAGACATGCCCGCCATTGGCTGCATCCCACACCTGCGCGGTTGTATCGCCTCTTCCAGTATCGATATTCCCGCTTCCAGAAACGATGCGCTTGCCATCCGGTGACCAGGCCACCCCCCACACAGCGTCAGCATGCCTGCGGTAGGTGTAGACATGCCCGCCATTGGCTGCATCCCACACCTGCACCGTGTCATCATCGCTCCCCGAGGCGATGCGCTTGCCATCCGGTGACCAGGCCACCGCATTGACATGATCAGCGTGTCCGTGATAGGTGTAGACATGTCCGCCATTGGCTGCATCCCACACCTGCGCCGTCCTATCCGCGCTCCCCGAGGCGATGCGCTTGCCATCCGGTGACCAGGCCACTGCATTGACACGACCAGCGTGCCCGCGATAGGTGTAGACATGCCCGCCATTGGCCGCATCCCACACCTGCACCGTGCCATCATTGCTTCCCGAAGCGATGCGTTTGCCATCCGGTGACCATGCTACAGTTACCACACGTTCTAAATGCCCGCGATAGGTGTAGACATGTCCGCCATTGGCTGCATCCCACACCTGCACCGTGCCATCATTGCTTCCCGAAGCGATGCGCTTGCCATCCGGTGACCATGCTACCCCCATCACACCAGCGGAATGGCCGCGATAAGTATAAAGAGCTGTTCTGAGAGAGGAAGAAGTGGAGGTCCGGAGTACGGAGGGAGGGTTGGTAGGAGAGCCAGTGGAGGTCTGGGACGCTGGGGACAGGTTAGTTGGCAAGCCACACGAAGTGATGAACGATGTGATACTCCCCCCTGCGAGAGTGAGTCCTGCTAGCTTCCGTAAAATGGCACGCCGAGACATCCTCTGCTCGCCAATCAGCAGGCCAAGTGGCCCAGCGTCCCGTGAAAAGGAATGTTGATGAGCCATTAAGAAAGGCTCCTTTCTGTCTGAGTACGATGGTTTCCTTTCTAGTGCTCTATTCATTAAACGCGATGGGTATTACAACAAGAGGAGAGTTGCACGAACTGGCTTCATAAGACCAGCCCTTAATCTCACCACATTTTAAGGAACGTCGCACTAGTCCATATTTATTGATAAACTACTGTTTGTAATAGGCGTTGGCAGCCACCCGTGCCGGTTTGAGAATAATCATGCAGGTTCGAGGGCAATCAGAATCGTTATATTGTCATTTGCGCCGCCATTAAGCGTGCCGTGAATCGTGCCGGTGGCACCAGTTGAAGCGAAGATCTCCTGCGACATCTCCGAGGTGGTCGACGAACTACTGCCGGTACTCCACTGCTCAGTAAACCCTGAGGGGACATTCACGGTCGTTGCGGCAGGGATGCCCACCGCGTAGACTAACATGTCATTGGCCGTGATGGTGGTCACCCCCGTATTATCCACATTGCTGGTGGAGTTGTTGTACTGGGCATTGCTAGCATCCACCGGAGTGGTGGTATTCACCCCAATGTAGCTGGCAATCCCCCCCGATGCCTCCCCGGCGGTGTTAAAACTCCACGTATAGCTTGCTGGCTCTGATGAGCCCGCGACTTTCACATAAGTGGCGGTCGCGAGCGATGAAGAACTGTCTTGCCGCAGCACGAGATTCCAACCTGCCGGCGGCGTAATCGCATTACCGGTTGTTTGCACAACAACATAGGCAACCATGACATCACCACTGGTGGTTCCTGCCGGTAACCCGATGGTGAGTGCTGAGCCTCCTGCGCCGTTGTTGCCTGTGGCTGTTGCTCGGAGCGAAATCCCTGATGGCGGCGTCGGCGTTGGCGTTGGCGTTGGCGTGTCCGTGGCTGTTGGCGTCGGTGTTGGCGTCGGCGTTGGCGTCGGCGTGGCTGTCGGCGTTGGCGTTGGCGTTGGCGTTGGC
>WNGH01000167.1_pt1 | contig 52567 bp, 61 predicted proteins | sample 5400631 | NCBI WGS metagenome assembly WNGH01 (sample SAMN13153373, study PRJNA577476) | soil metagenome | isolation source: 115 cm soil or saprolite under Garry oak tree replicate 1 | place: USA:California | collected 2016-06-15 | reverse complement strand
GACAACCGATTGTCTCCCATCTTCGAGCGATTCACCCTCCTGAAGCCGTAGAACCCACCGGTTCAGCGCACGATTCGAGAGCGTTTCGGAGGCGGGGGCTTGGCCCTGGGACGCACCGGATGGATCGGGGTCCATTTCAATTCCATGTGGATTTCCAGTTCGTCCTCTCCCTTGGCGTAGAGGAGCTTGAACGTCACCGGCTCGGTGGGCTGAACTAGAATCTTCTTCTGTCCCGGCAGGACCTTGGAGATATCGACCGAACGCCGGCCCAGCCCGTCCCCCATCGCCATCAATGACTTCGAGAGCTCCTCCTTGCTGAGCCGGCCCTTGTAACGAAAGATCGATTCGTGGACCTCTCGGTAAATTTCCAGGACTTCCATCATTTTGGTCCAGTGCCTCATGGCCTGGGAAAGCTCGCCCCGTCCTTTCTCCGTGAGAGCGTAATGCTTCCGGTCGAGACCTTCATCCCGGAACTCGATTCGACTTGTCACTAGACCTCCCTCCTCGAGTTTTTCGAAGGCCGGGTAGATCGTGCCGGTCTTTGGCCTCCAGTAACCGGAGAACCGCTTCTCGAGCTCCCGGATCACTTCGTAGCCGTACATCGGTTTCTCGGATAAGAGAAGGAGTAGCCAGAGGGACACGGCTCCGATTTTCATGCCTCGCGGTGCGGTCGCAGCCATCAACTCACCCGTACCGGGCAAAGCGCGTTCGGGCTTATACGCGTACATAAGCTACTCAACGCCACGCCGACCGACTCGTCGGACAGATTAATATACATAGATATACTACCTGCGTAGACACTCTACTCAAGGAGGGCTTTGAATGAAATGGGTAACCCGAGAGAAGGCGAAGGTGGACCGGATCGCGTGTCCTTGGCTCATCACGAAATTCGTCGATCCGAAGGCGGAGTTCCTGTTCGTGCCGCGCGAAAAGGTCTTGGACGTCGCGAAGGAACGGGGCGCGACGCCTTATGACAGTCCCGGTGCCGAGCTATTCCACTACAAGGAGGACGGCGACGAGCGGTGTAGCTTTGACGCAATCATCAAGAAATATAAGCTCACAGACCGCGCGCTCCTCGACATGGCCGAGATTGTCCGCGCGGCGGACGCGGCACCACGAAATCCGAGGCCGGAGGGTGCAGGTTTGGAGGCGATGGCCCTCGGCTTCCGTGAGAACTCGAAAGACGATTTCGACAACATGCGGCTCCAGTTTCCCGCCTACGATGCGCTCTATGCGTACTGTCGTCTCAAGGTCGAGGGCAAGGCCAAGCTGGAGCATGCGACTCGATGAGCCTTCGCCTTCTGGGCCATATCGAGCTTCCCGCGCACCTGAAGGAAGGCGGCTTCGATCACGCCGCGGTCCACGAGGGATCCTCCCGGCTCTACGTCGCACATACGGCTAACGATGATGTCGACGTCATAGACTCCACCACCGATCGTTTCCTTCGGTCCATTCACGGACTGAAGGGTGTCGCCGGCGTGCTCGTGTCGGACGAAAAGGGTCTCCTCTTCACCGCAAATCGCGGCGAGAACACGGTCAGCATTTTCTCGGCCGGAAGGGATGAAGAAATAGTGAGACTCGTCTCGGGAATTCGTCCCAACGGGCTCGCCTTCGATCCATCGAGGGGGCTCTTGCTGGTGGCAAATGTCGGCGACCCCGAAATCGGCAATTCATCGACCGTTTCGATGGTTGACGTCAGTGAGAAGGCCGTGATCGGGACCATGGTGCTTCCAGGGCGTCCCCGATGGGCCGTCTACGATGAGCGGACGGCCACCTTCTATGTGAACATCGCGGATCCTCCACTCATCGTGGAACTAGATGCGAAGACTCCTTCGAAGGCGCGCGACAGATTCGAGATCCCCGCCAAAGGACCGCATGGTCTCGATCTCGATCCGCAAGGGAGACAACTTTTCTGCGCTTGCGACGGAGAGAAGCTGATCGCGGTTCACCTGGACTCGGGAGAGATTCGGTTCGTCGGGAAGCTCAGCGGGCCGCCGGACATTGTCTTCTTCAACCCGAGGTTGAGCCGTGTCTATGTCGCCGTCGGCGACCCGGGAGTGGTTGACGTCTTCGACGCAAATCGAATGAAGCTGCTCGAAACCGTGTCGACGGAGCGAGGAGCCCACACGTTGGCAGTCGACCCAAAGAGGAACAAGGTCTATGTCTTCTTGCCGGACACCCACCGGGCGGCGGTGTATCAAGACCAATGAGATCGGGAGATGTCAGAGATGGACCAGCATGAGATGTTCACGGAAGTCGTAGCAAACGTCGCGAAGATGTGCGCCGTCAGCGCCATGACCGCGCCGAAGAGCGGGGGGCAGCTCTTCCTCAAAGGATCCAAGCCTTTCATTGAGACCACGATCGTTCAGGACAAAGAAACCCTCCATCGCCTCGCGGAATGGCTTCGGGCGCGGGGGACGATACTCAAGAACCCCATCTTCTTCCGCGACGCCGACACGGCTGAGAAGGTGGACCTGATCCTGTTCATCGGACTCGAGAAGTGGTACCCGCCGATGTACGACTGCGGTGCGTGCGGATACGGCACCTGCAACGAATTTCTGCGCGCGGCGCCAGCTCATCACACGGAAGAGTCTCGGGATTGGGAATTCCTCGGACCGATTTGCCAGATACGGTGCATCGACCTCGGCATTGCGGTGGGATCCGCCGCGAAACTCGCGAGCATGAACAACGTGGACACCCGTTGTCAGACCCGAGTCGCCGCCGCGGCGAGGCACCTCGGGATCATTCACTCGGACCTCGCGGTCGCGCTTTCGATGAGCGTGTCCCACAAGAGTATCTTCTTCGACAAGACGATTCCTCAGATCGATTTCGAAGCTACGTCCACGTCGTGAACCAATCTATGGGGAGTAACATCGAGGAGCGATATGGCATGTCAATGGGATTGAACGTCGCAAAGATAGAAGAGGTCTTCGGCACCAAACCTGAATTGTTTCCTGACGAGGGTGTGGTCAAGGTAAGCTTCCCACGCACGGACTTGAAAGTCGCCATCGACAGGAAAGCGATGAAGCCTTTCTTGGGTCTAACCTCGTGGGTTTCTTTCCAGAAGGGATCCAAAGAGGGAGTCGAGGTTATGCTCATGGGCGACCTTTGTCTTCTCGAGGACGAGGTCAACAGTTCGATGAGCGTCGCCCTCGAGAATTCCATAGACGTCACCGCATTGCACAATCACTTCTTTTTCGACGATCCGAAAGTATATTTCATGCACATAAGTGGAGAGGGTAAGCTCGAAAAAGTTGCGCTGGGCGTACGAGCGACACTTGATTCAATCAGAGCATTTCGAACGAGGAGTCCGCATCGTCTGAGCGGTTTCGGCGGTCAAGAACCAGACGCTGAAGACAGGATTGACGGAGGGCCTCTGCAGGAAATCCTGGGTAACAGTGGACAGGCCAAGGATGGGATGTTCAAAATTGTTATTGGGCGTCAAACAAGAGCCGAGTGTGGATGTGTCGTTGGGAAGAATATGGGAATAAACACTTGGGCTGCGTTCAGCGGGAGCAACGAAAGAGCGCTAGTTTGCGGTGACTTTGCGCTCTTGGAACGCGAGCTCCAGCAAGTACTGAAGAGTTTGAGAGGCGGAGGAATCAACGTCGTCGCCATCCATAACCATATGATTCTTGAGCGACCTCGATTTGTCTTCATTCATTACTGGGGAAAAGGTCGCAGTGCTGACTTGGCTGAGGTGCTTCGCGGTGCCCTGGACAAAACGAGTGACACCGCCCTAACACACGATGCGGACATACCGCACGTTCACAAACACTCGAATTCTCAGTCGTAATGGGAGTTCTTCGAAAATATCAGGAGTGCAGGAGCTACTAATACAACCGATCGCGGAGGTCGCATCTCTAAGTCTCCTTCCAAACGACGAAGTTCCTGCCTCCCTCGCACAGCGTGTGGCGATGACCGGCGGTGTTCCGTTTGTCCCTGGATCAGGCGGTTCGGAGACGCGTTCTGGTCCGCCAAGGCAACATCCGCCTCATCGGGAAGGAGGCGCATCGACTGGAATCCTCGATTCTGCTGGGCAAGGAGGTCTCGGGAGCGCGGACGGTGATCTACGAGAATCCAAACGAATCCTTGCCCTACCGGCGTCACGGGCGCCGAAACATGGAATCGACCGGGGCCACTTTGCGAGGTTGAGGAGAAAGTTAAGAGCCGGGAAGATTCCCAGGGGGCACGGGGCGAGGTTCTTTGACGGGTCAAAGCTACACTGTGGTCTAGTATCAGCGGTTGATTTCTCTGCTAGGTCTACGCTGGAGCAGCGGACACAAACCTTCTTTCGAGCCTCGACATTACTGAGCGGTAATTGCGAAAGGAGTCACTCCCGAAGATCTGTGAGGATTCCCAATCCCAGCAAAGGAAGAGTCCCCCCTTCTCAAGAAAAGCATGCTCCGGACACCCGTTGAGCGCTTTGATGAGTTCGTCCTTCCCGAACGATTCCACTAACTGTGACCCATAGTAGCCCGATGCAGGAAGATGCTCTTGCCCGGCACGAATGGCTGCTAGCGTAGGGGTCATCGGCTCGACACCCATGGTCGCATAGGTGGGGTCGAGTTCGTTGAGCGTTGCAAGGAGCCGGCCTTCTCCGATTACTTCGGGTATGATCGATCTGAGGGCTTTGCGGGCCTCGTTCGGATGCAACGAGACCAGCAGCTTGATCGTTAGTGCGTCATCACTTTCGACCTGAGATACCATTGATATTGGACGGCCATCACTCTGGCTTACGCCCCGGAGTCCGGCGACAAACTCTGAACCGACAGCAGCAGAGAAACCAAGCTGGTCTAGTTTCGTGTCGGACGGCGAGCGTTCGCGGTGCGACGCTTCCGATATGCGAGATTGAGTCGCCTGCTCGGGCGGGACTGGGAGAAGTCGAATCGACAAGGGAGAGTCCGATAGCCACGAAGAAATCGAGCGGAGAACTCTCTGGATCAGGACAGGGGTGTACCGTATCGAAAAACGAAATTCGACCCTGAAGTCGGTGTACCAAGATTCTTCCTCAGTAGGCGACCCCGAGCCCAAGCCGCCGGCAGTCAAGTGTGAGGGGAGGGGGAGGAGTGTCGTACAATATTTCCCGGCATATGGGCCCTCGTCGAACAGGAAGACGATTAGCCGGACGCCAGAAACCGTCCCGATATAACCGCGCATCGCAGTTCCGCCGAGGGTATCGCGGATGACGGCCTCGGGATGCGTCAGTATCTCCTTGTTTATCTGCTTCCAGCGGTCGAGCCCAGGCGCATTCCCCCTCGACCCGGCGTCGCCAGTCATCCGTTTCACTTTTCTAATCCTGTCCTCGGGGAGTTCATCTCCTTCCATGATGATAACTCCTTTTCTCTAGGTAGCGGAAGGTCTCCAATGGAATGAAAGGGGAACGCGTCCTAGCTGAGGGGGTGTCATCTGGGTCGAATTAGTACTATCCCCCGGAGGACAAGGTTCCGGTCCGATTTGAACCGAGATCGTTGACGGTTGGCAGACCGTCGGTCATCGATGCCCTGCCAGAGATCGTCAACCAAGACGGTCCACCAGAACGTCCGGAACTTCTATGAGATGATCAATCGGGTGCGCACGAGAGCCCAGGTAGTGCGCAAGCGCGTAAGAAATCCATCGGCACGATGACCGCAGCCGGTTGGGCCTGCATCGGCATCCTCGCCATCTGGGCGCAACTCGAATCCGACCAGATCTCGGAACGCGTGCGCAAGGCGATGCCCGTTGCGAGAGCCAAGAACTTTCACCTGGGTCGGCCGCCTGTTGGATTCGTTTGGGTCAAGGCGACGAAGACGTTCGAGCCGACCTGTTGGGCGCTCGCCATTGAGGCCGATGTGCCCAGCTACGGCAAGGCAGAGGCGGGTCGACGTCATCCGTACGAGGAAGGCAAGCACCAAGGCAAACCCGTTTCCGAGACTTCTGTTCGCCGAATCCTCGAGAACCTCGAGTTCCATCGGGGGGGGTAGGCTCGTCCCGAATGGACTCTCCATGGAACGGTACGGCCACAGGCCGTTAGAGGTTCCGGCGTGATGAGTGAAAAGGTTCCTTGGCCAGAACTCCAAACATAACCTCGCCAGTGGGTATAGAATGCCAAGTACATCCCGAAGTGCGCTGCTATCGCCCGGTTTTCGCGCGGTCGTCAGGTCTCTAGTGCACTGTTGAGAGGCCACTATCGATTGAGTAGCCGAGCTCGGAGACCGCTCGGGAGATCTTCGTGAAAACGAGGCGAAATTCGTCGGGAAGCGGAGCCTGAACAATCTCGGACACGAACTCCTCGTGGTCTTTCATTGCGGACCGCCTAAGTTGGACGACTTTCCTCTGAACACGAACACGTCGCTGCCCCCGTGGAATCTCTAGGACGAACTCGACCATTCCAGTCGTTCGCAAAGCCTCGACGGCCTTAGGGTCGTTGAGATAATCGAACCACCGTCCAGGGTTTCCGAACTGCGGATTTCCGGAGACGATTACGAACGAGTCTAGAAGACGGTCGTCCAGCCCAGCGGTTGTTGGGAGACCAGTTCTTTGCCTGATCGCCACCGCCAACTCTTCCGCGGCCGACAACATTTCCTTTGCGGCTTTCTTCACTTTTCTATCACCTTCGGGACGTCCGTCTCACCCTAGAGGCCAGGCGACAATCGGAATCATGCTGTTGGGATCCTCGATATAGATTTGAGTTGACCAACGCCAAGCCACCCTTCCTTCGTAGAAAGGAGTTCCCGCCTTCAGGTGCACGAACTCGGCGAAATCCGCCCGATTGCCACTCGCCGACAAGCGGTACTTAAAGCGTGCCCTCCACGAAGAACCTACCGGGGAGTCTGAAGTTGCCCAATGACCCTGCGGGAGGGACACCTTGTCGTCAAAGTATCTCACAAACGTCTCGTCTCCGGTAGCGACTTTCGGCGTCGCTCTTCGCCCGGCGAATTCCGCCGAAACCCGCTCCGGAAGATTTGCCGAGTCGAGGCGACCAGCGACGCTCCCTTCGCGTAGTCCGCCATCAGCAGCCATCTGCGCTCTCAGAGCGAACGGTTCCTCAGAGGCCGCCAAGCGTTCTCCTGTGGCTAGTTCCGCTCGCTCTGCCCCAGAAAGGCCTGCCTTTTCGGCACCGGGAAGGCTTGCCCTTTCCGCCCCAAGCACCGCCTCTTCGGGACCGAAGTAGAACCCGCCGATAACGGTCCCGACGATGAACCCGAGCGAGAATGCCGCAATGTAGTCGTCTGTTGTTGCCTTGCCGCCGCTGAGGACATAAGTGGCGGCCATAAAAATCGCGCCCACCACGACGCCGAGCAGTAGTGCCTCCGGTGGCAGCAGGACGCTACTAACTATGGCAGCGACAAGCAACACCGTTTGCACTACGGGCGAGTTGAAGAAGTTCCTCAGGTCGTTCCAGAACCCCCCGAACTGGGCCGAGAAGCCCGAGGGGTCCGTGAACGAAATCGGGTTGTTGCTGGCGTAGCTGTAGCCGGGGCCAACGGGGTCGCGCTCGTACAGTGGCTCGCGGATCGCCGCCGGCGCCGGTCGAGTCCGTCCGACGGAGTCGAGGCCACCCGTGGCGGAGAAAGGGTTCTACATCCCAGGTTCTCGGTTCAGAACCCCTCCTCTTCGACGGAGGGTGAGCGGTGAAGGCAAGCGTCGCAGAGGTTGCACGCGAACGACGCGGCCGCGCCCATCGGCTCGTTTCCACCGAGGGCCTCAAGCAGATGGTCCTCGCCCGGTTCCCGGAAGATCACCCGTTGCGCCAAGTGATCCTCGCGGAGCGGGACGTCCTGACGTCCGAGGAATTCCTCGCCAAGATGCCGGTGTGGCTCGTCCTGCTCAATCGGAGAACCTGACGACCGCTCGGTCGTCCGGCAGCTGCGTGACCCATTCCCAACCTTGTTCGAGGTACGCTTCCACCCCGGACAGGGGCACGACCTTCTGCTTTCCGCCGTTGGCGTGCCCTTCGCCGTTCGGCGTCCGGGCGCCGACGAGCTTCTCTCGCACGATCCGCTGGAGCTCCGCGTCCGTCATTGCGTCCAGGTCCATCTTGCCGAGTTCCTTCTCGGTCAGTCCGGCGACGAGAAGCATCTGTCGCCGGAACGAGGCCTTGAGCTCCGCCTCGTGGTCCGAGGGTTTCGTCGTCTCGAGGAACGGCAGGCTGCGCCGGTACGCGTCCCGCATGTCCTCGATCAGGTCAGGGGGCAGGCGACTTTTGTTTGTCGTGTACCTCGCTTCGATGTCGCCGACGTGGCCCATGAAGAACTGACGGTACGCGTGCGTCATCTTCCCCTTGCTCTCCGCGAGGAGGAGCTGGGTGTCGAAGTACGCCCGAAGCACATACGGCCGCGAGCGGAAGCCGGCCGCGCGGATCGCCTTGCGCACGGCGTCGCTCACGTTGATCGACGTCAGGAACGCCTTCGCGGACCACGCCGGGGCGATGATGTCGCTCTCCTCCTTGAGGCGCTCCCCGTCCCGCATCCGCTCTTCGAGGTACGCCTTCACGTAGTCCGTCGCCTCGGGACCGAGGAACGTGAAGTATCGCCGGCCCGACTTGGAAAGTTCCGGGCGGACGACGACTTGGGCAGGCAGCTTGTCCCAGACGACGCTCTTCCCCTTAGTCAAGAGGTCCGGTAGGTCGGCGAGCCGAAGGCCGTCCGTCCCGCGGTAGTTCCCCAGGGTCTCGGGCCGCAACCCCGCGTGGGCTAGGAGGACGGCCGCGCACCGCTCCCGCGGCGAGGCCGCGAGCAGGATCCGACGGAGCTCGTCCTGCGTCGGCACCCGTTCCTTCTCCAGGGTCGGCGTGGCCTGCGCCCCCCGTACCTTAATCGGATGTTCCAAGGGAGCCCCGTTGAATGCGAGCCACGACTTGATGGCCCGAAGGGTCGAGAGCACGTAGCTCCCCGCGCGACCCGCGTCCTCCATGTCCGAGACGAGGTCCGCGACGAAATCGCGACGTTGCTTGGAGCTCAGAGTGAGGAGTGCAGACGGCGATGTGCTGCGCGTCGCGCAGACGTGGCCGAGGCGCCTCATGTAGACGTCGGCCGTGATCTGGGAGCCGCGTGCGACGTTCCGATGCCATCGCTGCACGGACGGATCCTCGAGGAGGCGGAGATACTTCGATCCCCGTCCTTCCTTGCCGGGGACTCGAACCATGCGGAAGAGATTCGCGGCCCGGGAGATATAGGTTTCGAACCGGAAATCAAGTGGGCTCGACCGGATTCGAACCGGTGACCTTCGCCATGTCAAGGCGATGTCATAGCCACTAGACCACGAGCCCGCGGCGCCGCCTAACCTCGCGGCCCGCTTAAGGCTTTCTCCGGCGTTGCTCGATGAACGCAGCGGCACCAAAAACCGTATGAGGCTTGATGACCTCGCACGGCCGATCACGAGGCTCTCAGGCCATGACGTCGAGGGACAACTTCGAGTTCGCGCACCAGCACCGCAACGAGGTCGCATGGATGTCCCAGAACACGAACACGCTCCCCGTGCACCCACCGATCCTCGATGCGATCCGGACGAGCGTGGATGAGCAGGAGTTCCACCTGTATCCGCGGAGGGCCGGTGTCCTTGGCCTCTCCGAAACCATCCAGGAGGATCTCGGCCTCGACGACGTCGACATGATCCTCACCAATGGCGGGATCGAGGGGGAATACATCGCGACCCGCGCGCTCCTGAAGGCCGGCGACGAGGTCCTGTCGACGGACCCAGCCTTCCTACCGATCCACGACCAGGTCGCCATGACGGGCGGCCGTGCCCTCGAGGTCGACATCTACCGCAAGCCGTACGTCCTCACGCCGGAACTCGCCGCCGAGGCGCTCACCCCGACAACGAAGATGCTCCTCGTGATCGATCCGAACAATCCTCTCGGATCCGGGTACGACCGGTCCCAAGTGAAAGGGCTCGCGGAGATCGCCCGGGACCACGGGCTCTGGCTCATCGACGACATTACCTACCGCGATTTCAGCGCGAACCACGTGCTCGCGACCGACTTCTATCCCGAGAAAACGCTCCTGTCCTACTCGTTCAGCAAGGCTCCCGGCCTCGCGGGGATGCGGATTGGCGCAATCCTAGGGCCTCCGGACACGATCAAGTCCCTCCGCAAGTACGATACGAATGTCCTTGGGGTGAACGTCCTCGCGCAGCGCGCGGCTCTCGCAGCCTTGCGGACGAAGAACGAGTGGCTGCCCGGAGTGCGGCGCATCTGCGAGAAGAATCAGGAAACGATCCGGCGCGCGGTCTCCAAGGTGGACGGGGCGACGCTCCCTGTATATCCCTCGAGAGCGAACATGTTTGTGATTGACCTCGCGCAGACTCGTGCGAACCCGGAGGTGGTCGAGGAACGTCTGCTCTTTGATCATCTGGTGCACACGCGTGCGGGTTCGTATCTTTCGAAGAAACACGGGCGTGAATTCCTCCGCGTCTCGTTCACCGTCTCCGAGGCGGACTGCACACGCTTCGCGACGGCATTCCCGGCTGTCATAGAGAAGCTCGCGGCGTGACGCGACAGGCTCATAGCCGATGACGTCACTCCCGGAAGGGGACCATGGGATTCCTCCAGGAGCTCGCAGGCCGCGTCGAGGAGGTTGCTGAAGCCGGTGGCAAGTTTGCGGACGCCTTCGTGCGCACCGCAGGCGCGACGCTCTCCAGTGCCCTCGTTTTCGTGGACCGGGAACTCGGCTACGCCCAGCGGGCGGCGAAGAAGGCGACGGCCGGGAAACGGGAAGATCGCAAGGAGCGCGCGCCCAAGTAACGGGTCATCTGGGTCACGCTGTTCCTTCGAATCGAGTCGGGCCTCGGCGGGTCCGCCCTACGGACCGGTCTCCGGCATCTCCGGTTCGCTCAGCGCCACCATCGCGGGCTCCCTACGCCGGGCTGCCCGCTTCTTTGGCTTCGAGACCTTGATTTTTTCCTGCGGGGGACGCCGAAGATGCGCCTCCGCCTTCATGATGTCCTCGAATTCCGCATCGCACGTGCATTTGTAAACGGTTTTTTGTTCGACGTAAATGCTATGTCCTTTCACCGCACGTCACCGGAATTCGCAACCTACCTGTCCCCCACTTATAGTATTGCGAGAGGGTATCGCGTTTGGAAAAAAGGGAGGCCGAGAATCCGCTCGCGAAAGCTACTTAGCAGGCCGCGGCGCTAACGATTCACCGCCACGGGGAGGATTCGATGGGCAAGTCCGAGTATCTCAACTACGTCAACGGCGAATGGGTCGCGTCCCACAAGGAAGCCACGTACACCGTGATCAATCCCGCGACGGGCGGGAAGATCGCATCCGTGCCGCAATCGGACGTCGAAGACACGCGCGCGGCCATCGACGCGGCCCGCCAGGCGTTCGACAAGGGCAAGTGGCCCCGCATGACGCCGGGCGACCGGTCCGCGGCTCTGTTCAAACTCGCGAACCTGATCGAGGCGGACATGGACCGACTCGCGCCGCTCGAGTCGATGAACCAGGGGAAGACGATCAAACAGGCGCGGGACGGCGACATCCCGTTCTCCGTCGACAACTTGCGCTTCATGGCCGGAGCGGCCCGCACCCTCACCGGCCAGGCGTCGATGGAGTATGCGTACGGCGCGACGAGCATCATCCGACGCGAACCTGTTGGGGTCATTGGTCAGATCACCCCGTGGAACTATCCGTTCATGATGGCCATCTGGAAGCTCGCGCCCGCGTTGGCGGCCGGCAACACCGCGGTCCTGAAGCCCGCCTCCCTCACGCCGCTCACGACGCTCGAACTCGGCAAACTGGTCGAGAAGGCGGGCCTTCCCCGGGGGACCGTGAACCTCATCACGGGACCGGGCTCCGTCGTCGGCGAAGAACTCGCGGCGAGCACGAAGGTCGACATGGTCTCGCTGACCGGCGACACCGCGACCGGCAAAGAGATCATGAACGCCGCGAAGTCGAACGTGAAGCGCCTCCATCTCGAGCTCGGCGGCAAGGCGCCGTTCATCGTCTTCGATGACGCAAACCTCGCGGCTGCCGCGGAGGGCGCCGTCGCCGCATCGATGGTCAACGGAGGCCAGGACTGCACGCAGGCCGCCCGATTCCTCGTCCACGAGAAGCTCTACAAGAAGTTCCAGGACAAGTTCCTCGAACGCCTCAAGACGATCCGCCTCGGGGACCCGCTTCAGCGGTCCACGGACCTCGGACCCCTCGTATCGCAGAAGCAGCGGGAGAGGGTCGAGCAGTACGTCGAGATCGGCGAGGACGAGGGCGCGAAGCTCGCCCTGGGCGGGAAGCGGCCGAAAGGCAAGGCATTCGACAAGGGTTGGTACTACGAGCCGACCGCGTTCGTGGACACGGACCCCACGATGCGCATCGCGAAGGAGGAGGTCTTCGGGCCCGTCGTCAACGTGCAACGGTTCTCGAACGAGGACGATGCGATCGAGGCGGCGAACGACGTCGTGTACGGCCTCTACTCCTCCGTCTGGACGAAGGACGTGCAGCGCGCGCACCGAGTCGCGAACGCGTTGCGGTTCGGCGCCGTCGAGATCAACGACCACCTGCCGCTCGTGAGCGAGATGCCGCACGGCGGGTACAAGCAGAGCGGCTTCGGGAAGGACCTGAGCGTGTACAGCCTCGAGGATTACACGGAGGTCAAGCACGTGTTCGTCGACCTGACGGATCAGGTCCGGAAGCCGTGGCATTACATGACGTTCGGCGATCCGACCTAGGCGGGTGCACGGGCGCCGTCCTCGCGCGGCGCTCAGGTGTCGAGGGAACGCTCCGACCACGCGAGCGGCAGTTCACGAGCGGCCCACTCCTTGAAGACCCGCGCGGGATCCAGCGCCTCCGGCGGATGGACGCCGGGACCGGGCGCCGCCTTCTCGTCACCCATTAGGCCCACCCCGATCGCCGCACCCACGGCGCTGAGGTAGTACGTCGCGATCGTCGATCGACGGCGGTTCGCTTCTTGATGGGTCATCGTGACGTCCCCCCGACGCACGAGCCGTTCGGATCCTCGGGCCCCTTCGACCTCCGTCGACAGCGACGTCGCGCCGTGTAGCGGCAGCATGAGCGCGGACGGCTCCGGGAACGCGGACAACATCGCGCGTCGGAACGCGACCATCTGATTCCCGACGCGGATGAGACGGGAGTCCGCGAGGAGTCCGAGACGGTCGAGCGAGATCAGCGCGCGCACGAGGTTCGGATCGAGCGCGTACTTGTAGTCGACCCGCCCCACGGGCTTGCCGAGGTATCGGGGCAGCGTCTTGACCTCCTCGTGGGACACGAGGTAGGTGCGCCGCACGCCGACGGGGGAGGGGAACGCGAACTCCTCCGCCTCGCTCAGCGGCTCGCGGTCCTCCAGCCTGCCATCGAGCCACACGGTCGGCCGCACGAGGATGTCCGACAGGAACGCCTCGCGCGAATAGGGCGGGAAGTGGTCCGAGCCGGAGAGGCTGACGATGTCGCCGCAGCGGATGCGGATCGCATCGACCCGATCGAAGCCGCTCGCCGCATCGCGCGCCATGACGTTCGAAATCCCGGGATCGAGGCCGAAGGAGATGAGGGCGGTGACCCCCTGCGCCTTGAATTGTTCGTCCATCTCGAGTTGCTCGAAGATCCCCGGGGGCCCTCCGGGCTCCCGCGGCCCCGTGGCGGCGACATCGAGGTAGTTCGCGCGCACCTGGAGAGCGGCTTGCATGAGCCCGAGGTTGTACCGCGGGAGCGTCGCGTTGATGACGATGTCCGCGCCTTGGATCGCACGTACGATCCCTGCGTGGTTCTCGATGTTCAGCTGCATCGCCTCGATCGGGACCCGGCCACGGATGCCGGTGAGGACACGCGCCCGTTCCCCGTGCTGGTCGATCAGCAAGATCGACGTCACGTGCGGATCGACGCGGAGCTCCGACGCGAGGGTCCGGCCCAAGCCGCCGACGCCCAGGATGACGACCCGCATCAGCGACCCAGGGAGTGTCCGAGGGTTTAGTCTTTTCGCGGCGGGAAGTGAGTCGCGTCCTCAGGTGCGGACGGCTTTCGCCCACCTGACGATCGCGTTCGCGGTCGCTTCGGGGGATTCCCACATGGGCATGTGTCCGATGTCGGGGAGGATGGCCCGCATCGGTGCGGACGCAGCTTCGGACACGGGAATGAGCGCGTCGGCCGTCCCGTGGACGACCAGTCGCGGACCCGATAACGAAGCGAACGCGGCCGTACGATCCGGTCGGGCCGCCATCGCCGCGAGGGCCGCGATCACGCCGTCGGGGCGCGCGCGTTCGATGATCTGAGCGGCTCGAGGCCGCCACGCTGCCGCTCCGGTCGGGCCGACGAGTTTTTCCGCGAGTCCCGGAAGGAGGGCCTTCGCGCCTCCTGCGCGCACCTTCTCGATCGTCTCGAAACGGCCCTTTCGAGCCGCCTCGCTGTCGGCCGCCGTCCGCGATGAGACAAGACCCAACGCCGCGAGACCGGGTCGACGTTCGGCAAGCGCCAGCGCAACGTAGCCGCCGAAACTGTGACCCGCGACGGCAACGCGGTGTGACCCGAAGGCGTCCAGGAACTTCGTCACTTCGATCGCATAGTTCTCCACCGTCGCATGTTCGAATTCCATCGGTGGACTGTCTCCGAATCCGGGGAGATCCGGCGCGAGCACACGGAACCCCCCGCCCGCGATTCCGCTCATCACCGGCTGCCAAATCGAGCGGTTCAAGGGCCATCCGTGGAGGAGGACGACAATCGGATCCGGACCGTGTCCGGTGGCGTCGAACGCGAGCGTAGGCAATCTCCTTCGGCTCCTCTCAACCTCCGATCGTGAACCAGCAGCCGCCACCGGAGCCGCGTCCTGTGCCTTCGCCCCAGATCACGAAGTTCACTCCGCGGGAGTCCGCGGCGATCCCGAAGTAATCGCCGTACGGGAACACGTATCCGCTCGCGCTCTTGTACGGCGCGCCGCTCCCCAGATCCGATAGCTTCACTTCGGTCGACCAATGCGCGCCCGCATCCGTGGTGCGCCGGAAGAACGTGTTCCACGCGGTCGGTCCGTTCCGGTTGTCCTGCCAGGCGACGCGGAAATCTCCGGGGGCGGGGCCGTGCGTGATGACGGGGAATCCGCTGTCTCCCGCATCGTTCACGAGGATCGGTTCGCTCCACGACGCGCCGCCGTCCGAGGACGTCCGTGCGAAGAGCGTCTTCGGTGCATCCGCCTGCGTGTTCTTCGCGTATGCGACCATGATCGTTCCCGAGGAATCCATGTCCATCACGATCTGGGCCTGGAACTCGTCCGTGATGCACACGGGGACGACGCATCCGGGCGATTCCTCGCTGTACTCGACCGGGAGAATCGTCCATGTCGCGCCGCCGTCCGTCGATTTCACGAGGACGAGATCGACGGGCCCGGTCCCCTTCGCGGTCTCGACGCTCATCGAGAAAAAGGCGGTCCCGTCGGCCGCGACAACGCCGCTCTCCGGATAGTAGAACAGCGAGTTCGTTGAGGGCGTGAGCCGCACGGGCTTGCCGAAGGTGGCTCCCGCGTCATGCGACGCTGCGACGTAGGGATCTCCGTGATTCCATGCAATGTACACGCTCTCTCCGTCCGGGGATATCGCGAGCCACGGTTTGTCGCCCCATCCGGATCCGGAGCTGCCCGCGTTCACCGGCCGAGTCCACGTGGCCCCATGATCCGAGGATTTCGAGAGGGCCATGCCAGGATTCCAGTTGTCGAGCCAGGCGATGTAGACGGTCCCATCGTTCGCGACCCGGATGATCGGGTCGGCCTGCCAAGGTCCCGCGATGTTGTTGCTGCGGCAATCGATCCCGCAGATGAACTGCGGCGGTCCCCAAGACGCGCCGCTGTCCGGCGAGACGCGGATGAGGATCGACGGCTCGGGGCATTGGCGGCACTCCTTCGCATCCATCCCGGTCGTGGCCATGTAGACGTATGTCGAGTTCGGATCCGTGGCGACGTTGGGCTCCCAGTCGTTCCCGTCGGAGAAGAGCTGTTCCGAGGCGAACCGGATGGGCGGGGCGCCCGCAGCGGGAACCGCACCGATCATGACCGCGGTCACCACGAGGATTCCAATCGCGAGTCCTACGCCAACGGCGCGGGAGCCCAATCCCTTCATGTCTACCTCCCCAGACCGCGGAACGTTCGACGGGTCTATGTAAATTCCCATTCCGGGCGAAAAACGATTTAGGCCTTCCCGCTCTCTCGATAGACCATGCGCGCCATCGTGGGGACGGAGGCGGAGGTGCCGGAGGGCGGCGCGAAGTGCGTCACCGCCAACCAGAAGCCGTATGCCCTGTTCAAGGTCGGCGGGAAGGTGTACTGCCTCGACAATCAGTGCACGCACCTCGGCGGACCTCTGTGCCAGGGGAGAGTGGAAGGATCCGTCGTGCAGTGTCCCTGGCACGGGTCGCGATTCGACGTGACTTCAGGGAACGTCGTCGGTCCGCCCGCTCGAAAGCCTGTCGGGTCTTATCCGGTCGCGATCGAAGGCGGCAAGATCGTCGTCGAGCTGCCTTGAACCGCAGTCGGCCTAATCGATCTCGGCGGGGGCCATCGGCGAGCCGCGCACGTTGAGGATCATGTCCCGCGCCTTCTCCTTCGAAGGATAGATGCAGAACGTCATGTGGGTCCCCCACCTCGCATTCGTCCTCCGGAAGATTTCACTCAGCCCCTCGAAGTCCTGCTCCGTGAAGTGCACGAGTCCCAGGTTCAGATCGAACTCGTACTTCGTCGGTTCCCCACGGTGGAACCGGATTGGAATCGGCCCGTAGAGCTTGTAGTCGAATCGCTCGAGCTCGCCGAGGAGCTCGCGGAGCACCTCCACGTTGGCGAAGGGCTCCATCGGGTCGAACGCGGGTCCGGCATCCGGCGACATGCGGCCGGGACCGAGGCTGCAAGATAAAGATGCACCGAATGCTACCCCCGCCGCAGGGCGAGTCCGCTACGGGGTTGGACGGGAGCGATGGCACGGATCGTCATCGTCGGAGACCGCGATTCGGGGAAGACGACGTTTCTGACACTCGTCTACACCACGCAAGTGAAGTTGGGCTCGGACGCGGCCGACGACTTCCGGTTTCATGTCGCGATCGATTCAATCGATGAAGTCTCCGGCGTCTTCCAGCAATTGATGTCGGGAGGTTTCCCGGATGCCGCGGCGAAAGAGGGGATTCACGGGATCCAGTTCCATCTCGGCTACCGGACGTCCGGGTCGAGGTTCTTCTCGCGACTCCGACGGCAGGGATGGGCGGGCGGGTCCTCCGCGTCCCTCGACTTCCTCATCTTGAGAGACCTCGAGGAGGAAGTCTCTCGATTTCGGAAGGGCAGTTCCCTGACCAACGTGGCGTTGCGGGACGTCCTCGAGAGCGACGGGATCGCGATCTTGGTGGACAGTACGAAGCTTTCCATGACATCGGACGAGCAATCGCCCGGTCCCATGGAGGCGTACGACGTCGCGGTCGAATCGCTCTTGGCGGCGATGCTCCGCTCGCGGGGGCCGGGCGGCCAGTCGCACCTCCATCCGATCTTCGTGTTTACGAAGTTTGACTCCGTCGATCCGAAGGCGTTGCGCGCCGCCAATGTCGGAGATGCGCCGCCGGAAGCCGAGAAAGCGGGCCCTCGCAGCACCTACGCCGAAACGATCCTGGATCGCCATCTGCCGAAGACGATGGCCCTCGTCCGATCTCGAGAGACGTCGGGACGGAAGTTCGCCAAGCCCTCCTTTTTCTTCAGCGGGGTCCGAACGGAACCCGCGGCCCCGGGTCGCCGGCCCAAGGTCTTGCTGCGGGCGAGCAAGGGCGGCCGATGGGAGCCGGATTATCCGGCGCACGAGTACCTCTCGCTGCTCGAGACCCTCTCGAAAATCGCCGCCTCTCGCTAACGCGGAAACCCCGCTCCCCTCCCGTCGGTCGCGATGATGATAATGTTGTGGTTACGATTAAGTACGGTTGGGGGGTCATGCACCGTTCATGCCCTGCGCACTACTCGGGGACCGCGCATCCGGTAAGACGACCTTCTTGGGACTCCTGTACGCCGCCCAAGTCAAGTACGGTACGGGGGTCCAGGACGACTTCCGGTTTCATGCGCCGATTGGCTCCTTGAACTTGATGTCCGCCGTGTACGAAGGAATGAAGGACGGCCGCTTCCCCAGCGCCACCCTGAAGGAAGAGATCACCGAGCTCGGGTTCATCTTCGGTTACCTCCGCGCGCTCGTCGGCAAATTGCCGTACTACATCCGCCAGCAGAACTGGGTGCGGCCCTTCTCGACCCTCCGGTTCTCCGCCTACGACGTCTCCGGCGAAGACATCGAGGAGTTCATCGAGACGGGGATCGCCTCGCGGCCGTTGATCCAGCAACTCCTGAAGAGCGTCGTCGTCGTGGTCCTCGTCGACTGCAGCAAGATGACGACCGACATCGACACGCCGGCCTACAAGAAGATGCTGCGGTACGACAGCACGGTCGCGAAACTGCTCGTCGCGTTCCAGACCTACAAGAAGCAGGAATACGACCGGCTCAAAGACTCGGGCGTGAAGGCCGATACCCCGAGGATCTATCCCGCGTTCGTGCTCTCGAAGTTCGACACGCTCCGCGATGACGTCCTCGCGCGACTCGGCCTGCACCGCGGATTCCCCGAGGGCAAGCGCCAGCGGAAGGAATACGCCGAGGCGCTGCTCCGGGTCTTCGTGCCGCAGACCCTGTCCCAGATCCGCGGCGGCAAGATCGCCGGGGTCAGCATGGACAAGGCCGCGTACTTCCTGAGCTGGGTCCGCACGGAGCAGCAGGAAGGCATGGAGCCGGTCGGGCAGCCGAAGATCGTCCGGACGGGCTTCACGCCGGAAGGCGGCGGCGAGGCGGACTTCTCGTACGACGAGTACGTGGAGTTCATCGAACACTTCCGAGACATCGCCCACAAGATCCCCGACGAAATCCTCGAGGCCGAAAAGTTCCAGGCACAAGCGATTGCTCGGTCAGCGTAGCGGCAGGCACCCATGGGATCCGCGGAATCGAGTCAGGGGTCGAGAGACGCAGACGTCGTCGAGTTCGACCACTGGATCTACGGCGCGGTCCCCGGCGTCGGGTACACGACGAAGGCGGTCTCGAAGGGCCTCGACGCGGGCCTCTACGAACACTATCTCCGCGGCCACTACACCCCGATCCGCGGCGCGACCGCACAGTCGAGCGACGATCCGGTCGACATCCACATGTTCCACCCCGTCCGCGGCGGGCGGGAAATCCTCCTGTCCCGGATCACCCGAGGGCCCGCGGATGAGGCCGGTCGCCCGACCTTCACGAACCACACGGCGATCGCGCACGCGGACGCTTTGAAGGCCGGTCGGATCACCCTGGAGTCCGTGTTTCACGCCATGGGCGAGTTCGACCGCAAGGCCCCGGACCTCCAGGGAGAGGCGCGCCTGCTTCAGATTCCGGCCCGTCCCGAGGCGGATGGCCCGATCCAGTTCGGGCGCGGGATCCACAAGCACCTCACGTACCCCGCGGTCGAGACGCTGGCGACGCGGGTCATGAGCGACCCCGCCAGCCGGACCTTGCTCCTGTGCCGCAACACCACGCCGGACGCGAGGAACCGGACTCTGGATCTGGTCTTCGAGCTGCTCGTGTGGGGTTGCGGATTGCCTGTCCTCACGGCGATCAGCGAATCGCCGCGCTCGTCCGCGATGAACTTCTTCAACCTCGTCGTCGCGACCCGAGGCGTGCGAGCCGATTCGAGCTGGGCCATCCTGGAGAGCGCCCTGGCCGAACCCGTGTTGCCTCGAGTCCTCGATCGCGACGAGATCTACAACATCCTGACGGCGACGGTGCGTCAATCGGCCGACTTGCCGGTGGCGCGGTAGGTCCGCCCGCCGTCCACGATTTCCCGGAAGACCGTCCATCCGTGGCCGATGTTCCATTGACCATCTTTCGCCTTGTGATTCGGTTGTCCTTTCTCGGGGTGGTCGAGTTCCGCCTCGAGGTAGTCGCCGTCCGTGTCGGCCTCCGGGACCAACGTGCCTTCGGAGAGAAGCTGCGACAGGAGTGTGAGGCCGCTGGGCTTCCCTTTCCAGTGGATGGCGAGGAATGCCTTGCGCCCCGCGGACTCCGTCAGCAGGAGTTCGCGAAGGCCGAGGTAGGCCGGGCGATCGCGGGGATTGTCCCGCGGCGGCGCTTCCAGCCGCGTCTTTCGCTTCTCGAGTCCCTTGAGCAACGAGAGCCAGTCCTTCCGCGTCATGTCCTCGCGATCCCAAGGAGAATCGCTCTGCGTTTCCGGGGCCGCGGACTCCGTGGCGGCGGATTCCTTCGAGGCACGACCGCCCCCGCCCTGCTGGACGAGATCGTATGTGGACGGGTCATCTGGATTCTTCGGAGGGACGATTCGAATTGCGAGGGCGCTCATCCCCGGATGGAACCGCGGATCCAGGACCGTCAGGACGTTGACGACGTCGTGCGGAAAGAGCTCCGCCAGGGTCATGTTCACGTCGGGCGAGCCAGTCCGTCGCGAGAGGTCGCTGAGCCGCTCCAGCGGGAGGGAGGCATCGCCTTTGCGCGGAGTCGCCGCCAAGTCATCGAGGTAGGCCTGCGCGACCTGCTGCGTGAGGCGCGGCCGCTTCGAGCCGAGGCTGAACTGCACCATCTTCGCCATCATCGCCGAGCCGCGGAAGATCCCGGTCATCCCGGCTCGCAGGAACGCGACCGCCCCGCTCGCCTCGACGCACTGATTGATGAGACCCGTGAGCCGAACGGAGAGCTTGCGGCTCAGTCGGCCGCCGGGGACCCGGGACTCGTGGAAGATTCCGCCCCAGCGAAGCGGCATGTCATCCGCCCACAACGGATCCGACGCGCTGCGGCCGTACCAGTCCATGGTCTTTTGCCGCAGGATCGCACTGACCAGGAGCGGATCCTCGGTCTCGGCTCGGACGCGAGGCAGCAAGGCCTCCGCGGTCCGGAGGACTTCGCGAAGAACGCGCCTCTCGACGCGGGCCTCCTCGACCAAGGCCAGCGGGTCGATCGCGTTGATCGCCTCGATGTCGAACTTCTCCTCCGGGTTCATCTGGAGGAACGCGACGAGCTCGTGAGGCTCCGCCCGCGCTGGGCTCGGGCTCTTGGTGACCGACTTCGCGGTGCTGGCCGTCTTTCCCGCTTTCTCGGGCGCGGGCGAAACGAGGGCCATGAGCATCGCTGATGGTACGAACGGCACGCTCCCCATACGATTGGACTCACCGACGCGCGCCGGGTTCGATAAATCCGTTGCTGGTAATTATCGGCCGTGATACGCGGCGGGTCGGTGGCGAAACGGGCGAGCCGGGACCCAGCGGCCCAAACGTTTACGCCCGAGGGCCGGTTTGGCCGCCATCGGAAGTCTGTGACGGCCCGAACCGATAGCCCCCGTTTCACCGAGGCGCAAATCGCGGCGTTCCGCGTGCGCCGCCACCATCTGGACCGGCGTGCATCGCGCGGCCATCTCACGAACGTCGTCGGAGACGTGTGCGGAGTCCAGGCTCAGGTGACCTCGATGGCACGGATCGCCCTCTGGGCCCGCGTTCGACCGCTCACCATCGACGACGTCCAACGGGCGCTCAACGAGACGCGGACGATCGTCAAGACGTGGTCCATGCGGGGCGCGCTCCACCTGCACGCGTCGAAGGAACTCCGCGTCGTCCTCGGCGGCCTCATGCCGACGCGGCTCGGCTACCATCAGCGCTGGATCCGACGGCTTGGCCTGAAAGAGGAGGAAACCACGGCCGTCGTCCTCAAGGCGCTTGAAAAAGAACTCCTCAGCCGAAGCGAACTCGCCGAGTACTTGGGGAAGAACCTCGGGGCTCGATGGGAAGACTGGGCCGACGGGGGCTGGGGCCGCAAGACGGAGGGCTCGAGTCTCTCATGGCATCTTGTGAGGCCCGCCATGGCGCGCGGTCTCGTGTGCTTCGGTCCGAGCGACGGCCAGGAGATCACGTTTGCTCGGGTCGATCAGTGGCTCCCCGAATCGCCGTCGATGCCTACGGAGCAAGCGGAGGAGGCGCTCCTGCGACGCTACTTCCATTCTTTCGGTCCCGCGGACGCGCACGACATTCGGATGTGGGCTGGAATCCACATGAAACCCATTCGGGCGACCATCGACCGCCTCGGGGATGAACTCGTCGAGGTGGACCGCGACGGCCGCCCCGGACTAATCTTGAGGAAGGACTTCAAAGACCTGGAGAAAAGGAACGGCGATCACGGAATCGTTCGACTGCTGCCGAGTTTCGATCCGTTCCTGCTGGGCCATTCGGAACGAAGCCATCTCGTCGACCGGGCCCACTACGGTCAAGTGTACAAGGAGGCGGGGTGGCTCGCGCCGGTCGTCTTGCTGGACGGTCGCGTTGCCGGGACGTGGTCCTATGAACGTACGCCTCGCACGTTGCAGGTGGCCGCGAAAATATTTGCACCGCCCACGAAGGAAATCAAAAGGGACCTGAAAGAGGAGGCGGACGATCTCGGGCGGTTTCTCGAGGCGACGGACGTGACGCTTCGAATCAGCAAGGGGCGCTGAGCCATTCGAGGACGTGGGTGTGTGCCGCGGCCAGGATTCACCCAAGGCCGACCTGCTTCAGCAGACCGACGAGATCGTAGAAGAGCCGCTCCTCTGTGATCTCCCCCTTCTCGTTCCACGTCGCCACCGTGCAGAACTCCACGTGGAAACTCTTCCCGGTCGGCGGGATGACCTTGCCCTCCGCGGTCTTCATGGGACCCTTCATCGTGCCGTAGAAGTCCGCGATGGAGCAGGTGTGGTTTCCGTCCGCGAACAGGATCTTGTAGGGCTTGTTGATCAAATGGTTGTCCGGGAAGGTCTTGAAGAACTCAACGGCCTCCAAATCGTGGCTGCGCCGTCCCTTGGTCGGTTCCGCGCCGCCGGGCCAGTACACGGCCACGTTTTCGGTGTGCCGCTTCCGGAACGTCTCCCAAAGAGGACTCTTCGGTCCCGCATTCCACGCATCATCCAGCGTCGTCATGAGGCTCTTGAGCTCGTCGGGTTTCATTGAAATCGCCGGACCAATAACCCCGGTTGGGGTCATGCCTCTTCGCCGTTCCGAAACCGGAGATCCGGGGCTCTGTCCAGGGCCGGGTCAAGGTTCCGGTGTGATTCAGCGAAGAGAATTCTTCCAAGCCGACGGGACCCGAGCCGAGTATACGACTTCCTTAGCCCCGAGAAAATCTCCCAGCCGCTCGATCGTCTCTGCAATCTTTGACGAGACCTCCTTGTCGCGTGGTGCGCGTGGCTCCGCATGGACCGAATTGATCAGGAGCTTCTCGCTCCTCCGGTCCATCTGCGGGTCAACCCTGCCGATGAATCGGTCACCCCACAGGATCGGGAGAACGTAGGTCCCGTGTTTTCGTTTGCTTTTTGGCAGGAATTGTTCGAGTACGTAATCAAACCCGAATAGCTTTCTCGTTACCTGCCGGGCGCTCACGAGGTTGTCGAACGGGGCGAGCAGCGACATCCGCGGCTGCCACCTGTCCGAATTCAACGATTCAAGGAGCGGGATGTCAAGATCATGGATGTATCGCTCGTCCCGGCCACCGAGCCCCGTGACGTGAACCCGATGGATGGTGGATCCCTCCTCCAAGCGTCTCAAGACCTCTCTCAGGTTCAGATAACGACCGCGCAGGAAGTAGAGGTTGATCTCGGAGGGGGACGCGGTGCCGAGGGCCCGAATCGTCCTCAGCGCGGCCTCCCGCTCGGCTTCGTCTGCGCTCAGCTCCTTCCGTTCCACCCAGCTCGGGAGAAACTGTTCCGACAGTCCCCAGATGTTCCGGTTTCCGTCATGCCCCACGACCATGACCTCTCCGCGCATTTGCAGGTGGGAGAGCATTGTGGACACATCGCTGCCAGAGGTCCATCCGTCTTCACTTCTCTTGGTTCGAGCGTAGTTTTCGAATTGGCTCAGCTGGAGCGGTCCCTTCCTGAGCTCACTCAAGATTTTCTTCCGAAGCTCTGCGTGCTCCGCCAGGAACTTCCGGGCTCTTGTCTTCCACCCTCCCCAGGACTTGGACAGGGATTCCGGATACCTTCGCATCATCGAATAGTAGAGCGGATAGTCTTCGGTGAGCACGATCGACGCGGCATGGGACCAATGCTCGAAGAGCTTCTTCTCGTCCCATAGTAGTCGATCCAGGTCCGACGGCCGAAAATTGCGGACCCGGGTCCAGAGCGCGATGATGTGGGACGGTGCGACTATGGTGATCGGGTCCCACTGAACATATCCGACGTCGCGGATGACGGACACGATCGCTTTACTCGATGGACCTGTCGGCCACTTGCCCGCAAGATGCTGCTTCGTTACCGTCAGACGCCTCGCGCTTTCCAAGGACGTCGATACGACTGGTTCACTCAACTGGCCTGGCTACCTTTGGTCACGGCTATTAAGCTTGTCGGGCCCGACAGCCTCACCAACTTCCAGATCCATATTCTTACCCGGAATTTCGGCCTCTGCGCAGCTCGGCCCTAAGCCACGTGACCCACAGGATTTCCAAGGATGACGCCTGCGAGAAAGACGACTACTCCGGCATCGAGGACCAGGTAGCTCAGCGCGGAGGAACTAGCCCGAAGCCAAAGCAGCATCAGGGCAAGCCCGAAGGCCATGGTGACAAGGGGCGGGCTTTCATGCCAGAATTGCCGGAGGATACAACCCTCCCTCGCGATTGGCATCCATCACCATTGGTGGCACAGCGGACGAGGTTGCGTCCCGGCGGCACGACAACCTGCTAGCGGAACAACGCTCTTCATGTTAGGATGCTCCCGGCGGGAAGTCGGTACATTGGCAAGCAAACCTGGCTAGCCCACCAAGAGATATGCCAGTGGAAAGTTTCTACCGACATGTGAAAGTCCTGTTCGGGTCAGTTCCGATTCGAGTAACCTCTTCGATGAATCGTCAAGTTTCGGACGGATGTGGTTGGGGCTGGTCTCTCGATGGACTGGCCATCTGGGATCGATACGCCCCATCGGTTTCATGGGCTGTCGGCCCTTTGCCCAGCTTCGGCAGGTTGCATGGAACATCACGGCCACGCGAAGCAAATGCCAATGGTCGCGCGATCCGAGGAGGGCAAACTCGTCCTGCAGCTTCGCGACTTCCTACCGCCCGACTGCAGCGACCGGGTCGAGGCCCGCCTTCTCGACGTACCTGGCGTTCGCGCGGCCTCCCTGAATCCGATGATGGGCACGGTGACGGTCACTCTGGCCCCTGAGGGGTCATCTGAGGCGGTTGTGCAACGCCTCCGAGAAATCGGCGTCGAGTGCGTTGCGCGCCCCTCGACGGTGCAGATCGCCGAGGCGGAGCACCGCGCCCACGCGACTGGCCGGCCCGCGGAGCACAACCACAATGCGATGATGGAGCAGGAGATGCGTCGGCGGTTCTTCGTCGTCCTCGTCCTCGCGATTCCCGTCCTGATCCTCTCGCCGACGATCCAGACCTGGGCCAGCTACCGCCTTCCAGATGTCCTCGGACTCAACGTCGTCCTCGTGGTCCTCGCCTCGATCATCGTCTTGTACGGCGGGGCGCCGTTTTACCGGGGCGCCGCGACCGCGCTCCGCGCCCGCACGGCAGACATGGACGTCCTCGTGAGCCTCGCGGTCCTCTCGGGCTATCTGTACAGCCTCGGCACGACGTTCCTCTTCGTCGCCGCGGACTTCTACTGGGAGATCTCGACTCTCGTGCTCTTCCTCCTCTTCGGACACTGGATGGAGATGCGCTCCGTCCGCGGCGCTTCCGGGGCGTTACGGGAGCTCGTGAGGCTCATCCCGCCGTCCGCGAACCGCGTGAAGGCCGACGGCTCGATCGAGGAGGTCGAGACGGCCCGCCTGGCCGTCGGCGATTTCGTCCTTGTGCGACCCGGCGAGAAGGTCCCAATCGATGGCGTCGTGCTGGAAGGTGCGAGTTCTGTGAACGAGGCCCTCGTCACCGGGGAATCGAAACCTGTGTCGAAAGCCCTTGGAGACAACGTCCTCGGCGGGACGATCAACGGAGAAGGCGCGCTCCGCATGCGGGTCACGAAGACGGGCGAGGAGACGGCCCTCGCACAGATCGTGAACCTCGTACGCGAAGCGCAGGAATCCAAGCCGCGGGTGCAACGCCTCGCGGACCGCGCGGCAACGGCCCTCACGCTGATCGCCGTGAGCCTCGGCGTCGCGACGTTCGCATATTGGTTCGGCGTGGCAAGGACGGATAGTCTCTTCGCGCTCACGTTGATGATCACGGTGTTCGTAATCGCGTGCCCGCACGCCCTCGGCCTCGCGATCCCGACGGTGACGGTGATTTCGACGACGATGGGTGCGCAACGGGGGCTCCTGATCCGCAATGCGGAGGGGCTAGAGGGCGCGAGGAACCTGAACATCGTCCTCTTTGACAAGACCGGCACGTTGACGACGGGCCGGTTCGGCGTCACGGACGTCATCCCATTCGGCACCTGGACGAAAGCAGATCTTCTGCGGCTCGCCGCCGGGGTTGAGCGGAACTCGGAGCACGTTATTGCGAAAGCCATCGTCGCTCACGCGGAATCTCGGGGCCTCTCCCTGCCCGACGTCGCCGACTTCACCGCTCTCCCCGGGAAAGGCGCCCGCGCGAAGGCGGAACGGCACTCGGTCGTCCTCGGGAATCGAGGCCTCCTCCAAGATCTCGGCGTCGAACCGCCGGCGGAGGCGGACCGCATCGCGGCGCAAGGCAAGACGATCGTCCACGCGGTCATCGACGATCGCCTGGCCGGCGTCATCGCACTCGCCGACGTGATCCGGGACGAATCGCATCAGGCCGTCGCGGACCTCAAGTCGATGGGAATCCGGGTCGCGATGCTGACGGGCGACAACCGGACCACAGCTGCCTACGTCGCCGGCCAGCTCGGGCTCGACACGTTCTTTGCGGAAGTCTTGCCCGCCGACAAGGCCGCGGCGGTCGAACGGCTGCAGAAGGAAGGGCAGCGGGTCGCGATGGTCGGGGATGGCGTGAACGACGCGCCGGCCCTCGTCCAAGCGGACGTCGGCATCGCGATCGGCGCGGGGACCGACGTGGCCATGGAGTCCGCGGACATCGTCCTCGTACGGAACGACCCGAGGGACGTCGTGCGCCTGATCCGGCTGAGCCGGCTTACGTCGAGCAAGATGCGGCAGAACCTCGTCTGGGCGACTGGGTACAACGCGATCGCACTCCCCCTCGCCGCAGGGATCGGGGTGCCGGCGGGAATCGTCCTGCGACCCGAGTGGGGCGCCCTCTTCATGGCGGCCTCAAGCATAATCGTCGTGACGAACGCGCTCCTCATGCGCCGACAGGCCGTTTAGCCGTCCACGCCAGCGGGCCTGCACTACATCCCTTGCTCTTCCAGGCAACAGTCGATGACGACGATCCCATTAGGGGTCTTCTTGACCATGATCGAGTTGGCGGTCCGATTTGTGACGTCGAGAGTACCCAGCTTGACTGTTTCCTTTGCTCGGACCCGAACTTCGGCCCCTCGGCCCTTCGCCATGGTGACGTGCATGCGGTCATCGTTCAAAAGCTTCGGGGCCCTCGCGACCGACCGAGGTTCGGTTCCATCGACCGCAACAGGCGGGGCCGTCGTCAACAGCGTGGCCCAATGCTTGTTAGGAATCTCGGCTTGCCGGGCAAGGGTGCCTTCGGGTGGCCACAAGCGGTAACGTGGTCGTCTTCGGCGCCGGCGAAGGAGCAGAGTTTCGGATCGGAGCAGACCGTGAGGCCGACGTATCGCCCTAAGAGAAGATTCCCAGCGGTCGGACCGTTCCTCCGATGTCTGTGCCAGAACTTCCTTCACGAAGTCCGTCTAGGTCTTCGACGGCGGACAGAGTGGGCACTTTCCGCTCGGATGCAGCGGCAACGGACGCACCGGCAGTGCCTTCTTGCTGCGTTTCATCGACACAACTATCCATTGGGAAGTATTTATTTGTTCCACGGAGGCGTCGGGGAGTCACTTCCCGGGAAGATAGTCGGCCCGCGGCCTTGCCGGTCGTCCCGGGATGGGCCCTCGTCCGGTCCCCGGGGGACATCTTACTTGCACGCCGACGATTGATGTGTCCCAACTCAGAGTGCTGGCGACCGCGTGCGCTCGACTATCGTCCAACTTCCATCATCCAAATTAGTGTGAACCCTGAGTCATAAATGGAGGGTCCTGCCCGACGAGCCGCGCGCGAGAGCGGGGGGACGAAGCGCGATCGAAGCCACGAGGGCCGGGGCCGCAATGCTAGCAGCGCCGACGATGCAGAGGGAGAGCGGGGCGACGAGGCCGAGCAGAGAGTAGTAGGCAGCATAGAGCAGGTGTCCGAGGCCGAGGGAAAACGCGAGGACCCACGCCGTCGCCGCCGCAGGAGTGCTTTCGCGGCGATGGGCGACCGCGAGGGAAAGGATGAAGGCGACCAGAAGGACGGCCGTCATCATGAACACCGGGATCGACAAGAGATTCCATAGGGCTTCGACTCCTGCGATCGCCGCCGTGAGAACCGAACCCACGAGGAGGAGTTCGACCAGTCGGCGATTCTGGAGAAGGCGCCGGAGAATCGCAGGGACGATTCGCGTTCCGAAGTAGCCCGCCATCCCGACGAGAACCCCGAGTTCCGCAGCTTTCGAGAGGAGCCCCAGTACCGTTACGCCCTCCGGTTCGACGCCGAGGGGCTCCGGCACGATGAGGACCGCTCCGTACAACACGACGAAGAAGACGGACAAGGCCACGCCGGACCACCACGCGACCCGCTCCCATCGCAGGGCGAACGGAATCGCGAAGATCTGGACCGCGCCGGAGACCGCGAAGAACCACATGAAGGGCACTGCGCCAACATGCTCGAGAATCGCGAACCAGTGGAGGAGCCCGTCCGCGTAGAGCAGGCTTAGGCCCGCCACGAGGGCGAAACCCCGCGCCGACGTGAGGACTCCGGGTACGACGAGACCGAGGCCGACGACGAGAGTCAGGAGGAGTTCGACCGCGATCGCGATCGCGCCCGACGAGTGCACGATGGACGTGGCCTGCGTCGTCACGTGCCCGTGCACCGGCGGGGCTGCGGCTTGGGGGGCCTGCAAGATGTCCAATGCCGGGACGGCCGCGGCGAAGACGACGGCGACGAGGATCAGCGACCAGCCCACACCGACCCTCCACCCGGGCCGCGTATCCAGTGCCGCGGCCACACCTGTCCGGGGAGAAGACGCGGCAGCCATGCGTCGGGCGGACGCGGACTTCGGCCATATATCTGTTGTATCTTCGCGCCGGCCTGGGCGGAAGGTGCGTTTGCCAACGACGACCGCTGATCTCAGGCTCGCGTCCCCGAACGGTTCGGATCGCGGGATAGTCAATCCTTTCCCGGGTCTTTATCGGTCAGGATAATGCTCCCCGTCGATGCGGAAAATCCGCGGGATGCGAAGGATCCGGTGACAGATGTCTGGTTGATCGCTCTCGGATTTGCGCTCATGCCCACCGGCGCACTTCTCTTGTGCACCACTCGAACGGAAATTCGAGATCGAGAGTCAACGGCCTTGGCCGCCTTGTCTGGCGTGGTGCTCTTTCTAGGAATCGCGCACGCGGGAACGGATGTCCTTGTCGGCAGTGTCCCCTACAGGATCTTGACGACGCCCGTCCTTCCAGCCGCAACGGCCGCCACAGGCGTCCTAGCGGGGCTCGGCACCGCCTATCGCCTGTGGGCCCGATGGGGCGCTGGTGCGTCCGGCCTGCTCACCCTTTCCGTGGCGTACTTCACCGTGCACGCGGTCGCGGATGGTTTCGTGTTGGGGGATGGTTTTGCGGGCCCCTATCCGACGGCGCTCATCCTTACTGCCTCTCTTATCTACGGCCAGCTCCTCCACCGTTTTGCAGAAGGCGCCTTGATCGTCGTCCCGGCGATCCTCATCGGATGGGCACCTCGGAGAACCCTCGGATTACTTTTCATCGGCGTCGTCACCGTTCCGGCGGTCTATTTACCGATCGCCCTATTCGCATCGCCCCCGCCTGACATTTCCCTCGCTGCGACGGTATGGAACGCGGTCCAGGTGTTCGTCGCCGCGGCCGAGATTGGATTCGCGGTGCCCCTCATCGTGATTGGTCTGCTCCCGCGTGTCCTTCCGGCCCGGGGTTTCCGAGCGGCCGCGTGGGTTGCCATCGCTTTCCTCGTCATGCTCCTCATTCACCTCATGGGCGAACGAAAAGGGGGTGCGCGACAGGACAACAGCCGGCCCGTGGGCAATCGAACGCCCAGAGCCCGCCCAATCCGTCGGAGAGTAGCTGAGCGGACGACCCGAACCCGAAAGATTCCCGGTCACTCCTTACCAAAACGGCGCTCGGGGAGCCGATTATCCGGCAGCGCATATGATTTGAATTTGCATCTGATCCCGGAGGACGACTGAATACGAGGGGGACATCGTCGAGCCGTCGACGACCATCCAGACGCGATGGCCCGTCTGGGCTTGGTGTCCGAGGACCTGTTGCGCATCGAACGTCTGTCCCCAAATTCGGAAGAATTCGCCGAGGGTGTACTCCCGCGAAACGCGGGACTCCACATGGATCCTACCCGAGGTGTCATGGGTATGGAGGGGAGCCATCCCGCTCATCCCATCCGGCATGTCCGGCATCGAGGAGTACTGGTCCAGTGAATGGTCCTGCCAGAGGCTCGAGTCGATGCCGATGTTCGCGGGGATCGTCGCCGACTGGCCGTCAATCATGATTGTCAGCTGCGGATGCCAGTGGATGGACCCGCCGGTCGAGACGTAAGGATAGGTGACGATGATACCTCCGAGTATGAGGGGAACCGCCAAAATCATGACCAACACGGAGCGAGGAATGTGGAATCCCGGAGTGGAGCTCCGGCGTTTCTCTTGGATGATCCGTCGGTCGTCCGCCGAGATGGCGAGGGAGGGCCTCTGCCTCGGATGTACATTTGCGACGTGGCGCTCCAGATTCTCGAGCTTGACAGATGCGTGACACACCGGGCAGTTGGGCGACGCCATTGACCAGAGCGAGGGGCTGCGGACCCTTTAACCCTTCCCGCCCATTTAGGGCCTCGAAGCGACTCGGTCAGACGCATCATGTCGAATTTTCCGCTGGCCTTTCTGGTCATGCATCCGAAACATTCTTCGTAGCCCATACCCATTGACTCGCACACGGAGTCCAATGTGCTCGGCCGGCATCGAAACGAGGGGACGATGCGGTCGCGTCCTTCGCAATCCGTACGGAACCCTCAAGTTGAAGCGCTCGGGTAAGCCGTGTGAGGCGGAGGTCATGGAAGCGAGACTATCGAGCCCCTGGCTCTGGCCGATGCTGGCGATTCTCGTCGTCGTGGGCGTGGTGGCCCTCCTTGCGGTCGTCATGAGCCCGTACGGCGGCGGGTACTACGGGATGATGGGCGGCGGCTGGGGATGGGGGATCGCCATGATCGCTATGATGCTCGTCCCGCTCGTGGCCCTCCTTCTGTTCGTCCTTGTTTTCACCGGGGCCTTCAGCCCGGGCGAGATGCCCCTGGCGTACGTCCCGGCGACTATGCCGGCGGGATCTGCGCTGGAGATCCTGAACGCCCGCTACGCCCGGGGCGAGATCTCTCAGGAGGAGTATCTCCGGATTAAGTCGGACCTGACCGCGGGCGGAGGGAAGACGGCATGAGACCGACTCGGAACCGGACGGGCTTTGACTGGGTGACGGAAGCATTTCGCACGTGTGGCGAATGATGAGGCGTTTTACGAAATAGCATGCTCCCGGCGGGATTCGAACCCGCGTCTGAGGCTCGAAAGGCCCCGATCCTTGACCGGACTAGACTACGGGAGCGGAATGGCGGGTTAGTCCCGGAGGCCATAAATGCTTTTGGAACTTGCATCCTCCGGGGGAACCGGAAACTTCTTGCGCGTAACTCGCTTCGACGTCGCGCATGCGCCGCACGAAGCCCACGATCACGGAACTCTCCTTCTTCGTGTGCGGATTCCTGATCATCATCGTCGGGTGGCTCGCGGACCTCCTCGGGATCTTCGAGCTGGGGACCCTCGTCGGCGAACATGGAGGCGGCGGCTCGTTCCAGCTGCGGCTCTTCCTCACGATGTTCGGCGTCGCGTTTGCGACGATCGGCGTCGGATATGAGAACTTCCTCGAGATTCTCTCGGACGGCGAGATGGCGAAGCGATACGCAGTCGCGTTCCTCTTCCTCGCGGACGGGTCCCTCCACCTCTATGCCTTCAATGATCACCTTGGAGAAACGGTTCCGGCGGCGTTCTTTGCCGTGTTCTCGGGCCTGCAGCTCGCGGCTGCATTCATCATCCCGTTCAGCCGCCACCGCCTCGATCCCGCGTGGCTCGCCATCAGCGCGTTCCTGATCGCCGCCTACGTCGCAACACGAACGGTGTCCATCTGGCCGATCGGCGAAGTGGAGGCCGTCGACCCGCTCGGGGTCGTGTCGAAGATTGTCGAGCTACTCACCGTCCTCATCCTCATTTCGATCTGGCAGGACGAGCGGGCCACTCGCCGCAGACTCGCGCAGCCGGCCGCGATCGCGAATCGATGAATCGCTACACTTCGCCCGCGACTTCCTTTGCCAGGAGTTTGTACTCCTGCTCCTTCATCGCTGCGGGATTCGCCGAAATGAGGAGGTACGAATCATTGAGGACAATCTTCTCGTTGACTTTCTGCAGGAATCGCATCATCGACGCGAAGCCGTTCTGCGAGATCATGTACTCGAGGCCCTCCAGCAGGACCGCGGCATTCCCGCCATTCGCCGCGAAGTCGGAGATCGCAGAAGCGATGTCGACGAGGGCGCTCGGCTCCGCAACCGCCATGTCCTTCGCCTTCTTGCCTTCGGACTTCGAGAGCCAGATGAAGCCTGCATCCCCGATCCGATAGCGGGAGCGCAGGTCGTCGGGATGGATGCGCGTGATGCACAGGCCGCGGGCCTCGGAACGCAGGAGGTCGGCAAAGAGTTCGAACACGCGGTCCGCTTTCGGCTCCCGGACCAGATAGGCCCCGCGACGCCGGAGCTCGTGCACCGGTGCGACGTCGTCCGCACCGACGACGTCAATCCCCGCCTCTTCGATTAGCCGGGCCTCCATCGCCTCGACGTCGCGGTACAGAACTGCCACCTTCGACTTCGCCATGACCATGAGTTCCGTCGAGGAGTAGCCGCGCGTCGTCAACGAGCCGATCTCCCGCCACGCGGCCTTGAGGCCTTCCTCGTAGCCCCGCAAGAAGGCCTTCCGTCGCTCGTCGTCGCCCATCCCTGTGCGCCGGATACGGCCCGCCAGGGTATAGAAGTTTCGCGGCTCAGCCGATGTACCCGAGGTCCTCGCGCTTGTCCGGAGGCTCCGGCGCCGCCTCGATGTCCTTGAGCTTCGACGTGATCTGATCGATCTGCTTCGCCTTGTTCTCGAGCTCGTTGAAGGAGATCTCGATGCCGAGATACTTCGTCAGCACCTCGAGCACGGCTTGCGCGGACTTCGGGTCGACGAAGTAGCCGGACGTCTCGCCCATCAAGCACACGGCGTTCATCTCGTAGAGGCGGCCGAGGCCAAGCAAGAGGCCGCTCGCGCCGACAATGCCGGCACCGGGCTCGCCGCGCGAGAACACCACGCCGTATTTCTCCATCTCCTTCACCAGGTCATTGCCGGTCGCGGCTCCGAGCACGCGGGGCTTCGTGACCATCCGACCCATCCCGTACCCGCCGAGCGTGAAGACTTTCCGCACACCGAGCGTCTTCAGCTCCCGCAAGATGAAGTCGCTGAGCTCGTACTGGCCCTCCGGCGTGAGGCCCTGGTAATCCCCCGTCAGTAGTACGAGGTCCTTCCCGTTGCCCCGCTTGACGTAGTGCATCTCGTTGTTGACGAGCTTCACCTGGCCGTCCTCCTGGACGAGGACCTGCGGCGGGAAGTACTTCGAGAAGATCTCCGCGAACTTGACCGCCTTGAGCTCGTCCTTCAGGTGTTCGGCGGCGAGCTTGCCGACGTTCCCGATCCCCGGCAGGCCTTCGATGAAGATCGGATCTTTGAGCGTCGGGTGGTCGAGGTACCGGATCACGATGTTCTCCATGGTCTCTCACCTCGACAATTCATGGGCCCGCTTAAGTTTGCGCCGGTAGGCGCCGTAGCGGTCCTCCGGCGAATACCGCGGCGGCATCGGGTTCCCGGTCGCCTGGCCGCACGCCGGGCAGACGGCCTGGAGCGTGTAGCGTCCGCAGGCGCGGCACTTCTGCATGACCGAGCGCATCTCAATCCTTCCGGTGGAACTTCGCCTCGCCGCCTTTCGCGGTCACGGCCTTGATGACGCGCGCCGCGGCCTTCTGGATCTCTTCCTCTGCGGACTTGTAATCCGGCGCCTGGACGACGAGGCGGTACTTCGGTGCGCCGATGTACTGGACCTTCACGGTCACGCCGTCCGATTCCACGGCGGCTTTCGTCAGAGCGTCGCGGAGGTGGACCACGCCGTCGGGCGCGAAATCCGTGGCCTCGACGTAGCCGTCGATCATCACGTGCGGCGGGATGATGTTCTCCCGCGCGACCTCGACGAAGGCCTGGACCCACGGGCCCTTGAAGCCCTCGCCCTCGAGGGCCTTCTCGTCCATGACGCTCTCCTCGAACGCCCGGTACAGCGTGCCGAACGAATCGAGGAGGTCGTACCCGAACTCGTCCCAGCACTCCGCCGGCGTCTTGCCGAGGCGCGTCGCGACGATCCCCAGGAGGTTCTCCGCCTTCGACTCGTTCTTCCATTCCTGGATCTTCTCGCGGCGCTGGTGCTCGTTGACCGCCTTGAGGGAGAGGTCGATGTGGCCCTTTTCCTGGTCGACCTTCAGGACCTTGCAGACGACCCGCGCGCCCTCGCGCACGTAGTCGCGGATGTACTTGATCCACCCGGAGCTCACTTCGGCGATGTGGATGAAGCCCTCCTTGCTCTCGTACTCGTCGAGCGTCACGAAGGCCCCGAAGTTCTTCACGTTGGAGACGGTGCAGACGACGAGCTCGCCCTCGTCGGGCCAATCGTAGCCGCGGCCGGCCTCCTTCGGCTTCGCCTCCTTCGCCTCGGCCATTACTCGAGGACCCCCAGGATCTCGCCGCGGATCGCGGCCTTCCCGCCGGTCGGCTTCGCGACCGTGGCGCCGCAGACCTGGCACAGGACGACGCTCGCCGCGCGATCGAAGACGATCTGCTCGTTGCCGCAATCCTCGCACTTGACCCGGAGGAACTGGCTCGTGGGTTTCGGGATCACTTGTGCACCTCCACGAGCTCGAACTTCTTCGCGCGGATGCCGGGGCGCTGGTGGGCCTTCTTGCACGTCGTGCACCGGAACCGCAAGTGGATGCGTTTCGTCGGCTTCTCGCGGCCCTCGGGCTTCGGCCGGGGGAAGCCTCCGTACCCGGCCGTCACGCGGCGGAATCGGCGCTGGCCCGCCCGCAACTCGGACCGCGGGCGGTTCTTCACCCGCTCGACGTCGAGCTCGCGGTGCGCGTTGCAGAAGGGACAGTAACCGCGGATACGCTGGGGCATCTTCATGGAGGGCAACCGAGCATCGTTACACTGGGGAAGTGGTATTAAAGGGTTGCTGGGTTCACGCACGGAAAACCGTCCGCGGCCCTCGAGAAAAAAATCACCGCCATCGTCCCGTCTCCGCCCGCGAAACGGCCCGCCCGCGGCGCGGACCGACTCTTGAATCGCAACAAATATATATTGCTAAATTAATAAATGGCGGGGAGATAGAATGAGCAGGGAAGTCCGCCTCAGCCGCCGGGATGAGACCCTGGTGGACCTGCTCATTGAGACGGGCCTCTCGAGGAACATCGCGAAGACGCTCGTCTTCCTCTCGAAGCGCGAGGAGACGACGTCCGTCGAGATCGAGAAGGCCACCGGGCTGCGGCAACCCGAGGTCAGCATCGCGATGCAGGAACTCCGGCGTCGGAAGTGGGTTGACAAGCGGGACATCAAGAAGGAAGGCAAGGGCCGTCCGGTGCACTCGTACAAGCTGAGCGTCTCCTGGCCCGAGATCCTCGCGCAGATCGACCGCGAGGAGCAGGCGAAGATCGACCGCATCGAAGCGAACCGCAAACGCTTCAAGACGTTCGCGTAGGTCGCAGCGTCCGCACGCCCTTCGCCGATGCCGCCAGCACGAGATCCGCCATCCCTAAAAACAGCCCATGGCCGACGACGCCGGGGATTGTGTCGATGTCGGCCGCGATCTTCGCGGGGGCCTTGATCGGCCCGAAGCGGGCGTCGAGGATGTGGTTCCCATTGTCCGTGCGCACGGTCTCCGACTCGTGCTTCCGGAGTTCGACCTTACCGCCGAGCTTCCCCAGGGCGGCCGCCGCGACCTTCCAGCCGAACGGGTGGACCTCGACGGGAACCGGCGCCTTCGTGCCGAGGCGGGGGACGAGCTTCGACTCGTCGACGATCACGACGAACTTCTTCGATGCGGCCGCGACGATCTTCTCGCGGAACAACGCGCCTCCGAGACCCTTGATCAGGTCGAGCTTGGGGTCGACCTCGTCCGCCCCGTCGACGCACAGGTCGAGCCGCGGGAACTCCTCGAGCGAGGTCAGTGGGATGCCGAGGCCCTTTGCCGCATCCGCCGTCGCGAAGGAGGTCGGCACGCCCTTCAGGTCCGCGCCTTCCCGGACGAGGCGCGAGATCCCCCAGAGGAAGTGCTGGGCGGTCGATCCGGTGCCGAGGCCGAGGACCATTCCCGGCTTGACGTAGGCGAGGGCCGCGTCCGCGGCTTTGCGCTTCAGCTCGTCCGCCGAGACCATGTCAGGCCCTCTGCCGCAGTTCCTCGACGAGCTTCGACAGCTCCTCGATCACGAGCGCGTCGAGTTTCTCTCCGAGAGCTTTCGATGCCTTTGCGGGATCCCCGGTGACGCCGGGCCAGTATTTGCGAGGGTCGTCGACCACCGCATAGGGAGGGATCTCATTCTTGCCGGCCGGACTCTTGCCCTTCACGAGGTCGGGCCGCGCCGTCATGATGCGCGACGTCTCTCCCGCGCCCGCATGGCCATCGTCTTCCGGCAGGATCCCCTCGGAGGCGTAGATGATGTCGTAGTCCGAGAGAACGGTCGCCTTCAGGCCCGTCCCGGCGTCGACGACCTCCTGCGCCGCCGCGCGCAGCGCCATCATGTGCTCGCGCCCGGCATGGCCGCTCACAATCATTACGCGGTGCACCCCGTTCCGTACGAAATCCGCGAGGATGTCGCGGACGAACGCCTTGAGCGCATCGACGGACACGCTCACGGTGCCCGGGTACGGACGCGTCGTCGTGCAGACTCCGTAGGGGATCGAAGGAGCGACGAAGGCGCCGGTCCGGCGCGCGACCTCTCCGACGATGTGCATCGGCTGGATCATGTCCGCACCGAGCGGCAGGTGGCGGCCGTGCTCTTCGAGCGCGCCGACCGGGACGATGACGACCGAATCTTTGCGTGCCAGGACCGCGAACTCCTCGGACGTCATCTCGTCGAGTCGCACGGGGCGGAATCCCCGAGAAGGCCATAAATCGTTCGCGCGCAACTCGCCGTGGATTAACCTTAAACAAGGTTAACTTCGCGGTCGAAGCCTTTAGACTGCCACGGCCATCCGACTCGCGTGCGGATCGCGACGCTCTTCTCGGGCGGCAAGGACTCGACCTACGCGACGTATGTCGCCATGCAGCGCGGTTGGGACGTCACCCATTTGCTCTCCATTTTCCCGGATGATCGCGACTCGATGCTCTTCCACGTGCCGAACCTTCACTTGACGGAGCTCCTCGCGCAGGCGATGGACCGGCCGCTCGTTCGAGAGACCGCGGCGGCCGGTGAGCCTGGGGAACTCGAGGCCTTGCGGCGCATCTTCCACCGCGTCGACGTGGATGGCGTCATCGTCGGCGCGATCGCATCGGATTATCAGCACGCCCGCGTCAACCGAATCGCCGCAGAAACGGGGCTCCGTGTGTTTGCGCCGTTGTGGCGCCGCGATCCGCGACGGCTGGTCCGTGAATACCTGGAGGCCGGCCTCGAGATCGTATTCTCGAGCGTCTCGGCGGAAGGCCTCGATGCAACGTGGCTCGGGCGGCGTTGGGACGGAAAGCTCGTCGACGATCTCCTGCGCCTACAAGAGTCCCGGGGGATCCACCCGTGCGGAGAGGGAGGGGAGTTCGAGACGCTCGTCTTGGATGCGCCGCACTTCACGAAGCGGCTCGAGGTGACGAAGGCCCGTGCGGAATGGCACGGGACCGCTGGCGTCTGGCGGGTCGAAGAGGCCCGCCTTGTCCCGAAACGCTGAGCGGCACGATTTCAGCGGCTCCGCCGCCGCGAGATCGACGCGAGGTCTCTCAGCAGGAGCTCCCGATCTTCCGGTTCCTTGATTGCCAACGCGGCCTCGCGTGCAAGTCGAACGTGTTTCTTCATGTCATTGGCCCGACCGGCCACCGCATAGGCACGCGCAAGCGCCTCGTGCGCGAACGCGAGCGGAAAGTCGCCGACGCTGTGCTTCCGACAGATCTCGAGCGCCCGCTTTGCGTGCCACAACGCCGGCTCCGGACGACGCAGCACCGCATAGACCCGCGAGATCTGCCACTCGCCGATGGCGAAGTGCTTCGGCTTCCCCACCTTCGACCAGTGATAGCGGGAAGCGTGGGCCGCGTTGATCATCTCGTCGACTTCGTCCGGAGACCGCTTCTTCTTCAGGAGCAGGGTCCAAACGCGGTTGAACAACTCCGTCGCGATCTTGCGATGCCATCGCGCCTGCTCGCCGCGGACCAGTTGAGCCACGAAGTCACCGACCTAGGACCGGAGACTGGGGCTGGGCAGATTTGAACTGCCGTCGCAGGCTCCCAAAGCCCGAAGGATAGACCAAGCTACCCCACAGCCCCAAGTGCGCGAGCAACCGGCCCGCGCGATAAATACGTTGTCTCAGGAAGCGCTCTTCGTTCGCATCGCGGCGCGCGCATCGCGGGCGGCCGTCCGGACCGCGTCCTCGCTCGTCCGCCGAGGCCGCCACCCCGTCGCCTTGATCCGATCCAGCGCGAGCTGCATGACCCGGACGTCGCCGACCCAACCGCGCCCCGCGCCGCTCCCGCCGGTCCACGCATACTCGACGTCTCGCAAGTCCAGCGCCTCGCACACCGCGTCCGCCAGGGATCGAACCGTGATCGCGTCGTCGCTCCCGAGATTGTAGATCGACACGGGCGTCTCGGCGGCGCGGACGCCTGCTAGGATTCCGGGGATCGCATCGTCGACGTGAACGTAGGACTTCGCCGTGCCCGGATCCGACCCGAGGATCTCGAGACGCCTCGGATTTCCAGTCAGCTTTCGAACGAAGTCGTACACGACGCCATGGCCGCTCCGGCCTCCCACGACATTCGCCATTCGGAAGATGATCGCCTGGACGCCGAACGAGTGCGCGTATGCCGAGAGGAGCGCCTCCGCCGCGAGCTTCGAGGCGCCGTACATCGAGATCGGCTCGAGCGGCGCGTAGTCCTCGGGCGTGGGCACGCGGCTCGCCTCGCCGTACACCGTGGACGTCGACGTGAAGACGATCCGCGGGACCTTCGCGACGCGACACGCCTCGAGCACCCGGTGGGTGGCCACGACGTTCTGCTCCAGATGGGATCGGGTGCCGTCTTTGCCGAGCCGCACATCCGGGTTGGCGGCGAAGTGATAGACCACTTCGGCCTTGCGGAGCAGGGATTTCAAATCGCCTCGGAGGAGATCTCGTTGCACAAGTTTCGCGCCTGCGGTCATCGCTGACGCAACGTTGGCTCGTTTACCGGAGATCAGGTTGTCCACGATGACGAGTTCCGAGTGGGCCGCGATCGCATCGGCCAGGTGCGAGCCGACGAATCCGGCGCCGCCGGTGATCACGATTTTCGGACGAGTCATCTGCGCGCTGCAACCTCCGCCCGCATATTCAAGGTTCCTTCCGATGGCGGAGATGCGCAATCAGCGCATCGACCGCTCTCGCGCGGTGTGAGACCGCGTTCTTCTCGGCGAGCGTCATCTCGCCGAAGGTCTTCGTCGCGCCCTCCGGGAGGAAGATCGGATCGAATCCGAAACCGCCGCTTCCCCGCTCGCGGTCCGCGATCGTCCCGCGCGTCATTCCATGGAAGACCTCGTGGGCCTCGGCTTGTCGAAAGAGGAATACGGTCTCGAAGGACGCACTGCGGTCTCCTGACCCGGCCAGGAGTTTCAAGATGCCCGCGGAACCGAGCCGCTTGTAGGCGTACGACGAATACACGCCGGGGAATCCGCCGAGCGCGTCGATGGCGAGGCCCGAGTCGTCGATGAGGTAGTCGCCCCGGATTTGGTCATCGAGGATCGTGGCCGCGAAGCGCACCACCTTCTCCAGGCGATCCGTCTGGATCTCCGGATAACTGCGGTCCTCGTGGCTGATCCTGATGCCGGCATCGAGGAGCCTCGCAGCGACCTCGCGGAACTTCCCTTCGTTCGTCGTGACGAACGCGATCAGGTGTAGCGCCCCCGCGACTCAATCTCGCGGACTTTTGCAATCACCGGCTGCGCTCCCTTCCCCATGACTTCGCGGTATCCGGCGACGACCTCCCGAAAGTACGCCGCGGCCTGCGCGTGCGCGCTGACGAGCGCCTCCCGCAGGAGATGCAGATCGACCCCGCGCGCTTCGGCGCCGTCGTCTTTGCTTCCGAGGCTGAAGTCGATCATCACGATCCGTCCATCGCGGATGAGCATGTTCGACGGCGTCAAGTCTCCGTGGATGATGCCCGCTCGATGGAGCCGGCCGGCGACGCGGCCGATCTCCCGAGCCGTGCGGCGTGCGAGGGCTCCTCCCGCCTCGAGCACTTCCTTGGCCGTCGGACCTTCGATGAACTCCATGACGAGCTTGTTCTCCACCGTGTCGATGTCGTACAGGATCGGGACGGAGACGCCGGCGGCGCGCGCGTCGGCCATGAGCCGCGCCTCCGTCCGGATGCGGCTGCGACGCAACTCCGTGTCGAGGGAGGAATGGCGGTACCCTTTCGGGACGCGGTACTTCTCGACCGCGGGTCGACCGAGGAACTCCGTCTTGCTCAGGACGGCCTCCGCGCCCCGCTTGACGAGCACGTCCCGGGCAACGGGGCGTGTGCGAAAAAGGTTCGGGGCCCGAGACCCATCCTTATTTGCCGGGGCCGCCTGCTCGAGGGCATGCTGAAGCTCTCAACGATCGCCGTCGTCGTTCGCGACGAGAAGAAGGCGGCGAAGTGGTGGAAGGAGAAGATCGGCTTGCGGATCGTGGACGCGTGGCCTCATTGGCACACGGTCGCGTCCCGCGGCTCAACCGTCGAGATGCACATCTGCCCCGACTCCCCTCCGGAGAAGGGGAACACGGGCATCTCGTTCACGACGACGGATGCTGCAAAAGAGGAAAAGGCCCTCCGGGCGAAGGGCGTGAAGATCACGATGCCAACGACGAAGGAAGAGTGGGGCACGTACTTCATGTTCGCGGACCCGGACGGGAACGAGTTCTACGCGTTCGAGCGCTGAGCCTCGGGAGCCGCGAGGCACCGATCCGCCGCGGCGAACTCGCGGACCTCCACCGCGGGGCTGAGGCTCCGGCGCGGCGCGAAATCGGGCGGTAAGCAGCGCGCGTACCTCGGCTCGAGGAGACGGCCCTCAAGGAGGACGATGGCCGCGCGGTCCGTCTCGCTCCGGATCGGTCGGCCCGCGGCCTGCAGGACCTTGTTGACGGCCGGGTGGACGTACGCGTAGTCGTAGCCCTTCGCGAAGCCGAACTTGCGCGCATAGTAATCCTTCAGGGATTCGACCTCGACGTTCGGAGGGCTCAGCGGCAGCCCGACGACCACGACGGCCGAGAGGACGTTCCCCTCGTAGTCGACGCCCTCGCTCAGCGAACCGCCTTGGACTCCGAGGAGCAGGGCGCCTCCGTCCGGGCGGGCGAGCCGGAGCGCTTCGATCGCACCGTCTCGTTGCGTCTTCGTCCAGTCCGGGCGCTCCACGAGGATCTTCTTCCGGAGGTGGGCCGCGAGGATCCGCCGATGGGACTCCGCCAGCAATTCGTACGAGGGAAAGAACGCGGCGACATTCCCCGGCGTCCCCTCGGCGATCGCGGCAATCTCTCCGGCGATCAAGTCGTGCATCCGGTCGTTGCGCCGCGCGTAGAGGGTCGTGAGGTGCGGATGGACGAGGAGGAGCCGGTTCGCGCGGGGAAAGGGAGACCCATAGGTCCGAATGATTCGTCGCGCCATCGCGATGCCGAGCAGGTCCGCGTACATCTCCGCGGGGAACAGCGTGCCGGACATGAGCAGGCTCGCGTGTACCCGATCGAAGACCGCTTTGCTGAGTACGCTCGGGTCCATGAGGCGGAACGCGAACTTGCCTTCGCCGCCCGGGAAGACGAGGCGCAAAATGCCTTCGTCCTGATCCCGCCACCGCGCGAGGAACTCTGCGATCGTGGGCAGGATGGTCGGCACGGCGCGGCGCGAGGCGTCCTCCCCGGCGAACGAGACCATCTCGACGAAATCCGTGTAGGTGAGCGTGCGGCCCAGCGTCTTCTGGAGACCCGCCTCCACGACGTCGAGGAACTCGTCTTTTCTCGCGACCCGTTCCGCGCCGAGGGTCATCAGGAACCGCTCGACCGACTTCGCGACGCCAGCGAGGTGGTGGGCGGTCTCGCCGTCGATTGACCGCGCCTCCTTCGCGGCCTTGAACAGGTCCTGGACGGTCAAGTCGCCGCCGAGATGCGTGCGGATGCGGTCCGGGAGGTTGTGGGCCTCGTCGACCACGAGCACGAGGTCCTCGAGGGACCGCCCGAGTCGCGGCAGGAACCGCTCGCGGATCTCGCTGAAGATGTAGTTGTAATCGCAGACCACGAGATTCGCCCGCGACGCGGCGTCCATGGCGACCTTGTGGGGGCAGACGCGGCACGCGCCGCTCGCACGGACCAGCTCCTGTACATGGAGGGTGCGCGTCAGGACCGCCGCGACGACCGCGGAGTTGTCGCGCGTGAAGAAGGAACACGACCGGGATTTGACCTTGAGGTCGCAGAACTCGTGGAACGCGCGTCCGTACGGGGGCGCGGCCTCCTGGAGGCACATGGACTGCTTCGCGATCAGGTCGACCGTCGAGACGCGAGGCCCCTTCGACTCGATCCGCCGAACCGTCTCGATGGCGATCCGATGCTGGCTCTGTCGGGACGTGAAGAAGAGAACGAGCTTGCCCTCGTTCATCGCGTATTCGAGCGTTGCAACGAGCGCCACGGCCGTCTTGCCGATCCCCGTCGGCGCGTGCGCGAGGAGGTGACGGCCCTCCGCGACGGCGTGACGAGCGTCCCTGAGGAACTCAGACTGGCCGTCGCGGACCCGGTCGAACGGCCAGGGGACGGCGAGCCGCTCGCGGTCCAACGTCGCGGGTGCCTCGATCGCCTCCACTTCCAGCCTCGACAAGGTGAGGCGTCCCGACGACGGCGCGGATGAAGGGTCTTCCCGGGGGAGAGGGCCGAAAGTACTCCGTGGCCTGCCGTCCGAGATAATTGGGGGACAGCGCTTATCCCGCGCGGTCCGCGTTCCGACAAGGTGAAGCGCCGGTGCGGCGTCTGCGGTTTCCTCTCCCGGGAGCCGGTCTGCCCGCGGTGCAACACGATCCTCGCGAAGGGGCGTGCGGTGTGCCCTCGGTGCGGACGGATGTTCTCCGGGTGGATCGCCGCGTGCGATTCGTGCGGCGCGTCGCTCGGTCCCGAGCCAGCCGCCCCGGACGACCTGGAGGCGGTGCGAGGACTTGCGTCCGTGCCGGGCATCTCCGAAGCGCGGGCGAAGGAACTCGTCGCGAAAGGGTTCCGGGACTTCTCGGATGTCGTGCGCCTCGCGCTGCCGGCGAGGGCGGTCGAGCAGGGGTTGCATCACGCGATCGCGCGGAAGGCGATGCTCGCGGACCTCGTCGTCCGCCCGGGACGCAACGTGAGTGGTGCGCGATGTCCGATGTGCGGCGCGGCCTGGCTCGTGAACGCCACGCGATGCGCGGCCTGCGGCTCCTCCGTCGGTGAGGACTTGGATCCGTCCATCGTCGAGCAGAAGTTGGCGGAGATCACGGGGGAGATCGTGGACATCGCGACGGATCCCGATTTCCAAGGGATGCCGGAAGACTTCCGGGGCGACTTGCTCCACGCGTTCGGAGGCGTGTCCGAGGAGGATCTCGTGCGCGAGGAATTCCGCCGTCAGATCGACGCGTGGCGGGACAAGGGGTTCGACATCCGCGGCGTTGAGGGCTTGCTCGACGAGGACCTTGGACACTTCCGGGATCGAAGTGCGCGACTCATCCGGGCGCAGGTCATGAAGAAGGCGGAGGGCGGGCGTTACCGCTGCCCCCTCTGCGAGGCGCTCCTCGCGAGCACCGCGGAGGAATGCGGGAACTGCGGCGCGCGATTCTCGTGAGGGCGAGCACAATCCTAAATATGCACGGGACGTGCGGGGATTGATGCGCGGCCCCTACTCGGATTACGCGCCTCCGCCGATCTACATCTATCCCGATCGATCGGGTCCACGGCCCGGGGTTCGGTTCAGTCGACAAGAACTGGTCCAACTCGTAGTGGCGATCGTCGCGCTAAGCGCCGCACTGACGCTAGCGAATGCTAGCGGCTATTTTCGCGGCTCGCAGGGCCTCTTCACGTCGAGCGAGCTCGGCCTCGTCATCGGACTTTGGTTCATCAGCTCGCTCGTCGCCGTTTCCACGGGAATCGGCCTGCACGAGATCTCGCACAAGATCGTCGCTCAGCGGTTCGGGCACTGGGCCGAGTTCCGCTACAGCGTTCGCGGCCTCCTCATGTCGTTCGTCTTCGCGTTCTTCGGCTTCCTCATCGGCGCACCGGGCGCGACGATGGTCGCGGGCATTGTGACGCCGGAGCAGAACGGCAAGATCAGCGCCGCCGGGCCGGGGTCGAACCTCATAATCGGGACGGGATTCATGCTAGCTGCCGCCACAATCGTGCGCACAGGGTCTCTCACCAACGTCGTCGCGTTCCTCGTCACGACGATCTTCGTGTTCGCCTGGTACATGAACGTCATCCTCGCGGGGTTCAACATGATCCCGATCATGCCGTTCGACGGCGCGAAGGTCTGGATCTGGAACAAGGTCGTCTTCTTCGGGATCATCGCGCTCGTGGTCCTGCTCTACCTTTCCGGCGTCTTCCTCGGCCTCACGGCCGTCTGATCAGCGGTTGATCACGCTGGCCAGATATCCGGCCCCGAACCCGTTGTCGATGTTGACGACCGCCACGCCCGGCGCACAGGCGTTCATCATTCCGAGCAATGCTGCCATCCCGTCGAAGCTCGCGCCATATCCGACGGACGTCGGCACCGCGACGACGGGCACCTCGACGAGGCCTGCGACCACGCTCGGGAGCGCGCCTTCCATCCCCGCCACGACGACGATGACCTTCGCCGACCGCAGGAGGTCGCGACGGTCGAGGACCCGGTGGACCCCAGCCACTCCGACGTCGTAGAGACGCGTCACCTTCGCCCCCATGAGTTCCGCGGTCACCGCCGCTTCCTCCGCGACAGGGATGTCCGATGTGCCCGCCGTGATGACGAGGACGGCGCCGCGGCGCGCGGCCGGCGGTTTCCCGACCGCGACGATCCTGGCGGCCTCATGGTAGACCACCGCGTGTCGTTTGATCGCCTTCTTGAGTCGGGAGTAGATCGGCTTCGACGCGCGCGTCGCGAGGACCAGGCTGTGCGTTGCGCTCATCCGCTGGACGATCTCCACGATGCGCTCGGGCGTCTTCCCGAGGCAGAGCACGACCTCCGGGAACCCGCGGCGAAGGTCGCGATGCGAGTCGATCTTTGCGAACCCCAGGTCCTCGTACGGCAGATCGCGAAGCGCGTCCATCGCCTGCGCAACGCCCACCTTGCCCGACTTGAGATCGCGGAGGAGCGCCTCCACGCGACGGCGGTCCACGGCCCTCACCGAATCTGTTCCCACTTCTCGAGCTCGAGGACGGAACTCAGGGTGCCGCCGCGTTTGATCTCCTCGCGGATGCGGTTCTCCCGCTCGAGGACATCGAGCGCGCGGTTCGCCATCTCGACCGCCTGCTCCCGCGGCACGACGATCAGCCCGGACTCGTCGCCCACGATCCAGTCGCCCGTGTGGACGCGCTGGCCGCCGCACTCGATCTCGCTCCCAATCTCCCCGAGGCCCTTTGGCTCGCCCGCGTGGGGTGCGACGTGACGGCTGAAGCAGGGGAAATTCAGCTCGATGATCGTATCGAGGTCCCGCACCGCGCCGTCGATGACGACGCCCGCCACGCCCTTGACGAGGCACGAGTTGCTCGCGAGTTCGCCCCAGACCGCGGTCGGGCCGCCGCCGACGTCGACGACGATCACGTCCCCGCGGGCCGCACGGTCGATCGCCTCCACCGGCTTCGCCCAGTCTCCGTCCGCGGTCTTGACCGTGAGCGCGCGGCCGACGAGTTTCGTGCCATGCCGGATCCGGGGCACGAGGCCGGTCACGACGCCGCGCTTCTGCATCGCATCGGCCAGGTTCGGCGTCGAGACCTTTTGGAACGCCTCCGCGACGTCCGCGTCGGTGTACTTCTTGTAGAGGCCCGTCGGAATCGCCTTGCGCGTCTTGATCGCCTTCTTGATCGCGCGCGTGGCGTCCGCGACCTGCTCCGCTTTGATGATCGCGCCGCCCACGATCAGGATTGAGGCGCCTGCATCGACCGCCTGCGCGACCGTCTCCGAGTTCAGGCCTCCCGCCACCGCGACGGGTAGCGACGTCGCCTTTGCGACCGCCTTCAACTCCTGGAGAGGCGTGTGGGCGATCATCTGCTCGTCGATCGACACGTGCATGTTGAGGTAGTCCACGCCGAGCGTCTCGAGTTCCTTCGCGCGGGCCGGCTTGTCGGAGACCCGCATGAGGTCGACCATGATCTTGGCGCCGTACCGGCGCGCCGCCTTGACGGCCTCGAGGATCGTGGCGTCGTCCGTGACGCCCATGACCGTGACGACGTCCGCTCCGGCTTTCGCCGCGATCTCGACTTCGAAGGCGCCCGTGTCCATTGTCTTGAGGTCCGCGACGATCGTCTTGCCGGGGAACGCCTTCTTGAGTTGGCGGACGACCTCGATGCCTTCCGACTTCACCAGCGGGGTGCCGGCCTCGAGCCAGTCCGCGCCGCCTTCGACGGCCTCCTTCGCGGCGAGCAGGGCCCGCTTCAGGTGCATGTGGTCCAAGGCGACTTGCAAGACGGGCTCCATCGACCGTGCTTACCTCGCCGTCTCGATAAAAACGTATCTACCTCGGCGCGTCCAAAGGCGGATATACGAACGGTCATGTTGGGCGGCGCATGAAGGTCGGGATCATCGGAAGCGGCGAAGTAGGGCGTGCGTTGGGGAGCGGGTTCGCGAGCCGGGGCCACGACGTGAAGATCGGGTCGCGCAAGCCGAAGAGCGCCGACCTCGTCGCCTGGCGCGAGAGAGCCGGCGGCAAGGCGTCGACGGGGTCTTTTGCGGAGGCCGCGAAGCACGGCGAGATCCTGGTCCTCGCGGTCCGCGGCGCAGCGGCGGAGGAAGCGGTCAAGCTGGCGGGGCCGGAGAACATCGGCGGCAAGGTGCTCATCGACGCGACGAATCCTCTGGACTTTTCCTCCGGCCCGGCGCCGGGCCTCTTCGTCGGCGTGAAGGACTCCCTCAGCGAGCGGGTCCAGCGGGTCCTGCCGGACGCGAAGGTCGTGAAGTGCTTCAACACGGTCTCGAACGGGCAGATGGTCGACCCGAAGTTCGCGGGCGGCGCGCCCGAGATGCTGATCGCGGGGAACGACGCCGCGGCGAAGAAGACGGTCGCCGGAATCCTCAAGGAATTCGGATGGCCGGGGGCGGTCGACGTCGGCGGGATCGAGGGGGCCCGCTGGCTCGAGGCGCTCGTCCCGCTCTGGGTCCTCGTCGGATCCAAGATCGGCCGATGGGACCACGCCTTCAAGGTCGTCCATGGGTGAGGATTCCCCGCAAACCGATCGCCGGCCGGTCCGCCCGACGCATCCCGGCCTGGCTACTTTCACATCTGATACTCAGCGCGTTCACCTCATATAGAGCGCGCCGGGATGGCCGCGTGAGTCGATGCCCACGAAGGAGCGCGACGCCGGCGAGCGGGAGCGATGCGTCACAGGAATCGACGCGATCGATCACATCCTGAACGGCGGCATCCCGCGCGGCAACACCGTGCTTATCTCCGGCTCCGTGGGCACGGGGAAGACCTCGATTTGCATCGAATTCCTAATCCGAGGCGCTCTCGCGAACGAGAACTCCTTGTACCTGAGCGTCACCGAGCCCACGGACAAGCTGTTGAAGAACGTCATCCCGTTCGACTTCTTCGACGAGCGCCTGATGAAGCAGGGTCGCCTGCAGTTCATCGATCTCCCGAAAATGTACGAGGACCTCGGCATCGACCGCGAGGACATGGACTCCGAGGCCACTCGAACTCTCGTAGACTCCATCGCTGGCATGGTCGAGGACCAGAAGATCCGTCGGCTCGTCCTGGATTCCGTGACGTCCGTATGCTATCGAATCAAGGATCAGGAACGGATCCGGGAGTTCCTCTTGCGGCTCGGCACGGTCCTGAGCGCGAAGGGCTGCACCTCGCTCCTCGTGTCCGAGATCCGGTCGCGTGAGGAAGGCTACTCCCGGTGGGGCGTCGAAGAGGCCCTGGCGGACGGCGTCGTGGTGACGGGGAACCTCGAGCGCCGCGGCGACCTTCTGCGGACCCTGCAGATCGTCAAGATGCGGGGGACGACGCACAGCCGCGCGAAGTACGTGCTCGACCTCACGACGTCCGGAGTCCTGCTCGTGCCACTGCTCAAGGGCGGGAGCGTGACCGGTGGTGGCTGAGGCCAGCGTGATGAAGGAAGTCGCGGAAAAGCTCTCGTCCCTGCCGGAGGCCTCCGCGGTCGCATTGCGCCTGAAGGCGGACCAGTACTTCGACACGATCCAGGGCATGATCGATCGCTTCGCGGCGAAGAAAGAGCTCGAGGTCGTCTACGTCACGTCGACGATCCCGAGCCAGAGCATCATCAACGCGCTCGAGGTCCTCGAGATCCCGCTCGACCACATCTGGTTCGTCGACTGCATCTCGCAGATCATGATGTCCCAGGCGAAGCGCCACGCCCACGCCATCGTCGTCGAGAGCCCGACGATGCTCGAGAACATCATGCTCAAGGTCGAGTTCCTGCTGGGCAAGCAACCGGACCGGAAGGCCCTCGTCGTGCTCGATTCAATCAACTCCCTGGCGATCCACAACAACACGAAGATCCTGAGCGAGTTCCTCCACATCTTCGTGAACAACCTGCGCTCCCGCGGCGCCTACACGGTCATCTTCTCGATGCAAGAGTACGAGACGGACGAGATCCGGAACATGCTCGTCCTCGTGAGCGACGAGACGATCGAACTCGGCGATTGAGCTTTATATAGTCCGGCGCGTCGTGGAACGACCCTCGGGACCCTCCGTCCGAGGCGCGATTTCCTCCATGAGAACGACCCCCTTATCAACTCGTTCTCACGTTCGAATATTAACCGCGACACGTTTAAGAGCGTCGGTCCCCCCGTTCCCAGGGCATCATCCGCAAGGATGAGGCAGCCGTGTCCCCCGTCATTGCGACCATCCTGATGGTCGCGATCACGGTGGTGCTGGCCGCGGTACTGTACGTGATGGTATCCGGCCTGCTGACCCCGACCGGCGGTGGTCCACGGGCTATTGGAGTGTTGCCGGGGAGGTCCCAAGACGGGACGAACTGGACGCTGACCTTCACGTCGGTCCCATCCGGACTGACGGTGACCGGGACGAAGTTGACCGTCATCACGGGTGGCGGTGCGACGTCCCTCGCCTCGACGGCGTTCGGTTCGTTGGTCTACGCGACGAACAAAGCCGCGTACATCCAGTCTGTGTCGGGTAGCTCGGTAGGCGTCGGCGACCGGCTGTTGATCAGCACGACGACGTACCCGACGGGCTATACGTACCAGATCTCGGACGGCACGTCGATCTTGTCCAGCGGAACCCTGCAGGGCTGAGCGACCAACTCCCAACCTTCTTCCCCTTTCCTTTCCTTTTTCTCATCCTTCCGATGGACGAGCGAAGCCCCCCATTTCACCAGCGTACAATAATCCGTTAATACGGCCGGTCCCTGCGAAGGGTCGCGCAAGGGAACATCCGCGCTTCACGATGATGCGCCGGCGCCGCCAACCCTCTCCCTCCACGGCGACCCGGCGCTTTTCCACTTTCTGGCGGCATTCCCCGAGAAGGCTCGGAGTTCACCAGGTCCACTTGAACTCTTCAATCGGCAGCGCGAGGGACGTGGTCGCGTCGGTCACGCGGCTGAACTGGACCATGAAGTCCGCCGCCGTCGACGCGTCGGGCGCCTCGAAGATGACGACCGCGTCCGGCTTCCCGAGGAGGCCGAGGAACTCGTGGACCATGACGTTGTTGGGGAGCTTCGGGTGCTTGAAGAGCCGCGTCGCCTCCTCCCATTGGCCGGGGAGGACCTTGAGCTGCATCACGAAGAGCATGGCTTCACGCGGGCGTCATCAACCGGCGGACGCTATATAATCGTGCCGCGGCGGTTATCTCGATCCCGCGTCCGCGATCTCGATCGGGTGCGTCCGCACGTGAATCAAGTGGGATTGTGCGACGGTCGTGCCGAGGATCTTGTCGGACCACCGCTGCCGCGGATCTCCGTCGACGACCAGTCCCGCGAGCGTGTCGAGCAGCGGGAACGCGAACCAGAACAGCTTCGGGAAGTTCCGGACCGCGGACTTGGCGAGGGTCATCGGGCCCCGGAGCGAGCGGACCTCGAGGCCCATGATGAACTTCCCGATCGTGCAGCGGGTCGTGGCCTCCATCGTGGTGGAGTATGCGTACAGGACGAAGCCGCCGAAGACGCCGTAGACCCACGTCTGTCGGACGCCCTCGAGGTAAAGGAATGACCACAGAGGCGCGAACACCGTCGCCAGATCGAGGAGGAATGCGACGATGCGTTTGGCCCAGTGGACCTGGAAGGTCCGGTTGTGGCCGATCAGGTCGAAGCCGCTCACCATCGGTGCATCCCGCCGTTTCAACAACGTCTTGATAGAAAAATTATCCCACGTTTCGGGCCCGTCTTGACAAAGCGAGGCCACTCAGATCGCCCATCATTCATCACGGGTCAGCATCGGTTCAATCATCACGGTGGCGGTCGATGAAGGCCTCCACCCCGGATAGGGTTTGCGTCCCGGTCGCGCGTGACGACACCTATATCCCCGGCGCTCGGCTTCGGCAGCCCCGTGGACTCCTCGGCCATCGTTCGCATCGAAGGCGTGCTCGCGGACCTCGTCCAACCGGCCGATTACGTCCGATGGGAGTACCTCTCGCGCCAGCGACTCCTGGCGAACCGAATCGCGGATTTCCGCGTTCACGGACCGGCGCGCGTGCTCGACATCGGCTGCGGGAACGGCGCGCTCTCGCTGACGCTCTCCGAAGCCGCGGGGTTCGATCTCATCGCGATGGACATCCTGCCTCTCCGGACGTCCGCGGTCCAAGCCCGAAAGCGAAGCCGCGAGCCGAAGGCCAAGCTGCAGGTCCTCCTCGCCAACGCGGAACGGGGCCTCCCGTTTCGGGATGAGACGTTCGACGCGGTCGTCGCGACGGAGGTCCTCGAGCACTTGGACAATCCGGTGCGCATGCTCGGAGAAGTCCATCGGGTCCTGCGGCCGGGAGGCCGTTTCTTCATGACCACGCCGAACGCCGAGGCCCTCCCGTACCGCCTCCTACGGTTTCTTCCCGACTCCGTCGTGCGGAACCTGGCGGGGCCGCTCACGCACGAAGCGCTCCATCCGGAACTCCTCCACGACCCGGAGCACGCGACGACCCCGAGCCATCCGGACGAGCATCGGAGGGAAGGCTTCACCCTATCGGAACTGGAGTCGCTCGGAGCCCTGACGGACTTGCGGGTGATCCGACGATTCACGTACCGAATCCCGCTCCCCGACCGCCTGATGAACGCGGTCCCCCGCCGCTTCTCGCGACGGCTTGCCCGCTTCGGGACCCGCCCGCTGCCGATGGGGCTCCAGTTGTACGCGGAGTTCGAGCGAGCGTGATCCGACGATGCCCGCGATCCGACTCCTCGCCTACCATGCCGGCCAGTGCGATCCAAAGAAATGCACCTCCCTCCGCCTCGAGCGGATGGGCCTCATGGATTTCGTTCCGCGGCCCACGGCACTTCCGAAAGGCGTCCTCCTGCTCACGCCAACCGCGGAGCGTGCGCTGTCGCCCGCGGACGAAGGCCGCGCCCAGCGGCACGGCCTGGCCGTGATGGACGTTTCCTGGAAGCGTGGGACCATCCCGTCGGTGCCGCATGCGACGAGCCGGGCACTGCCATACCTCCTCGCGGCGAACCCCGTGAACTACGGCAAGCCGTTCGTCCTCTCGTCGGTCGAGGCGCTCGCGGCGGCCCTCTCCATCTTTGGACGAACCGCCGAGGCCCGAGGAATCCTCGCGAAGTTCGCCTGGGGCGAACAGTTCCTGCTGCTGAACGCAGAGCCGCTCGCGGCGTACGCGAGCGCGACGGATAGTACGGCGGTCGTCGCCGCCCAATCGGAATTCATTTGAAGTCGGGCGGCAAGAGATCCGGAATTCCGTCCGTGATCTCGTAGCGGTGATTGCAATGCTGGCAGAACAGCGAGCCCTCGATGATCTCGTCCTTCTCGACCTTCACGGTGAGCTCCAAGTCGCCCTTGCA
>WNGH01000139.1_pt1 | contig 52684 bp, 47 predicted proteins | sample 5400631 | NCBI WGS metagenome assembly WNGH01 (sample SAMN13153373, study PRJNA577476) | soil metagenome | isolation source: 115 cm soil or saprolite under Garry oak tree replicate 1 | place: USA:California | collected 2016-06-15 | reverse complement strand
TGGAATGGAACGGTCTGGGAACAAGGCGCTCTTGCGCAAGCGCGCGGGTGTGTCTAAAGAAGGAAAGAGAAATTCAAGAGCTTAAGAAAGATGCAAAAAAACTCTTGACAACGGCCGGCCTCGTTAGAGATTGCCCGTTCGGTGCGCCCTCTGCTAGAGTCCCAACAGAACGCCCAACAGGGGATAAACGAATGGCAATTTCACCGGATTTGCTGGAGATGTTGGTCTGTCCTGTGTGCAAAGTGCCCGTGACCTTGCTTGACGACCAGAGCGGCTTGAAATGTCCATCCTGCAGACGCGTCTATCCGGTGCGTGACGATATTCCCGTAATGTTGCCGGAAGAAGCCTCCATCGCAAACGAATAGGCCCGCCCGTACAGAGGAATTCCCAATGCTGAATCCAGTCGCAGAGTCACTACCACGTCTGAAGCGTCTGTTGCCCCGCCTCAAGGGACGCCGGATCGGAGTACTCGGCGATCTGATGCTTGACCGCTATTTGTGGGGCACAGCTTCGCGGCTTTCGCCCGAAGCCGCAGTCCCTGTTGTGGATTTTGCGGAGCAGAGCGAGTGCCTCGGCGGTGCAGGCAACGTCGCGGCAAATCTGGCTGCCCTCGGTGCACGCGTGGAAGCTTTTGGCGTAATCGGCGAAGACGAACCAGGGCGTGCGCTTCGCGCGTGTCTACGTGCTGCAGGAATTGCAGAGCAGGGAATTGTTGCCGCCAAGTCGCGAATCACCACCGTCAAAACGCGCGTGATCGCGCGTCATCAGCAAATTGTTCGCATTGACCACGAGCGTCGCGAACCTGTGCCCGCGCCCGTCGAAGAAAAGCTCTTCCGCCAGCTGCTCGCAGTGCTCAAGAAACTCGACGGCCTGGTTCTTTCCGACTACGACAAAGGATTGATCACTGACGCTTTTGCAGATCGCGTGCTCAGCGCCTGCCATCACTTGAAGGTGCCGGTTTTTGTAAAGCCGAAGACGTCGCGGCTCTATGCGTACCGCGGCGCGCGCGTCATCGTATGCAACGCTAAAGAAGCGGGTTTTTTCGTCACGCGCTCTCTGCATGACGAAAAATCTTTCGAGGAGGCTGGCCGCGCTCTTCTGGCACATTTTGGTTGTAGCGCCGTGGTGATCACTCGCGGAGAAAAAGGTATGAGCATTTTTGAGGAATCATCGCCGCGCCACATCACCATTCCTGCGACAAGTTTTGAGGTGACCTACGCCCGGGTCGGGCAACCTGGTGTTGAACGCGGCACTACCGGTCGGCAGGTTTTCGATGTGACGGGGGCGGGCGACACCGTGTTGAGCGTGCTTTCGCTAGCCGTGTCCGCCAGGGCGACTCTGCCTGACGCCGCTGTGCTCGCCAACACTGCCGCAGGCGTCGTCGTCGGAAAACTTGGCACGGCCGGCGTGACCGTGCCGGAACTCGCTCACGCGCTCGGCGATCTCCGACGTTAATCACCGATTTGTTCTTGGTCTTTTATTGATTTTCTTTGGAGTACGCCCTAGAACGATGGCGGAAAACTGAACGACTTGTCGTCTGAGTTGACCCAAACGTTCAGTTGTTTGGTCCGGCGGCTCTTCTCAACATCGGATTTGTCCGGCATCGGCGAATATGGGCTGACCTCGATGGTCAGGATCACTCCATTCGCGCCTTTTCGTGACGCCGCTTTCACGATCGAATAGCTTTTCACCGGGCCGTAATAGCCTTCCGGTCCCCAATCCGCCAGAAAATCGCCCAGCTTATAGCTCGCCGAAGGTTTCCATAGCTGATAGGCCTGATTCGTATTGCCGGCAACCAATGCATCCAGAAAATGTTCCGCCGCCTTTTTCTCCGGGTAATACCGGAAAGAAAAATACAGAACAATCGCAAGAGCAACGGTTAACGCCGCGATCGTAAATGTCCAAACTTTGGATTTGTTCGATGGTTCGGGCGGTGGTGAGAGAAGGGACATTTGTTTTCTGCTGCGACTCGCGCAGGACCCTCATCGTAGCAAAGTCAGGCAGGAGAGAACAAAACTTGTCGCGAAGTTTGCGTCATGAAGCGAACGCTGGAAACCCTTCGACCACCAATTTCAATTTCATCCTGCCAGCATCAATTTAGACACCAGCTTCAGGCTTCGAGTGCCCCGGCTGCGCCGTCCGGCAGCTCAATTTCATACTTGGTGCGCGCTTTTTCCTGATGAATTTCCAGCGCCAGCGCGATCAGGCGGTCAATCAATTCGCGGAATGGAATTCCCGTCGCTTCCCACAATTTCGGATACATGCTGATCGAAGTGAAGCCGGGAATCGTATTCACCTCGTTCAAGAAAACTTTGCCGCCCTTCTTTTCGAGGAAAAAATCCACCCGCGCCATTCCGAGAAGTTCAAGGGTACGGAAAGCTGCGACCGCCAAGGCTTGAACTTTTTTGATTTGCGCCGGCTTCAATTTCGCCGGAATGATCAGCGCTGTTCCTTCTTCCAGATATTTCGCGGTGTAGTCATAAAACTCACGATGCGGCACGATTTCGCCCGGCACAGAAGCTTTCGGCTCGTGGTTGCCCAACACCGATACTTCGATTTCGCGTGCACTGACCGCGCGCTCCACGAGAATCTTCATCGCAAATTCCGAAGCCAGATCTAACGCGGGAGCTAATTCCGCGCGCGAGTGCACCTTTGTCATTCCGACCGACGAACCCAGCGTCGCCGGTTTCACGAAAACCGGATACCGGAATTTCTTTTCAATCTCGCGCTGCACGGCCTTAGGGTCGCGCTCCCAATCCGAGCGATACACCGTTACCCATGGCACCACCGGAATCTTCGCCTGCTGCAACAGCCGCTTTGCAACATCTTTGTCCATGCCGACGGCAGAGCCGAGCACGCCCGCGCCAACAAACGGCAGTCCGGCTAAATCGAGCATTCCCTGAATCGTTCCATCTTCGCCATAAGTCCCGTGCATCACCGGGAAAACGACATCCAGCCGTTGCCCCATGCCGTTGCGATCCAGCGGAAGCAGCGCCGCGTCCGTGGGGTCCGCAGCCATCACGACACGTTGCCCGGCTTTTAACACTTCCGGCAACATCTTCTGCGCTGCGCCGCCAAGAAGCCAGTGGCCTTCCTTCGAAATTCCGATCGGCACCGCTTCGTATTTGTCCGGGTCGAGCCCGCGTATCACCGACGCCGCCGATGCCAGCGACACCTCATGCTCACCGCTCCGCCCGCCAAACAGAACCCCAACCCGTAACCGCTTCTTGTCTGTAGTCACGCTCAATATCTTTTCAGAAAAGCAGTCTGGACCAAAGCGAAGAAGCAAGAAGCGTTTCCCAACAGTCAGTGGCCTGTGAGGGGTACAGTGAAAGGCGCGCGGATCCCGTCTTTCAAACTGTCGTGCGCAGCGCTACCACGCGGATGCCGCCGTTAATCGTGTGCAACTTGATCGGCACTCCACCTTGCCCAAGTTTTCCGCGCATTTCCCGCGGCTTCAGTGAGCCTTGCATCGCCATTGGCAGCTCTGACAAGAAATTCCCATTTAAACAGCGCGCTTCCAGGTCCGCCTGTGAATCCGCCGGCAGCGCCAGAATCACGGAGCCGTTTGTGGTCTCTGCGATTGTTCCCGCGACGCCATGCACGTGCGAAAGTTCCAACCGCACGTTTCCGTTTGTCGTCCGTGCGCGTACCGTGCTGTCGGCACCGTAGACCTCGATGTTCCCATTCACTGTGCGCAGTTCTTCCACTTCGTCAACTCCGGCGATTCGAAGCGTCCCGTTCACCGTGCCCAGGTGTTCCACTTTCGCGCCGTGCGGCACGTGGATCGTGTATTCCACCGCAACCTCCACGCCTTCGTTTTGCGGATAGCGCGTCGCGATGGAAACTCCTCCTCCACTGGCATTGACGTCGATGGAGACGCGCTCCAGGTCCGATTCTTTCAACTTTGCGGTTTTCACCGCGTGAACTTCCACCACATCGCGATCCCAACCTTGCACTTCCACCGTACCATTCACGTTCTGCAGCTCAAACTTGCCGCCTGGCTGAAGCGGATAAGATTGATTGAACTCCTTGCTGATGGCGAAGCCAGGAACGGCTGCAATCGCCAGCGCGCATACCAACACCATCGCCGGAAAGATCAGCTTGCGAAGTTTCATAAACAGCTCCTCTTCGAGGGATCACCGCGCGTTCGATTTCACTTAACTGCTTCACTCAACCGCGCTGTGGTTCCACCTTTTTCCTGAACTACAACTTGGACCCTGGCCCCGTAACCCTAAACCATACCTCCGACCGCACAACGACTACCGCAAATGGAATTCAAATGAGACCGTCGAGATTACGTCGACGAGCCTTCCATCCATCATTACTGGCTTGCCGCGCCACTGCTTGACTGCGCCGATGGCCGCGTCTGCAAGGACTGTGTCGCCTTCCAGAATTTTTTGCACTTCGATTCGACCGTCCTGTGTCAAACGCACTTGCAACCGCACGGTTCCTTCGATACCCGCCTTTCGCGCGATTTCCGGATACGCCGGCCGCGGAGCCGATATGATTCGCTTCTGGAAATTGTCTCCATCTTCGCGGACACCACCCAAAATCCGCAGCTCGAGTCTGTCTACCCAGCTTCCAGGCCACTCGCTTGGCTTCACTGCTTGAACCTTGGGTTGCACCCTGAGCTTCGGCGCAGGAGACGGCTCTGGCCATTCCATCGTGCGCTCGGCAACCGGTGTCATTGCCAAGTCGCGTTCCATGCGCGCTTTCTGGTCGCGCATCATGGAATCCCAGAGAGCGCTTTCCGCTTCCAGGTATTGCAGTTTGATCTTTCCGCCGGTCGTCCTCAGCTTAAGAACTGGCCCGCCGCCATTCAATGCGGCCATTGCTCTCAATGGGCCGCTCGCTTGCGGGCTCTTCACGATCTGCAGCGCCAGGGCTGGATCGGATTCGATGCGGTGCTCGCCCCCATGCTCCACAACCGCCTCAATGTTTGCGGCCAAATTCCGCGGCAGGAAAACTACGATGTCCCCTGCGCCGGAAGTGAGCTGTGACGCACCGTCCAAGCGCACCGAAGTGTTCGCGTTGCCCACGGCCTCGGGATTAATCCACGCTGTGATGGTCCCCGACCCCGTTTCCGCCCTCACCGCGCCCGATACCCGCGTCAAACAAATACTTCCGCCGCGGGACTCCACGTCCATCGGCCCTGAAACGTACATCACGCGGATTCCGCCGCCACCCGTTTGTGCGTGCACGGAGCCGCGAACTTCGCCAAAATCAATCTGTCCGCCTCCGGTCTTCACGGCCACGAAATTCCCCGCCTTGCCAACGGTGATATTTCCGCCTTCCGTCACGAGCTCCGCTTTACCGCCAATCCCTGCGGCGCGAATGTGCCCTCCACCGGAGTGCAGGTTCGCCTCACCGTGAATGTAGCCAGTATTAATGTGTCCGCCCGCGGTGAACGCGTTCAAATCGCCCGCAGCGCCTTCCACCTGGATGTGGCCACCTTGCGTTTGAAGTTTTGCGCCCGCAATCATTGCACCATGCCTGCCCGAACCTTCAACTGAATTCATGGATAGGCGCCCGGTCACAATATTTCCGCCCTCGGTCACAAGTGTCGCTGCACCGCCTACATCGGGCGTCAGAATATCACCTGCACCCGTGTTGATATCGAGCCCGTAGCTCGCTGGCACGGTCACTTCGAAATGTACCCAGAATTGCGCGCTATTCGCGGCACGTGAAACCTGCTGCGGCAGATTGCCAGTGATTTCGATTCCTGATGCGGTCGTCTTTGCGTTCAGTGCATAGCGTTCCAGTAGTTGCGAAGCCAGCGGTTCGCGCGCATCCGTTTCAATGTGTACCGAATACCGAACCGTCGGTGTGGCGCCACGTTCGAGCTGCAGAATTCGTATCGAACCAAGATCGGTGTTCAGTCGCAGCGTCAGATTTGCGCGCGTCTCCAGAGCTCCAGTGAAGTCCTTCGAAAAATGCGCTCCTCCCGGCCCTGCCGTTCCCGGTTCAACGACGACACTGTTCGGGTCTTTTTCCGCAAAGGCCGATCCAACCGCGAACAGCGCGGGAAGCAATACTGCGGCGGCGAGGCGAAACGTTTTGGAAATGGAGAAAAACTTCATTATCACTCTTGGCAAAGCTCTTTCAACCGCGGGGATCAACGCCCGCGTTTTCCTTCGAAAGAATTTAACTTCTGAAAGTCGTCCTGGAATCCCTTATTGAACATCCGGCGGGCCGATCTGGCGCAATGCAGCAGCGCTTCTCAGGCGGACATAACGATTCGGATCACGATGTTGCAATTCTTCCAACGCGCGTACCACGCGCCGCACGGACGGATCGGCCCCCGTAAGCGCCACCGCCGGCGCATTCGGCGCAATCATCGGCATATCTGAATCAGAAGCTTCTGGAGCTTCTGGCATTTGTGGCAACGACTCAAGTTCGAGCGAACGCACAAGCAGGTTCACCGCTTCAACCCGCACGCCGGGATTGGAATCTCTGTTCAGCGATTCCAGCAACGCGTCACGAACATCGTGCTCACCGACAACGTCGCGCAACGCTTCCAGCGCTTTCATACGCACCGCGGGATTCTGGTCATGACGAGCCGCGTCCAGCAATGCGCTGCGAATTTCCACGTCGCGAATGCGCGACTTCAGCGCCTCCAGGCAATCCAGTCGAACTCCCGCGTCAAACCGATCGCTATTCCTCACAACATAAGTCAAAACGCGCCGCACGTCTGTGTCGTCGAGGCTTCCAGAGAGAGTCACCGGCTGTTCCGCGCGCAGCTGTACTTGAAGCGTTCCCGGCGCAGCATCCGCGGTGGGCGCAAAATTAATTCCAGACACCGCCATCCGTGCCAGCTGGTCGTCGGAAACTCTTGGCGCCGCCGACACATTCATCGCCACGCCCTTAATTCCTGAGCCACTCGTCGGAAGCCATTGCAGCAATTGCACGCCAAGAATCGCGCCCGCTGCCAACAGACCTGCCGCACTCCATCCCGGACGCAGCGCCATCCAGCGCCGCACAAAACCAAACGACTGCCAGCGTTCGCGCTCCGCAGGTACCGCGATTTCGTCCAGCGATTCCGCAAGTTCACTTCGGCATTGCGCCAGCAGCGTCCCGGAACGGTCTAGCTCATCCGCTGCTTGCGGAAGCACCGAAACGGATTCCTGAAATTGACCCTCTTCAGAAAGGAGCTCTCGACAGTCCGCGCAACCCGCCAGGTGCGCCTCAATCGCCGCGCGTTCTTCAGCCGTCACTTCATCGCAGGCAAGAAACACCAGCAGCGGCCCCACGTCGCCGCAATTCATCTTGAAGTCGCCCGCGCTCATCGCAGCTCTCCAAGTTCCTGCCGCAATTTTCTCGTCGCCCTGAATAGCGAATTCTTCACCGTCTCTTCCGTCGTTCCCAATGCGTCTCCAATTGCCCGCAACTTCAATCCCTGATAATGCTTCATCTCAAAAACGACTCGTTCGCGCGGAGACAACCGTTCCATCGCTTTCGAAATCCGCGAACGAATCTCTTTCCCCATCAACCGCCGCTCGGGATCAAGCGCCGGCCGGTGTTCGCGCTGAAATTCAAAAAAATCGCGCGTACCCTCTTCTTGCCGGTTCACATGGATTTCGGGAGCTTGATCTTCGGGCCGTGCCTGCCGCCGCCGCAAATGATCCAGGCACACGTTCGTCACAATGCGGTACAGCCAGGTATAAAAACTGCATTCGAATCGGAAGCGGTGCAGATTGCGGTAAACCTTCAGGAAAGCTTCTTGATAGACGTCCCGTGCATCCTCGGGCCGCTTCATCAAATTCAGCGCCAGCCGCAGCACGTCGCGGTCGAATCGGCGCACCAATTCCTCGAAAGCCGCGCGGTTTCCGGCCTGAGCCTCGATGACGAGGGACCGTTCGTCAAGTTCCGGCAAGGAGGTCACCGTGGCCAGTACGGCGTTTGTTCCGCCGGACCTGCCTGCGTTATCAGCCAAAGCCAACGTCCATTGGGGAAGTGGCATATTCGCTTTCTTTTCGTATCTTGCCGTGCTATCCGTTCATTCTCAGTAGCTTATCTACAAACGGACTCGGTCGGCCAAACACGCAGCGCTGCGGTGTCATCCAATTTGGACGCACCACAGCACTTCAGGTAAGCAGCCACATCCCTTATCCCATACAACGAATGGCCGCGGCTATTTGTTTCCGAATCTCAATAAGTAAACCGCCGTGCCCACGTCTGTTGTGCGGCTGCAAAGGCTTCCTGGAGTGACGTTTCGCAATCAGAGGCTTTCTTCGATCCCTATGCTCTCTTTGGCGCTCAGCCATGACGTTAACGGCCACATCAGCAACACCACCAGAGCGACTCCGCACAGGATTCCTTGATGGCGATAAAAGTGGTTGGTCTGCGATGCAAGCTCGATCGTCCCGAGCATTAACGCGGAGATTGCCAAGACAAGAAAATATCCCATCAGGTTCAGCCGCGCCACGCTCTTAACTCCAAACACGACTACCCCCAAAAAAATCGCGTTCGCGATCCATTGCTTTAAGAAATCCGCCGGGCTCCCCCACCCGCCGGTCATCGCGAGCGAACCCAGCACGAACAGCAACACGCGAACTGCTGCAGATTTGCACCGCGCGGCAATAAATCCTGCCGTCAGCGCAATCAATCCCGTGAACAGCAGTCCTCGCAGAACCGCCGTCGCTGAAATGGAAATCGCTGGCAGCACCGAATCAAAATCGTTTCCAAGCGCCGCGCCAAGCGACTGATGTGCCGTGGGCCAATGCGTAGACACCCACTCGGAAACGCGTTTCACCGCGATCAATGCCGCCGTGCCGCCAACTCCAATCGCCAGCGCGTCGCGATAGTAGGTGCCGGGCATTCCGCGCCATCCGGGAAATTTCGCGTCACCAAATGCTTGGCGCAGAAAAAACCACGCCATGGCAAACACCAGAACAATGGCGCCGAGATAAAAGAACGCCCCGATCAGAAGGCCGATTCCCAGCGCGCCGATCGCGAACTTCAAAGGGATCGCCGTTTGATACTGGCTCAGCGCTTGCGCAAAACGATTACCAAATCCCGCGACCAGCGCGTATGCCGCGAGCCCGAAAAGTCCCCACACCGCGAATCGTCTCCACGGCACCGCCTTCATCAACTCAGACTTAATCTCGCGAAGAAATAAAATCAGGATTGTCATTCCAAATCCGGCCACGCACAGCGGCGCCAGGTAATTTGAAATCGTACGGGCAACGGATTGCTCTTCGTGCTTGCGCCGCCATTCGTCGGGGATTTTGATGAACGTTCGGTAGTTTGTGACCTCGTCTCCCACCACCGCCAGCTGCATTCTTGCGAACGCGTGATCCGCTGTATCAGCGGCTGTTGTACCTTGTGGATCGTCCAGCGGTTGTTTTTCCTGCCAGATCAGCTTGTGGTCCAGCCGGTGCGGCTTTTTCTCGGAGGTCGCCTCAACGAGCGTCCACTGCGAAAGATCGATGCCTTTGCGTGTCGCCAAAAAATCTTGCGCTTTCGCCAGTGCCTCCTCTTTTGATAGCGACGCGCCCGCTGCCGCTTCCGCCACATCATGGTGAACGCTGTGCAGCTCTCCGTCAGGGCGCAGCACCACGGAATATTCTTCGGGTTGGCCGTCACGGAAAAAGCGCGCGCGCCACAGCGCTCCCGGCACTCGCTTTTCATAAATTTCGTTCAACGCTGGCACACCGATCTTCTCGCGCAGATATTCGCTCGCCGTCGCGTCTGTTACGTCCACAAAGATCGTTGCCGTCACGTAACTCTTCGCATCCACACTTTGCTGTTTCAAAATCTCTTTCGCTCGTACCCTGGCCTCTTTCGCATTAACGCGTAATTTCAAGTAGTCGCCCAGATGAACCGGCTTCAACTTCCACGCAGCAAGTCCACCCAGCGCGATGCACACGCAAAGAAGCCCAATCATTCCACTCGAAAGCCGCGCATAGTTCTGCGTCGGAGCTGTGGCTGGTATCGTGGCGTGCCCCACCGGAAGTTCGGGCGCCAACACAGTTTCCGGTGACTCCGAGCTCCTCTCCGGCTCTGCCGTACCATTCAGCAAATCAGCATGTTCTTCAAACGTGCCGCGCCTCGCACGCGAGTAGACCGCAACGCCAAAGGGAATCAGCACTGCCAGCCCAATCACAATCCCCGAAACACGGAAATACAGGCTGCTCGAACGGATCAATAACAAACCAACCAGCGACGCATCCACCGTGTAGTGCCACACCAGCGTTGCCAGAATTCCCCAGCGCAGCATCACGACCCCCGCCACCACTCCGATCAGTCCAACTTCCAGCCCACGAATATACGGTGGCTCGTTCGGGTACGCCGTATGCAGAAATCCCCATGAAAACGCCGGCAACACCACCGCAATCACATTCGATTTGGTCAATTTCTGCAGGAAGGGAATTGCGAAAAGACGAAAAAGAAATTCCTCGCTCGTTGACGCCAGTAACCCGATCGCAATTCCGCCGATCCACGGAATCGCCGTGCTTACGGAATCCTCGTAGTTCAGCTCTTGCGGGGCCCACGCTCCGAATTTGTTCGCAATGAGATAAAAGGCTACCAAAAATCCCATGTGCGCAGCCGCCAGCGATAACCCAACAATGCAGGACGAGAAGAATTCTTTCGTCCGCAACCCGCGCTTCGTGAACGCTTCTCGCAACTGCAGAAATTGCGGTTTCATCGCGCGATATAGCGGCTCGCCACCCGGCAACACCAAAGAAACAGTCAGCGCCGATCCGAGACCGAACAGCAGCGCGCCCGCCACCTGCTGTATCGCAAAACTTCCATACGCCGAATTCGTATTGTATTGGCTGAGCTCAATCGGCCAGCGGTTTAGCTGCATGGCCGTCAAGAACACCGCGACGATTACTCCGAGCTGCAGCGCAAGACCCCAACTGGTCTGTCCTTTACGCGTAAGTTGAATACCAATCCACAGCGCAGCGCCGAAAACTAGCAGGTACGGGATGAACGCAATTTGACTGTAAAAAATATTCGTCGAACGCAGATGCGCGTAATCCCGCTGCCACTGTTCAGGAACTTTTAGAGCCTCTTCTGCGCTGCCCACTTCCTCGCCGTGCAACAGAATCCGCAAACGTTCCGGCGCATCCTTTGCCCGGAATCCATGCTTCTCCCAGGTGAAGGCCCAATCGAGCCGGTTCGGTTTTCTCTCGGAGTTCGCTTCCTCCGTAAGAAAATCCCAGTCGCTCGTCGATTTGCCCAGCTTCGCAACCAGAAAATCCTGCGCCGTTTTCTGCGCCGCGTCGCGAGTCGGCTGCGCTCCAGCTTTCGCTTCAGGAATCTTGTGTTCGTAACCGGTGATCTTGCCTTCCGGACTTACGCCGACCTGAAACTCTTCCTCCTGCTGCGGCTTGAAAAATCGCACATTCCAGTGCCACACATTCACTTCAGAGGACATCAGCCGGTTGGCTTCTTTCAGTCCAACCTGCCTTTCGAGATACGTTTTCGCGTCATCGTCCACTCCAAAAACGATCACCGACCGGTATCCGTTCACGCTCTGGCCCATTGACTCCACAAAACTGCGCGCGCGCGTAAGCGCTTCTCCCCGGGGCACCTTGAAGTTGACCGACGCCTCCGGAAACGCATCGAAAAAATGCCGGTGCGCATACCAAAGCCCCACGACGCCCGCAAGCACCCAAAGGACGAGCGCCCTTCTCTCCGAACCGGTAAGTTGCACCTTGGCCACCAGCGCCTCCGTTTTACACTTCTACCGCCTACTCACTCTATTCATACGTCCCCCAACCGTGCAAGTAACCCTTCGACGCCTGCTCGTTCCTACCGGTGCGGCTTAGCCTTCAACCTATTCTGCGCGCACATCTCCTCCCTCCGGCTTTAATTTGGACCGGTGCCATCGTGGTCCCTGCCCTTTGAATATTAAGAATCTATTCTATTAATATGTGGTAACACTCATGATATATTTTCCTAGAAGTTCGATAAGTCTACGCAGTTCGCCATCCCCTCTCCTCTTCCCTCCGCTTTCTTCACTCTTTCTGCCCCTTTCCACAAAAAGCGCTTATTCTCCTTCTTTTCTTTTCAATCATTTACAACTTCGCGTTTCAGTCTTTTTCACTCTTGCCCAAATAAGTCCTGTATTTGCCACGCTTACGAAAATTACTGGGATATACATGCACCCCCCTCCTTCCCTCCAAACCTGAAGCTCTACTTCAACATCGAGATAAGTCGTCCCACTCGCCCGTAGATGCTTTCCCAATTTGGCTCTTGCTCGTTTCCTCTGACGTCGAAACGATAGATAGTGACTGCGAATCACAAGGAGCTCCCATGGCAACGGCAACAACTCCCACAATCGACTGGCGCCAGGAATGGCACGAATTCGAGGGCGCAACCTACCTCAATCTCGCTGGGCAGAGTCCAGTGCCGAAAGTCGCCATTCGCGCGCTTCAGACCGCGATCGAGTGGAAGAAGTTTCCCCACCGTATTCCCGATTCCGCCTACTTTGATGTGCCGAATAAAATTCGCGCATCGATCGCCAAGCTTATCGGCGCCAAACCAGAAGAACTCGCGCTTACTGCTGGCGCGAGCACCGGTATGCCCGCTGTCACTTACGGCTTGACTTGGAAACCCGGCGACGAAGTGCTCACTGCAAGCAGCGAATTTCCTCTGCAGTACACCACCTGGAAACCGATGGAGGAGCGCGAAGGCATCAAATTAAAAGTAATCTCCCCGCGCGATCGTTTTCTCACCACGGATGATTTCATTGCCGCGCTGACACCACGCACTCGTCTCGTTTCTGTAAGCCTGGTCCGCTTCGATAATGGCGTGTTGCTGGATGCCGCGCGTCTCTCTGCTGCATGCCATGGGCAAGGCGCTCTGTTGCTTCTGGACGTTAGCCAGTGCTGTGGCGCGCTTCCGATGGACGTAAATCATCTCGGCGCCGATTTCATGATTTCCGCCGGTTATAAGTGGCTCCTTGGCCCCTTCGGCACCGGGTTTTTCTGGGCAAAATCCGAACACATCTCCAAAATGCGGCCAGGCCCGTTTTACTGGATGGCTGCGGAAGGCGCGGAAAATTTCGCGGCACTCGCTTTCGCGGATCCGAAACCTGTCGAGGCCGCCCGACGCTGGGATGCCGCTGAGACCGCAAATTACTACAATCTCGCGGCAATGGATGCCGGAATTGATCTGGTCCTGCGCATCGGCGCTGAAACCGTCGCCGCCCATAATCACAAATTGATCGACTTTCTTTTCTCGCGGCTTCCGCCGGATCGCTTCGTGGTCGCAAGTCCCCTGGACTCCAAACAACGCGGACCGTACGGCTGCTTTCAGGCACGCAGCCCGGAGAAAACCAAAGAGTTTTACGAAAAACTTAGAAATGAAAATGTCATCACGAGCCTTCGCGAAGGAAAAATCCGCGTCTCTCCGTACGTCTATAACAGTGAGCGGGACATTGACCGGCTCATTTCGGTGATCACGGTATGAGCTCTCCCGAGTCCGTGAAGAACACTGTGCCGCTCGCAAATTCCGGACCGCGCATTGCCGTTGTGGGAGCTGGCGCGGTCGGCGGCTACTTTGGAGGCATGCTCGCTCGCGCTGGCTTGCCGGTCGTATTCATCGGGCGGCCGGCGTTCGTGGATGCCGCCAAACAGAACGGATTATTTCTCGATACCGTGCAGTTTCAGGAGCGCGTAAAAGTACAAGCTTCCAGTGATCTCGCTGCGGCGCGTGACGCGGAAATTGTTTTGTTTTGCGTGAAGACCACAGACACCGCTGAAACAGCGCGTGAACTGGCAAAACTGCTTGCGCCGAACGTGGTCATTGTCAGCATGCAAAACGGAGTAGACAATGCCGAGCAGATTCAAGCTGCTTCGGGTTTGTACGCTTTGCCCGCCGCAGTTTATGTCGCCGCTTCCGTCCCCGCTCCTGGCACTGTAAAACACGTCGGACGCGGCGATCTGGTGCTCGGCCCGCAGAATAAAACTACGGAGAAAGTGGCGGAGATTTTCAATCGTGCCGGCGTACCTTGCCGCATTTCAGAAAATCTTGCCGGCGAACTTTGGACCAAGCTGGTTTGGAATTGCGCGCTGAATGCTCTTTCCGCTCTCGGAAAACTGACCTACGGCGAAATTCTCGCCAGCTCTGACGCAAAACAATTGTTGGAAACTGTTGTCTATGAAGTGTTGGCTGTCGCAAAAGCTTCCGGCATAAAACCCGCCGGCCTCGAAGATCCCAAAGCTGCCCTAGCCGGTGCCTATAAAGTCGCCGAACAAATGGCGGCTACGCGAAGTTCCACGGCACAGGACATGATGCGCGGAAAGAAAACTGAAATCGATTCGTTGAACGGTTTCGTTGTTCGCCGCGCCCGCGAACTGAATATTCCGACGCCTGTGAACCACGCGCTTTTCACACTCGTCAAACTCGCCGAGTCACATCCGCAGTCCCCGCAAGTTCAGTCGCGGGTAGGCGCATGAAATGGAATGTGCACGATCGCTTCAAGGTCCACGGGCGCGCCTTGGCGTTCAGCGGGGCGGAATTTCCATTGCGCCAGCGCGCGCACCGCGTTCGCGTCTAGTTGTTGATCAATTCCGTGTACCACTTGAATGCTGTCCACCGAACCGTCGCGGCGAATCACGGCATAGAGAATTACCTCGCCTTCGACGTGTTCTGCCGCAAGCGTGGGAGGATATTTCGGGTCGACTTTTCGCAACGGTGACGGCTCCGCGATTTCAGCCGCCGAATTGGTTTGCGGGCCAGTTGGCGGAGTGCGCATCTCTGAAAAATTCAGAATCCAGCTTCCTGTCGCGCTGTTCAAGTTCGGCATGTTTACATGCATCGAATAGACGCGACGCCGCGCGAAGATGGCTTCGGGTTTTGCGTTTGGAGCAAGCGCCGCAAAGTTTGGGGGAGCCGTTCGCGCCGGTTCGTCCGGGACGCTGCTCGCGTCAGCACGCGAATAATTTGGCCGCGAAGAGGGCATCGCAAGTTTGCCCGCACCCAAACCGGAAGTCATGTTCGTGCCACGCGGAGCGCCGCCAGAAATGCTGACGCCGGTAGAATTGGTACCTGCTCCACCACCGGAGTTTGTGCCTGAAGCCGCGTGGTCGGCCCCGGAATTTCCAGTGGAGTTTGCCTTCGCGTCGACAGAACCGCCAGGAACGCCCGGCTTTGTTCCTTCCGGAGAAATTGTAACGCGGGCCGCCAGATTTCCAGCGGGTGGCGTGACCGGTGCCGGCGGTCCGGGCGTCGCGGAAAGTGCAATCAGTGTTTGGCCCGAACCGTTCGGCGAAGTGAGCTGCGCGGCAACATCCGGCGCAGAGTCCGCCGAGCCGTCTTGTTTTCTTTGTGCGACACGCGGCGCTACGCCTGCATTAATTTGCAGCTTGGGACGTTCGGGTCCGGAATTTGTCATCGCGAGATTTAGATCTGCCGCGCGCTGTTCGCTGAGCTGCACTTCAGGAATCGGCGCCGTTGGATTTGTTGCGACGCGTTTCTCACGCGGCCGCAACTTTTTTAGCGTTTCCTGGCTGATTTCGAGACGTGGTCGCGCAGGCGCCACCGATTGCGCAAGCTGCACCATGTTCGGCAGATTCGGAAGAATTTTTGGCGGCTCAGCTGGTGCCGCCGGATTGATCAGCGTTTGGCGTGGATGCGTCGGATGCACGGGATCGGTAAAAATTCTTTGCCGCGGATGAAATGCGTCGGCGCCTTCCGGCGCAGGCGGTTGATTTTTTGTCCCGCGGGGACTGGGTTTCGGTTTCGCAGCAGGCATTTCCATCAGCGGAAAATCTTCAATCGGTCCTGACCAGGTAATTTGCGCATTCGCAAACGCGGGATTGCGCTTGGGCCCGGAAATTTCCGGGAACGGCATCGCAAGAAATGCGATGTGCCACAAGGCAGCAGCAAAAATGGCGCGGCGTGGCAAACGCCGCTCGATCCAAGCGTCCTTGAAGAAACTTCCGACGAGAAAATCTTCCGGCAAGCGTGCGCGGCGAAATAACTCCGCAAAGTTACTTGCAATGCCCTGATGGAATTGTCCCCAACCAAGATCGAGCTGTGGCTCAGCCGGACCATGGAGTTGTACCGCGGGCGCAGGCGGTGGCGCCTGACCAAGGAGGTTGAGCGGATTGTTGGCCTCGTAAGCGGACATGGAATCCTTAATTATAACGCTTCACCTGTCATTTCCGGCTGGGCAGCCGGGGAGGTCGACGGGACGAAACAAGCGAGCGTCGAATAGGAAATAGATGATCGAACCTTCGAGAACGTTGTGTCACTAAATCGCAGGCGCAAGATTATTTTGCGCGAGACGTTTCCGGTAGAAGCTGAGCGCGGTGTCGCCGTGATGCAATATGCGCACTCGTTCCAGTGCGCCAAGCGATGCCGGCAACTCAAAAGTCTTGCGATGTTCAGCGATGACGATGGTCGATTCCCCCGCCAATAAGGATTTTTCAAGAGCACGCAGAGTTCCTTCATATTCCTTTTCTTCAGCGTAGGGAGGATCGAGAAAGATAAAATCGAACACAGCATCTGGAACTCTTTCCAGTGTCCTGATCGCTGCTGCTACCTGAGTTGCAATGACGTGTGCGCCAGATTCAATCCGCAGAGACGCGAGATTTGCCCGAATCAAACGAACTGCCGCGGAATGATTCTCCACGAAAACGGCGGAGACTGCTCCGCGGCTGATCGCTTCGATTCCAATGGCTCCGGTACCTGCAAACAAATCGAGGAAGCGCGACCCCTCGACGCGAGCCCCAAGAATATTGAACAAAGTCTCGCGCAGGCGATCGCTGGTTGGCCGCAGCGCCAGTCCCTTCAGCGACTTCAACTGCCGAGAACGGAATGTTCCCGCGACGATTCGCATTCGGGTCAACCCACTTGCGCCAGGTGGTACCGGCGTTGCCATTGCGAAGGCAGAGCTTCTAACGTCTGGCGCAACTCTTCATTTCGCTCCTCGTCTCCGGCCAGTGCAAAAGCTTCTTTCCGCGCGGTTTCCAGGAATTCGCGGTCACGCAGCGGGTTCGCGACATGGAATCCCATTTCACCGGACTGGCGCGTGCCGAAAAATTCTCCCGGACCGCGCAATTGCAAATCGGTTTCGGCGATCTCAAATCCGTTGTTGGTGCGGACCATGGTTTCAAGGCGCGCGCGAGCGTCATCCGTCATCCGGGCGGGTGCGACCAGGATGCAAAGCGATTTCTGCGCGCCGCGCCCAATTCGTCCGCGCAGTTGGTGCAGCTGCGAAAGTCCGAATCGTTCGGCGTGTTCGATGACCATCACGGTTGCGTTCGGCACGTCAACTCCAACTTCAATCACCGTCGTTGCGACAAGAATTTGCGTTTCGTTTTTCCGGAAGGATTGCATCACAGTTTCTTTTTCTTCGCTCGACAATCTTCCGTGCAGCAGACCAAGTGTGAGTTTCGGAAACGTTTGCTTCGAGAGGCGCTCAAACTCCTCGATCGCAGCTTTCAATTCGAGTTTCGATTCTTCGATTACCGGATAGACGATGTAGCCCTGACGTCCGGCAGTGACTTCCCGCCGCAACAATTCCCAAACGCCTGCGAGGTGTGGTTCGCTCGTCGTGCGTGTTTCGATTGGCGTGCGACCGGGCGGAAGTTCATCTAGAACAGAAACGTCCAGGTCGCCATACAAGGTGAGGGAAAGCGTGCGAGGGATGGGCGTCGCCGTCAGCACGAGCACGTGCGGAGAGTGTCCGCGCGAAGCAGCCTTGTCCATCAATTTCTTTCGTTGCAGAACACCGAAACGATGCTGTTCGTCGATAGCAACGAACCCAAGTCGCGCGAATAAGACGTTGTCTTCAATCAATGCGTGCGTTCCCACAACCAGCTGCGCTTCGCCGCTCGCAATTCGTTCGCGAGCCGCCGATTTTTCGCTTGGTTTCAGTCCGCTGATCAGCAGTTCAACTTTATATCCGGCTTTTTCCAGAACACGCCGCGCGGAAAGAAAATGCTGAACCGCGAGAATTTCGGTAGGCGCCATAAGAGCAGCCTGACATCCGTTTTCCATGGCAATGACGGCGGCCTGCAGTGCGACGATCGTTTTGCCGCTTCCAACGTCGCCTTGCAGCAAGCGATTCATCGGCAAGCGTTTCTCGAGGTCCGCGGCGATTTCCCCGAGGACTCGTTTTTGCGCCGCGGTGGGCTTAAAAGGAAGCATGCGTTTCAGGGCTTCGCGCACGCGGTCTTCGCGAAGCTGGAAAGCAATCGCATCTTCCTTGCGAGCAACCTTGCGACTGAGTGCAAGGCTGAGTTGGTAGAAGAAAAATTCTTCAAAAATGAGACGTTGCTGAGCGGGCGAACGAAACTGATTCAAGGCGCCGATGGATTCGCCAGCCGGCGGGAAGTGCGTATAGATAATGGCGTCGCGGCGTGAAGGGAATTTCATCCGCGTGCGAATCGACACGGGCAGTAGATCGGGAAGATTCGCGTTAATCTGTTGCAGCGCTGCATATGTGGCCCGGCGGATGGCGCGCGTGCCGAAGCTTCCAATGGCCTCGTAAATGGGAACGATCCGCCCGACTTCGGTGGAGTCCTGTCCTTCTCCGCTCAACAATTCGAATTGCGGATTGACCATTTCGACGCGGGCGGGCCGCAGACGATCGACTTCGGCTTTTCCATGAAGCACAAGCAATTGCCCGGGTTTCAGCCGGCCTTCGAGGTAGCCTCCATGAAAAAATTTGCAAGGCAGCGAGCCGGTGTCGTCCTGAACAAGCAAGTGGTAGATTGCATCGCGGCCACGCATGCTGCGTACGGCTTGGCCGCTCGCCACGCGCACACGCAGCGTAAAGATACTGTTTGGCCGAACGTCCTTAATTTGCGAAAAATGGACGCGATCTTCATAGCGAAAGGGAAGATAGCCGAGCAGGTCTTCCAGGGTGTGAATGCTGCGCTTTGCGAGCAGCTCCGCGCGTTGCGGGCCCACACCTTTAATCATTCGAACGTCGGTCTGCAGGCCTTCGGACATAGAGGCTTCACCTTCACGCGCGACCGCGAAGCGGTCGACCACTAGAAGTGGGAACGGAGCTCACGGAACGCCGGAAGGATAACGAGTTTCCCGGACCCGGCCATGACCGGTTCATGTTCCATGTGCCAGGTGTGCTGGTGGGGAATGTACACAGCATTCAAGCCAACCTTCATGGCGGGATTGATATCACTGCGCGGGCTATTGCCGATCATCCAGCCCTGCGTTTTTACGATTTTGTGTTTATTGACGAGGCCGGAATAAGTGACGGTGTCTTTCTCGGGCACGATCTCGATTGCTTCAAAAAAACCTTGCAAGCCCGAGCGCTGCACCTTGGCAGATTGCTCCGCTGGCTCGCCCTTCGTGAAAAGAATCAAGCGGTGCCGCTCGGTCAGGTAGGCGAGCGTTTCGGGAACTCCATCGAGAATTTTCGGTGGAGTGCTTTCCAACTCAATCACTCGGTGATGAATTTCCGCCAGCGTTTCGCGTTTGGCCATCTGGTCGGCAAGTTTCAAGTACGTTTCCTCGAGCGATCGCCCAAAACTGCGAACCCCGTAGCCATATTGGCGGATATTTTTGCGCTCGGTTTCGTTCAAAATGTGGCGGATGTAGGCGCGGGCATAGCCGCACGGTTCAGTGAGCGTAATGAAATCTTCGATCAATTTTTCGAAGAAAACATTGTTCTCCCAGAGCGTGTCGTCCGCATCGATCATCAATGTGTGGCGTCGCATCTTGTTCTTTATCCAATTAAAATGTTTCCGGGGCTCAATCGCAATCCATCAGTGTAGCAGGCGAAGAGCGTCCTCCGCGATTTGCGCCGCGGCATCAGGCCGCGCCATTTGCTCTGCCGATTTGCGCATTTTTTCCATGCGCGACGTGTCATCAACCAATTTTGCAATTTTCCAGGCAGACGCCGGGAGGTTATTGCAGCGAATCGCGGCGCCCGCTTCGAGAAGGTGATCGGCGTTGCGAACTTCCTGGCCCGGAATCGGTTCGATGAGCGCCATCGGCAAATGGCGAGCGAGAGCCTCGGAAGTTGTAAGCCCGCCGGCCTTGCCAATCAACAAGTCAGCGGCGGCCATGTACTGATCCATTTGCGTTGTGAAGCCGACCGGCACAAGCCGAGGGGCGCCGCTCTCCAGCGCTCCCGCAGAGCGCGCCACGTCATCCAGTCGTTTTTTCATTTCTTCAGATTTTCCGGAAATGGCGACAAGTTGCCAGGGTTTCCGCAGTGCCAGAAGATCACGCACAAGTTGTTCGAGCGGACCAACTCCGTATCCGCCTGCGGCCAAAAGAAGAATGCGAGATTTCGCCTCAAGTTTCAATTCGGCTCGCGCCTTGGCGCGATCGAGGGGCATCGCAAAAAGCGGGTCGATGGGAATTCCGGTCACGCGAAGAATTTCGCGGGGCACGCCGATTCCGGCAAGGTATTCTGCCGCCTCGGGAATGGCCACGTAGTAGCGGCCCACGGTGCGGCAAAGCCACATGGCGTGTACGTCGTAATCGGTTACGACGATGGCATTCTTCGCGTGCAATTTTTTCTTTGCGATGAGCCATGCGATTATTTCGGCCGGCAGAAAATGTGTAGCCACACACAGGTCCGGCTGGACACGTTTCAGAAGTCGAATCATCGGCTGGGCATTCAATCGATCGAGCGCCAGGCGACGGCGTGGATTTTGCCACGGCTGGTCAGTACGTTCGTAGAGCACACCCATCAAGTCGGGAGCGCGCCGCACCATTGAGATGTATGTCTTGTCGTAAACGCGCTGAAAAAGTTTGCTGACGTACTGGATCGTGTCGATGTGTTCGACTTCGCACTCGCAGCGTGCCGCAAACGCTTTTTCAAGCGCTTGAGCGGCGCGGACGTGGCCGGCTCCGGACGATGCGGAAAGAAGCAAGATGCGGGGCTTGCGGTTCATTTGTGGTGGGAACGTATTTTGGAGGATGAGAACGCGGGCGAGCGATTCATGCCTGCTTCCTGTTGCTGGAAGCCAGCTTCTCCAGAATTCCACGTGCGATTTTTTGTGATTCGCCAAATCGCGCCAAGTAATCCTGAAAATCGTGGTTGATGGACTTGGCGTCTTCCACGCCGAGCTGATGGCGGAGAATCATGTCGCGAAGTTTTACGGGATGAGGGAGTAGCGCATCTTCCTGCAGCTCTTCGAGAGCGGTCGTGGCGTCGTAGTGGTACATCGCAGGCCTCCTGCAGATCGCTGCCAACCAACTGATTGTACTCATTTGGAGCGGGAGAAGAAACGAGAGCGAGAGTGGCTCTTCGAGTGCCATCACAAGACGCGCACACTGGAACGAACTAGGCCGCAGCGTGAAGAAATTCGTAGCGATCGATTTTGGCGGCCACGCCTGTCCTGCCATTGTGGGTGGACTCGATGCGCACAACCTGCCCCTGGCAGCGGATGTTCACATCGCCGGATCGAGTGACTTGTTCGGGAAGAGTTAGGACAAATTCTATTGTGGTGCCGATTTTGAATTCTGCCTCGGCGAGAAAATACAATCCGCGATAACTGACGTCGCGGGTCTGGGCTTTCAGTTCAGGTGACTGCGAATCTCGCGGCAAAAGGCGCATGGGCAAGGTCATGTTAAACCGGCGAGCTTCGCGGCGATCTGCTCCGTCAGGCATGGCGCTCCTGGGCGAATGAAAACTGCAAAACCGTACCATCCGCTCGAACGAACTGCAACGCTAAACTCGATAAATTTAGCTCTAGTACCGCTGTTACGAACGGTCTACATGAGAGATTTTCTTTTGGCATCCGATTACGGTGAAGCTCTTACTATGGCGGCAAAAACTATGCAGCTCATGCACGGTACTTGCTGCATTTCAATTGCGGGAATATACTCCGCGAAGAGCGGCATTTTCGCGCCCAACCGCGTGCCTGCCATGCAGCGCCGCCAACATCTACGAGTGCGGCTCCGGCTTCCCGCGAGGCTCAGATGGTCCGCGCCTCTCGGTCAACGCACGGACCGCTGCGAAACCATCAATGTGTCGCGTGGAGGTCTGCTTCTGGCCTGTAATGAAGCACACGGTGCTGGACACCCGCTGTGGGTGACATTTCCATTTGATCCGGACGATTCTGGCGCGCAACCGGAAACGCTTGCGCGCGTGGTGCGTTGCGCGCCTTCACCTGACCAGAACGAGGGCCCGTCGCCCGGACGATCGCCAAGTCGACTGCCTGCGCCATGGATCGTCGCGATGCATTTCGAAGGTGCGGCACATTCCCAATCGCGACGCAATGGCGGTGTCGAGGCAACTCGCAGCCAGAATGGCGGGGGAAGCAAGATCGCGCTAGCGATACGCGTGCGCCCAGAACATATACCGTGGTATGAGGAAGCGATGACAATCGAAGTGTCACCGGACAAATTGAAATTCGTTACGAACCGAGAATATACGTTTGGGCAGCGGCTGCTGGTTTCGTTCGTTTCGGGAAGCGAATTGCCCTGGGCAGGCGACGTCGAATGGACGACTAAAGTAACCGGGATCGAAATGGAGGCCGGAAGCAACTTGCTCTGCGTGACAGTGCGCAAAAAAAGCAGCTGAGCGATCCAGGGGAAAAAGCAATGATGAGAAAGCTTCGTCGCACGATTCGTGTAGACTGTCGTTGCCTCCGATGAGCTCAACTCACGAATCAACTAATTTTTTCCTGCAGGGATCTGACGGCAGGTTGGAAAGCGTTTTGTGGAGGCCGACTGGTTCGGCTCCAGCGATTGCGGCGCTGGTTTGTCATCCGCATCCGCTTTTCGGCGGAACCATGCACAACAAAGTTGTGTTTCAGACGGCCAAGGCGCTTGACTCGCTGGGCATTGCAGTGCTGCGATTTAATTTTCGCGGTGCCGGACTTAGCGAAGGCAAGCATGACCGTGGAAACGGGGAAGTGGATGACGTGCGAACGGCGCTGAAGTTTTTAGCCGATGAATTTCCGGAAACTCCCCTGCTGGTTGCCGGCTTCAGTTTTGGCTGCTGGGTGGGCCTTCGCGCCGGTTGCGAAGACGCTCGCGTGGAAAAGCTGATCGGGATCGGCGCGCCCGTGAACAACTCGGATTTTTCCTATCTGCTGCGGTGCCCGAAGCCGAAGCTTTTTGTACACGGCTCAAACGACGAACACGGCGACGTGGAGAAAGTTCGGCAACTGGTAGCGTCGCTGCCCGGCGAAAACGAACTGACGGTCGTCGATAGCGTCGACCACTTTTTCACTGGGAAAGTTGAAGAGTTAGGCAAAGCAATTAGGGAGTGGTTACATACGGCGTTACGTCACGCGCGGGAAACGCGTTAGCCGGCGGGACTATGCTCCGCGTCCAGGGGCTCGCACTGCTAGTGTAGAATCAAGAAAACGCCAGCCCACCGAATCGCTTCCGCGGAGGCAAGTACAATGCCCAGCAAATTTTTGCCGTACTGGATGACGCCTGAAATCGTGAAGGCGGCCAGCGTAATGGCATGCATGCTTTTCATCGTTTCGTATGCAGTGGATCTCACTCTGTTGAGTTTCGACGTAGCTCCTGCCTCGACCGTTCTGAACGACATCGCGATCGCACTGATTGCCACCGGAGTCATGCTCTTTTACCTCTTCTCCACTCAAACGCAGCATATATTTCTTCGGGCGAAGGAACGCATGAATCTAACCGCGGTGTTGAACCACAATTTGCGACAGGTCCTGGTTGAATTCCGCTGCGCGGCGGAAGTCGAGGACCGCGGTGAGCGGCTCAGAATGCTCGATCAGGCGATCGAGGACGTGGACCGAATATTGATTGAACTCGTCCCCACGGTTAGCGGAGAAAATTTGCCGCGGTACGACTGCAAATCCATAAAAAGAACATGAAATTGTTCGCCGGACCGACGCACAGACTTATGTAGAAGATTGTCCACGCGAGAAGAGTTTGGAAAATTGATCGATGGTCGCTGGCGCTATGCTGATCAATTTTGCGTTAGCGTGAACGTGCTCTTCGCGCGACATTCCTACGAGCGCCGTTGTGATTCCTGGCGAAGAGCGCACAAATTGCAGCGCGCGTGCCGCGTCCGAGTCGAGGCCAAGCGCTTCCGCGACAAATTCCGGAAGATTGGTCGCAACCTGTCCCTGCAACAATGACGCGCTGGCAATGAGTGTGACGTTCAATTCCTCGGACGCTTCCATAATGGTCATCGTCTTGCCGTCCAGGGACTGATTGCCAAGCGTCAACGCTTCGGTCATGCCGAGATTAAACGGCAACTGAACAAAACGAAAATGATGACCGTCGCCGGCGATCTCTTTTGCGATTGCCTCAATTTCCGCAAGCTGCATCGCATCGCGCGCGCGTGCGTCTTGCCGAAATCCGTTCCAGGTAGCCATGCCGTAAAACTGGATTTTGCCGGTTGTTACCGTGGATTCGAGAAAGTGAAACGCCTCCCGGATACGGCCCAGGAATTGCACTTTCGAAATTTCCCCGAGTTGGGTTTCCGGATTGTGAAGGTAGAAAACATCAACACAATCGACTCCCAGATTCGCCAGGCTGCGCGCCAGCTGATCCTGTAAAAAACGCGGAGCGATGCAATGGCTACCCGCGGCAATATCCTTGGCGTTAAAAATTCCGCGCTGAATATATTCGTGAAAAAAATATTGATTAGGGTCGGCCGGCATTTTGGCGTCAGGAGTGAGATAACCAGCTTTTGTGCACAGAATGAGTTGATCGCGCGAGTATCCTTTTGCCTCGAGTTGCACCAGCGCCGCGCCGATGCTGCGCTCGCTGCGCTGAAAGCGGTAATTGATCGCAGCGTCCGCCACGTTAATTCCATTTTCGACGGCGGTGACGATCGCAGCGGTGTAAGCGGCATCGGTGCGCTCGTCAGGTTGGCCAAGGTACGTGCCAATGCCGAGCGACGACAGCACCATGCCATGGACCTCGCGAAAATGGCCATCGGCCGAACGGCTGCGGAAAGATTCGGCGTAACGCCTTGTTCCGTCCAATGTTGCTCGCTCGCTCATGGACTTTTTTCTCTTTCTCCGCCACCTTCAGCGGGGCCGCGGTCGTGCGGTCCAGCGGATCCCGCATCGGGCGGCGCAAGCAGCCTGGCGCACGCACGCATCATTTTGCGGTACGGCCAGGCATTCCCGCGAAAGAAAATTTCGCCCTGCCGCGGATTGCTGTAGAACCATCGTGCGAGAAGCCACAGATGTTCGGAAAGATCCGCATCGGGGGCTGTGGATGAGTTTTCGATGTGCTCGCGAAGAAGTTGCTCCGCCGAGCGCGGATCGCCCGCAAGCGTCAAGAACGAAAGTTCGAGCGGCTCGGCGATTTTTCCAGCCCGCACTTCGTAAACGCAAATCGATTGATCGGCCACGCCACGTTGAAGGATCACGGCATTCAGGTCCTGCAACCGCCGCGGGAGCTCCGGTTGGCCCCGGAGCGTGTCATCGAGTTTGTCGAGCTTCTTGTGGAGCAGCGAAGCTTTTTCAAAATCCAACTCTTCACTCGCCCGGTTGCGCTCTAATTCCAGGCTTTCGCGCAGCGAAGTGCCTCCCGTTTCAAGAAACGCCACTAGCCGCAGCACTTCAACATCGTATTCTTCTTTAGTGCATCCCGCGAAGCACGGGGCCAGGCACATTTTCATCTCGGAGTAAATGCACCCGGGAAATGATGGATCGCGGCGAATCTTGATCTGGCATCGGCGCACTTTGAAAAGGTCGAGCACGTGTTCCGCAAATGCGTCCGCTGATTTGCGGGAAGGGAAAGGGCCGTAGTAAACGCCACCGGAAGGCTTGCCGTCCTCGTCGACTGAAATCCTTCGCGTCGCGTAACATCGCGGATATGCATTACGCAAATTCACTTTCAGCACGGCCGGCGGTCGCATTTTCAGCATGTCGATGTAGCGGCCCGGAAAGAGCGCCTTCGCCTGCTGATAATAGGCGAGTGTCTGCTCGAAGGCCGATGCTGTAATCCGGTACCGAACTCCGCCCGCAATATCGCGAAGATTCAGCTTCTTGCTGGTTGGATCCTGCGGGCCAAGCAGGCGCTGCAATCGCCGGCGCAAATCTTGTGTACGAATAAACAGCGGCTGCGCGGAAGACTTTTTCAACTCAATCAAGCACACTGCCGGTTTGGCGGGTAGTGCAGCGAAAAACTCTTGTTCGTGAGCAAGATCGAAGTCGAGATCGAGATCGAGTTCAAGCACACCGACAGAATACAACGAGTTGACTCAGAATCCGCGCTCGGCACTATGCCGTTCTTGAGGTGCCAACGGGATGGTTCACACACAGCGAACGCAATTCGCGTTTCATTTGCACCCTGTACAGCCATCCGCGAACCATTGAGGTCGGCCAGAGGGCTTTCCAAGCCAGCAGAATCGCGCCTTTCCACGTAAGCCGGTACGTTTGGCCGTCCTTGGCCCGGTACATATATCCCGTTTTTGCTTGTTCCGCTGCGTATTGGCCGATTTGTGATTTAATCCGGCCAGTCTCCTGTCCCTGAGAAAGCATCTGGGGCTGGAGCGTCGTCCCGTATTTCTGGATAAGCGCGCGATGAATTTGGAAGAGTTCCACAGGATCAAAAACTTCTGGAAATCGGAACACAAGAAAGTTGGGCCGTGCAGGCGTGAGCGGCAAGGTTTTGTTTGTGTTTGCGTCCAGCGTAAGGCCGTTGGTAAAAGTCGTGGAAAATTCGAAATAGCCTACGGTCTTCGCAGCGCTTGTAGCGACTGAAACGTTTGCGAAAACTCCAGACGAGCGATTTACGAATATGCCAGATAGGCTTTCGCGTTCTTTACGAGGGGACCAACGTCAAAATAACCCAAGAACGTGAAACCTAGAGATTCAAACTTGGGCGCGCAGCGTCCGACAAGACCTCGCACAAGCGGCGGTACCGAATTGCCATCAACCGGAATGGGATCGCAAGTCCCGGAAAATCGGTAAGTCGCACGCAACGCCAGAGGAGAAACAACGTGCAGGAGACCCAAGATTGCCGCGAGTTGAATGAATAGGTGGTGTGGCACTGTAATGTCCTAAATTGTCGGCTGTGTTCGCGTTGGTTCAGTCAGCTGATGCGAACTAGCCCATTGTCGTCGGTTCCAGAGTCAGGCGCGCAGTCTAAAGCGGATAAGCCGTCCAGGAGTTAGCTGTCCGAAGGGTCAGGTTCGTCCCAGACGCGAACGGTAGAATGTGGATGAAGCGCTACGAATTCCGTAACGTCCAGGAAGAGATGACCAGGCGCTGGATCTCGCTGGTGCCTTCGTAAATTTCGGTGATGCGTGCGTCGCGGTAGGCGCGCTCAACGGGGTATTCTCGGCTATAACCGTTTCCGCCATGAATCTGAATGGCTTTGTGGGTGACGCGTGTGGCCATTTCGCTCGCAAAAAGTTTCGCCATCGCGGCGTCCATGCTGAAGCGCGCGCCCGTATCCTGCTTCCATGCAGCTTTGCGAATCAGCAGCCGTGCGGCGTCAATCTCGGTGGACATATCCGCCAACATGAACTGTATCGCTTGAAATTCTGAAATGGGATGGCCGAAGGCAAGACGTTCTTTTGAGTACTGCAGCGCGGCTTCAAACGCACCTTGCGCAATGCCTGTTGCTTGTGCGGCAATTCCGATGCGACCACCATCCAACGTCGACAGAGCGACCTTATAGCCTTCGCCCTCATCGCCAATGCGATTTGCGACGGGAACTTCACAATCCGTGAATATCAGTTCGCTGCATGCCGTAGCGCTGATGCCAAGCTTTTTTTCTTCTTTGCCGACCTTGAACCCCGCGGTGCCCTTTTCCACCACGACTGCCGTAATCCCTTTTTCGCCCTTTGGCGGCTCGGTGTTGACGTAAACAATCGCGGCATCCGCTGCGCCGCCGTTGGTGATCCACGCTTTCGTACCGTTCAGAACGTAGCGGTCGCCCTTTTTCACAGCCTTGGTTTGCAGGGCCGCAGCATTTGAGCCGGCTTGCGGCTCGGTCAGCGCATAGCAGCCGATCTTTTCACCACGCGCGAAGGGCAGCAAAAATTTCTTCTTCTGCTCTTCAGTTCCATAGCGATGGATTGGATCGCAGTAAAGCGAATTCTGGACCGAGAGAATCACGCCGGTCGAGGCGCAACAGCGCGAAATTTCCTCGATCACGATGCTGTAGGAAATGTGATCGAATCCCGCACCGCCTTCATTTTCCGGCAAAGCCACACCGGTAAGGCCGAGTTCAGCGGCTTTTGTGAACAGGTCGCGCGGAAAATGGCCAGTTTCGTCCAGCTCACGCGCGCGGGGTTTCACTTCGGCTTCTGCGAAATCGCGGACGGTTTTTTGCAGCAGCTTCTGCTCTTCCGTCAGTTCCAGATTCACAATGATCTCCAGCCGAGTTCCGCAGAATCGAAGCAGCGGCTATTGTAACTTAGCGAGAGAAAACTCTGGGCACATGCACGTCGACTGGAAGGACAGGAGATTTGCACAGCGTCCACAAGTTTCCACAGGTTAATTGCGAAATAGTGTTTGCCTCGGCCAGGACGCGCGCTTAGGATGCTGCCAGATTGAGCCGAAAAGCTTAAAATACTTGACGGATCAATGGAACCGGGGGCAGCAAGGGTAAAACCGAGCCGCCCTCGATTTTTTTGTACGTGGTTTTTCCCGCCCAGAACCTAGTCGCGGTCCAGGTACTCGCCGGGAACGTCGTCCTCAGGCACCTCGTGGGTGCGCACCTCTCCCTGGTCCGCGTCCAATGCGTCTTCAATTCCTTTTACAGCCTCGGCTTCGAGAGTTTGTCCTTCTTCCAAGAGCTCACCCACGCTTTCCGAATCCGCGCGATCTTCCAGACTGATTCCCTGCAAATCGCCAATCTGCTCTTCGCGGTTTTGTTTGCGCGTGTTCCGCAGCTGAAGCCGCCCTGCGCGCCGTGGATCGAGGGAGCTTGAAGCCGAGCCGGAAGTGGGTTCCACAACCGGCGATGCGGACGGACGGCGCCTTTTGGATTTTTGCTTAGCCTTCGGCTGACTCTTTTTTATTCTGGTGTTGGACTTGGAGCGCTTTTTCTTAGCCGTTTTGCGTTTCTTGGGCATGATTCAGAACCTCGCAGATGAGCGCTAACGCCGCGATCCAAATTTTATTTAACCGGAGCCAATGCGGCAGAGGGAGCAATCTTACGAAAAAAAACAGGAAAGCGGAATCAGGCAAAGGCCTCGCGAAACCGCTTGTACGTTGTAGCAAGCGACTCGGGGTGAACGCGCGTCTCGCTGGTGACGGTCATAAAATTCGCGTCACCAATCCAGCGTGGAAGCGCGTGCAAATGAAGGTGGCCCGTCACGCCTGCGCCTGCCGCGCGTCCCAGATTCATTCCATAGTTCATGCCATTGGGACTGTACAACTTGTGCAGAATCCCTTCGACACGTTGCGCGAGCTGCATTAGTTCACCAAGCGTCGCAGCGTCGCAGAGCGAAAGCTCTGCCACGTGCGCGTACGGCACGATCATTACATGACCGGACGTGTAAGGATAAAGATTCAAGATTACAAAGCAGGAAGCACCACGATGAACGATCAGAGTCACATCATCGTCGTGCCGCGCCACAGCATCGCAAAAAATACATGCAGGCTGTTTACCGGCGATGGCTTGTGCAATGTATTGGTAACGCCACGGCGTCCACAAAAAATCCATCGAGTGAGTGTCCTCTTTAAGTGATGACCGCGAAGCGGTCAATGCGCGGGAGAAACCTAACGTCCGGCAGGGGCTCTGCGGCGAACAGGAAAAACAAAAATCAGGAGCGGGTCGAGTTCCCGGAGCTTGCAGCCGCGGATTCGGCCGCGGAAGTCATCGCCGCAGCTTCATCGCTGTTGACGAAATCCTTTAATTCCTTGCTGGGCTTGAAGAAGGGAATGCGCTTTGCCGGAACTTCCACTTTCTCTCCCGTTTTCGGATTGCGTCCCACGCGACCGCGGCGTTGCCGGGTGCGGAAACTCCCGAACCCGCGGATTTCGATTTTCTCGCCCTTTTGTATGGCTTCGATGATGCTGTCAAAAATCGTCTCGACGATCGTCTCGGACTCCTTGCGCGGGAGCTCGGTGACCTTCAACACTTCTTCGATCAAATCAGCCTTCGTCAACGTCGGTTGCTTGGTCATCGTGGCCACGCCTCGCTGAATAGTTCCTAGATGATACGCCGCAGACCCATGACAGGGAAGGGCTTACGGGAAGCTCCGTCGTATCGGTTGCACACTTCCTATCACTAAAGTGGCCCGCAGGTAAAACAAAAATTTAGGGGCCGGTCGATGGAAGACCGACCCCTGTGGAAATGGCGGTAATTTAGCGCGAAGAGAGTTTTTGTTTCAGCACATCGCCAATCGTCGCGGTCGAAGAAGTCTTCGACGTCGAACGGTATTGCGCGATCTCCTGGCGCTCCTGCTGTTTTACGGCGCTCTTGTAGCTGAGGCCGATGCGGCGCGACTCCGGGCTGATCTTGATGATCTTGAAATCGTATTCTTTGCCCGGCTCGAGTGGGCCAGCGCTCTTCAGTGGACCGCTCGATGTGCGATTCATACCGCTCGCGTCGTCGCCACGGCGGCGCTCCATGATTTCGGTGTTGTGGCACAAGCCCTCGATATTGTCACCTAGTTCGACGAAAGCGCCGAACATTGCGATACGCGAGACTTTGCCCTTCACTATCTGACCGACCTTGTGCTGCTTGAACCAGTCGCCCCAGATATCGTTCACTTGCTTCATGCCGAGCGATACACGCCGGTTGTCTTCATCAATGCGCAGCACCTTCGCCGTGATAGGTTCGCCCTTCTTGAAAACTTCGTGGGGGTTCTTGATGCGCTCGGTCCAGCTGACGTCGCTGACATGCACCAGGCCATCGAAGCCGTCCTCGATTTCGATGAACGCACCGAACTCTACGATGTTGCGGACCTTGCCAGTGACGACGGTGCCCACGGGATACTTTTCCGCAGTCAAAATCCATGGATCGGGCAGCGCCTGCTTCATACCCAACGAAACGCGGCGATCGCTCGGCTTGATGTCAAGAACCACAACGTCAACTTCGTCGCCAGCCTTTACGAGCTTCGCAGGATTCACGGACTTCTTCGCCCAGCTCATTTCGGTCGCGTGCACAAGACCTTCGATACCGGTTTCGAGTTCGACGAACGCGCCGTAATCCACAACGCCAACGACCTTGCCCTTGAACTTGCCGCCAGCGGGATATTTCTCCGCGGCGCCAACCCAGGGATCAGGCGAGAGTTGTTTGAGCCCCAGCGAAACGCGCTGCTTTTCCTTGTCGAACTTCAGAATGATAACGTCGAGTTCCTGGTCCGGCTTTACGACGTCGGAAGGATGCTTGATCCGGCCCCAGCTCAGGTCGGTGAGGTGAAGCAGGCCGTCGATGCCGCCGAGGTCAACGAAGGCACCGTATTCGGTGACGTTTTTCACAACACCGTGGACGGTCTGGCCTTCCGCCAACTTTTCCATCAACTCGGCGCGCTTTGCGTGTTGCTCCTCTTCTAAAATTGCCCGGCGGCTGACGACTACGTTGCCACGGCGGCGGTTCAACTTGGTGATGCGGACTTGCACGTCCTGTCCCGCGAGTGCGTCGAGGTTGGGAGTTGGCCGCAGATCATATTGCGAGCCGGGAAGAAATGCGCGAACGCCGACATCTACAACAACGCCGCCCTTGATGCGATCAACCACTTTGCCCGTCAGTGTGCTCTTGTTCTTGTACGCTTCATCGAGCTTTTCCCAGGTGCGGCGGCGCAACACCTTCTGGTATGAGACGATGACGTAGCCGTCTTTCTTCTCGCCAGTGCGCTGCACTTCAATCGTGGCATTGGGATCGGGGCGGGGGATTTCGGTCTCGGAGAACTCCACCGCCGGAATCAACCCTTCCGTTTTCTGGCCGATGTCCACTACGACACCGTGTTCCGTGTAGGCGACAACCTTGACTTCGATAATTTCGTTTTGCGCAGGAGTTTCATGTTGCTCGTCATACTGATCGAGCAGTTTGCTCATCTCCTCGGAACCGGCAGCTTCCTCGGCAGCGGCAGCCGCTTCAGCATCGGTTGCCGATTGCTCAGCGTGCGCTTCTGCTTTGGCGTGTACTTCGGCGGCCTCAGGTTGAGGAGCGGCAGGAACAGCTGGAACCTCAGCCGAAACCTCGGCCTTTAGTGCCTCATGCGCTGCATCTTCCTGAGGAGCCGAATTTTCTTGCTGCGTAGCAGGTTCTTTCGGCGGCGTTGCTTCAGACTGCGCGTCGTGGGCAGGCGCTGCTGCGGCTGCGCTCACTGGGTTGTCATGGTCGGAAAACATGATTGTCGGCCTCCGGGATTTTTATCCCAAGTTTTGGATGTCTGATCCCGCTGCGTCGGCAACAAAGCTGGGCGCAGTCGAGCCAGCGTGTTCGAGTAACTTCCTTGCGGACTCCCTGTTGGGGGATTGCCCCGATGGGTAATGCAAGGCTGCTGTTTCGCGTCAAGCAAGCGGGAGGCGAGTGCGGCCACCCCTGACCGGATCGCGAACCAGCTCTAAAGGACAATTGACCGCTTCGCGGTCATCTTAATGACCGTTCGGGGTCACAGTACAGATAGATGCTGCAGACGTTGGAAACGCTGCAACCTTGCAAGAATACGCGTCGAAATGGAGGCGTGTCAACGAATTGGAACTCGGGAGAGTGGGTCATCTCTAACGACGACGCCTCAACCGCCGCTTGGAATGACTCGAGAAGAGTCTTGGCACGCGCTAGCGGCTTTGTAACTTCGGTGTCCCCGTTGGACAGGAGCGACAAACACAATTTCACCTCACCTTTTCCTGGTGCCACAAATGGCAACCGCTTCTCTTTCAAACGGATCGAGAAACTTTATAGTTGTCGATTTTTCCGTTGCGTTTTCTCTGGCAGCTAGGCGCGGGCAGGAGTGGATTGACGGATTTCGCGGCGGAAGTCGGGGGCGAAGACTTCGACCGTACGGCACATTTCGTAGAGGCGGGAACGCATGCGTGCGCCAATGCGGTCCTCGAGTGAATCTTCTTTGACAACTTTCACGCGTTCTCCGCTAGGCAATCTTGGCGCGGGTTCGGCAGCGGGCTTTTCGTCAAAATAATTTGTGGTGAGGATGGTGACGCGGCGTTCGTTGTAGCGAGCGTTCAAGACAAGGCCAATGATGTCGAGCACCCACGCCGAGGGTTTGCTTGCGCCGATATCGTCGATCACAAGAATTTCGGTGTTGCGGATCGGCTCGAGGATTTTCATTTCGGTTGATTCGCTGGCTGGGTTGTAGCTGGCCTGAATTTCCTTCAAGAGTTCGCGGTAGTCGCAAAAGATTCCTTGCTGGCCGCGGCGTAGCAATTCTTTGAGCGCGGCTACTGCGAGATGCGTTTTTCCCACGCCCGACGGACCCATAAGCAAAAGGCCTTTTTCGCTGGCACCGGGATAATCACGGACGAATCCTTGCGCGACGAGTTTTACCTGCTTGAGCGATTGTGCATGCTGTGTCGTCCAGACTTTTCCATCGGCGAGATCAGTGACGTAACTTTCAAAGTCGCAATGCTCGTAGCGCTTTGGGATCCGCGCGCGATTCATGGTCAACGCAGCGCGTTCGCCGCTGCCGCAGTCGCACGCGACGGCGAATTCTCCCGCGCCATCCGGTCGCGCGACAAGCTTCCATCCGGTTCCGTGGCACAGCTGGCAATTCTCGAGCGTCATCGTAGAACGAGCATACGGGCGTGCGCTGCGAACGGCAAGCCGCGTCGCATGTGGATTTGTGTGAAAGAAAAAAAGACAGACGCCACAGAGTCACTGAGCTGCGTACGCACAGTGGAGAGAAGAATGAGTTTTGAGGTTTTCAAGAGCTTTGGACGGCAGCCCAGGAGAATGGATTTATCGCTTATTTCGTCAGGCGGATGCGCGTGGGGACAATCGCGTGCGGCGACGGCTTCTCATTGGAAATGTGATTCGCAACACGGGAAAGCTCCTGTTGGACAACGGTCGCAAACTCGCTCATTTGTTTTTCCATTTCGAGCATCTTCTCGCGCATGTTCAGAATAATTTCGATGCCAGCGAGATTCACGCCCATGTCGCGCGTCAGCGTAAGGATCACGTCGAGGCGTTCCAAATCGTCGTCTGTGTACAGGCGGGTATTCCCCTCGGAGCGCGAAGGCTTAAGCAGGCCCACACGCTCGTAGAGCCGAAGCGTTTGTGGATGCAGCTTGTAGAGTTCGGCTACCGAGCTGATCATGTAGCCGGCCTTGGCGCGAGTTTTTCTACGTGGCGACATAGGAATGTCAGACTCCGGCTTTCGCGAACAAATCCTTACGCGGGTCATCGGGAGCAACGGTTTCGAGTTCCTTCATCAAGTTGCGAACGCGCTCGTCGGTCGGCTTCGGGACGACAACCTGGATTTCGACGTACTGATCGCCGCGGGCACCGTTGCGTGCGCTTGGTACGCCCTTTTCCCGCAATCGCAGAGTGCTCCCGCTGTTAGTGCCCGGCGGAATGCGCACGATCGAACGTCCGTCGATCGTGGGGACTTCCACTTTTGCGCCGAGAGTCGCTTCGCTTACGGTGACGGGAACTCTCGTGTATAAATCATTTCCACGTCGCTCGAAAAACGGATGAGGCCGCACTTCGACGATTAAGTAGAGGTCGCCCGCCGGAGCGCCCATCGTTCCCGCGTTGCCTTTGCCCGGGACGCGAACGCGTCCGCCGGAGGCCACGCCTGCCGGAATTCGCACGTCGATGGTTTCCGTGCGACGCACGCGGCCTTCGCCGCCACAATTCTTGCACTTGGTGCGAAGTTTTCCAGTACCACCGCAGCGCGTGCATGGCACGTTGAAGCGCATTTTGCCAGCGGCCTGCTGAATGGTGCCGCTCCCATTACATGTTGGGCAGGTTTGCGGCGAACCAACCGCGCCGCTGCCGTGGCAGGTTTCGCAAGTATCCATGCGGGTGATCTGCAATTTTTTTACGCCGCCGCGCACTGCGTCCCAAAAATCAATTTCGAGTTTATATTCCAGTGCGCTGCCGGGTTCGGCTTCTTCTTCAATGCCTGCGCCGCCTCGTCCACCAAAGAACTGACTGAAGAGATCGCGAAAGCTTGCTCCGCCGCCGGCTGTTCCACCGCTGCTGAAATCGAAGCCATTGAAATCAAAATTGACATTGCTGTCGCCGCCACCTGCCGTGGCGTAGTCGCCTGCCGGAGCGTTGTCACTGTAAAAGCCATACTGGTCGTACATCTGGCGTTTTTTTGAATCGGAAAGGACGTCGTACGCTTCCTGCAGTTGCTTGAATTTTTCTTCGGCAGCTTTGTCGCCAGGGTTCAAATCAGGGTGATATTTGCGCGCGAGCTTGCGAAAGGCCGCGCGAATATCCTTCGCTGTGGCTTTGCGCGGGACGCCCAGAAGTTCGTAATAGTCGGTTTTGGATGTAGTCGGCATCGTTTCTCAATCGTTTATCCCAAAAGGGAAAAGTGCACTATAGCGGAAAGGAACTATAGTGCACTTTTAATGGCCGAACTTAGTTCGGCTGTTTCTTCTCGTCCACGTCGACGTATTCGGCATCGATCACGTCGCCGGGCTTGCCTGCTCCGCCTTGTCCTTGCGTGCCGCCGGAAGCACCAGGCTGTCCAGCTCCAGCCGCACTTGCGGCTTCAGCCTGCTGCGCACTCTGGGCGGTCTTGTAGAGCGTCTCCGCCATCTTATGCAGTGTGCGCTCGACGTTTTCCGTGGCCGTACGCAGACGGCCGGTATTGCCCTCGCCGCCATCACTCATGGCCTTCTTGGCTTCCTCAAGGGCTTCCTCAGCGGCCTTAACGTCGGCTTCAGGCAGCTTGTCCCGGTTCTCGCGAATGGTCTTTTCGGCCTGGTACACAATGCCGTCCAGCCGATTGCGGGCTTCGACTTCTTCCATACGGCGGCGGTCTTCTTCCGCGTGCGATTCGGCTTCGACGCGCATCTTTTCCGCCTCGTCCTTGGTCAAGCCGGTCGAGGACTGAATCGTGATCTTTTGTTCCTTGCCGGTGGCTTTGTCCTTGGCCGAAACGTTGAGGATGCCGTTTGCGTCGATGTCGAACGTTACTTCAATCTGCGGCACGCCGCGGGGAGCAGGTGGAATGCCGTCCAGTTTGAATGTGCCAAGCGAACGGTTGTCCTTTGCGAATTTGCGTTCGCCCTGCATCACGTGGATCTCCACGCCCGACTGGTTATCCGACGCCGTCGAATACGTTTCGACCTTGCGAGTCGGAATCGTGGTATTGCGCGGAATCTGAACAGTCATCACGCCGCCAAGCGTTTCAACGCCGAGCGAAAGCGGCGTCACGTCGAGCAGCAGAATGTCCTTCACTTCTCCGGCCAGCACGGCGCCCTGAATCGCTGCCCCAACTGCGACAACTTCGTCGGGGTTCACGCCCTTGTGTGGCTCTTTGCCGCCAAAAAAGTTGCGAACGAGTTGCTGCACCTTCGGGATGCGTGTAGAGCCACCAACCAGCACGACTTCCTCGATATTGCTCGGTGAAAGCTTCGCATCCTCCAGAGCCTGTTGTACTGGCTTCATGGAACGATCCAGCAAATCCGCCATCAGCTGTTCGAGGCGCGTCCGCGTCAGCTTTTCCTGCAAGTGGATGGGGCCGCTTGCTCCCGCGGTGATGAATGGCAGGTTGATTTCCGTCTCCATCATCTGGGACAACTCGATCTTGGCCTTCTCTGCTGCTTCTTTCAGGCGCTGCAGAGCCATACGATCCTTGCTTAAGTCAATGTTGTTGGCTTTCTTGAACTCGTCGATCAGCCAGTCCACGATGCGTTGGTCGACGTCATCGCCGCCCAGGTGCGTGTCGCCGTTGGTGGATTTTACTTCCACGACGCCGCTGCCGACTTCAAGCACTGAAATATCGAACGTGCCGCCACCGAGGTCGTACACGGCGATGGTTTCGTCGGTTTTCTTCTCCAATCCGTAGGCGAGCGCTGCCGCGGTCGGCTCGTTGATGATTCTGACTACTTCAAGTCCAGCGATCTCGCCAGCCTGCTTCGTCGCTTGCCGTTGAGCGTCGTTGAAGTACGCGGGAACGGTAATCACGGCCTTGCTGACCTTTTCGCCAAGGAAGTCTTCGGCGGCATTCTTCAACTTCGTCAAAATCATCGCCGAAATTTCGGGCGGGCTATACACCTTGCCGGAAATCTCGACGCGAGCGTCATCGTGATCACCTTTTACCACTTTGTAAGGAACCCGCTTCATCTCCGAACCCACTTCATCGAACCGGCGGCCCATGAAGCGCTTGATCGAATAAACGGTGTTTTCCGGGTTCGTGACTGCCTGGCGCTTCGCAACTTGGCCGACCAGCCGTTCGCCGGTTTTAGTGATGGCCACGACCGACGGAGTCGTGCGTGCGCCTTCCTGATTGGGAATCACCACCGGCTCACCGCCCTGCATCACCGAGACGACCGAGTTCGTGGTTCCCAAGTCAATTCCGATAATCTTGCTCATAAATATCTCCCTGTGTAGGTGCACAAATCTGAGAATCGAACGTCACTCGGCCGAGCCAAGCTGGGAGCTCAAATACCGGCGCGTCGGGATTCAGCCCAGTTCGATGCAGGAGCGAGTATAAAGGTTGAGTGCATCTTTGTCAAGCTTGCTGACAATCGACATATATTTATTATTTTGAGCTACTTACAGACGCCATCGGGAGGCTTTTCGTCCGCAAGGTCTCCGAACCAACCTCCTTTGTGCTTTTGCATCTTACTTCAGCGGCGTAGAGAAGGCGCTGCGGGCCGGCGCTGGAGGTTGTTCCGAGCTGGCCCGCTCTTTTTTCGAATTCTAAGGTAATATCATTCGATAGGGTCTGCAGGAATCCGAACTTAGGGAGAATCCCCGTGAACGGCCGACATCTTATGGCGGCAGTGATGGTTCTTGCGCTTGCCGGCGCATTGTCGTTTGGTGTAAATCACAAACTTGCCGTTCGTACCGGCGTGGCCGCCACGCCGGAGGTTTCCGCTGCAGCAAAGGCGCTGCCGGCCTCGGTCCCTTCTACAATAGACTTGGCGAGTGAATCGAGCACTTCCGCTGCGGAAGTAGAGGCGGTTCGCGATCCCGCACAAGTTTCCGGTGTGCCCGAAATCGATCCGCATAGAGCGTTCGGTTCAAAATCAGCTCCGATAGCCATGGAAGTTTTCAGCGACTTCCAATGCCCGGCGTGCAAACAGCTCTATAAGACAACAAATCAGCAGTTGCTGGACAACTACGTCAACACAAACAAAGTTTATCTTGTGCATCGTGATTTTCCGTTGCCGATGCATGCTCACTCTCGCGTTGCTGCGCGGTATGTGCGAGCGGCCGCTCAGCTTGGCAAAGGGGAACAGGCTGAACAAGCACTTTTTCAGAATCAGGAAAAATGGGAACAGAGTGGCGACATCGACGGCACGCTTGCGGCGGTACTCCCAGCCACGGACATGACGAAAATTCGTGCGCAGGCCAAGGGAACGGCGCTCGATGCTGGCATTGACAAAGATGTCGCGCTGGGGAAGACCTACAACGTGAATCAAACTCCGACGACGATTATTCACTTCAAGGGGCAGACGTACCCGGTGGTCGGAATCGTGAGTTATGACGTGCTCCACCAATTTCTTGACCAGCTTCTGTCACAGCGTTAGCGATTCGTCACTCGTATGATGCAATCCAGCCCACTTAATTTCCGCCGCGCGGTGATCTGGCTTGGCCGGATCGTCCTTGCGGGAATTTTTATCTACGCGGGCTATGCAAAGCTGACCATGGGAATGCACCCGCGCCCACCGATCGGTGTGGCGCTGTCATTCTTCGCAATGCAGGTTGATTCCTACCGAATCCTCCCCGTGTGGGGAGTTACGTTTGTGGCAAACACATTGCCGTTCGTGGAGATCGGGCTAGGGCTGCTGCTTCTCATTGGCTGGAAACTCCGTGTCTGGGCCACGCTCATAACGCTGATCATGTTGGGATTCTTCATCGCGGTCGTCCGCTCCTACGCGATGGGGCTGCAGATTAATTGCGGATGTTTTGCCAATCCCGAACCGCTTACGATCAGGACGGTGTTGCGTGATGGCGCGCTCGTTGCCCTGGCTGCATTGATGACGATCTTCGCGTTCCAGGAAGCACGCAAGCCTCATCCCTGGACAGCATCGCAAAATTCGTAGCTTCTTGGTTCAGTTTGTTCATCAACTTGATCGCAGCGGGGTGAATGCTTACGCCGTAAGCCCACGAGAGATGCCTCGTTACGTGTGTTCAGCGCACGTTCTGTATATGGAAACTTCTACTCTCTTGCAACCTGCCAAGCGCAGGTACTTGCGCTAAAATTTTCTGTTGATGCTAAGTCTTCCTCCGATCACTCTTCGACTTCGTGGCTGGAAACTGATTGACCGCGTCGCCATCGCGTTCCTGCTGCTGTGCTCGATCGCGCTGGGCGCCGGGTGCGGACTGCTCTTCGTTTATGCGAGCGACCTGCCCGAAATTCGCGCATTGGAAACGTATCGGCCCAACGTCGTCACCGAAATTTATGCAGATGACGGCCAGATGGTGGGTAGCTTTGCATTGCAGCGCCGCATCTTGATGACCTACGAGCAGTGCCCAAAGATTCTCTACAACGCCGTCTCTTCCATTGAAGACCAGCATTTCGAAGATCATTGGGGCATCGACTTTCCACGAATTGCGGGCGCCGCATATCGCAATTTGATCAAGGGCCGCAGAGCCGAAGGCGCCAGCACCATCACCATGCAGCTTGCTGGCAACCTTTTCCTGGACAGAAGCGACCGCAGCTTTCGACGCAAAATGCAGGAGATGCTGCTATCGCTGCAGATCGAGCGGCGCTACACAAAGCCGCAAATTTTTACGATGTACACCAACCAGGTTTATCTGGCGCATGGGAATTACGGATTTGCCGCCGCGTCGCAATTTTATTTCGGCAAGCCGGTTACAGACCTGAAGCTGCAGGAAGCTGCACTGCTTGCGGGAATGGTGCGGGGTCCGATCTATTCGCCGCTGAACGATCCGCAGCGCGCGCTGGGACGCCGGAATCTGGTCCTGCGCAGAATGCAGGAAGAAGGAAAAATTACGCCGAGCGAAGAAGCAGCAGCCAAGAAAACTCCGCTTGGGCTGCATATCCAATATCCTCGCAATGACCTGGCGCCATACTTTTTCGAGGAGCTCAGGAAATATCTCGAATCGACCTACGGGACAGAGGCGGTGCACGAGCGTGGGCTGCGCGTTTACACGACGCTGAATGTCGGCATGCAGCGCGCAGCGAATCTTGCTGTCCGCGACGGATTGCATGCTTACGATCGCCGCCACGGATGGCGCGGCGGACTGCCGAATATTTTGAAGGACAATCTCGGAACACTTGAGAACTATGAAGATGATGATTGGCGGCGCCCGATCGAGAAAGGTAGCTACGTTACGGGCCTGGTAATGGCGGTGGACGAAAAGTACGCCACAATTAAAATCGGCACGTACCGTGCGGTCATTTCGGCGAGCGATTTTGCGTGGACAGGGCGCAAGAAGCCGTCGGAACTTCTAAAGGTTGGCGACCTGGCGCAATTTTCGATCCAGGACCTGCGCGAGTCGACCGCACGGGTGCAGGTGGAACAGCAACCCGCACCACAGGCTGCCATGGTTGCCATCGATAATCCCACAGGCGAAATCAAAGCTCTTGTAGGTGGCTACAGTTTTGAAGATTCGAAATTCAATCGCGCCACGCAGGCGGTTCGTCAGGTTGGCAGCTCATTCAAGATTTACGTTTATGCGGATGCGATTCAAAAGGGAGCGTCTCCGTTTGACACGATTCTTGACGCGCCATTCACGACGATCAGCGGCGGACAGCCATACTCGCCGCGAAATTACGATGAAAAATTCGAGGGCAACATCACTTTGCGGCGAGCGCTGGCAGGTTCGCGCAACGTTCCAGCAGTGAAACTCGCGGAGAAAATCGGAATTGGAAGCGTCGTCGAGACGGCGCGGCGATTCGGGATCACTACGCCGATGCCGCCGTACCTGCCGCTGGCGCTGGGCTCCGCGGACATGAAATTGGTCGAGCACGTGTCAGCATTCACGGTCTTTCCCGATGATGGAATTCGCATCGATCCGCACATGATTCGCCGAGTCACCAGCTACGATGGAGCGTTGCTTGAAGAAGCGCGTCCCGCGATTCATGAAGTGGTACCGCCTGAAGTGGCACACACCATGACGGCGATGCTCGAGGAAGTGGTGCAATTCGGAACGGGCATTGCGGCGAAGCAGCTGAAACGTCCAGCCGCGGGAAAAACCGGGACGACACAGGACTACACCGACGCGTGGTTCATCGGGTTCACGCCACAAATCACGAGTGGCGTCTGGGTCGGCTACGACGACAAACAAATTTCGCTTGGCAAGAAAGAAACAGGTGCGCGCGCGGCCCTGCCCATTTGGCTGGAATTCATGCAGAACGGGCTGGCCGGAATGCCGGTGCTCGATTTTCAGAATGTGGTGCCACTTGAACAGCAGGCAGGCGACCACGTCATCCACGTCGACACTCCGGACACCGCTCCCACGGAGGATGAGCCCAGAGCGCCTAAAGAAAGACCGCCGGCTGTTCCTCCGCCCGCAAAAACCACGGAAGGAACTACCGGCGAACTACGCCGCTAGAAGCGTACTTCGATGCTGTACGTTCTGCGGCTTCTGTTCTGAGAAAATCAGGGTTTTGTAAGCACCACGTTGAGCGTGGAATTCTGCATGGCGGACAAATCACCGCTTGCCGGATTGATAGCCATCGATATCTGCCAGACCGTTCCCGTGCCGTCGGTGAGATTGAGGAACACTTGAGTCTGTCCGACGAGGCCCAGAACTTCAGGCGATGAGACCAACACACACGCTGTCTGGCCGTTTAGCGGCGAATTGCCTAGCGGCAGGATCTCGATTGCGTTGATCTTGGCATTTTGGATGAGCTTGGACAGTGCTGCACCAAATCCGGACATTGCCTCTAAGTACAGGCGGCTAGGTCCTTCGGAATGGATCCCAACCTTTCTTTTTCAGTGCTTCGTAGATGCCTCGTTCGCTTATCAATAGGATGTTCTTTTGCGAAGTGATCTCGCCGACGCGCGTTACGGGCACCCTGCCGATGGTCTTCGGAATTCGCGCGACGTCCTTGGGCCCTGTGGTGAACAGCAATTCGTAGTCGTCGCCGCCGTGCAATGCAAACTCTCTGGCGTCGAACCTTTTCAGGCGATCGCGTCCCGCGATCGCCACGCATGGCAAAAGCTCCCTGTGAATGCGCGCGCCTACTGCGCTGGCATTGCAGAGTCTTGGCAGGTCGCTTGATAGCCCGTCCGATAGATCCATCATCGCTGTCGCAAGGCCGTGCTTTGCCAGCCAGAGACCGGCTGCCAGCCTCGGTTCCGGAAATAAGTGCTTTCGCAAGCGTTGGTCATGAATGTCCATTCGCTTCGGTGCGCGCTGCAGTAGTCGCAGTCCGTACTCTGCCTCGCCCAGCCGCCCAGTTACGAAGATCGCGTCTCCCGCGCGGGCGCCGCTCCGCAAGATGGCGCGCCCGCGCTTGCATTCGCCGACCACAGTTATATTGATGAGGATTTCGTTTTGACGAGTAGTGTCGCCTCCGGCAATCGGGCACTGCAACGCTTGTGAAGCTCTTTTCAGTCCGCGCAGGAATTGTTCCAGCCACGCGCCTGTCCGGGTCGAAGGCAGGGCTAAACTCAGCAGGAAACAACGCGGTTGTGCGCCCATCGCCGTGACGTCGCTCGATGCTCGTACTAGGCATTTCCATCCGATTGATTCTGGAGGATGCGTGTCTGCAAGAAAGTGCGTGCCTCCGAGGAACCAATCGCAGGTTAATATCGTTTCGTGTCCCGCGCGTGGCTGCCACACAGCCGCATCGTCCCCGATGGCAACATGGAGAGATTTGTTCGGCGAACTTGCCACGTTGGTTCGGGATTGAATTCGCCCAAATTGTTCGACGAGAGCGTCTTCCTCTTTAACCTTGGTGCGTGGCGTGGCGCGATTTTTCACAGTGTCACTCGCTTGTCCTGGGCGGCCAGTATAGCTCCGCTTCCTCGCTCCTCTTCGAGGAGCACTGATTCAAGAAAATGCGTTGCCTGTCCCTGGGGTCAGTTGAACAGGAATTCACAGCCTGTCCCAAATGCCCCGAAATACAGGGTTGACCACCTACTGCTCCAAAAATTAGTATAGGGAGGGTCGCGAACCAAAGCTCACGGTTCAGATTGGAACGAGCAGTTCTTGTGGTTCAGTCGTGGGACAGGGCACGAGTCCCGCATTCGTTTGGGAAGACTTTCGTTGTAGAAGAAGGGTCTGAGGGACCCGCTTGTGATTAAAGGTAAGAGTTACACGTTTTTTATTGCGTCGACGCCGGGCAAGCTCCGGAAGCTAATCGTTCCCGCTTACGCGCTGCACGGCTTGGCGGTGCTTGCGCTGATTGGAACGATCACGGTCGTTGCGGCGGCCGGGTCTTATACGCGGATGCTTTGGAAGGTCGGAAATTACAACGCGTTGCGCCATGAACAGGAAACGTTGAAAGTTCAGTATCACCAATTACAGAGCACGGTAAACGACACGAACCAAAGGCTGGATTCCTTGCAGTCGCTGGCCACCGAAGTGGCGATGACTTATGGCGTGTTGCGGTATCACCCTGCGGCATTTGATGTGTCAGACAATCCAGTAACTGCGGAAGACGCTTTCGATCGTTCCGTGGAGCAATACACGTTCTTAAAGAAAAACGCCGCCGCAATTGCGATTTCGTCTGGCGGTTTGCGGTTGATGCCTTCGTTTAGTTTTGCGGATTCAAGCTACACGCCGTCGATTTGGCCGGTGCTCGGACATATCACAGACAGTTTCGGCGAGCGACTCGATCCGTTCAGCGGTGAAGGCGCGTTCCACACGGGCGTGGATGTGGCTTCGGATTATGGAGCGCCGGTGCACGTGACCGCTGACGGCGTTGTGATCAGTGCCGAGAATCACGCCGGCTACGGACGCGTAGTCGTGGTCGATCATGGCTTCGGGATCACCACCTGGTACGCGCATCTTTCTTCGTTTTCGACCATCACGGGTTCGCGAATCAAGCGCGGCCAGGTGATTGGCTATTGCGGCATCAGCGGCCGTTCGACTGGACCGCACGTGCACTATGAAGTGCGCATGAACAACGCGCCGGTCAATCCGTGGCGTTACATGAAGTCGACGCCAGCGGGCGACTAGTCCGCGCGATACCCACGCAAACACTTTCTCCCAGCTGCTTACTTTTTCCTTTGCGCTTTTGCTTTGCTGGAGGCGGCATTTTTCTTCGGGGTTTCCGGCGGACTGGACGTGTCAGTGGCCGGCGCAACGATGGCCGAAGTGCGAGCCATGTCCAGAAATCTGGGCGTGACCGCCAGTACCACGCGCACTGATTTCCATTCGCCGCGATCAATTTTCTGAATCTCTGCGCTCTTCAAGATTTCCAGATATGCTTCGCGCTCGTCCGGATTCATCTGTTTGCGCAGCTTGGGATCGTTCAAGCCGTTTTGCGCGAGCATTACAATACCCTGCAGAAAATCGCGAAGCTGCGATGTTGCTGGTTCCGAGAGGCATTCCCCTTCGGCCACCACGCGCAGTTGATCGGCTTCTGGCTTTCCGGCTATTGAAATCCACTGCAATTGATTGAGCAGCGCCGAAAGTTGCGGCGAGCGCAAAGCGCCGGGCGTAGCGGAATTAAACGCATTTTGCATCGACGGATCTTGGCGGAATACGGCGAATAACGGCGTACCGGCAAGCCTCTCATAATGCGCATTCCACTCCCCGTGCCCGGATTCCACCGTGGCAGAGGCGAGCGCTGCGGGCAAATTTTCGGAATCGGTGATGGCGATGCGCTCATCAGATAGAAACCGGAGAGAGAGCGGTTTATCATGCGAGGTCGCGTTCAGATGAAAAACCTTCCGACGGCCTTGTTGGCCAGGTTGACCGCCGTGATTGAGGAACGTTTCAATTTTCTTGCGGTCAAATTTTCCGTCCGCAATGGCGAGCAGGTTGGTTGTCGTTCCGTTATTCGAAATAGCGACGACGAGTTTTTTCAGGTCGCGTTCGTAAGAGAAGCCGGTGTCGCGCACAAACTGCGCGTATTCGGCATCCTCGCCGGCGAGAGGCGCCCATGAATAAAGCTTTGCGAGGAACGGGGAATTTCGGAATTGGTCGAGGTCGAGAAAAATGACCGCGCTAGACTCAGTCGGAATCAACTGCAGCAGTTGTTGACGCCGAGAGGCGTCCGAGTTTGGCGAAAAGCGCCGAGCCAGAAGGAATGCTGCGACCAACAGAAAGGCAAACGCGACAGCGAGCGCAATTTTTTTTCTTTTGGTGAGCGGCATCTGGAAGTGTGCGCAAAACCCAGCTTCTTCCATCTTACCGGAAGCCCGGAAAAGCATCTAAAGATCGAGGGTAGTTTAGAAAGAAATTTGAAGATTTGCACAGGGCGCAGGCTTGGAACGCGTGGATTTTGCCGGCTTTGGCGTAAACACTTGAAAATACGTAAGTTGTTGTGTCCGCAGGAGTGGAAACCGACCAAGTGTTTTCCACACCGATGGCAGAGCTCGTGCTCGGCGGAGCCCCGCCGGCGCTTGCAATTCCTGGGCCTCGTCTGGTATTCTTACTCGGTTTGAGCGACGCTGGCGTAGCTCAGCTGGTAGAGCATCTGATTTGTAATCAGAGGGTCGGGGGTTCAATTCCCTCCGCCAGCTCCACCACAAGTTCGGTAGGGGAGTGAGGCGGAGCAATTCCAGACGTTAAAATCGAACGGGCTGGTGTCTTTAGACACGAGTCCGTTTTGCGTTTCCGCCGATTCGTCGCATAAGTGCTGAAGCAAAACGATTTTGGGACACGAGTTTGCGTCCCGCCGGGTTTCAGGGTACAGGGTTTGTTTCGACAAACTCTGAGGTACACAAGTTGTACTTAAAAACCTTGGAAGACCAAGACTGGGACGGGTGGGTGAGTGGCTAAAACCAGCAGACTGTAAATCTGCCGCTCCTTGCGGGCTACGAAGGTTCGAATCCTTCCCCGTCCACCAGGCTCTCTGGAACAGAAGTCGTTCGCGGCGAGAGCCAGTTCGTTAGAAACCGCAGGGCAACCACATGCGTTGTTCAAGGGCGGTCTGAATTTCGGCGTATGAGCCGAAGGGGCGAAGTGCGCCGTAGCGGATGTTTTTGCGGTGCCTTAGGGCAGAGAAACGGACTTGGCCTGGGTAGCTCAGTTGGTAGAGCGCGTCCTTGGTAAGGACGAGGTCACCGGTTCAATCCCGGTCCCAGGCTCCAGATTTTCCGGAAGCGGATGGCGCGGCGGTTCAACGGAAGAGTTTTTGGAAGAGACGAGCGGGGGTAACTCAACGGTAGAGTCTCACTCTTCCAAGGTGATGGTTGCGGGTTCAAATCCCGTCCCCCGCTCCAAAAATTTCGCGGCTGGCGCTGGCTAATGCGTGGCCGAGTTGCAGTCACAAATACTTGATTCTTGTCCGCGGCATGCGGGCGATGAGGGTGAAGGAAAATGGCCAAGGAGAAATTCGAGCGCAGTAAGCCGCACGTGAATATAGGGACGATTGGTCACATTGACCATGGCAAGACGACGTTGACGGCGGCGATCACGAAAGTATTGTCGAAGCACAATCCGAAAGTGCAGTTTCGGGCGTTTGATTCGATTGACAACGCGCCGGAAGAGCGGGAACGGGGAATCACGATTGCCGTATCGCACGTGGAGTATGAAACGCCGAACCGGCACTACGCGCACATGGATTGCCCGGGACATGCGGACTACATCAAGAACATGATCACCGGCGCGGCGCAGATGGATGGCGCGATTCTGGTGGTAGCGGCGACCGATGGTCCGATGCCGCAGACGCGGGAACACATTCTGTTGGCACGCCAAGTCGGCGTGCCTGCCATCGTCGTGTTTTTGAACAAATGCGACATGGTGGAAGATCCGGAATTGCTGGAACTGGTGGAACTGGAAGTACGCGAACTGTTGAAGAGCTACGGATTTCCAGGCGACACGATTGCTATCGTGCGCGGCTCGGCGTTGCAGGCGCTCAATGGCGATGCCAAGTGGGAAGGCAAGATTGATGAGTTGATGGAAGCGGTGGACAAGAACGTACCGTTGCCGGTGCGCGATGTGGATAAACCGTTTGCCATGCCGATTGAAGATATTTTCTCGATTTCCGGTCGCGGCACGGTGGTCACAGGAAGAATCGAACGCGGCAAGGTGAAAGTGGGCGAAGAAATCGAAATCGTGGGTTTCCGTCCAACACAGAAAAAGGTTGTGACCGGCGTGGAGATGTTCCGGAAACTGCTGGATGAAGGAATTGCGGGCGACAACGTTGGCTTGCTGTTGCGCGGCACGGAAAAAGAAGATGTGGAACGCGGGCAGGTGGTTTGCAAGCCGGGCTCGATTACGCCGCACACCAAGTTCAAGGCGGAAGCGTACGTGTTGACGAAGGAAGAAGGCGGACGTCATACGCCGTTTTTTTCTGGTTACCGGCCACAGTTTTATTTCCGCACCACGGACGTGACCGGAGACATGAAGCTGCCGGCAGGAGTGGAAATGGTGATGCCGGGAGACAACGTATCGGCGGAAGTGACGTTGATCACGCCGGTAGCGCTCGAAAAAGGGTTGCGGTTCGCGATTCGCGAAGGCGGGCACACAGTCGGCGCAGGCGCCGTCACGGAGATTATTGAGTAGTTTGGCGCCGAAGGCCAAGCTTCTTTAGAAGAAAACACATGAGACAAGGCGACAAAATTAGAATTCGTTTGAAAGCTTTTGATCACCGCATCCTGGACCAGTCCACGCGGGAGATTGTCGAAACGGCGAAGCGTACCGGCGCGGATGTTGCCGGGCCGATTCCTCTTCCGACGACCATCAACCGTTGGACAGTGCTTCGCTCGCCACACGTTGACAAGAAGTCCCGCGAGCAGTTTGAGATGCGCACGCACAAGCGCTTGATCGACATCCTCGAGCCGACGCCGGACACGGTTGACGCTCTGATGAAGCTTGATTTGCCGCCGGGCGTCGATGTGGAAATCAAGGCGTTCGGTCACGCAGCGAAGTAAGGAAGAGAACTGATTTGTAGTACGCAGCCAATACCCTTAAGAAACATTGAGGCATGCTGCGAGAGAGAACAGGGGAATATGGCGGTCGAAGGAATTATCGGAATCAAGTTAGGCATGACGCAGATTTTTGCCGAAGACGGCAATCTGGTCGGCTGCACGGTTTTGCAGGCTGGCCCATGCGTCGTTGTGCAGCGCCGGACAAAAGAAAAGGATGGATACGACGCAGCGCAATTGGGCCTCGTTGAATTCGTCAAGCCGCAGCGGGTAACAAAAGCGCTGACCGGACACTTTAAGAAGGCGAATGTCGCCCCGCTGAAGGTTATGCGGGAAGTTCGTCTTGGGGAATCGAAAGACGAGACGAAAGTTGGCGACCGCGTGCTCGTGGACGGTTTTAAGCCCGGCGAACTGGTGGACGTCAGCGGAGTCAGCAAAGGCAAAGGTTTTGCCGGAGGCGTGAAGCGCTGGCACTACGCCGGCGGCGACGCGACTCACGGTTCGATGTTTCACCGCGCGCCTGGAGGCATTGGCGGCAGTTCATTCCCGTCGCGCGTCTGGAAGAATCAGCATTTTCCCGGTCACATGGGAAATGCGAATGTGACTGCCAAGAATTTGAAGGTGATCAAGGTGGACACCGACGAAAACCTGCTGCTGGTGCGGGGATCGGTTCCGGGGCCAAGCGGGCAATACATTTTCATCCGCAAGGCGCGCAAGGCCAAGTAACGGATTAAAAAGGTTTACGAAACGCGGAGAAGGAAACGAGATTATGCCAGTCGTGGATGTAGTCAATCTGGACGGAAAGAAAGTTGGCGAAGTCGAGCTGGCGGACGCGGTGTTTGGCGCGAAGGTGAATCCGCATCTGCTGCACGAAGCTTCCCGCTGGTACTTGAACGGGCTCCGCAGGGGCACGCACAAGGTTAAGGAAAAGAGCGAAGTATCCGGCGCTGGCCGCAAGCTTTGGAAGCAGAAGGGCACTGGCCGCGCGCGTGTCGGCTCGATCCGGTCGCCTTTGTGGCGCCATGGTGGAACGGTCCACGGACCGCGCCCGCGCAGCTATAGCTATGCGCTGCCGAAAAAAATGTTGCTTGGCGCACTGCGTTCGGCGCTTTCCGCGAAGCTTGCGGACGAGAAGTTGACCATCGTCGATGGCTGGCAGCTCGAATCGCACAAAACGCAATCGCTGGTTTCGACGCTAGAGAAGTTGAGCTTCACAAAGTCGGCTTTGCTGGTCTCGCATGGCGAAAACCGCAATCTGGAACTCGCCAGCCGCAACCTCGCAAACGTGAAGTTGTCGGCTCCGAACGCGCTACAGCCTTATGAAGTGCTGAAGCACGATCGCCTGGTGCTTTCAAAGGACGCAGTGGCCCGCCTGGTGCGCTCGCTCGATCCGGAGAAAAAGCCGATCGAAGTTCCGGACGTTGAAACGATTGCCGCGGCTCCAGCGAAGAAAGAAGTCGCCGCGAAAAAACCGGCCGCAAAAAAAGCCGCCAAGCCTGCGGCAAAAAAGAAAACGGGGAAGGGATAATTTATGTCAACCCCTCACTATCAGATTATTCGCCGCCCGATCATTACGGAAAAGGGTTTAGGCGTGAAGGAAGTTCACGGCACGGTCGTTTTTGAAGTCGCTTCAAAAGCCACCAAGACGCAAATCAAGGAAGCCGTGCAGCAGATTTTTAAGGTGAAAGTAGCCGATGTGCGCACCGCGAATTTTCCGGGAAAGATGCGCCGCCGGGGTCAGACCGAAGGCTATCGCCGTGACTGGAAGAAGGCGTACGTAAAGCTGGCCGCGGGCGAAAAGATGATTGAATTCGCGGAAAATTTATAGTCGTAGAGGATTTCTATTTTCGGGTCACGGGTTTCAGGGTTTGTTTTACAAACCCTGACATGAAGAAAGGTTTCAGGGTTTGTTTTACAAACCCTGACATGAAGAAAGGTTTCAGGGTTTGTTCTACAACCCTGGAGCAGGACAGTCAGTTAGGCAGTACAGCGGCTGGTGCAAGCCGCCGAGATGAGCAGGGCAAGAGGCAGCGATGGGACTGAAGAGTTTTAATCCGTATACAGCGTCGCGGCGGTTTATGACCGTCCTCGACAAAAGCCATATCACCAAGGACACGCCGGAAAAGGGTCTCCTGGAACCGAAAAAGCGCTCTGGCGGACGTAACAACCAGGGTGAAATTTCGGTCTGGCACCGCGGTGGCGGCCACAAGAAGCAGTATCGCAAGATTGATTTCCGCCGCGATAAAGATGGCGTGCCGGCAAAAGTAGAAGCGATTGAATACGACCCAAACCGCAGCGCCAACATCGCGCTATTGCACTATGCGGACGGTGACAAGCGCTACATTCTGCACCCCGTGGGTCTTGAAGTTGGCGCGACCGTTACCACCGGTGAGTCTGCCGACATTCTTCCTGGCAACGCCATGAAGTTCCGGCACATTCCTCCGGGCACCATGGTGCACAACATTGAACTGTATCCGGGCCGTGGTGGTCAGTTGGTCCGCACCGCAGGAGCTTCCGCGCAGTTGCTTAGCAAGGAAGGCGACTTGGCTCTAATCAAGCTGCCTTCGGGTGAAGTGAGAAAGTTCGCGATCGATTGCATGGCGACGGTTGGACAAGTTGGCAATCTCGATCACGAGAACGAAACGTACGGTAAGGCTGGACGCACGCGGTGGAAGGGTATTCGTCCTACGGTTCGCGGCGTGGCCATGAATCCTGTCGATCACCCGCACGGCGGTGGTGAAGGCCGTGTCAAGGGCAATCACCCGCAAACGCCTTGGGCGTTTCCGACGCTGGGCAAGAAGACGCGGCACAACAAGCGCACCGACAAACACATTGTCGAGCGTCGTAAGTAGGAGACGTTAGTAAGACGAGTTTCGAGAGTAGCTGAGGGAGAGCATTCGCGGCGCAGTCACACTGCGAATGAAGAGCACAACCGATGCGAGCGACACGAACAAGCCGTACAGCAGGACGCCGGGCAGCAGTACGACGCGGCGCGAAGCGCTCGAGCAAACGGGTAGCAAAGCGAGTGGCCCCTAAACCGGTCACAAAGCCGACGGTGAAGGCTGCCGTCCCGCTGCGCAAGCAGGCTGCGATTCCGTTGGAGCCGATGCTCTACAAGTTGTGCAAACCCGGATGGGCGGTCGTAGTGGACCGCACACCGAATGCGATGGGGACGCGCTTTGTTTGCCCGTTCTGCCCGAAATCGCATCGCGTTCCGGGGCCGGTACGTGGATTCAAAAAGATGCGGCACGCCCAGTGGGGCCGTTTACGCCGCGTGGAGGAATAGTAAAGAGATGGCACGCTCACTGAAAAAGGGTCCGTTTGTTGACGGACACCTGCGCGAAAAAGTCGAAGGACTGAACACGCGCAACGAAAAGAAAGTGGTGAAGACCTGGTCGCGACGCTCCACGATTGTGCCAGACATGATTGGTCACACCATCGCCGTGCACAATGGCAAAAAGTTTATTCCGGTCTATGTGACGGAACAGATGATTGGACACAAGCTGGGTGAATTTGCTCCGACTCGCACCTTTAAAGGCCATGCCGTCAAGGCTGCGCTTGAGAGGGCTGCGGCGCCTGCCCCGGCAGGAGGCGGCGCTCCGGCGCCGAAGGCATAAGCCATGGCTGACGTACAAACACAAACTCCGTTGATCGAAGCGCATGCGCTTGCGCGCCATGTCCGCATGTCGCCGCAAAAGGCGCGCCTGGTGATTGATTTAATTCGTGGGCAGGGCGTGCAGGAAGCTTTGCAAACGCTTCGCTACACGCCAAAACGCGCCGCAAAGCCGATTGAAAAGTTGCTGCGCAGCGCGGTAGCGAACGCGGAACGCAAGGCCGATGATGCCGGTGCGCCGCTCGACGTTGACCAGCTTTTCGTATCGGAATGTTTTGTGAATGAAGGCACGCGCTGGAAGCGGCTTCGTCCAGCTCCTATGGGCCGTGCATTCCGCTATCAGAAACGCACTGCGCACGTGTGGGTTGCCGTGTCAGAGCATCACGTGGCGGCGGCTGAGCGCCATGCCAGTAACGTTGCCGAAGCGGAAGCCAACAAGGGTGTTCGTGGAACCGCTCGCCGCGTTCGCAAGGCATTGACCGGAAAACAGCAGGCTGCAAAGAAGGGCAAGAAGGGATAACGATGGGACAGAAAACACATCCATACGGATTCCGCCTCGGCTACAACAAGCCCTGGAAGTCGCGCTGGTTCGCCGGACGCGACTATGCTGAACTGCTTCACGAAGATGTGAAGCTGCGCAAGGAATTGAAAGAGAAACTGAAGTCCGCCGGCATCAGCTCCATCGATATCGAACGCGCGGCCAACAAACTTGTTGTCCGGATCTTTACCGCGCGGCCAGGCATCATCATTGGCCGCAAAGGCGCGGAAATCGACAAGCTGAAGCAGGACGTTCAGAAACGAACCAAGCGTGAAGTGCACATCGACATTCAGGAAGTGCACCGCCCTGAACTCGATGCAACACTGGTGGCGGAATCGATTGCGTTGCAGCTTGAAAAGCGCGTGGCGTTTCGCCGTGCGATGCGCAAATCGGTTGATTCGGCGCTCCGTTTTGGCTGCAAAGGCATCAAAGTCCGCGTTGCCGGCCGTTTGAACGGCGCGGAAATCGCCCGCAAAGAGTGGTACCTGCAAGGCCGTTTGCCTCTGCAAACTCTTCGCGCGGACATCGATTTCGGCACAGCGGAAGCGCATACCACTTACGGAGTGATCGGCGTGAAGTGCTGGATTTATCAGGGCGAAAACGTTCCAAAACGCAACACAAGGA